>Ga0187893_10004278_pt1 | contig 27461 bp, 25 predicted proteins | sample MA1701074metaG_FD_139574 | JGI IMG/M metagenome (GOLD analysis project Ga0187893, IMG submission 139574) | White microbial mat communities from a basaltic lava cave in the Kipuka Kanohina Cave System on the Island of Hawaii, USA - MA170107-4 metaG ... | reverse complement strand
GCCGTCAAGGCAAAAGGACACGGCGCGAAACCGCAGCCCTCCGCAGACTGCGGGCGGGGCATTCGCGCCCTACCACCACGCGGTATCGCTCTGCATGGCTCCAGTATCACGATGCGCCCGGGAATTTCTGCCTTGCGCGTGACGGCTGGAAATCTCGGCGCGATCTCGTTACAATGAACCTAAACCGCATGACCGACACCTTCGTAAAATCTTGGGCTGAAGCTTTCCATTACACGGCAGAACATTCGCCGTTTTATCGGGAAATGTTTCGCGGCATGAAAAGAGTGCCGCGGCTGGAAGACTTGCCGACGGTGGACAAGAAAACTTTGTCGGAACGAAACTTGGATCTCCTTTGTGTGCCGCGCGAGCAGGTGGTCGAGATCGTCACCACCAGCGGCACAACGGGACGGACATTGCTCTGGATGTTCACCGAGTCAGACCTGCAACGATTGGCAATCAACGAGCGGCAATCATTTGAGTGTGTCGGGTTGACGGCACGCGATACGGCGCTGGTGGCGGTGACCCTTGACCGCTGTTTCGTGGCGGGGCTGGCGTATTGGTTGGGACTGCGCCAACTGGGTTGCACCGCCGTGCGAGTCGGACCGTCGTCACCTGTGATGGTGTTGGAAATGGTTGAACGCCTCCAGCCCACGACGATTGTGGCCGTGCCGTCGTTCCTGAAAATGGTCGCGGAGAAGGCAAAGGAAATGGGATTTGACCTTGCGAACAGTTCGGTAAAAAAAACCGTATGCATCGGCGAGCCTGTGCGGCAACCAGATTTTTCGCCCACCTCATCGGGACGAGCCATTGAAGAAAACTGGGGCGCGCGTGTGTTCGCAACTTACGGCGTCACCGAGTTGGCGAGTTCGCTGTGCGAGTGCGAAGCGGGCGTCGGCGGGCATTTGCATTCGGATTTGTTGCACATTGAAATTCTCGATGATGCGGGACGACCCGTGTCCGATGGCGAAGTTGGTGAGGTAGTGGCGACGACTTTTGGCGTGGAAGCAATGCCGCTGGTTCGTTACCGCACGGGCGATTGCGCGGCGTTGTTTCGCGGGCGATGCGTTTGCGGGCGCGCGACACCTCGACTTGGCCCAGTGCTCGGTCGCAAAAACCAAAAGCTCAAAATCAAAGGCGCTTCAGTATTTCCTTCAGCGTTGCAAGCGGTGCTCGAATCCGTCGAGGGCGTGGATGCGTTTGTCATTGTGGCGCGCGCGGAAAGCGAACTATCGGATTCGGTCGAGGTGCTGGTGTGTGGCGGAGCCTCGGCGGCGACGCTGCGCGAGGCGTTTCAAGGCCGCGTCAAAATCGCGCCGAAAATTCATCAAGTTCCGCGTTCGGAAATCGAGGCGTTGCAGATGCCGCCCCATTCACGCAAGAGGCGTTATTTTGTGGACTTACGTTGAAACCATGCATAGTCATTCCCGTCTTCAATCACGCCATGACGGTCAGTGACGTCGTGCGCGGCGCGCAGGCATACTGCCCCGTAATTGTGGTGGACGACGGCTCCACGGACAATCCTCCCGCCTTCGATGGGATTCATCTCATTCGCTTTGAACAGAATCGCGGCAAAGGTGCAGCGTTGCAGGCGGGATTTGCGAAGGCGGCAGAACTGGGTTTCACTCACGTCGTCACGATGGACGCGGACGGACAGCATTTTTCTGACGGCATCCCGAATTTTTTGGAGGAAGCGGCACGGCAGCCAGGAGCATTGTTGGTTGGTGTGCGCGATTTTTCCGCCGCCAAAACACCGAAACGACAGTGGGGCGGAAATTTACTTTCCAACTTTTGGTTTCGCGTGGGGACAGGGGTTCAATTGGGCGACACGCAGTGCGGCTTTCGGTGTTATCCGCTGGCGTCCACAATGAAAATTCGGACGCGGGCGCAGCGATACGCCTTTGAATTGGAAAGTTTGGTGCGCGCGGCGTGGCTGGGCATTCCCATCGTCGCTGTGCCCGTGCGTTCGTGTTACAGCGCAGCCATCGTGCGGCAGTCACATTACCGACCGATTGTGGATTTTGTGCGCATCACCAAAATGCAATTCGGCTTGGTGGCGCAATCCTTATTCGTGCCGTTGGAATTGCGCAGGGCGTGGTCGGAGGGGGAGGCGCGCGGGTTTCGGAAAAGCGTCGCAGCGTTTTTTACGGAGCATGCGCACGAACCGTGGCGGCTGTCTTGCGCGGTGGGGCTGGGTTTGTTTTTCGGCATCGCACCCATTTGGGGATTTCAAATGCTGGCAACGGTGACGCTGGCGCATTGGCTGCGGCTGAACAAAGCCATCGCGCTGCTCGCAAGCAACATTTCAATCCCTCCCATCGCCCCGTTCATTCTTTATGCGGCGCTTGTGTTGGGGCATTGGTTGTTCACAAAACAGGGCTTGGAATTTTCACCCGACGACATGACGATGGCGCGGGTGTGGCGATATTTCGGCGAATGGTTCGTCGGCAGTCTCGTGTTGGGAGGGGCGGTGGCGATGCTGGGGATGGCTGTCGCTTACGGCGTGACGCGCTTGGTTCGACGACGATGAAGTTCAATTTTTATCCTCAACTTTATCTCTGGTTGACGAAACATCGGCGGTGGGTGCTGACGGTGATGGCGGCGCTCATGGTGGTCAGCGTGGCAATTTCCTCGCGTCTGAACTTTGAGGAAGACATTTTCGCCATCCTCTCACAAGACGACGCGGCGGTTGCCCAATATCAGTATGCGCTGAAAAAATTCCGTCAGATTGACCGCGTTTATATTGATGTCGGCATTGCCACGGATGACGTGGAAACGCTGATGCAGGCGGCGGACGCCGTGGCGCGCGGATTGTCCGAAAATCCCTCGGTCGGGCGGATAATGTATCGCATGGAGTCACAGGGTCAGCGCAAGATTTTGGATTTTCTGAGCGGCGGATTGCCAAATCTTTTCACCGAAACCGATGCGAAATCGCTGGAGGAAAAACTCAACCCCGCCGCTGTTCGCGAAAATCTCACCGCGATGCGTCGTCATTTGGCAGGCGCTGAAGGCATGGTGCTCAAAGACCTTGTGCCCTCCGACCCCATTGGGATGAGCGGCATCGTTCTCAACAAACTCCTGCCGTTGCAGACGGGCTTCAGCGAAGCGCACATCGAAGACGGTCGCATCTTGAGCAGCGACCGCCGCCACGTGCTGATTCTCACTGAACCGAATTTTCCCCCATCAGATTCGCGCGCTTCCGAGGCATTGGTCGCCGACATCTTGCGTGTGACGAGCGAAATCGAAAAACAATTTCCTGGCGTTCGCGTCGCGTTGACGGGCGGACATCGGATGACAGCGGACAACTCGCGACTCATCCAATCCGACACCGTCCGCTGCATGACGCTGGGCATGGCGGCGATGCTGGTGTTGTGTGTGGTGGCGTATCGTCGGCGGTGGTTGTCGTTGGTAACATTCATTCCGTCGTTTTACGGGACGTTGCTTGCGGGCGTGGTATTGGCGTTGTGGCATGAAAATCTGTCCGCCATCGCGGTGGGATTTGCCTCTGTTGCCATCGGCATCACGGTGGACTTCGCCATCTACGTCGTCTATCACCTCGACGAGGCAGCGGGACTCGACCGCGAAACCGTGGGACATCATCTGGCGCGTCTGGTGTTGCCCATCGGGGTTGGCGCGCTGACCACCATCGCGGCGTTCGCCGTCATGATAACCTCGCCGATGCGCGGCTACCAACAACTCGGTGTGTTCGGCGCATTTGGAGTCTTGTTCTCGGCATTGTTTGCGCTGCTGATTTTGCCATTGCTCGTGCCCGTTGCGCGCAAGACAGGGCAAGCATCGCTCTGGCTGACACGGCTTCTGGAAAAATTTTATGCGTGGCGGCAGAGACGAATTTGGTGGTTGTTGGCGACAGTTGCAGCGTTGACGGTCGCGAGCGTGTTCGGAATGTCTCGGCTGCGTTTTGAAGGCGACATCGCCAAACTCAACGGCGTCACCGATTCCACGCGACGTGATGAAGCAATCATTCATTCAGTCTGGGGCGAAGCGTTTGGGATGACGCTGGTAATCACGCGTGGCGTGAGCATGGATGAAGCGATGGAGAACAACGACCGCGCTGCTGAAGCGCTCGCCAACAACCCGAAGGTTGCCACGGTGTCATCGCTGGCGGCGATTTGCCCTTCGATCTCCGCACAAAAGAAAAATTGTGACCGTTGGCGCGCCTTCTGGACGAAAGCACGGCGCCAGAAATTGCGTGAAACATTGCAAACCGTGGGAGCGGAACTTGGGTTTCGATCCGATGCGTTTGCGCCTTTCTGGGAACGACTGGAAGCCCAGCCCGAGATAATCACGCTGGAAACTTTTCGCGACACACCGTTGGAACAGATACTGAACGAACGTGTGGCTGTGGGCGCGAACGACACAGCGGTGAGCACGCTGGTGAAACTTGAGGACCGTTCGCAAGCGGCATCATTAATTCCGACGTTGTCGCAGGCGTCGGTGCTGGACGGGAAAATGTTTGCCGACCACATTGCGCAACTGGCAAAGGACGACCTGTCGAAATTTGCGCTCTACACCTCCATCATCGTCGCGGTGATTTTGTATCTCTCCCTCGGCTCCATCGAAGTGACTGTTGCAACTTTGCTGCCGCTCGCCTTCGGGATTCTTTGGACATTCGGCGCGATGGGCTGGCTGGGATTGCCGATCAACATTATCAACAGCGTGTTCGTGATTTTCATCATCGGCATCGGCGAGGATTACAGTTTATTTCTCGCGACGAGCAAACTCGACGAGTGGCGCGGTCGTCCGCAACGACTCGCCGTCACAAGCGCAACGGTGACCATCTCGGCGTTGACGACAATTTTCGGCTTTGCCGTGCTGGTGTTCGCGCAGCATCCCGTGCTGTTTTCGATGGGCACGACCGTGTTGCTGGGCATGGGATTCAGTTTTGTCGCGACGGTCATTTTGACGCTCTTGTTCATGGATGTTTTGTTGTTCGCCGATCCGCCGCGCGGCGCGCCGCGCTGGTGGCATTTGCTCGGAACGCTTTGGAGCGGAACGCATCTTCTGATCGGGGAATCATACCTGTTTCTGATATTGCCGCGTTTCGTCTCGCGTGACCGAGTTCGTCGGACAACAGCTCGGATGACGCGCGGGCTGGTGAAAACCTCCCCGTTCGGCAAACTGGAATTCTGCGACCTCAATGAAGAGACATTTAAGAAACCTGCCATTCTCATCAGCAATCATCAATCCGCCGTGGACGTGCTGATAATCAAAAGTCTGCCAGGCAATATCCGCATGACGCTGAAAAAGCGTGTTTGGGACACTCCGACCTTGGGCATCGGGGCGAAAGTGTGTGGCGATTTACTCGTCGAGCCGAACAAACCCGAAGTCACTCTGGCCCGTTGCCGCGAAGAACTGTCCGCGGGCGCGAGTGTGCATTTTTTCCCCGAGGGAACACGGTCATTCACGGGCGATTTACAACGATTCCACCTCGGCGCATTTCAACTGGCGATTGAACTACAGCAAGACGTGCTGCCGATTTTGTTGTGCGACACGAACACCGCGATGCCGCGCGACTCCTACTGGTTTGAACCGTTCCACGCCGTCGTCCGCGCCCTGCCACGAGTGACCCCGCAGAATTTCGACTACAATCTTGGCGCGCGCGCGCTGGCGAAACATTGCGAGACATTGATGCACACCGCGTTGCAAGCTGAACTCGATTGCCTCAATACCAACATCGTGCTCCGCCGCAAAGTCGCGCGGCTCTATCGTTATCAGGGGAAATGGATTGAGCAGTTCGTTTATTGGAAGATGCGCCGCGACCCGTTGTTCGACACGCTCGATAAAATCGTGCCACGTCATGGTTTTATTCTCGACCTCGGCTGCGGCTATGGAATCAGCGCGCATTGGCTCGCGCAAAGCGGTCTTAACCGCGAACTGCTGGGAGTGGATTACGACGCCGACAAAATCCGCGTTGCCCAGCGCACCGCCGTCTCCCATCCTCGTGTGCTTTTTGAATCCGCCGATTTACAGACGTGGAACTATCCTGCCTGCGATGTGGCGTTACTGTGCGACGTATTGCATTACTGGCCCCCTGAAACTCAGGAACTCATCCTGACCAAGGCGCGAAATGCGCTGCGCGGGGATGGGCGCTTGATATTGCGAGAGTCGGGACGGGCGGAGACCAAAGCTCATCGGCAGGTTGAGAGTCAGGAAAGGTTCGCCACCAATATCGGCCACAACAAGGCCGTCGAAGGACTTCATTTTCTCAGTGAAGATGAATTGCGCGCGATGCTCGAACGCGTGGGGTTCCAGGAAATTCAATTCCCTGCTGCCACGGCTGGCAATTCCAACATCTTCATCACGGCGTCGGTCGCAGCGCCGCAATCTTCACCCGCACAAACTCGGTAAACTCTTCGCGCGACATTTTCAGATACTCTTTCTCGGTGATGGGTTCGCCGAAATACACCTCGATCTGGCGCAAGCCGCTCAGTGCATGAAACCGTTCACGCTTCGTGGAAACGCGCTGCATGTTGGCGATGAAGATGGGGACGATCGGCGCATGCGCTTGTTGGGCAATGCAATGGATGCCAGGCTGACAGGTTCCGACATTCACCCCGTCCCCCCGCGTGCCTTCGGGAAAAACCAGCAGTTGGAAATGCGCAACAGCGCGACCGAATGACTCAAGTTCGTGAACGCGGTCGAGATTGAGTTTTCCGCGTTCCAGCAGAAAGCCGATTTTACTGCTGAGCATTCGTTTGAACGCTGACGCGTGCCACACATTTTTGTCGCCCAGCACTAGAATGGGATAACAACCGTGCCGCCACATCAGACCGCCCAACACAATCGTGTCCAGTAAACTGACGTGGTTGGAAACAAAAAGATACTGCTCACGTTTATCCAAGCGGCTCAACCCCTGCACGCGACGAACGTAAGGCAGCACCAAAATGACATAGGAACAAATGCCCAGAATTGCTTGGACTATCACAGTTCCGCGCGTCGGCGTAAGTCTGTCGGATGAAATCATTCGTGACTGATGATAGTAAGTGCGTCTGATTCAAACAAGACTGCGAGAGAGTCTAAATCAGAACAGACAGACAACTTACCCGTCCTAAAATTTTACAGATCCATTTCGACGATTGACCTCTTTCACGTAGTCGGTAATATCCGCACATGCGAACAATATTTCTTGGTTCAACCGTTACCCTGCTACTGTGCATGGGATGCGCCATGCCGCACCACATCACGACTGGCCAATTAACATCAGGTTACAAAATGCCTGCAGATACCAAGATAGTTATTTTGAACATCGCGGATGGTCAGGAAAACAAGCGCTCCACCATCGGATCTGGACAAGCCATGGTAACTGCGCTTCGACATCAATTGATGTCTCATGGCATCGCCGTCATGACCAGTCGGAGTCAGGATCTCGCGGATGGGTTCACAGAGGCAGAACGGCTCGGATTTACTCACGTTGCAAAAGGGATGTTCACTCGATGGGAAGACAATGCAACTGCTTGGAGCGGAAATCCAGACCGAGCTGCCTTTTCTATTGAGATATACGAAGCGAAAAGTAAATTGCTTATCGCCTCATCGGAGCACCAAGTTCAAGCCTCAGGACTCGCGGTGACCAGCAATAGCCCGACGCGATTCATTCGAGAGTTGGCAGAGCGCACGCTCGGCCGCATCTTCGGCTGGGAAGTTAAGAAGTGAGTCAGATCTATGGTCGACTCGTTTGCAATAGGAAATAGTTGCCGTGCATTTTGAAGCGTTGGAATTCGCTAACGTGGAGATGGCGAACCGCGAGCGTGCTGGAGCAGCGTTTCCATTTCCCCCTTTTCCCTGGCAAAAGCGGGAACGGCGGCAAGGGCGGTCGTAAAGGCGAGCATTGCTTCGTCCCGTTTGCCAAGAGCCAATAGCGCCCGACCTTTGAGCGCAGAGTTCTGGTAGAAACCTGGATTGAGCGATTCCGCTTTTTCCGCCAGTTCGAGCGCAGTCTTAGCGTCGCCCTCTTTCAATGACCGTTGTCCATCCGCGAGAAATTTCTGGGCTTGTTCATATTTCCCGAATTCTCCATTGGCGAGCATACTGTCAGCGGCGATGTTTTTTTCAGGAAATCTTCCAGAAAAATTATTGACGTCGAAAGCAACGAACTTGCCCAGTTGGTGCGGCGTGGCGGCGGCCCAGAAAATTCCTTCGGTCAAATCCATCACCGTGGAATGCGTCGCGATGAACGGATTCAAGGAAGCGCGATTGCCGTTGCCCGCAAAGACTCCGCCCATCAATTTACGATCGCGAAGAATTTCTGCGGCGCGCGCAGCAGTCAATGTCCCCCGCGATTGCTCAAGCAGTTCGCTGAGCCGTGCACTGCGCGCCACGGATGTGGATTCGACGCTGAAGGTGACGTTGCGCTGGTCATCCTTCAGGTTATCGGTCTGGAAGTGATTGGCGCAGACGATCTGGTCATTGGACGGTTCGCGGACATGAGTGACATCGGGAGTTTTTTCGACCACAACGAATTTTCCGTCCGCACGACTGCCTATCAGCCAAATGGTGGAGACGAACACGCGCGCGTCGCGCAACATCGTGATGGCTTCGGTGAGATTGTGAGCGTGTTGGAGGATGTCACGCGCCACCAATGCGGCGGGCGTGCCAATGTCATCGGGCAAATCCGAAGGAGCGCCATTGACGGTCACGGAAATTCCCGCGCGATTCATTCCGCTGACGACGCCAACCATTCCCGCCCAAGATAACGAGACGAAGGGAATGCCTTCGTTGGGCTCGCATAGCACGATGACGCGGTCACGGTCGAAAATCGGATCGGCTTCCCAATCGAAATTTCTGCCTGTAAGCAGGTGACTGTCTGCCGTCGCACGGCCCAACGCCCCGAAGGCAGTGCAGCCGCCACTACTAGCAACCGTGACCAGCGGATTATCAATGAGCATATAAGATATGTCGTGCGCAGCGTGATAATTGAGGACTCGCGCAAAGTAAGGCGCGATTTCAGGATGAGCGTCAGGACAACCGTGAACCATTCCCAGTATTTCCATTTGGTGACTCGCCGAGGCAAACTTCTGCAAATTGCGATTGCGATAGATGACGTAATTTTTCACCAAAAAAAACTTCCAATCGCTCGGCACAAACTGACGCACCATGCCAATGGCTGCGTCTTCCAAGCGATGCATCCTATCCTGCGTAAGCAATCCGTTGGCATAACCCATCTCGAACGGTGTGCCTGTCAAATAAAGCACGGGCACTTCCTCGCGTTCGTCGAGCCAGCAACGTCGCACCCATCGCTTGCCCTCGCGTTCCTCCACTTTGAGTGGCAGTGTCGCGGCTGCATTTATCGGTAACGGTGGCGGCTTCGGCAGCCAACTTTGTATGAAGAGCCAGAGCACCAGCCACGACAGCGCGACCACTGTGAACAGGCTGATGAAAAACCATTTCAGAATTCGTTTGAATCGTTTCATGGCTTGCTTTCACTCGCGCCTAATTGCATCAAGGTTTCCCCCACCGCTTGCCCACCAACGACAAATCGCGCTTGCACCAAAAACGCGTCGCCATCTTCCGATAATTTCAAATTCACGCGCACAGTTTCATTCGGCCGCACAGGGCGCAAAAATTTTGCCTTCCGCACCGCTCGAATCCAAAGCGGGCGCTGCAACGTCCACTCCGCCGCCGCGCGCGCCATTTCCAACTGAAACACTCCAGGCAAAATCGGCTGATCAGGGAAATGTCCCGCAAAAAAAGATTCAGACGCATCGAAGTGGAACTCAACGATGGCATCCCCCTGCGCGGCGCGGTGCGGCTCGCTGACGCGGGCTTGGGCGATGACATCGCGCATCGTCATTTCGTCACCTTGGTTTCATCGAACAACTCGGCAGGTTGTGGACCCAACTTTGTCTCAACGGTTCGCAACTCCAGAGTGTAAGCGCGGTCTTTCACCTCAAAATGTGTATCGTCCAATGCGCGGCAGGGAGACGAAGGCGGAGTGGCGATGTTTCCGAAAAGATGCTTCATGTCACGCACCACATAGCGCTCAATCCATATGGGGCGCAACGATGGCCCCACATACATCACATGAACAGAGCCATCGTTTTTGACCAACACATCCACCATCCTCGGTCCGAGTGCCTGCGTCATCACCAACCGCATCCCGCCTGATTCGCTCAAGGCGAGATAACCGTTGAGTGTGAATTGTCTCCCATGAATTGTCAGCACTCCGCGTTGGATCAGGAGCGCGTTGGTGGCGACGCGCAACGGTGTTTGCCTTGGGGTCGGAGTGGCGCAGCCCGAGAGTAGAATGATCAACAATGCAACAACGCGAAGTTGAAGTTTAAGGCACATGAGTCAGAGCGGCTTTGACGGCATTGAGTTCCAATGGCTTGTTTTGATCGAACGTGCCTGCGGGAAATTTAACATCCCGCCGCTCGTTGTGCATGACGAGCCGTGTGAAATCGCCGCCTGGTTCTTTCATCACGATCTCGCGCACCGCCAAAAACTCGGAGTCCATGCGCATCTCCACGGCGTCCAACAGGGCGCGGACTTCCTTGTTCTTCGGCACGAGCACAATCATTTTCACATCGTCGGTGCTGACCACAGAAACCGCATAGTCTGCTGTCAATGAGTCGAGTTTGCCCTGATGCATCAATGACATCTGTTCCATCACACGCCGCAACATTTGCGGAAATCCGAGCTTCAGTTTTTTCCATTTTCCATCCGTGGACTCGAATTGTGCCACGGATTTGCGGTCGCCCAGCAGAATGGATTGGTAGGGCGCAGACGTCTCCCAACGGATGCGATCAGGTTTCTCAATTAACATCACTCCCCTCGACTTCAACGGCTCGGTAAACAACTTCAGATGCCGCTCCTGATTGAATTCCACATACACCGAACTCAACGATGCCATCCCGAGTTGCAGTCTTTCGAGAATCGGTTTTGCCTTCTCTGGCGGCAACGCCTGCTGCGCGGTGGCGATTTCCGCCAGGGTTAGTATCAAAATCACAATGAGCGTTTGGTTCATGACAACATTCTGTCCAATCGCACAACCTCATAACCTTCTGCTCTGAGGTTGTCCAAAAGTTTTTTCACCGTGACAGTCAGTCGTTCTGCGGGAATATTGCCGTCGTGCAAAAGCAGGATGGCGCCTGGCTTTACTCTTCGCATCACGCGCGCCGCGATTTGAGCCGCGTCGTTTGATTTTGTATCCAGCCCCCGCGCTGTCCAGCCAATCACCTTCAAATCCAACGACCGCGCCGCGCGGAAAGTGCGCGGATTCGACAAACCCATCGGCGGACGAAATAATTGCGGACGCGCTCCTGTGGCTTGTTCGATGGCCTTTTGCGTGCGCGCCAGTTCCTCGCGCAAACGTCGAGTCGTGAAAAAATTCGTCCCGTTGCTGTGTCCGTAGGAATGATTTTCCACCAGATGTCCTTCGCGCACCATCCGCGCCGCCAGTTCAGGATGCGCAGCCACCTTTTCGCCAACGCAAAAAAACGCCGCCGTCAATCCTTCCTCACGCAAGACGTCGAGCAGCGCAGGAGTCGAACGCGGGTCAGGGCCGTCATCGAACGTCAACGCCACCCATTTATGTTCTCCCGAACCGCGGCAAATGAATGGCCCGAACATTTTCCATTTCGGAAATGTCACTCCCAATCCCAGCAGGACCATAAACCCAACGCCAACCGCCACGGCGAAGGGGACACTGCCAAGCACCCACGCGCAGACCAGCAACGCCGCCGCCACGCCATATAATATATAGTGACGGCTCACGGCAGCACTCCACTCACGGCTTTCGCCCCGCTCGGTGACAATGTATAGAGCAACACGCCGCGGCAACCTCCGCTCACCAATTCCACCGCCCGCGCAAAGCCAAACGCAGATGCCGAATAGTATTCGCCGCATTCTTGTTTGTAGGTTTGGTGTGTTAGAGAGCGCCCCGCGCGCGTGGACAATGCCTCCACCACGCTTTCATACATTGCATCAAGCGGCTTCCAACCGTTTGCGCCGCTCAATACCACTTCCATTTGCGTCAGGTCAATCGCCTCCGCAATCCACGCCGCTTCGCGTTCGGCATCAAAGGGACGACGATACCGACCGAACCGAACCCCTCTCACGTGAGCCAACGGCGCGCGTGTGTTCCCGTCGCGAGCGAGACTGATAACCGTCGCGCCTTCGGCTGGCGTCGCATTTTTCCAAAGACCCCAACGCCGACCGATGGATAACAAATACTTGTTCAATTCGTCCGCTGCGCCAACCAAAACACAGTCGGCTTCGTTTGTGACAAGTTGTTGCACGCCCTGCCACAGCGCGCTTTCAAAGGAAATGTCGCGTTCAGTGGGCGCAAAATTCAACCCGTGCGCGCCCATCTCGATGGCCACTTGTGCGGCCAGCGAATTGTGAACTGAATTGATAAAATGCGAGGGCATCGGCTCGCGCTCGTCCTTGGCGATCATGTTTTCAATAAACATTGCGGCTTCACAGAGAGTTCCCCACCCCGTACCGATCGCCACTGACAGGCGGTCGGTTTCCAAAGGTTTGCTCCGTTTGGCGGCGACGAGAACCATTTGACCGAGACGGCTCAAGCGACGCCTTTGTTTCACGGTGATTTCATTTTCGCTGAAAGATTCGCTACAGGCATACGCGCGAACTGTGTCGGCGGGAAGCGGCCAAGAAATCTTTGCATCCGTAGATTGGCTGGTTTTTACCAAACCAACACCCGTGATGGCAATCGGGACACGAACTCGCGAGACAGCGACTGGAGACGTTTCAGGTTGCGAAAAAATCAGCGCGGCATTATTGCCGCCAAAGCCAAAGGAATTGCTCATTACGTGATGAAGTGGAGCAGGCTCGAACGTAGTGAGCGGTTGAAGACCGATGGCGGAATCGGGTGTCGTGAAACCGAGATTGGGCGGCAGTTCCTGGCGACGTAACGCTTCAACGCAAACAGCGGCTTCAATCGCGCCGCTCGCGCCAAGCGCATGGCCGAAAAATCTTTTGGTGGAGGAAAATGGCGGAACGTGCGCGCCAAAAACCGCCTTCAGAGCTTTTGCTTCGGCCATATCGTTGTCCCGCGTGCCCGTGCCGTGGGTGTTGACGTAATTGATGGCGGCGGGCTTGAGTCCTGCGCACAGTAAAGCCGCTCGCATCGCAGCGGCGGCGCCTGCGCCTTCGGGATGCGGCGCGGTGGAATGATAAGCGTCGCAACTTGTGCCCCAGCCGCCGAGCCGCGCCAACACAGTTGCGCCTCGTTTTTGTGCCGATTGTTCGTCTTCCATCACGAGAATCGCCGCGCCCTCGCCGAGGCTCATGCCTGCGCGTTGGGCGTCAAACGGTCGGCAACCTGCGGCATCCACCAGCAAAAGCGAATGAAATCCTCCCCACGTCATGCGCGACAATGAATCGCCGCCGCCCGCCAACATCACGTCCGACTCACCCGCGACGATCAATTCCGCCGCCGTGGCGATAGCCAGCGCGCTGGAGGAACAAGCTGTGGCCACCGTTGTGCAGGGACCAAATAATTCAAAACTGTCGGCAATTAAATTCGTGGCGGAAGCGCACTCGTGAAAACGCGTCGGGCGTGCCCGCATTTTCCCGTGCTTTATCAAGTTTTCAAGAAATCGTTCACTGTCAAAGGAGCCCCCCACGGAACAACCGAGAACCACGCCTGCACGGTCGCGATTAAAATCGCCGAGTTCCGCCATGCCCAGAGCTTCCCGCGCGGCCAGCCACGACAATCGGTCACTGCGGGAACCGCGCAATGGTGCGCCCAGTTTAATCAAATCATGGCGAATCTCACCGACGGGGAATTGTCCATAGCGGGGGGAAGGGAAAAGTGTCAGGGGTCCGAGACCACTCACGCCCGCATGCATCGCACTCCACACTTCGTCCACCCCGCAGCCCAATGCGGTGATCATGCCAATACCCGTGATGACTGGGCTTCGAGCGCTCACGGGGAGGATTTCCTGGCGCGGATGAATGCGGCCAGAGAACTAATGGAAGCAAAAGCGGGACGCCCTTCTTCGATGTCCTTGATGACGATGCCGTAATATTTTTCCAGCATTACGACCAGTTCGAGCGCGTCAATGGAGTCCAATCCCAGTCCTGCGCCAAACAACGGAGCTTCATCGTCAATCTGCGCGGGTGTGATGTCCTGTAGTTTGAGCGTCTCGATGATTCTGATTTTAAGTTCGTTAGCCAACGCATCCATGGGAAATTTCCTGAAAATTAGGTGCAGAGCTTAGCACAGAGCGGGATGATGTCACGGTCATTTGCGGCAAGAACATGGAGTCCCTGCACACCGCGTTGCAAATAAACAGCACAGGCTCGCGCAGTAGCGGGCAAGTGGATTGTCTCCGCCGCCAATGCCGAGACCACGTCGCAATAAACGCAGATGCAAGCGGTGGCTTCGTCGCGGCGTAACATATCGGCAGCTTCTGTGAGCAGTCCGTCACTGCCACCCATCAGACAAAGCGTCGGACCTGTCAGCCCGTGACGAATGGCGATTTCCCCAATGACCATGCTTGGCAACGTGTAGACAAACAACGACGGACTTGCGCCACCTGGTTCGTTTCGTCGGCGCCAATACTCGACATCCGTGGAGAGCGAACCGTTGTCGGTTGCAACGCAAATGCCCACTTGGTCGCGCGGTTGCGAGGCAAAATCAATTCCCAATGCTTCGACGGCAGCGAGACCGAGTTGGCAGACGGAATCAAGCCGCCCAAATCGCATTCCGAACTGAAACCGATTCAGGTCATCAGGTGTGACAATGCTTGCGGCAGTGATGACAAGGTTAGCCATGACGAAGAACGAGCGCGGCGTTGACGCCGCCAAATCCTGTGCCGAGTTTCAGGATGTGGCGCAGGTTGGTTGCGGCTCTCGGTTCTTTGAGTAATTGCGTCGGTGCGCCATCGGCAGGCGCTGTGAGTCGCGGCGTGCCAGGAAGCAATTGTTCCTGCGCTGCCAGAATGCAAATGATGGTCTCGACAATTCCTGCCGCTCCGAGCGTGTGGCCGAGCATTCCTTTCGACGCACTGACAGGCGGACACTCATCGCCAAACACCGAGCGCAAAGCGAGCGATTCCATCGCGTCGTTGTAGGGCGTGCCTGTGCCGTGAGCATTCACGTAGCCGATGTCTCGCGGGGAAATCTTCGCGGCTTTCAATGCGCGTCGCATTGCCAACACCAGACCCGAACCATCGCGTGCGGGTCCAGTTAAATGATTGGCATCGTTGCTGCCACCCCAGCCACAAATTGTGATTTCACCATGACCGCGTGCAAGGACGAGTGCCGCGCCCGATTCGCCTAGACTGAGTCCATTGCGGTCGCGATCGAACGGGCGGCAGCCAAGCGGGTCGAGCGCTCTTAAAGCGCTGAAGCCTGCGGCGACGAAGGGCGAGAGACAATCCACGCCAACGACGAGCACGGCATCAACCGCATCGCGTTGCAAAAGTTTTGCGGCTTGTTGAATTGCGACAATGCCAGAAACGCAGGCGAGCGAAATCGTTTGCACAGGACCTGCTGCGCCGTGCGTCGCCGCAAGATCGGCAGCGAGGCCGTGGGCCTGCAGATGTTTCTGCGCAGATTCAGAACAGGGGCGCCCGTCGATGAGCCGCTCCAGCGCTTCGATGTTCGCTTTGGTTGTCGAAAGCACAAAGCCGATGCGCGCGGGCGGAAATTTATCAAGCGTGGCAGCAGCTTGGGCTCGAGCTTCGCGCAGCGCGAGGTCGGCGAGGTGAAATACAGGGTCGTCAACCAACCCGCCATTGGGAACTGCCCCTAAAATGTCCGATTGGTAAATAGGAGTTTTAAAGCGCGCACACGAGCGCAAGCCGCTGGAATTCGCCCGTATTGCGGCGCGCAACGAGTCAATACCTTGTCCGACAGCGGTGACTGCGCCGCATCCCACAACAGTTATTTCCATAAACTCTCCCAGCGGCGATAGCACTCAATGAGCAGCGGCGGCGGACTGAGAATCAGTTTGCCGTCGAGGCTGGTGAAGGCTTGGACGGTTTCGCCGTGCGCGAGCAGTTGTTTGTCGGCGGCGCGCATGACGGTGTAACCAAATTCCAATTTGGCGGCGTCGGACTTGAGGAGGCGAGCGGTAACTTCGAGCACATCGTTGTCAACGGCGGGAGCGAGAAAATCCACGCTGAGATGAACAAGCGGTGCGTGGAGTTGATGACGGCGAATATCGGCATAATCGAGTCCGTAACGTTGACCAAAGGCGCGACGGGCGTCTTCAAAATAGTTCACGTAATGTCCATGCCACACAATGCGCAACGAATCAATTTCTTGAAAACGCACGCGCACAGTGGTCGCAGCTTCGAGATAGTGGCGGGGCGGGGAAGGAGATTTTCGCATCTTCATTCGGGTGTGATTGTAGCGAGAGAGCTATTGCAAACAAAATAGATTTCAGTGGGACGCTACGCCGCCGCTTTTTTATGTTCGAGTTTGTAAATTGCTGGCATCGCCGATGCGTCGTTCGGCGGCGGTTCAATCGGGACTCCAATCAGGTAGGTCACGGGAATTGGCGATTTTCGACTTTTCAACGCGCCGATTTTCCAGTGGTAACTCTTGCCGCCAATGCCTGCGGTCAATTCGCGTAATTCCTCGACGCCATACGTCCGCAGACATGACACAAATCCATCAAACAAGGCGACCGCGGGAACCAACGGAATAAGGTAAGTCCAAAGTAAGCGCGACCACCGAAAGGGTCGAATAGACGGAGTCACGACAAGCACAACCAGCGGCGACAGCAACATCAACAAAAACGCCAGTGGCCGACGCTGGGTGATTTCAAAAATCCCGATGCCTTGCCGTTTGAGCACGGCATCAGCCAGCACTGCGCGCGCCTGCTCCGATCCGAAATGATGAAACGCAGTGAACATCGTGCGGAAACCGTCCAACCCAACGGGAACATTTGTCGCATCCACAGACAGACGACAATAATCAATGGTCTGAGACGCGAGGCTTGCAGAATGGGCCAACGCTTTCACGTTCGGATATTTGTCACTCAGGCTGACCACGACATTGACTCCTCGTTCTGCCAACGAACGATGCAGCCACAGCCACGGACCAGAGCCGCCTGAACACAAGTCCAGAATCCTATGCGAGCGGGCTGTATGAAGCGCGTCGACGAGCACTGGAACAATCGCTTCATACTGTCTTGTCGCGGCCACGGCCAAAAAATCTGTGACTGCGTCCCGCACCGAAGACGGACACCACGCCTGATCTTCAATTTCAAAAAAATGCCATCGTTTCATTTATTGATGTCGAATCGCCGCCAGGTTGGTGTTTGGCTTTGCCTTCCATGAACGAGACAAGCAGGCGACAGCTTTGAACATTGAGTCACGCATATATGGTTAATTCTCCTTCGGCGATTCGCTGACCTTTGCAGGTGATACTGCCCGAGACAAGGCGCATCGGACCGAGATGTTTTAGTTCACGGACTTCAATTATCAGTTGGGCGTCGTTGTGCGCAGCGGCGTAAAACTGGAAATCAGTGACCGCGGCGAGCATCCCCACCGCGGGTGGTTTGTCTTCGCAGCTGGCACGGTAACCGAGCCATGCGGCGGCGGTTTGCGCGACACACTCGACAAGCGCGGATTCCAATACCAATCCATTGGCGACGGCGAAGTGGTCGAAGCTGAAACATGCAGTGCCGCGCGCGGTGGCGACAGTGCAATCCGTGAGCGCCTCGATGAAACGCATCGGCGGACGATGGGGAATGAGCTTTTCGGCGGGGATATTCATCGCGGCGATGAAAAAGCGGAGTGTTGCAGTGATGAAGTAGCGGGCCGAGGGAGGGGCGCGTCCCAGAACGGGTAAAAATTAAACCATTGAAAGGGATACCGACGCACAACCGTTTCGAGTCGTTCCGCGTAACGCGCCGCGCAATTGTGCAGAAAAACGGCGCGCTCCTGACGCGGGGGGGAGGATAGCCGTTCGGGAGGCGAGCTGCTAAAATGGTAATGACCGCTTCGCTCGCGCACGCAGAAAACGTGAATGAGCGGCGCACCTGCTGCCGCCGCGACCATATACGGCCCGATAGGAAACGGAGCGAGGTCGCCAAGGAACGGCACTTGTGCGATTCGCGTGCCGTAGGCGCGGTCGGCAACCATAGCGACGATTTCCCCGCGTCGCAGCGCCGCCAACATGGGAATCGCATCGGTGGATGCGCCTGAGAGCGTGATAAAACGAAACCGAACGTTTGCGGCGTCGGTGAGGAGACTGCGCACGGAATAAGTTTCACGGTCAAGTCCGACAATATTAATGGGGACTTTCACGCGGCTGAGCAGTTGCCCCGCTGCTTCCCAGTTGCCAAGGTGCGCGGTTAACAATAACACTCCGCGTCTTTCGGCAATGGCGTCGTGCAGATGTTGCTCGCCGTCGAAGGTGAACGAAAACGGGCTTAGCTTGCCACTGAGGATGGCGACTCGATCAATCATCATTTGCCCAAACGAAAAAAAATGTTTGCAAACCAGCCAGCGCCGTTTCCACCACGGTTGCGTCCCGAAAATGCGGCGATGAAATTCGACAGTGGAGGGAACGTCGGGCGAAACGAGTGCGAAATAAAGTGCGACGGGCGCGGAAAAGATGTAGGCAACGCGCGGACCGAAGAGGCGCAGCAACATGATGAAGAAATGGATGCCCGCGGGTGTCCCGCGAAGCTGACCGCTGCCAGACCAATGATTTTGAGGCGACGCGTTTTCGGGCATGCGATTAAGTGTAGGCGCCGCCGTTGACATTGACAACCGCGCCCGTGATGTAGGCGGCGGCTTCGGAACAGAGAAAAACCACGGCGGCAGCAACTTCTTCGGGTTTGCCAAGTCGGCCAGCAGGGATCATCGGGAGAATATGATCGTGCGGCAGGTTGGCGGTCATTTCAGTCTCAACAAAACCAGGGGCGATGACGTTGACGGTAACGCCGCGTTTGGCGACTTCCTGGGCGAGCGATTTGGAAGCAGAAATGAGTCCCCCCTTTGCGGCGGCATAATGCACTTGTCCCGCCATCCCCGTTTGGCCCGCGGTCGAGGCCATGGTCACGATGCGACCTGAACGTTGCAGCGCCATTTGTTTCACGACGGGACGCGTGACATTGTAGAAACTGGAGAGATTGGTGGTCATGACGTGCGCCCATTGTTCAGGTTTCATGAAAACCAACAAGGCATCCTCGCGAACACCCGCGTTGTTGACGAGGATGTCGAGACGTTGATGGTTTTGAAGAATTTTAGCGATGGCTTGTTCGCAAACAGCAGAGTCAGCTACATCAAACGGCTGCAATTCACCGCTGCCGCCATTTTTTTCCACTAACGCCAGCGTATGACGGGCGTCTTCTTTGCGGCTGCGATAGTTAATTAAGATATGTGCGCCCGCGACGGCGAGGGCGACTGCCGTGGCGCGGCCTATTCCTCGGCTGGCTCCAGTGACCAAGGCAATTTTTTTGGGAGAAATGTTCAAGTGATACTGTGTGTTGTGAACTTGTCGGTGCCGCATTGTCAAACAGCAGCACAAGAATTGAAACGATTATTTCCGCTCATGTATGCCAAACCTAATTGACAAACGCGCCGATTCTCCCTAGCCTCCGCCATCAGGCTTTTACGATGGTGAAACCGCGCTCCGCGGAGTCTAGTCGTGACAGCCGCAACGATAAGGAGGCTTAGATGAATTCCCTCTGCAAATGGAGCAATGTCGGCCTTTTGTCTCTCGCCATGCTGGTGGTGTCGTCATGCGCTACTGCACCACGAACACAGGAACAGGTCATGTCGGATTTGAAATCATCGAATCCCTCAGTCGTCCTCAATGCTTTGGAGGACGTGGAAGACAAAATCCCCGAAAAACCCAACGATCTTTCGTCCATCCAAACGTTGCTGACAGATTCCAATGCGAAAGTCCGTCGAAAAGCCGCCAGAGTACTCGGGGGCATGCAAGCCGATGTAACTGAAAAAGACATCAAAAATATTTCGGCGCTGTTGAAATCGGATGATCCCGCTGAAGTCATCGATGGTTTAAAATCGTTGCGCGGACTCAAGGCAGCGACGGCGGTGCCCGACATCACTCCGATGCTCAAGCACCCCCACCCGAACGTGAAGCGCGATGCCTGCCGCACGTTGGCGATTTTGGGCGATAAGTCCGTAATCCCTGCGATTGAGCCTTTGCTGGAAAGCCCAAAGGCATCAGTCAGGAAAGACGCCCAAGACGCCATCGACGCTCTGCGCAAAAAGTCCTAACACCGTCCCCGCCAAATTAAACAGACCAAGGGCGTGATTCCAACGAAACGCGTTCCGCCTAAATCGGAACGCGTTTCTTGTTTCAAACCGCAAAGGATTGCGACTGTGGCATTTTCTTCGTCCGCGATTTGCCTTATAAGAACTCTGCTCCTCCAGCTCCATGACTACCCTTGACGGACATCAATTATCCATCGTCGAAGCTTGGCGCGTCGCTCATCGATTGACGAGTTCTGAGCTTGCTGACGACGCGCGCCCGCGCATTCGGAAAAGCAGCAAATTTGTCGAACAACTCGCCGCGCAGCCGCGCGCGGTCTACGGAATCAACACGGGTTTCGGGCCGCTCAGCGGGTTTCGCATCACGCCGAAGGAATTGGCGCAACATCAACTCAACCTGCTCAGCCATCTCTCCGTCGGTCAGGGGCCGCTTTTTTCTCCCGCAGAGACGCGCGCTATCATGTTGACCCGCGCCAACACGTTGGCTCGCGGTCATTCGGGCATTCGCGAAGAAACCATTGAATTACTTCTGGCTGCGCTAAATCGTGATGTTCTGCCAGAAATTCCGAGTGAAGGTTCCGTCGGCGCGAGCGGCGACCTCGTCCCTCTCGCCCACATGGCAAACTTGCTGGTTGGACGCGGACATGCCCGCCTCAAGGGAGAACGTTTGCCCGCCGCCGATGCTTTACGCGCTACAGGGCTGGCTCCAATCGTGTTGCAAGCCAAGGAAGGATTGGCGCTCGTCAATGGCACTTCAGTTATGACGGGATTGGCGGCGCTGTCCTGTCACGAGGCGGCAACAGTGTTGAGTTGGATGGAATTGCTAGCCGCATGTCTGTTCCAAGTGCTGAACGGCGAGCCTGAAGCGTTGTGTGAGCAGGCACATAAGGCACGCGGATTTCGCGGACAGTTCATGGTGGCGCAACGCATCGCCAATTACCTGCGCACCCACCCCGAGTTTGCGCGGCGCATTGAGGAACATCAATGGGGCACGTCGGCAAAGTCCGTTGATGCAGGCGTTGAAATCCAAGATCCCTACTCGCTGCGTTGCGCGCCGCAAATCCTCGGCTCGTTTCAGGAGGCGCTCTGGCATGTGGAAGCCGTGGTCACGCGGGAGTTAAACGCGAGCACGGACAACCCCTTGATTTTTCCAGAGCAGGAAATGGTCATCCACTGCGGCAACTTTTACGGCCAGCAAATCGCGATGGTCAGCGATTATTTGAGAATGGGACTGATAAAGATGGCGCTGCTTGCTGACCGTCAAATCGAAAGGCTGCTAAACTGGCGTTACAGCGGCGGCTTGCCTCCGCTCTTGGCGGGCAGTGCGCCTGGTTTGAATTCGGGATTCGCGGGCGCACAACTGCTCGCCACGTCTCTCGCCGCCGAAGCACGGCTGCTGGGAACGCCCGCGTCCATCCAGACAATTTCTACCAACGCCAACAATCAGGATGTCGTCAGCATGGGTTGCAGCGCGGCGAAGATGACACGCGCCGCGTTGCCGATCCTGTGGAAACTGTTGGCCATCGAATCGCTTGCCGTGGCACAAGCCGCCGACTTGCACAAAAGCAAGGACGTGCGAGGCGGCGATTACCGCAAGTTTTACGATTTGGTGCGCAACGTTTCCCCGAAGCTTGAAGACGACCGCCCGATGTTTGAAGATGTCCAACGCGTAACAGAGATGCTGCGGTCGGAAACCGCACAACGCCATTGCCTGCGACCACGAGAAACCGATGCAGACTAAAACGGATGACCAAGAGATCAAGGCGCGGATTTTGGACGGCAGTCCGCCGCCCTTCGGGACGGTGCAGGATGTTTTTGAGCGCGCCAAACGCGCGCCGTTCTTTGCCCGCAAATTCAAAAACCTCACAATAGAATGCTGGGACGATTATTTTCGCCTTCCGCTCACCACCAAGGAGGAATTACGCGCGTGTGAACCACTGGAGACACTGGCAGCGCCGCGCCAGGACGTTTACCATTACCACGAATCGTTTGGCACAACGGGTCGCCCACTGGCAACGTGGTTCACGCGGGATGATTACATTCGCGAGGCGGACTTGACACGACGATGGACGGAAGGCATCCGCCCAGGCATGTTGATTCTCAATCGTTTCCCCTACTCCTTTGCCGTGCCGCCCTTCATCATCGAGACATGCGCGATGCGCAACGGCGGCATCGTCATCCCTGCGGACAACCTCAACTGGAATGTCTCCTACATCCGCACGCTGGAACTCATCCGCCGCCTGCGTGTGGAGGTGATCGCCTGTCTGCCGCTGGAGATGATTATTCTTGAAGCGTTGGCGAAAAAGCGTGGATACGACTGGCAAAAAGATTTGGGCTCGCTCAAACTCATTTTGCTTTCGGGGCGCGTCTTGCCGCTGGCGTTGAAGGAACATTTTGAATCGCGCTGGAACGCGAAGGTTTCCTGCGTCTATGGGATGACTGAAGGCGGCGGCATTGCCTCGATGTGTCCCGCGGGACGATTCCATATTCATCCCGACGCGTTCATCCTCGAATTGCTCGATCCCGTCACAGGCCAACACGTCGCGCGAGGGGAGATAGGCGTGTTGGTGCTCTCCAATTACTACCGTCAAGGCGCGCCGCTGGTGCGCTACAACACTCGCGACTGCTGCCGCCTTCTGGCTGAGCCCTGCCTTTGCGGCGACGCCAGTCCGACCATCGAAGTGCTCGGACGACTGGACGACACAATCGAATTGGTCGGAAAGAAAATTTATTTCGCGCGCCTCGAGCAGGCAGTCCTCGAATTCGCGAGCCAGTTCGGCACCGTCGTGTATTTCGCGATTGTCACGCACAAGAAACTTCATATTCGCGTCGAATCCGAAAACGGACTGCAGCAACCCTCCGCGGAAACGCTCCAAAAATTGCGCGCGGATTTAGGTGTGCCGCTAAAAGTCCACGTCTGCCGCACAGGAGAACTTTTGGACCGCGGTTGGTTGATGCGTTCCCCAAGCGTGGGCAAACCGCATCATGTGAGCGACTGGCGCGGCGACGGACGGCGCTGTGCCACACTTTCTGAATCGCTGATTGAATGGCCTCCCATCGGGGCTCGTGATTTGGCGGACATCCTGCGCCGCGCGCTGAGCAACGAATTTTGGCGCAAAAAACTTTGAACCGCCATGCAACCGCAACAAAGGCACCCTAGGAAAACCGCGCGAACAATCTAATTGGGGCAATGAATACCAACGTGGACGTATTAATCATCGGTGCGGGACCTGCGGGTTCTTCCGCAGCGGCGCTGCTGCACCGCGAAGGATTCCGTCTGTTGGTGGTGGAGAAACAGTATTTCCCCCGATTCGTCATTGGCGAAAGCTTATTGCCTCACTGCATGGATTTGTTGAAAGAAGCGGATTTGCTCGAAACCGTGGAGTGCCAGAAATTCATGCACAAAAACGGCGCGGTTTTTTTGCGCGGTGGCGAAAAATGCAATTTTGATTTTTCCGCGCAGTTCACAGCGGGCTGGCAATATACTTTTCAAGTTCCCCGCGGTGATTTCGACAAGGCGCTCGCCGATGCTATAGCTGCGCGCGGTGTGGAAATTCTTTACGGCCATGGGGTGACGGCGGTGAGTTTTCAGCCATCGCACGCCGCCGTGACTATTGAGCAACCAGAGGGCGCGCAGCGCACGGTGATGGCGCAGTTCGTGTTGGATTGCAGCGGTTACGGGCGCGTGCTGCCGAGACTTTTGCAATTGGAAACGCCGTCGCGGTTTCCCGTTCGCGAAGCGTTGTTCACGCACGTGACGGGCGACCGTCGTCCCACGGGACGCGAAGAAGGGAAAATCTGGGCGTGCATTCATCCAGATGGCGCGTGGATTTGGATTATTCCGTTTTCCAACGGCCGCACCAGCGTCGGCGCGGTGGCAGCGCCAGAATTTTTTGCAAAGTATCCGATGATACCTGAAGAGCGGTTGCGCGCCATTTTGTCGTCCGACCCCAATGCAGGGCCGCGGCTGGCGGAAACAAAGTTTGTTTTCCCAGCGCAGCGCATCGCGGGTTACGCCTGCGCGGTCAAACAGCTTTACGGCGAGCGTTTTGCTCTCGTCGGGAATGCGACGGAATTTCTCGATCCGATTTTTAGTTCAGGGGTGACGCTGGCGCTGGCGTCCGCCAATCGTGCCGCCACAGTGCTGGCCCGTCATCTGGGCGGCGAAACGGTGAATTGGCAAAAGGAATACGCCGACCATGTGATGCAGGGAATCAACACGTTCCGCTCGTATGTGACAGCGTGGTATGACGGGTCGTTGCATGACATTTTTTTTGCCGCGCAATCCAACCCTGACATCATGAAACAAATCTGCTCGGTGCTGGCAGGTTACGTCTGGGACAAATCTAATCCCTATGTCTCACAGCCAGAACGGGCGTTGTCGTTGCTGTCAAAAATTCTCCAAGGGAAGATGCAGGCAAGGGTGAAAACGGAAGCTGACAATTTGAACGTGCGCCGATGAAATATTTCACTAACGATTCAAAAACGGCCTACGATGCGAAATCTGAAGCGCAGCGGATTGCCTTTGCCCCAATCGTGTTTCAGGCAACCCGTATTCTCCGCGACTCGGGGATTTTGGAATTGGTGCAACAGAGCGGTTCGACGGGGATGACTCTGGCTGAAGTGACTGCCCAAATTGCTTTGCCGCATTACGGAGTCAAAGTCCTGATGGAATCGGGTTTGGGCATCGGATTGTTTTGTCTGAACGATGAGCGTTTCACATTGACCAAACTGGGCTATTTCGTTCTGCGCGATCCGATGACGCGCGTGAATATGGATGTCGTTCATGATGTGTGCTATCGCGGCTTGTTCCATTTGGATGAGGCAATCGAGGAAGGCAAACCTGCGGGACTGAAAACCTTAGGCAACTGGAAAACCTTTTACGAAGCGTTGTCGTCATTGCCGTCGCGAACAAGGGGGAGTTGGCTGGCTTGGGATCATTACTATTCGGACATGGCATTTCCCGCCGCCTTGGCGTTGGTATTTGCCGATGATCCCAAGCGGTTGCTCGATGTCGGCGGGAATACAGGTGAATGGGCTGTCGAGTGCGCCAAATTCGATCCTGAAGTGAAAGTTACCATCGCGGATTTGCCGCAGCAGTTGGAGTTGGCGAAAGCCAAAATTCAGGAGAGCAAGGTGGACAGCCGTGTGGATTTTTTTGCCATTGATTTTCTGGATGAGGCGAAAACTTTTCCTGAAGGTTACGACGCCATCTGGATGAGCCAGTTTCTGGATTGTTTCGCTGAGAAACAGATTGTTTCGATTTTGAAACGCGCCGCTTCTGCCATGAGCGATGATGCCAAATTATACATACTCGAATTGTTTTGGGATCGGCAGCCCAACGAAACGGCCGCGTTCTGCCTGCAACAGACTTCGCTCTATTTCACCTGCATCGCGAATGGTAACAGCCAGATGTATCACTCGGCGGACATGATGCGCTGCCTGAGGGAAAGTGGACTCAAAGTGATTGAAGAACGCGATCAAGTCGGGCTGTATCATACGCTGCTCAAGTGCGGAAAAGCATGAACCGCGTCAGAGATTGAATCCGAAGCCGACGACGACAGAATTTCCGCCGCCGAGATGTCGCTCTAATCCGAACCGCTCGGCGCGGATGAAAACTGTTCCAGAAAGCCAGCGCACCCCGATCTCGGCTTGCCAGTCGGGAATTTCGTTGCCCACGGAACCGATGCCACGCAAGTAGATGACGTTTCCCTGAACAGTCGCGATGTCCCAGTTCAACCCTAATTGCGCTGCGGGATGTCTGCGGCTGCGCGAACTGAACGTGGAGAAACCAAGCGTAATGCGCCAATCAATGAAATTCAGCCATTCGGTTTTATGTTCGTACATCGTCGGGTCGCGATATGGCAAGTCCCAACCTTGTGTCTGCAGGCGCAATCGCGGGAGCAGATGAACCGTGTGTCGCATCAGAACCTTTCCAGCAGGAACGCGCGCCTTGTCTGGGTTCAACGCATGTCCGCTGCGATGAACGTAGTCCGCGCCAAACACCAGCGGGTCTCCCTGTGAAAGAGGCGAAGCCATTCCGATCACCGTCTGCGCGCCCGTGCTTATCGAATATGAAATATTGTCGTAGTCGCCTTCGCGTTGTTCCTGGTGCGATTCATACCACAGCACACCCGTCACGCGATGTCCCGCAATGAAGTGATCGTGAATTTCCACATTCAAATCCATCCGCTGCATCATGCGGTTGCTGCCATAACCGAGTTCATATTGTCCCCACACCAACGGGAGCCAGCCAACAGGGCGCTCTTCGCGGGCGTTAAAAAGCCGTTTTTTATCCGATAACGCGATGACTTCGACGCCCAGCAGCAAACCAGTGTCACGGTCTTCGAGAAATGGGTTGCCGTCCGTATGATACCATCGGGCGTGGAATCGGACGCGGTTGCCGTTGGCGCTCAGCAGATCAAGCACAGGACCCGCTTTGTAAAAACCTCGGAATGTATTGCTGTCGTTTGCGGATTCGATGTCCACCGCCAAACCCAATGAAGGTCGGTATGTGGTTTCCAATGACTGGCGCTCAGGAAATTCCCAGATGCGCCACAGCGCGTGTACGTCCGCCCACCAATCCGCGTTCATGCGGTCGCGTTCAATATAACCGCCCGCCGCCACTGACCATTCCAACCAAGATTGCTTTTTTTCCATCGGCGACCCAAATCCTCCGCCGAACACATACGCGCTGCGTGCGCCAGGTCGGTCTTCAAACTGCGTGCTACGATAACCAGCCACGGTGATGAGGCGGGCAAAGTCACCGAGCGCAAAATTCGTTTCGAGATCGAAACGGCGATACAACAATTGCGCTTGCGCGTTTTCCAGAAAAAACGGGGTGGTCTCACGGTAACGAAAAAAAAGATTCACGGCTTCGCCGAGCGGCTCGACGTGCAACAGCGGCAATTCCACGTGCGACTCCGCGATGTAGCTGTGACGTTTGCTTGGACGCAATCCTCCAATCATGGAGCCAAAAGTGGGCACGGGCTGATCTTGCGCGCTGGTCTGAAGCGTTTCGCAAAATGCAGCCATCACCATTAAGAGAAACTTTAAGCGAGAGTTCGATAAATCCACTATTCCTCCTAAAACGACAGCGCATCGTTTTACCTTTTACAGGATGGAAAGCAATCTGAATTCCTTGGGTGCCGTCTTGCTGCAGAACTTCCCCATTTTGATTCAGAAGATTGACGCAGAGCGAGTTGGAGGGTCACGCTCCGTCGTGACCGTCCCGCGAAGCGGGAGACGCGACAGAGCGCGTCCCTCCAATTTGGGGAAGTT
>Ga0187893_10004277_pt1 | contig 27461 bp, 23 predicted proteins | sample MA1701074metaG_FD_139574 | JGI IMG/M metagenome (GOLD analysis project Ga0187893, IMG submission 139574) | White microbial mat communities from a basaltic lava cave in the Kipuka Kanohina Cave System on the Island of Hawaii, USA - MA170107-4 metaG ... | reverse complement strand
GTCGCCACCTTCCTGCGCTATGAACGCCGTCACGTCACGGCGATCTTTGCGCTCGTCCTCGCCATCATCATTGCCGCCACCGGCGCGTCGGTACTGGCAACAGCGGCGCTCGGGCTGGTGGCGTTCGTGCCGTTCTTCGGGCTGGCTGCGCTGCCGCTGCAGCTGCTGGCGTGGCTCCTCCGCGGCCTGGTGTTCCAGTATCTGGGCCTCGCGTCGGTCGGGGCGTACCTGAAGCTCTATCGCGGGTTCTCTGGTGCTCAGGCGAAAGGGTTCTCGGGTTCCGGTTCACCGGTTCCGGTTCATGGGTAACGGATCGGCCTGATGAGCGATTACTCGCGGTTTTTTTCTCCGACCGGTCGCCGGTTGCACGAGTCGGCAATCCGGCGCATGGGCACCATGGCGGCGCGCGCGGCAGACATGGTGTCATTCGCGGCCGGGTACCCGGACCCGGCGTCGTTCCCGTGGGGCGAGCTGAAGGAGCTCGCCTCGGAGCTGCTGTCGGGTGCCGATCCGGCCGTGCTGCAGTATGGGCCGACCCGTGGACACGAGCCGCTCATCGAGGCGATCGTCGAGGCGCTCGCCGCGCGTCACATCGCGGTGACGCCGCCAGCGGTGACGATCACCACGGGATCGCAGCAGGGCATCGATCTGATCGGCCGCGTGTTCGTGACGCCCGGCGACGTCGTGCTCGTGGAGCTGCCCGCGTACACCGGCGCAATCTCTGCGTTCAAGAATGCCCAGGCGCAGCTCGTGGGCGTTCGGCAGGACGAGGACGGCATCGACCTCGAGGATCTCGACGCCGTCTGCCTGCGCGAGCGACGCGCCGGGCGTCGCCTGCACCTGTTGTATCTCGTCCCGAATTTTCAGAACCCGACCGGTCTACTTCTCGGCCTCCACAAGCGGCGGCGCCTCCTCGAATGGGCCGAGCGCCGCGACGTGCTCATCGTCGAGGACGACCCGTACGGGGCGCTGTACTTCGACGACGTCACCAGCGCAACGGAGACGCGGCCGATGCGGGCGGATGACAGGTACGGGCGCGTGATCTACGTGAGCACGTTCTCGAAGACGCTGGCGCCTGGGTTCCGTGTCGGGTGGATTGTTGCACCGGCCCCGCTTATCGAGCGGTTCGAGATCGCCAAGCAGTCGATCGATCTGATGACCGGCAGCTTCGATCAGCGCATCGTCCACGAGGCGGTGCGCCGAGGCGTGCTCGAGCGGCTCGCGCCGGAGCTGCGGCGCCTCTATCGTGGCAAGCGCGATGCCATGGAGCAGGCGCTTCGCGAGGAACTTGGCGGGCGGCTGCGCTGGTCGGCACCGAAGGGCGGGTTCTTCCTGTGGGCGACGCTCCCCGACGGCGTGGACGACGAGACGCTGCTGGCACGCGCGCTGGAGGAGCGCGTCGTCTTCGTACCCGGGAGCCCGTTCTACGTCGACGGCACCGGGCACGGCCACATCCGCCTGTCGTTTTCGGCACCGTCGGTCGAGCGGATCCGCGAGGGCGTCCGCCGGCTCGCCGCTGCACTAGCGGCGAATCTCGTCAAATCCGCATGAGCGTCCGCACACCCTGCAATGTGGTAGGGTAGGCCCCGTCCGGACGGCCACCGGCTTCGCGCGACATGACCCCGCTGGATGGATCGTTGCCGCTGATCACGCGCCCGATATGCGACGCCTCACCGTGCTGCACACCGTCCTGATCGCCGCCGGCGCACTCGTCTGGCTCCAGGCCCTGGCCGCCGCCCAGGGCGCCCCAGCCATCCAGGGTCAGGTGCCGCCGGCACGCACACCGGAGGGCAGGCCCAACTTGAACGGCATCTGGCAGGTCCTCAACACGGCCGCGTGGGACATTCAGGACCATCCCGCGCGAGTGGGCGTGCCGGCCGGCCAGGGTGTGGTCGAGGGCAACGAGATTCCGTATCAGCCCTGGGCGCTCGCGAAGAAGCAGGAGAACTTCAAGAACCGCCTCACGGCCGACCTGGTGGAGGCACGGGGCTTCTTGCCCGGCGTGCCCCGGGTCATGTACATGCCGTTTCCGTTTCAGATTGTCCAGACCCCGAAGTACATCTCGGTTGTGTCCGAGTATGCTCGCGCCCTCCGCATCATCTATACCGATGGGAGCACGCATCCCAGGGGACCCATCGAGTTCTGGATGGGGGACTCGCGCGGCCGGTGGGAGGGGGAGACGCTCGTCGTCGATGCCATCCATTTCAACGACCAGACGTGGTTCGACAGGGCGGGCAACTTCCACAGCGAGGCCCTCCACCTGGTGGAGCGCTTTACGCTCATCGGCCCGGACCACCTCCACTACGAAGTCACCGTCGAGGACCCGAAGGTGTTCACCAGGCCCTGGAAGATGAGCATGCCGATCTACCGTCGCAAGGAACCCAATGTTCGGATCCTGGAATACGAGGCCGGTTTGCTCCTTCTCGAAGACGAGGCCCGGCGACAAGAGGAGCAGGAGAAGAGTCGATAACCTACCGCGATCGCCAGGTGTCCCCGAAGTAATACCGGTAGCCCTGCTCGCGAAATCTGGGCGCGGCGCGTTCCCCTTCCCAGCAAGCTTCCTCGAGGATCTCAAACCCCGGCTGCTTCTCCCGCACGAGAGCCCACGCCATCTTCCAGGGCCTGGTGTAGGCCTTCGGGTCGTTGACCGTGATCTCGTAATGGATCGTGTCCAGATCGATCATGGTCAGGCGCTCAACCAGATGCGCAGCATTGGTATGGAAATTCCCGGCGTCGTCAAACCACACGTAGCCGCTGAGATTGGTTACGTCGACAACGAAGGTATTCCCCTCCCAGCGGCCAACTGAGTCCCCCGTCTGGAGCTTGATGTTGTCTCCGACGTGCGCACGCCCGTCGGTCGCGACGACACGCTGAATGCGGAGGTCCTCGAAGAGCAAGAGGACATAGGGGTCACCCGTGGGCTGAAGTATTTGAACGAGGTCTGAGAAAGAGCGGGACAAACTCCCGCCCGCACACACCGTGCGAGGGTCGATGTATTTCTCGAAGTTCACACCCTTTCTGCCGACTTCGGCCGCCCACGGCTGATAAGGAATCTTTCTATCGGGCGGGTCCACGATCAGGCTTGGCGCCACGGGCCACGTCGACAGGGGGCTCCGGGTCATGGGTTCCGTGGCGTCGACGCCTTCGACGGAGCGGTCCATCGTGATGCGGCCGCGCCAGTAGCCCTGCATGTCGGGCGTACCGTCTGGCGTTCGGGGGGGACTGAAAGTCTTCGCCTTGTCCAGCGCACACGCGTGGAACGCCAAGGCCTCGGCGGGACACCCGCCAAGAGACGTCGGCGCTGCCGGCGGGGCCTGGCCCGCGGCCCCCGTTAAGGCGAGCGACCAGACCGTCGCCATCGCGAGAGCCACGGAAGAACGGGCAGCTGATGTCTTAGGTGACACGTTCCCCAGAAGACGTCGTCAGGGCAGCAGTGTAGCGCGTTTTGGCTTCGATCGCCCGGGCATCTGTTGATGGAGTTGTTCGCGCAGAACGTGGGTCCGGTTCGCGTGAATGTCGAGACGTGGCTGTGTGTCTCCGTGGCCCGTCGGGGCGAGGGGGGCGAGCTCCGTCGCGAGGCCTACTCGATCCGCTCCCGCGCGAGTCCACGACCGGGCAGCGCGGTAACCGGTACTGCTGTCGTCTCGCGGAACGTCAGCCCCGCGGGACGGAACGCCTCGACCACCCCTTCACGCGTCACGGTGACGAGTGAAACACGGAACGGCTTGACCGCCGGATCGACGAGCGGCGGGCCAGCAAGGTCACCGGTCGCCCCATGGGTCCCCATGACCATGCCGGTCTCGCCCACGAATACCGTGACGGCAGGCATCAGCCCAGGCACGACAACGACGCCGCGGAATGCGAGGGGCGGCAGTACCGGACGGGTGCCGGTCGGCTTGCGCCAGCGCTGGTTGCCGTTGCCGCGGTTGACGGCGCGGAGGATGTTGTCGAGTGAGGCGAAGTAGACCCTGTCGTCGTCGACCGTTGCACCGATGACGTCGCCGCCGTTACGCCATCGCCACTCGTCGCGGCCCGTGGTGGCATTGAGCGCGTAGAAGAAGTTGTCGGTCGAGCCGACGAAGACACGGTCGCGCGCGGCAGCCGGCGCGCTCAACGTGCCTGGGAATGTCCGCTCCCAGAGCCGCGAGCCCTTGTCGAGCCCGAGCGCCACGACGCGGCCGTCGGACAACGACGTATAGAGGGCGCCCTCCTCGCCGAAGGCCGGCGCATGCGTCGTCGTCGCGCCGAGCGACTGGCGCCAGACGAGGTGACCGTCGCTGGCGCGAACGCCGAGCAGGTCGCCGGGCTCTACCGCGAGGATGATCCAGCCGCGCCCCAACACAACTGGCGCGGTAACGCCCGCGCCAATCGGCATGATCCAGCGCTCGTCGCCGGTGGCGGCGTCCAGCGCGCGCAAGCCGCCGCTTGTCACGAGAAACACCTCACCGCCGCCAGCCGCCATCGACAGGACCGTGTCGCCTGCCCACGTCCAGGCGATGATGCCGCTTTCGCGATGCAGGGCGACGAGCGTGTACTCGCGCAGCGAGACGTACACGTGGGCGTCATCCATGACAGCGGCCGAGGACACGGACGAACCGAGCGTGAGCGACCAAACGGGTTCTGCTGGAAGGAGCGACACGGGCGGTGGTCTTTCCGCCATGTCACGAAAGCTGCGCGCGATCTCTTCGTATCGCTGTCGTGCGGTTGCTTGCGCGGCGAAGCCGACGTCAGGGCAGAAGCCCCAAGCGGTGACGATCAGAAGCGCCGTGACCACGCGGGCGCAAGGCGCAAATACGCAAGATGTCGCGGTCACGCGTGCGGACACCACGATATAATACCCTTCAGCTGGTCGTTGGTGGTTGGTGGCTGGCAGCACGCGCAGACCACGAACCACGAGCCACAAACCACCAACCACCGTGCACCGACCGGCCGTGTCCCAACAAACCATTCTCGTGCTCGATTTCGGCTCGCAGTACACGCAGTTGATCGCGCGCCGCTTGCGCGAGCTGTCGGTGTACTCGGAAGTGGTGCCGTTCAACACGCCGATCGACACGCTGCGTGCGAGACAGCCAGCGGGACTCATCCTCTCGGGCGGACCGCGGAGCGTGTCGGAGCCGGGCGCGCCGAAGTGCGTGCCGGAGGTATTCGACTTCGGGCGGCCGGTGCTCGGCATCTGCTACGGCATGCAGTTGATGACGGACGTCCTCGGCGGCGAGGTGCGGCGGTCGGGGCACCGAGAGTTCGGGCACGCGCACGTCCGCGTATCGTCCAATGGAACCGCGCCGCGACTCTTCACGAAGCTTCCCGGCGAACTGCGCGTGTGGGCGAGCCACGGCGACGACGTCGCTGCGGTGCCGCCAGGGTTCAGGGTAGCGGCCACCAGCGCGAGCGCGCCGATTGCGGCGATGGAAGCGCCCGACCGGAATCTCTATGCGCTGCTGTTCCATCCCGAGGTCGCCCACACCGATCATGGAATCGACATTCTGAAGACGTTCGCCTTCGAGATTTGCGGGTGCACGGGTGACTGGACGATTGCCTCATTCATCGAGGAGGCGACCACACGCATCCGGCAGCAGGTCGGCCACGGGCGTGTCGTCTGCGGTCTCTCAGGCGGCGTCGATTCGACGGTGGCGGCGCTTCTCATTCATCGTGCGGTTGGCGATCGGCTGACGTGCATTTGCGTCGACAACGGGCTGCTGCGGTACGAGGAGGCGAAGCAAATCCGACAGCGGTTCGCAGAGAAGATGAAGCTGCCGCTCGATTTCGTCGACGCGTCCGAGTTGTTCCTCGATCGGCTCGAGGGCGTCACCGATCCCGAGCAGAAGCGAAAGATCATCGGCGCGACGTTCATCGACGTCTTCGAGCGCCGCGCGAAGGAGCTGGGCGGCTTCGAGTGCCTGGGCCAGGGTACGCTGTATCCGGACGTGATCGAGTCGGCCTCGGTGCTGGGGCCAGCGGCGGTCATCAAGAGTCATCACAACGTCGGCGGCCTTCCCGAGCGGATGAAATTCACGCTGGTGGAGCCGCTCCGCGACCTGTTCAAGGACGAGGTGCGCCGCGTCGGCCGAGATCTCGGTTTGGATCGCGAATTCATCGTGCGACAGCCGTTTCCAGGGCCGGGCCTGGCCGTGCGGATCATCGGGGCGATCACCCGCGAACGCCTCGATCTCCTCCGGCTGGCGGACAAGATCGTGGCCGAGGAAATTCGCAAGGCCGGCTGGTACGAACGCGTGTGGCAAAGCTTTGCGGTGCTGCTGCCGGTCCAGAGCGTCGGCGTGATGGGCGACGCGCGGACCTACGAGTACACTGTAGCGATTCGCGCGGTGGAGAGCCTCGACGGGATGACAGCCGACTGGGCGCGGCTGCCGCACGATCTGATCGCCGCCATGTCCTCGCGCGTCGTCAACGAAGTGCGCGGGATCAACCGCGTCGTCTACGACGTCTCGTCGAAACCACCGTCGACGATCGAGTGGGAATAAGCCATGTGTGTCGTTCACACTTCTCGGTTCTCACTTCGCAGTTCGTGTTCAGGTTCGGCTTGGAGCCGCGAACCTCGAACTCGGAACGAGGACACCGGAACCGGAACCGAGCGTGAACACGAACCGCGCAGCAAGAAGGTAGGAGCGTGAACGAATTCGTTCATCTTCATGTCCACACCGAGTTCTCGCTGCTCGACGGCGCGTGCCGCATCGACGAGCTGCTCGACGAGGCGGTGAAGCTCAAGATGCCGGCCCTTGCGGTGACCGAGCACGGGAATCTGTTCTCGTCGGTGATCTTTCACGATCACGCGCGCGATCGCGGGCTGAAGCCGGTCCTCGGCTGCGAGGTGTACGTCGCCGCCGGCAGCCGGTTCGAGAAGACGGGTCCGCAGAGCGAGACGAATCATCTGGTGCTGCTCGCAGAAACGGACGAGGGCTACCGGAACCTGATTCGGCTCGTCTCCGCCGGCTATACCGAGGGCTTCTACTATCGGCCGCGGATTGACAAGGAGCTGCTCGCGCAGCACGCGAAGGGGCTCATCGGGCTGAGCAGCTGCCTCAAGGGCGAGGTGGCGAGCGCGCTCAAGGTCGAGCAGGCGCGGCCCGCGCTCGAGGCCGCGGCGCGGCTGCGCGACATCCTCGGTCCCGAGAACTTTTTCCTGGAGATGCAGTACCAGGGGATCGAGGAGCAGAAGGTCGTCAACGCGGGACTCCTGCCGCTGGCGCGAAATCTGAACCTGCCGCTCGTCGCCACCAACGACGTGCACTATCTGCGGCAGGGCGACCACCAGCCCCACGACGTGCTCCTCTGCATCGGTACGGGCAAGACAGTGAACGATGCCCAGCGGCTGCGCTATCACGGCGATCAGTTCTTCCTGAAGAGCGCCGCGCAGATGGCAGCGGTCTTCGGCGACCATCCCGACGCGCTGCGCAGCACGCTCGCCATTGCCGAACGTTGCCAGGTGACGATCCCGAAGGGACAGAACCACCTGCCCTCGTTCGACGTGCCGATGGGGTTCACGCTGGAGGCGTACTTCGAGCAGATCGCGCGCGAGGGGTTCGCGCAGCGGCTCGATCGTCTGCGGCCGCTCGCTGTCGCCGGCCGGCTGCGCCACACGGTCGACGAATACGTCGATCGTCTCGAGTACGAGATCGAGATGATCAAGAAGATGGGGTATTGCGGCTACTTCCTGATCGTATGGGATTTCATCCGCTATGCCCGGGAACAGGACATCCCGGTCGGTCCTGGGCGCGGGTCCGCGGCCGGCTCGCTCGTCGCATGGGCCATGCGGATCACCGATGTCGACCCGCTCGACTTCGACCTGATTTTCGAGCGTTTCCTCAACCCCGAGCGGGTGTCACTGCCTGACATCGACGTCGACTTCTGCGAGCGGCGGCGCGGTGACGTGATCGAATACGTGACGCGCAAGTACGGCCGCGAGAACGTGGCGCAGATCATCACGTTCGGGACGATGAAGGCGAAGGCGGTGGTGCGCGACGTGGGGCGCGCCCTCGACATGCCGTACGCGGACGTCGATCGCATTGCGAAGCAGATTCCGCCCGCGCTCGACATGACGCTGGAGAAGGCGCTCGCCGAGAATCCCGCGCTGGCGGAAATGGCGGGGACGGACCCGAAGGTGAAGGAGGTGCTCGAGATTGGCAAGCGCCTCGAGGGACTCTCCCGCCACGCGTCGGTCCACGCGGCCGGGGTGGTCATCGCGCCCGGACCTGTCACCGACTACGCGCCGCTCTACAAGGGCGCACGCGACGAGATCACCACCCAATGGAGCATGAAGGAGGTCGAGCGGGTAGGCCTCCTGAAGATGGACTTCCTCGGCCTCAGTACGCTGACACTCATCCGCGATGCGCTGACCGAGATCAGGCGGACGGACGGGGTCGACATCGACATCGATCACATCCCACTCGACGACGCGAAGACGTACAAGCTGTTTGGGGAAGCGCAGACGTACGGAATTTTCCAGTTCGAGAGCTCGGGTATGCGCGAGCTGCTGCGCAAGGCCCGCCCCGAGCGGCTCGACGACCTCATCGCGCTCAACGCCCTCTATCGTCCGGGACCGCTCAAATCGGGCATGGTGGACGACTACATCGCGCGGAAGCAAAGGAAAACGGAAATCCGCTACGAGCTGCCGCAGCTCGAACCGATTCTTTCGGACACATACGGCGTCATCGCCTATCAGGAGCAGGTGATGCGCATCGCCCAGGCGCTCGCCGGCTTCACGATGGGGCAAGCCGATGTGCTCCGCAAGGCGATGGGCAAGAAGGACCCGAGGGTGATGGCGCTGCAGCGCGACCAGTTCATCGCAGGGGCCCGCAAGCAAGGGATTGCCGCCAAGCCCGCGGCGAGGATCTTCGAGTTGATGGAGCACTTCGCGGGATATGGCTTCAACAAGTCGCACTCCACCGCCTACGCGCTCCTCGCTTACGAGACGGCGTATCTCAAGGCGAACTATCCGTGGCATTTCGCGGCGGCGCTGCTCACGATCGAGGCACAGAACACCGATAAGCTCGCCCTCTATCTCGCCGACTGCCGCGAGCGCGGCGTGCCGGTGCTGCCGCCGGATATCAACGAGAGTCGGCTGAACTTCTCGGTGGAGCCGGGCCAGGGCGTGCGATTCGCGCTCGCGGCCATCAAGGGCATCGGCGAGACGGCTGTCGTCGCACTTGTGGCGGCGCGGGAGCAACTGGGAGGACGGATTCCATCGCTGCATGCCCTCTGCGAGATCGTCGATCTGCGGATCGTCAACAAACGAGTGCTGGAGGCGCTCGTCAAGGCCGGGGCTTGCGATGCGCTCATCCCGGCAGCCGGTGGCGCCGGATACGAAGGCGCCCCTGCACGTCCGCCGCGACACGCGTCGCATGTCCGCGCGGCTCGTGCACGACTGTTCGCGTCGCTCGATGCGGCCGTCGATCACGGCACGCGTATGCAGCGTGACCGGACGCTCGGTCAGACGCAGCTGTTTGGCGGCGACGAGCCGGACCGGCCGGGGCAGGGGAGTGCGACGACGCTTCCGGGGGGGGCGGCGTGGACCGAAATCGAGCAGCTGCACTACGAAAAGGAGGCGCTTGGCCTGTACTGGAGCGGCCACCCGATTGACAGGTATGCCGAAGCGCTGCACGAGTTCGGCGCCAAATCGACGGGCGAGCTGGTCGTGCGGCGCGAGGCGGCCGAGGACGAGGCCAGGGCGCCGATCAACGGTAACGGCCACCGGTCGGCGGAGGACGTGAGCATCGGTGGGATCGTGGCGGCGACGCGCCCGCTCAAGACGCGCAAGGGCGATCGGATGTGCGTCTTCACGCTCGAGGATGCGCAGGGGAGCGTCGAGGTCGTGGTATTTCCCGACGCCTTCAGGCAGGACGGCCAGCTCGTCGAGGAAGGACGCATGGTCCTGGTGAAAGGCCGCTGCGAGCGCGACGACGAGACGGCGCGGATCTTGGCGGCCGAGATCGTGCCGATCGAGATCGTCCGTGAGCGGCTCGCCTCGTCGGTGGCCATTACCCTGTCGGCGCCACGGCACGACCGCGAGACGTTCATACGCCTCTGGGACGTGCTGATGCAGCACAAAGGGGACCGCCGCGTCGCGATCGAGCTGCTCGACCCCGAGCGCCACCTGCGCGTGAAACTCGACGTGAACGCGCAGATTCGCGTGCGGCCGTCGGAACGGCTGGTCCTGGAGGTCGAAAAGATCTGCGGCGCGGGCTCGGTCATACTGCGCTCGGCGGCTGCCGCACAGGGCGCCCCGAGCGACGTCGAGGGGCGGTAACCTGCCGGAGCCTCACGGCCTCCGGCCACCACAATGAAGGGGTTGTGACCTGTGCTGTCACTGACAGATGTGATGATGATCTGTGGTGGGCCACGGGCTTCAGCCCTGCGCGAGCGCTATGCCGCCTGATCTCCTGGAGTTCGAAGCACCGATCGGCGTGCTGCTGAGGGAGATCGAGGCGCTCTCGATGCTCCCGAAGACGCCCGAGCGCCAGCGCTCGATCGAGCAGCTCCAGCAGCGCATCACGTCGGTGCGCGCCGATCTCTATGCCAGGCTGACCTCGTGGCAGCGCGTACTGGTGGCGCGGCACCCGAACCGGCCGGACCTGCACGATTACGTGGAGCGGCTGTTCACCGAGTTCACCGAGATCAGCGGCGACCGCCGGTTTGGCGACGATCATGCGATCGTCGCCGGCTTCGCGCGCTACAAGGGTGAGCCGGTAATGGTGGTCGGCCACCACAAGGGAAGCGGGGGCGACACGAAGGAGAAGGTGTATCGCAACTTCGGCTACGCTCGGCCGGAGGGGTACCGGAAGGCACTGCGGGCCATGAAGCTGGCTGAGAAATTCCAGCGTCCCGTGATTGCCTTCATCGACACGCCGGCCGCCTACCCCGGGATCGAGTCGGAAGAACGGGGCATCGCCGAGGCGATTGCCGTGAACCTCCGCGAAATGGCGGCGCTCGACACGCCGATTGTCGTCGCGGTGCACGGCGAAGGCGGGAGCGGTGGCGCGCTCGGAATCGCCATCGGCGACCGCATTCTGATGCACGAGTTTGCTATTTACAGCGTTATTCCGCCCGAAGGGTGCGCCGCGATCTTGTGGCGCGACGCGAACAGGAAAATCGAGGCGGCCGAGGCACTGAAGTTGACCGCCCCCGACCTGTTGACGTTCGGCGTGGTTGACGAGATCGTGCCGGAGCCGGTCGGCGGGGCACATACCGATCACGACCGCGCCGCAGCCCTGCTCGACGAACCGCTGTCGCGGGCGCTCGCCGCCGCAGCGACGAATCCGGCGGGGCGCCTCGAGGCGCGCTACCAGAAGTTCCGCGCGATGGGGAACATCGGGCTGACCGAATGAACACGAGTGGTCATGGTTGATCGCATCTGGGCGGCGCGGCCGTGCGACGACAGCCGCGTCGATGCACTGGCGCGCGACCTGGCGGTCTCGCCCATCATCGCGCGGCTGCTGTGCATCCGCGGCTTGGACGAGGGCGAACGGGCCCGCCGGTTCCTCTCGCCGTCACTCGACGACCTGCACGACCCATTCCGGCTGACCGACATGACCCCGGCCGTCGACCGGATTCTGGCGGCGATCGCGCGCGGGGAACGGATCGCCATTCACGGCGACTATGACGTCGACGGCGTGACCTCAACGGTGATCCTTCGCCGCGCCCTGGAACTGCTTGGCGCCGACGTCGTCCACTTCATTCCGGAGCGGCTGCGCGACGGCTACGGGCTGCAGCCCGCAGCGCTCGATCGGCTCCACGCGGATGGTGTCCAGCTCGTGATCTCGGTCGACTGCGGCATTCGCGCCGACGAGGCGGCGCGACACGCCGCCGCGCTCGGCCTCGAGTTGATCATCACGGATCATCACGAACCGGACGAGACGCTGCCGCGTGCGCTCGCGGTCATCAATCCGAAGCGCCACGACTGCCCGTATCCTGACAAGAACCTCGCCGGCGTCGGCGTGGCGCTGAAGCTTGTGCAGGCGCTGTGCCTCCGAACGGGGCACACGGCCTGGCTGCCGGCGTTCGTCAAGATTGCCGCCATCGGTACGCTCGCCGACGTCGTGCCCTTGATGGGTGAGAACCGGGTGATCGCAAAGCTGGGGCTTGGCATGCTGTCGACCGGCCGGCACAAGGTCGGCCTGCGCGCCCTGCTCGACGTCTGCGGGCTGACGGGGAAGGAGATCGACAGCTATCACATCGGCTTCGTCGTCGGCCCGCGCGTAAACGCCGCCGGCCGGATGAGCACGCCCGATATTGCCGCGAGGCTCCTGCTGGCGGCCGACGAAGCGATGGCCGACGAGGCGCGGGCGCTCGCCGAGCAGCTCGACGCCGAGAATCTGCGTCGCCAGAAGGAGGAGGCGGACATCCTCGCTGCGGCGCGGAAGGACGTCGAGAGCGACCTGGAGATCGGGTCGCGACCGGTGATCGTCGTCGGCGGTGGGGGCTGGCATCGCGGGGTGATCGGCATCGTCGCGTCGAAGCTGGTTGATGCGTTTCACCGGCCCGCTATCGTGCTGTCGGTCGAGGGGAACGCTGCGCACGGGTCGTGCCGCAGCATCCCGTGCTTTGACATGCTGGCGGCACTCGAGTCGTGCGCGGACGTGATGACGCGGTTCGGCGGCCATCGGCAGGCTGCAGGGCTGATGATGGACGCGTCGCGGATACGGGAGCTCCGTGCGCGCATCAATGAGTATGCCGACGCGCATCTGCAGCCCGACGACCTGCGGCCGCGCCTCTGGATCGACGGCGCGCTCGGCTTTCGCGGCATCACGGCGCAGGTGGCGTCTGAGCTCGCCGCGCTCGCGCCGTTCGGCGCCGGCAATCCGAGCCCGCTGTTCCGCACGAGCCGCGTCGAGGTGATCGACGGTCCACGATTGCTGAAAGAGCGCCATCTCAAGATGGCCCTGCGGCAGGAGGGTCGCGTCATGCGGGGCGTGGCGTGGCGCGCCGCCGAGCGCGAGCAGTTCGTGGCCGAGCATCGCGCGGCGATCGACTTGGCCTACTCCCTCGAGCAGGACACCTGGAACGGCGAGCGATACCTCCAGCTTTCCGTCGCCGATTTCCGCGCGCCCCAGAGTTGAGTGCCTAGAGTGCCTTGGGTGCCTCGGGTGGCTTGGGTGCCGAGAGTGCCTGGTGCCGCACGTGGCCGTCGCGCACGACAGGCGCTTCAGGCACCCTGAAGAGTGACGCGGTAAGATCATCCCCATGGGCAGATGGCAGAAGCGCGCCCGGGTCGGGCTCGGCCTGTTCGGGATCGCCTTTGCCATCGTCGTGTACAACGCGATTGATGAGCGGCAGGCCGCGGCGCCGATCGATCGCCCCACACGGCTCGATCCACGCGCCATCCTCGAGAGTGCCGGCGCCGTACTTCAGCAGTTCCGGGAGACGAAAAGGGACTACGTCGTCAAGGCCGAGCGACAGCTCCACTACGAAGACGGCACGACGAAATCCTTCGGGGTCACGATTGAGGTGCGCAACCGCGGCGGCCGCGACTTCGTCGTGTCGGGCCGCGAAATGCAGGCGGACGAGACGAACAGGCTCCTCCAGATCACGGGCGGGGTGAAGCTGATGGCCAACGACGGATTCACGGTCGAGGCCGAACACGCGACGTTTGACGAGGCCGACGCGACCATTGCCGCCCCCGGTGCGGTGACGTTCGGCAAGGGACGCATGTCGGGCGCGGGCGTCGGGATGACGTACGACCAGACGACGGACGTGCTCTCGCTCGCCGCCGCCGCGCGCGTAACGGTCGTCAACGACGCCGGCGAGGCCGTCACCGAATTCAACGCTGACGCGGCCGTCCTGTCGCGGCAAGAGAACTACCTCGCGCTCGAGGGCGGTGTGCGGGCGTTGCGCTCGGCGCAGGTGCTCGAAGCGGACCGGGGGCTGGCGCGCCTCTCCGATGACGACGAATTCATCACGTTCATCGAGCTGCGGGGCAGCGCGCGCGTCACCGGGGGCGACGCCTTCGAAGCGATGAGCGCGCACGACATCGATCTCGACTACACCGACGACGGCGCAATGCTCGAGCGCGTCGCGCTGCGAGGCGAGGGCCGGGTCGCAATGCGCGGTGGCGAGGGTGCCTCGGGCCGCCAGTTCGTGGGCGACTCGCTCGACCTGACGCTCGCGGCCGACTCCTCGGTCACCTCCGCCAACGGCCGCGGGAGCGTGCGCGTGGATCTGCCTGCGGGGCAGGACACGCCGGCGCGGAGCATCCGGGCGGAGGCGTTCGACGGAACCGGAGAGGGGGGAAAGGGGCTCACGGCGGCGCGCTTCACCGGTGACGTGGAATATCGCGAGGAGGCGCAGGCCGACCGGCGGGCGCGACTCGCGCGATCGACCGCTCTCGGCATCGGCCTGGCGGCTGACGTCGTGACGAGCGCGACGTTCACCGGACGCGTGCGCTTCGAGGACGGCGATCTCCGCGCGTCGGCGGCCGACGCCGAGTACGAGCCGGCGGGCGGGAGGCTCCGATTGAAGGGCGCGGACGAGGGGGGCGCGCCGCGCGTGGCCGATGCACAGATTCAGATTGAAGCGGAGGCGATCGACGTCACGCTGGCGGGCCCGACGATGCGTGCCGCAGGGACCGTGAAAACGGTACTGCAGGCGACCGCATCGGCGCGGATGCCCGGTCTGTTGGAGCGAAAGACCCCGGTCAATGTCAACGCCGACGCGCTCGCCTATCAGGGCCCGGGCGGCGCCGCCGTCTATACGGGCAACGCCATGCTCTGGCAGGGCGAAACGGCCGTGCGCGGCGACAGTATCACGCTCGATCGTACTCGCGGCGATCTCGTCGTCTCGGGTGCGGCCCGCTCGAACCTGGTCTTCGACACCGGCGCGTCTGTCGGTCGAGCACCGGAGATCCGGTACGACGACAGCGGACGGCGGCTCTTGTATGGGCCGCTCGCCCCGACAGGGAGCGCGCAACTCAGCGGCCCGCAGGGCGACCTGCGCGCCACGCGCATCGAGGTACAGCTCGCCAGGGACGACGCGCGGATCGAGCGGCTCGAGGCATTTACGGACGTGACGATTCGTCTCGACCGGCGCCTCGCGACCGGGGATCGGCTCACGTATCACACCGATGAAGAGCGGTATGTGATGACCGGCATTGCGACCGTGCCGGTGAAGATCGTCGAGGAGTGCCGCAAGACGATCGGCCGTACGGTCGTCTTCTTCAGGTCCGCCGATCGCATCATCGTCGATGGCAACGAGGAAGTCCGCACACAGTCGAGCCGCAGCGACGGCCCGTGCCTGGCGCCCGCCCGTTGATGTCGACGCTGGGCACCCACGCGCTCACGAAATCCTACAGCGGCCGTACGGTGGTCCGAGGCGTGAGCCTTGAAGTCGGCTCGAGCGAGGTCGTCGGGCTCCTCGGCCCGAACGGTGCCGGCAAGACGACGACGTTCTACATGGTGGTGGGGCTCACGGCGCCCGACTCGGGCCGTGTCGTGCTCGACGGGGAGGATCTGACCGACGACCCGATGTACGTGCGCGCCCGCAAGGGAATCGGGTACTTGCCGCAGGAGCCGTCCATCTTTCGCGGGCTGACGGTCGAACAAAACATCCTCGCAATCCTCGAGACGCTGGAACTGCCGAAGGCCGAGCGCCGCGAACGGCTCGCGAATCTCCTGGCCGAGCTCAGTCTGACGCCGCTCGCGAAGGCGCCAGCGCATACGCTCTCGGGCGGGGAGCGGCGGCGCGTGGAGATCACCCGCGCGCTCGCCGTGTCGCCGCGCTTCATGCTGCTCGACGAGCCGTTCGCCGGGATCGACCCCATCGCCGTGGCCGACATTCAGAAGATCATCTTCCACCTGCGCGAGCGGGGGATCGGCCTCCTCGTGACCGATCACAACGTCCGTGAAACTCTGCGCATAACTGACCGGGCCTACATCGTCCACGACGGCGTGATGTTCCGCAGCGGCACACCCGATTCGCTCGCTGCCGACGAGGAGGTTCGCCGCATCTATCTTGGAGCCGACTTCCGGCTCGACTAACGTGTAATATGTTCTCTTGGGCTCAGGGATGGACGTGACCGTCTGACATCATGGCGATTTCGCAGAAGCTCCACACCAAGCTCGTCCAGAAGCTGATTCTGACGCCGTCGCTGCAGCAAGCGATCAAGCTGCTGCCGATGTCGACGCTCGAGCTGTCGGAGCTCCTCAATCAGGAAATGGTGGAAAACCCGCTTCTGGAGGAGGTGCCGACGGAAGAGCTTCAGCCCGTCGAGGCGACACAGGACAAGCAGGAGGAGAAAGAAAAGCAGAAGACCGACACCTGGGACGATCAGGACTACGAGTACTTCTTCGGCGACTATCTCGACGACGGCTACCGTCCGCACACGCCGACGGAGGTGAAGGAGCTGCCGCCGATCGAGAACACGCTCTCGACATCGACGTCGCTCGCCGATCATCTGCTCTGGCAACTCTCGATGCAGACCGACGAGCCGCGCATGCGCGAGATCGGCGAGGCGATCATCGGCAACCTCGATGACGACGGCCAGTTGGTGGCGACTGTCGAGGAGTTGGCGGCCATGGGGCCGTGGCCGATCGAGGAGGTCGAACGGGCGCTGAAGCTCGTACAGTGCTTCGATCCGATTGGCGTCGCGGCGCGCGATCTCCAGGAGTGCCTCCTGCTGCAGCTGCGGCATCTCGGGCTCACCGGCTCGCCCGCCGAGAAGATCGTCACCGAACACATGCGGCTGCTGCAGAACCATCAGGTGCCCGAGCTGGCGCGCAAGCTCGGGATGACGATCGACGACCTGAAGCAGCACATCGAACTGATTCGGCACCTCGATCCGAAGCCGGGGAGCCGCTACAACCCGTCGCAGTCGCAATATGTCATTCCCGACGTCTACGTCGTGAAGGTCGAGGACCAGTACGTCGCCGTCCTGAACGAAGAAGGGCTGCCGCAGCTGCGCATCAGCCCGGTGTACCGCCGGCTGCTCGACAAGAGCGCCACCGACAACACCGACGAGACACGTGCCTACGTGAAAGACAAGTTTCGCTCGGCGCTTTGGCTGATCAAGTCGGTCGAGCAGCGGCAGAAGACGATCCACAAGGTCGCGACGAGCATCATCAATTTCCAGCGCGACTTCCTCGACCACGGGATCGAGTACCTCCGGCCGCTCGTGCTGCGCGACGTCGCCAACGACATCGGGATGCACGAGTCGACCGTGAGCCGCGTCGTGACCAACAAATACATGCACACGCCGCAAGGCGTGTTCGAAATGAAGTACTTCTTCCACAGTGGCATCGCCAGCGCCTACGGCGAGGCGGTCTCGTCGGTGACGATCAAGCAGCGCATCCGTAAGATCATCGAGCAGGAAGACCCGCGGAAGCCGCTCAGCGACTCGAAGATCGTCAGCATTCTCCAGCGCGAAGGGCTGGAGCTTGCGCGCCGGACGATCGCGAAGTACCGCGAGGAGCTCAAGATTCCGACATCGAATCAGCGGAAGGTCCTGTATTAGGCCGCGGGCGTTGGGCTCTTGGCTGCAGGCCAAAGCCCACGGTCCAACGCCAAGAGCCCACGATCATGCGCCTGGAACTCACCGGACGACACGTCACGATCACTCCAATGGTCCGCAAGGCGGTCGAGCGGAGCCTCGCACGGATGGAGCGGATGCTGAACGACAGCATCGTCTCCGTGCAGGTGGTCATCACGCGGGAGAGGGCGCGCTACCACGTCGAGATGGCGCTGCACGCCCGCGGCGAGCACTTCATGCACGGCGCTGCCACCGGTCGCGATCTGAGGGGGGCGCTCGCCGGCGCGGCCGAGAAGCTCGAACACCAGGCGCAGAAGCTGAAGAGCCGGTGGACCGAAGGGAAGCGGCAGGGCGTCTCCGCCGCCAAGGCCGGATCGGCGGCGCCGCGACCCGGACGCGCGCGCCGCGTCTTCGCCACGGGCCTGGCGGTGAGCGAGGCTGACGGCGATGCCGCCGTACGGATCATCCGGGCGCGCCGCTATGCGGTGAAGCCGATGTCGGTCGACGAGGCGGCACTAGAAGTCGGCGTCGGGCAAGGGGCCTTCCTTGTCTTCCGTAATGCGATCACGGATTCGGTGAACGTGCTCTTTCGCCGTCCCGACGGACACCTCGGGCTGATCGAACCAGAGGCGTGAACCCCGAAGCAATGCAAAATGCTCAATGGCGCAATGCACAATGACCAACCAACGGCTTGGCCATTGAGCCTTGGGCATTGAACCTTGGGCATTGATATGCCGGCGTTGACCGTCGGTGGTCTGCTCGGCGGCCGGCCGGAGCACGCGGGCCTGTCGCTCGAGTTGGTAAGCGGCGCAACGGGCCTCGAACGGCGCATCGCCAGCCCCCACATCCAGAAGACAGGCCTGGCGCTAGCCGGGTTCGACGAGTTCCTCCACCCGGGACGCGTCCTCGTCTTCGGCGAGAGCGAAATCCGGTTCCTCGACACGCTCCAACCCGAGAGCCGCCAACAGGCGCTCGCGGCGGCGTTTGCCCGCGACATTCCCTGCGTGCTCATCACCGCCGGCCTCGATCCGTCGCCCGACCTGCGAGGCGCCGCCGATCGCCACGGGGTGCCGCTCCTCCGAACGCACGTGCCCACGCCGTTTGCCATCTCCAAGCTCACGATGCTGCTCGAAGATGTGCTCGCGACCCGCGAGGTCGTGCACGGCGTCCTCATGGACATCCTCGGCCTGGGGGTGCTCATCGTCGGGGAGAGCGGGATCGGCAAGAGCGAGTGCGCTCTCGACCTGGTCGTGCGCGGCCACCGGCTCGTCGCCGACGACGTCGTGGAGCTCCGGCGTCGGGGCGAGACGGCAGTGATCGGTGCGTGTCCCGAGCTCACACGGCACCACATGGAAGTGCGCGGACTTGGCGTCATCAATATCCGCGACCTGTTCGGTGTGGCGTCGACGCGCGCTTCGAAGCGGGTTGAGTTCGTGGTCCAGCTCGAGCGGTGGCGCGACGCCGATGAAGGCGGGGCCGCTCCGGGCGCCGATCGCCTCGGCCTCGACGAGGCGTTCTACGACCTGCTGGGGCTGAAAGTGCCGCTCGTGCGGATGCCGGTAGGCCCTGGGCGCAGCCTGGCGATCCTCGTCGAGGTCGCGGCGCGAAACCAGATTCTGCGCGCGCGCGGGCGACACGCCGCGCGCGAGCTGGCCGCACGGCTCGAGCGGGCGCTGGAGAAGGGGGAGTCGTGATACGACCCCCGCGGCCCCGCGGTACCCGCCGCTTCGTCATCCTGACGGGGCTCTCCGGCGCCGGCAAGACGCAGGCGATCCGGGCGCTCGAGGATCTCGGCTACTTCTGCATCGACAACCTGCCGACCCAGCTGATTCCAACGATCGCCGATTTGTCGAGCCGCGAGGACGCTGGCATCGACAAGGTCGCGATCGTTGTCGACGTGCGGGAGGGCGGATTTCTGGCGCAGTTCCCGCGTGTGTTCCGGAAGCTGAAGAGCCACCCCGTGAAGCCGATGCTCATCTTCCTCGAGGCGACCGACGCGGCGCTCGTCCGCCGCTTCAGCGAAACGCGGCGGCCGCACCCGCTTGCAGCGGACCGCTCGGTGGCGGAAGGGATCGCGGAGGAGCGCCGGAAGCTCGGCGGTATCCGGGCGCTCGCCGATCGAATCGTCGACACCTCGAACCTGACGGTCCATGAGCTGCGCGACCGGTTCATGCAGCTTTCGCGCGACGGCCGTGCGCGCGCCGAGATGGTGGTGAATGTCGTGAGCTTCGGCTACAAGCACGGCGTGCCGGCTGATGCCGACCTCGTCTTCGACGTGCGGTGCCTGCCGAACCCGCACTTCGTCGATCGCCTGCGGCCGCTCACCGGCCGCGATCCGGCCGTCGTCCGGCACATGCGCCGCAGCCGCAGCACTCGACAGTTTCTCGACCGGCTGTCGTCATTCCTGCGCTTCGCCCTGCCGCAGTACGTGCAGGAGGGGAAAAGCTACCTGACGGTGGCAATCGGCTGCACCGGCGGCCGGCACCGATCGGTCATGATCGCCGAAGCCCTCCGGAAGACACTCGCCGGAGTCAAGGGCGTACGTGTGCGCGTGCGGCATCGGGACTCATGAAGGTCTGCGTTCTCGGTTCTCGGTTCCCGGTTCGTGTTCCGGGTTCGGGTGCGGGGTTCCGGGTTCTCGGTTCGGGGTTCTGTGTTCGAGCAGGCGAACGCGGAGCGTGGAACCGGCAGCCACGAACCGGGCACTCGAACCCGGAACGCGAAGTCGGAACCCGAAACGGAGAACGAAGAACGGTACGGGCGCAATGATCGGCATCGTGGTCGTCACACATGGCCAGCTCGCGACCGAGTTGCTCAACGCGGCCGAGACGATCGTCGGCGAGCTGCCGCGCTTCGCCGCCGTATCGATCGGCTGGCACGAGGACGCCAGCGATGCCCGCGAGGAGATCGCGCAGGCCATTGCGCGCGTCCAGCAGGGCGACGGCGTGCTCGTGCTGACCGACATGTTCGGCGGCACCCCGTCGAACCTGGCGATGTCGTTCCTCGCCAGCGACAATGTGGAGGTGGTAACGGGAGTGAATCTCCCGATGTTGATCAAGCTCGCAGGCCTCAGCGCACAAGCGAGTCTGGTCGACGCGGCGCGCGAGATCCGGGAGCACGGGCGCAACGCCATCTGGGTGGCATCCGATCTCCTGCGCGGGGACAAGGCCTCATGACCTCACGCGCTGTGGTCGTCGCCAACGAGCTCGGGCTGCATGCGCGGGCGGCGGCGCGGTTCGTACAGCTGGCCACGCGGTTCCAGTCGCAGATTCGCGTCGGCCGCGACACGAAGATGATGGACGGGAAGAGCATTCTAGGGATTCTGTTGCTGGCGGCGGCGCAGGGGACCACGCTGACGATCACCGCCGACGGACCGGACGAAGAGCCTGCTATCGAGGCGCTCGTCCGGCTCGTCGAAGCAGGGTTTGCCGAGCCCACCGACGCGCTCGGGCGAGGGGAATCGTGGAACGTCTGAAGGGCATCGGGGTATCGGGCGGCCTGGCGGTGGGACCGGCGCTCGTGGCGATTCAGCGGACGCAGGTGATCCGGTTTCCCGTCGCGCCCCGCCGCGTCGGGCGCGAGCTGGCGGCGCTGGAACAGGCGTGCGGCCGGTCCCGGGAGCAGCTTCGGCAGATTCGTGATCGGATCGCGCAGCTGAAGGGGAAGGATCTGGCCGCCATCTTCGACGCCCAATTGCTGCTGCTCGACGATCCGCTCCTCGTCGGCCGTGCGGCCGCCATCATCCGCGACGAGCGCGTCAACGCCGAATGGGCGGTGCAGCGGGCGCTCGACGAAGTGGCCGAGGTCTTCAACGATCTCGCCGATCCCTACCTGCGTGAGCGCAAGGGCGACCTGCAGGACGTGGCCGGCCGGCTGCGTCTGAACCTGCGCGGCGAGAAGGGCGGGGCCCGCGACTTGCTGCGTGACCTGGATGCGCCGTGCGTGCTCGTGGCCGACGAGCTCGTGCCGTCGGTCGTGGCGCAACTCGATTGGGATCTGATTCGCGGGTTTGCCACTGATGCGGGCAGCCGCACCTATCACACCGCGATCCTCGCCCGGTCGCTCGGCGTGGCCGCCGTGGTCGGTCTGCGCGACATCAGCGGCCGCGTGCCCCCCGGCGCGTCGGTGCTTATTGATGGCGATACGGGTGAGGTGGTGATCGATCCGGAGCCGGCGCTCTGCCGGGAAGCGGAGACGCGCGGCCGGCTGGCGCGCGCGCAGCAGCCGCAGCCGCAGCCGGCGCAGGCACCGGCACGAACGCACGATGGGGTCGCGGTATCGCTGCACGCCAACATCGAGCGCTCCGACGATGTCGCGGCGGCGCTCGGATCGGGAGCGGAAGGCATCGGCCTGTATCGATCCGAGTTCCTCCTGGCGGGCGCGCCCCCGGATGTGGCGGGCGAGGACGAGCAGTACGAGGAGTACCGTCAGGTCGCCGAGCAGATGGCGCCGCGGCCGGTCACGATCCGAACCTTCGACGTCGACGAGCGGCAGCTCGCGCACCCGCTGGTCGACGCGGCGCTCGACGCACGCTGGTTCCCGCAAGGCGAGCGCCCGGGACGCGCCGGGCTCCGCGGCATCCGGTTCGGCCTGGCCCACCCGCCGATCTTCAAGACGCAGCTCCGCGCGCTGCTGCGGGCGGCGGCCCATGGCTCGCTCCGGATTCTCTTTCCGTTCGTTTCGTCGGTACAGGACGTACGTGGGGCGAAGACGCTCCTCGCCGAGGCGCGGGCTGAGCTCGCTGCGCGCGGCGTGTGCTACGGGACGGCCGCCGTCGGCGTCATGGTCGAGATTCCGTCGGCCGCCTTCACCGCCTCGACGTTGGCGCGTGAGGCCGATTTCTTCACAATCGGCACCAACGATCTGATTCAGTACACGCTCGCCGTCGACCGGACCGACGAGCGCGTGTCGGACCGTTACGAGCCGCTACACCCGGCCGTGCTGCGGCTGATCCGGCAGGTGCGGCGCGGGGCAGTCCGGTGCGGCATTCCCGTCTCGGTGTGCGGCGAGATGGCGTCAGACCCGGTGCTGCTCCCGTTGCTCGTCGGCTGCGGCTTGACCGAGTTCAGCATGACGCCCGGCGCGCTCCCGATGGCCCGCCGGGTGATCGAAGACACGAGGGCGGCCGATATGGCGCGCATCGCCGCGCGCGTGCTCACGCTCGGAACGGTCGACGAAATCGAGCAGTACCTGCTCGACACATTCGGCCGGTACACTGTGTACGATGGGGCGCACTCATGAGCGACGTCACCCGCGTCGAGAAGCCCTGGGGCTATGAGCTGCACTGGGCGAAGACCGACCGCTACGTTGGCAAGGTGCTGCATGTGAAAGCGGGTCACGCCCTCAGCCTGCAGTACCACAACCGGAAGGACGAGACCATCTACCTCTATTCAGGCCGGATGGTCTTCGAGATCGAGCGCGACGGGCAGCTCACGAAGCAGGAAATGCGCCCGGGCGACTCGGTCCACGTGGCGCCGAAGACGATCCACCGGATGACTGCGATCGACGACTGCGACATCCTCGAGGTCTCCACCCCCGAACTGGACGACGTGGTGAGACTCGAGGATCGGTACGGCCGGGTCGAGACATCCTAGGGACGCGCCCAGCGCTCACGCGGACCCGACCCCGTCGGGCCGATCCACGCATGCCGGCACTTCATGCAGGCGTACCACAGGCGGCGCACGTTGGCGGTGTCGAAGCTGACCACATGACCTTGCCTGCAGGACGGGCAGCAGACGTCGCGCCACGCGACGGTTGAGGCCTCCGGGTGCCGCAGAAGCAGGCCGATCCGCGCGTGCAGGAGTTCGGCATGAACGGCTTCATCAGCGCAGCATCACACCCGGCGAGGAACGCGTCCGGCACGCGCTCGGCCGCCATGGTGGTCACGAGGACCAGCGGCGGTTCCGCGAACAGCTCCTTTGACTGCCGACACACAGTCAGACCATCGCCGTCGGGCAGATCGAGCTCGGTGATGACGATGGTCGGACGAAAGGTCCGCAGTGCGCGAACGGCCTGCTCCTCGGACGACGCCGTCGTGACCTCGCAGGAGGATCGCAGCGCCGCCACCACCGACTCATGGCCGTCGCGATCGACGAACAGGACCGATAAGTGCGGCCTCATGACTGCCGCCGCATCCTTCGTTGGGCCACTTCGTGTGCTGGCCGCTTGGCAGCCCGCGGCGGACCGGCCGTATCGAAGGGTGCTGCCTGCGTCCTGAGCAGGTCTTGCAGGGTGGCGAGCGCCACCTTGGGGAAATACGTGCGCTGGCGTCGCGGTGTAGTCCGTCGTCTCGACATGTGGACACACGAGCAGGCGACGCCTGATACGGGTTACCGCGTTACATGACGCGTTACCGCCCCGCACGCGGAGCTGTAGGCGCTGGCGTGGGTGGCGGTCACGGCCCCTCCGTGCCGGCGGGGTGGTCTGGCGATCTGTCGTTACGGTTGTGATACGATTACGCTACGTGACGTTACTTTAAGGATTGCGCCAGCGAGGGAGATTATGACCGCCCCGATCCGGAACAAGGCGATGAACTTCAAGTCGATGCCGCAGGGCGACGTCCCGCGGGGCCGGCAAGGGAAGCACAAGGCGATTGTCACGAAAATCCTTTCGGACCTCGATCGCATCCACAATGGTGTGGCGCTGAAAGTGCCGCTCGCGCAGCTCGACAGCAAAGAGAAGGTGCGTTCTGCGTTGAATCGTGCGACGCGGAAGAACGGCCGGCACGTGGCGACGGCCAGCGACGAAATGTTCCTGTACGTCTGGAACGAGAAGGGATAGTCGGAGGCCGGCATCGCGGCCTCCGGTGGCTGCTCAGAACGGGATATCGTCGTCGGTGATCGGCTCCATCGACGGCTCATCGCTTCCGCCCGCCTGTGAGGCCGACGCTCCGCCGCGATCCATGCTCGCGCCACCCCGTGCGCCACCGCCGCCGCCGAGCAGCGTGATCCGATCGGCTTTGATTTCGGTCGTGTAGCGCTTGTTGCCGTCCTTGTCGTCCCACTGTCGGGTCTGGAGTCGCCCCTCGACGTAGATCTGCTTCCCCTTGACGAGGTACTCCTGCAGCGTCTCCGCCTGCTTGCCCCAGAGCACGACGCGGTGCCACTCGGTCTTTTCCTGCCGCTGACCCTGCTTGTCGTTCCACACTTCGGTGGTCGCCAGGTTCAGCGTGGCGACGGCGGCGCCGCCCGGGGTGTAGCGCAGCTCCGCATCGCGGCCGAGATTGCCCACGAGAATGACTTTGTTCACGCTTCCCATCTGCTGCCTTCCGGGCGGGGCTCAGGCGCCGCCCTCATGGTGACTCGTGTGGAGCCCAGTGTATCCCGGGGCGAGTGACAGAGGAGGTCAGGGCCTCGGCAGCGAGGCGAGTCGATCGAGACTCTGCTTCGCAAGACGGCCGGCGTCGCTATCGGGAAACATCTTCGCAGCCGCTTCCCAGGACGCGCGCGCCGCATCGATCTGACCCAGTTGCTGCTCCGCGAGGCCGCGCTTGTAGTACGCAATCGGCACGGAATTCGTGCCGGGATATGAATCGATGGCCTGCGTATAGGCCATGATGGCCTGCGGCCACTGGTTCTGAGCGTAATAGGTTTCTGCGATATACAGCTGCGCGTCGTCGGCCTGCTCTGAGCGGGGGAACGCGCGCAGGAATGCCTCGAACCCGCTGATGGCGCTGTTCCACTGCCCGGCAAAGTAATCGGCGCGCGCCGTCTCGTAGAGACGCGTCGGCGACAGCCCGGCTGTCGGCGGCAGTGCGACAGGCGCCGGCGGTGGCGCGGGCGCCGGCGCATTCGGATCGACCGGAGCTGCCGCATCAATCGGCGCGGGCGGCGGCGCGACCGCGATCTGCTGAAGCGCCTGCACCGTCGTCCGCAGCGCCTCGAGCTCCTCGCGGAGCGACGCAATTCGGACATTGCTGTCGTCAGTGCGTTCGCGGATAACGCGCACCCCTTCGGCGACGTTGTCGATCAACAGCTTCTGGTCGGCAAACATCTTGCGCGTGGCGTTGTTCGAGTCGTCGATCCGCCCACCCAGCGCGGCAATCGCCTTCGTCGACTCGGCCAGCGCCTGGTTGAGCGTGGCCAGCGTGAGCGCGAGCTGCTGCGCCTGTTCCTGCAGCACCCGGAGCTCGGCGGCCATTTGCTGGTGCTCGCGGTTTTGCGCGGCAGCCGGGGAGGCCAGTCCCGCCGCGAGCATCGCGAGCGCGAACCACGTGGGCGTCTTCATCGTGCAACTCTCATCTTACTTCGCCGTAATCACGAAATGCCCCCGCCGGTTCTTGGCCCATGCCGCCTCGTCGTGCCCGGGGTCGAACGGGAACTCCTTGCCGTAGCTGACGGTCCTGATCCGATCGGGTGAAATGCCGACTGAGACGAGATACGTCTTCACGGCCACCGCCCGCCGCTCCCCGAGGGCGATGTTGTATTCAGCCGTTCCGCGCTCGTCGCAGTGACCCTCGACGGTGATGGCCCACGTGGCGTACTTCTGCAGCAATTGCGCGTTGGCCGTTGCGACCGTGCGCCCGGCATCGTCGAGCTCCGCGCTGTCGAGCGCGAAAAAGACGGGCTTGAACGGCGAATCGCGGTTCAGGTCGTCCAGTGAGCGATTGCCGATCGCGTCTTCCGTCAGCGGCCCGGGAAAAGGGAGCGCCTCCTCGACCTTCGTCGGAGGCGGGGGCGGCGGCGGCGTGGGGAGCGCCGGCGGCGGCGCGACCGTCGGCGGCGCGGGCATTGGGGCGGCAAGGGGTGGTTGTCGGCGTCCGCAACCAGCCAGGAGCGCCACTATCACGACAAAGACGACGATCGGCGCGGTTCTATGCATATCAATTCGACCACGAAGGTGTGTAGTTGTTTCCGTCGCGCGTGATCTGCTTGAGACCGCGGCCGTCACGCCCGACCGTGAAAATCTGCGGGCGCCCGGTACGCGTCGACGTGAACGACAGATGCCGGCCGTTCGGCGCATAGGCCGGGCTCTCATTGCTTCCCTCGCCGAACGTGGCCTGCCGCGTCGCGCCCGTCGCGAGGTCGTAAATCTTGATATCGTAGCCGGGCCCCGTGCGGGCGGCGAACGCGATCTCGTTGAATGGGGCTGGCGACCACGTGGGGCGGTCCGCGTACGACTCGACGGTCGTAAGGCGGCGCAGGTTCAGGCCGTCGGCACCGACGATGTAGATCTGCGGCGTGCCGGCCCGGTCGGACGTGAACGCGATCTGCGTGCCCGTGGGCGACCAGGTCGGCGACGTGTCGATCGCTGGATGGTTCGTGAGTCGCCGCAGACCGGAGCCGTCGCGATTGATGATGTACAGCTCCGGGTTGCCCTCGCGGCTCGACGTGAACACGATCCGCGTCCCGTCGGGCGAGAACATCGGCAGCCAGTTCTGCGTGCCGCCCTTTGTCGGTTCCTCCTGCACGCCCTGGTAAATGAGCGCCACGAAGAGATCCGGGTAGCCGCGGCGATACGAGGTGTAGGCAATCGCGCGCGCGTCAGGGGACCAGACGGGCGTGAGATTGAGCTGGCGGTTGGTCGTGATCCGCCGCACGCCGGCGCCGTCGTAGTCCGAGATGTACACCTCTTTCACGTCGCGGCTCTGAACCGTGCCCACAATCTGCTCGCGGTTCCGGTCCGAGGTGAAGGCAAGCTTCGTTCGCGCCACCCCGCGAAGTGCGCGCTGCTGCTGATGGATTTCGTCGGCAATGGTGTGCGCGTAGAGGCGCGGGTTGCCTGCGGAGCCGGTGTACTCCTTGCCGAAGACCGACTGCCGGGTGCGGACGTTGAACAGACGGACTTCGACGCGCACACTGTCGCCGTTGCGTGCCACGGTGCCGAACATGACTGCGTCAGCGCCGAGCTCGCGCCACGCGTTGAACGGCACCTGATCGGGCGACCGCGCCACGGGAATGGTTGAGTAGGTGTCGCGCGGAATCAGATAGAACTCGCGCTCGAACGCCAGGTCGTCCCAGAGCACCTGCGCCACGGTCTTCGCGACCTCAGC
>Ga0187893_10004276_pt1 | contig 27465 bp, 18 predicted proteins | sample MA1701074metaG_FD_139574 | JGI IMG/M metagenome (GOLD analysis project Ga0187893, IMG submission 139574) | White microbial mat communities from a basaltic lava cave in the Kipuka Kanohina Cave System on the Island of Hawaii, USA - MA170107-4 metaG ... | reverse complement strand
CCAGGAAACCCAGGAAACCCAGGAAACACTGTTCAGCAGCCTCTACGCCGTGGAGAACGGAGACATCAACGGCGACGGGGGGCGGGACGTCGGCGACGCCATCGGGCTCCTCGAGTGGCTCTACCTGGGCGGTCCCACCCCGGTCGCCATGGCCTGCAAGCTCGAAGCGCCGGCGGTTGAGAACGGCGACGTCAACGGGAACGGCGATGTCGACATGCCCGCCGCCGACCGCCTCGTCCTCACGCTCCGCCATTTCGAAGGTCTCTCCACGCAAGAGACCGCTCGCGTGCTCGGGATTCGCCGAAATGCCGCCGCCAAGCGGTACGTTCGAGCCATCCATCGGCTCAGGGCGATGGTCAATAGGGCAGCCGAGGCCTGATCGCGGTCCGATCCTCCGTCGCTTGCACGCCGCTCCGGCGCATCTGTATAATCCCGCCCCGACGTGGCCGGACGGCGGTGCGATTCCGCGCGGCCATGAGGTGGTCGTGCCGCACGGGTGAGCAATCGGACGGCGCGGCACGAGTGGAGAGCGGAACGCATGAGGAAGAAACATCGCGGACGGCGGAAGATCGGTCGCAAGAAGAGAATGGCTCGCAAGCGCCGGAAGGCCGCTCGCAAGAAGTAATTCGCGCGAGCTTCGTGAGGGGAGATGACCGTCGCTCGTCTCGACCTCACTCCCGCCGGGACCGGACCCGACCCGAGGCTTCGTTCGGCCCTCGAAGCCGGCTGGAAGAGCGGCCTCGATCGAGGAGTCCTCGCCTACGACCCGCTGGAGGTCGAGGTGTTCGAGGTTCCGCCGCTCAGGTTCTACTGCCTACCGGGCCGGGAGACCCGCCCGCGGATCGCGCCGCCCCTGGGAGAAAGTCACAGCCTTCGCCGCCCCCACACGGCCTGTCCGTTCGACGGCGGGGAATTCATCAAACGGCGCGAGGTGCTCCGCGCGCGCCGCGGAAACAGGCTGTATCATCTCACGATCAACAAGTTTCCGGTGATGCCGCTCCATTTCCTCGCGGTGCGGCCGGCGGACGATCCCGCGGAGTCGCTTCCCCAGAGGCTACAGGGTCCCGGGGAGATCGAGGACATGATGCTCCTCGCGGAGCGGCTCGGGCCTCCCTACCACTTTTTCTTCAACTCGAACCAGGGTGCCGACGGCTCGCGGTCGGGCTCGTCGGTGAACCACTGGCACTTTCAGATCTTTCCGGATGAACACCTCGTGACCAGGCGGCCGCCGGAGATCCTGGGTCGCGAAGGCGGCGTGGAGACGGGCCGGATCGCCGATTGGCCGGCCTGTCATCGCCTCCGCATCTCGAAAGACGCCCAGGCGCTGGCCGAGGAAGTCTGGAAGGACGTCCAGCGGGTCGATGCCGCCGACCGCGCCTACAACCTCCAGCTCACGCCGCGGAAGGAAGGAGACCTGCTGGCGGTCCTGTTCCCCCGCGCGCCGGTCGGAGACGAGATTCTCCCGGGCGGTCTCACGGTCTCCGGCGACTTCGGCGGGTTCGAACTGACGGGGGGCGTGGCCCTTTCGAGCCGCGAGGTCTTCGGATGGGTGAAGGCGCACCCGGGCGAGGCGAAGGCGCTGATCTTCGAGAGGATGGCACGGAGCACGCGGGAGCCGGCGGGGTAAGTCTCACTCCCTCCGCCCGTGCCTCGCCTGATCGACGACCACGGCGCCGATGATGATCGCTCCGATGAGGATGTCCTGGATCGGGTTCGACACTCCGATCATGACCAGGCCGTGGCGGAGGACCGCCATGGTGAAGGCGCCGATGAGGGAGCCCAGGATGCTCCCCTCGCCGCCGTTCAGGCTGCCTCCTCCGATCACAACCGCCGCGATCACGTCCAGCTCGAGCCCCGCGGACGCCGTGGGGTCGCCTTGAGCCTGCCGGCTGAACTGCATCGCGCCCGCCAGGCCGAAGAACACGCCCGCCAGCGCGTAGATGACGACCTTCGTCGCCCGCACGCGGATCCCGCAGAGCCGCGCGGTCGCCTCGTTCGAGCCGATGGCGAATACGTGGCGTCCGAAGACCGTGGACCGCAGGACGAGGGCCATGACGGCCGCGAAAGCCAGGAGAATCCAGACGCCCGGCGACACGAGGAGCCAGCGCGGCTCGGGATAGATCGCCATGAGAGGTTTGAGCCACGAGCCGTTCCACGCCTCCGCGGTCGGATTGACCATCGTCTCGCGCGCCGCGAGCTTCGCGACGCCGCGGGCCACCATCATCATCCCGAGCGTCGCGATGAAAGGGACGAGGCGCAGGCCGGTGATGAGCGCCCCGTTGACCGCCCCGCAGAGGAGACCCGTCGCCACGCCGGCCAGCACGGCGAGGAGCGACGAGCCCGACGCGTTGAACGCTTGCGCGCTCGCGACCATCGACAGCGCCACGACCGAGCCGGCGCTCAGGTCGATCCCCGCGCTGGCGATGACGACCGTCATGCCGATCGCGCCGAGGGAGACGATCACCGTCTGCGCGGAGATCGTGCGGAGGTGGGCAATGAACGAACCGGGGGGCCAGAGGAACGCCTGGTCGTAGAACGGGGCCAGGATCCCGAAGAGGAGGACCAGAAGAACGAGGCTCAGGAACGCTCCGAGAATGCGCAGCATCGTCAGTCGCCTTTCGTGGCTTCCTGCATGATCGACTCCTCCGTCCACTCTTCAACGTCGCGGATGGCGGCGAGGGTCCCACGGCTCATCACCGCGATCCGGTCGGCGATGCCCAGTAGCTCCGGCAGATAGGAGCTGACGAAGACGATGGCCTTTCCGGAAGCGGCGAGCCGCCCGATCAGCTCGTAGATCTGCACCTTGCTCCCGACGTCGATCCCCCGTGTCGGCTCGTCAAGGAGGAGCAGCTCGGCGTCCTGGTGGAGCAGTCGCGCGAGGGCGACCTTCTGCTGGTTCCCGCCCGAGAGTGAGCCGGCCCGAGCCTCGGGTCCCGGCGCTTTCACTTGAAGATCGTCGATCCTCCGCCGCGACTCGCCCGATTCGCGCCGGCGCGAGATCCAGCCCCCCGCGGCGAGCTTGTCGTAGGCCGAGAGGGCGATATTTTCGGCGAGGCTCCGGTTGAGGAGGAGCCCTTCGGCCTTGCGGTCCTCGCTGAGGAGGCCGAGGCCGGCTCGGATGGTCCGCCGCGGCGAAAATCCCGTGATTTCGCCCACTCCGGCGCGGAGCACGCGCCCGCCTCGGACCGCGCGCAGTCCGAAGATCGACCGCAGAGTCTCCGTGCGGCCCGCCCCGACGAGGCCGAAGATCCCCAGGATCTCGCCGCGCCGCAGGGTGAAACTCACGCCGCGCGGCCGGCCGGGCCCATCGAGGCCCTCGACGGAGAGGAGCGGCTCCCCCGGATCGTGCGGTACGCGGGGAAACATCTCCGCGACGGTGCGCCCGACCATCATCTCGACGATTCTCGCGAGCGACACCCCGGCCATCTCGCCCCCTCCGACGGTCCGCCCGTCCCTGAGCACCGTGAAGCGGTCGGAGATCTCCCGCACTTCCTCCAGGAAGTGGCTGATGTAGACGATGCTCACCCCGCGGGCGCGCAGGCGGCGGATCACCTCGAAGAGATGCTCGGTGTCGCGGCGCGTCAGGGAGCTCGTCGGCTCGTCGAAGACGATCGTGCCCGCGTTGGAGACGAGGGCTCGCGCGACCTCGACGAGCTGCTGTGCGCTGATCGCGAGCTTTCGCACGGGCACGCCGGGGGCAATGTCGGGGTGATGGAGGAGCTCAAGGGCCTCGCGGACCCTCGCTCCCATGCCGCGCGTCCTGAGGAAGCCCCAGTCGTGCTCCTCCATGCCGAGCATCACGTTCGCGAGGACGCTGAGGTGCGGCGCGAGGTTCAGCTCCTGATAGATCATCGCCACGCCGCGGCGGCGCGCATCCGCCGGATTGCGCGGCTCGTAAGGGTTCCTATCGAGCGCCATCCGGCCTCCGTCGGGCTGGATGGCCCCCGAGAGGACCTTCATGAGCGTGCTCTTGCCGGCCCCGTTCTCGCCGATGAGCGCGTGGACCTCGCCCGGAGAGACGCTCAGATCGACGCCGGCGAGGGCAACCGTGCCGCTGAACCGCTTCTGGATTCCGGCCATCTCGAGCCGGGCGCCGGGAGGGAGGCTCACGCGCGTCTCATTGCAGTTTTGGACGCAAGAGGGCCGCCATCTCGGGCTGATCCATGTTCTCCGGGGTCGCGAGGAAAACACCGGTGTCAATCACGGCCTCGACTTTCTTGCCGCGCAAGTGGTCGACAAGCGTCTTGACCCCCAGCTCGCCCATGCGGAGCGGATTCTGCAGGACGAGCCCCTGCATCTTGCCGTCGCGCATCGCCTGGATGAGCTGGTCGTTGGCATCGAAGCCGATGAACTTCACCTTGCCGGCGCGGCCGACCCGCTCGAGGGCCTGGAGCATGCCCGTGCAACTCGATTCGTTCGGACAAAAGATCCCATCCAGCTCCGGGTAGCGGCTGAGGAGCGACTCCGAGACCTGCTGAGCCTTGCCGGCCGTGGCGCCGGCATACTGGTCCAGCTCCTTCGGCACCAGCTCGATCCCCGGGTGCTTGCGGATCGTCTCGATGAAGCCCTTCTCGCGGAGGTCGGTGCTCGCCGATCCGATCTGATAGCGAAGGAGAAGGGCGCGCCCCTTCCCGCCGAGCGCCTGCGCGAGCCGCTCGGCTGCGAGAACGCCCCCCTTTTCGTTGTCGGTCGCGACGTAGCTGACGTAGTTCTTCCCCTTGAGGCCCGAATCGATGATGACGACGGGCTTTCCGGCGGCCATGGCCTGGTCCACCGGGGCCATTAGGGCGTGCTCATCGAGCGGCGCGAGCACGATCCCGTGCGCGGTGCTGGCGATGAAGCTCTCGACGACCTTTCGCTGGCCGTCGCGGTCGTCTTCGACCAGAGGCCCCTTCCACTGGATATCGACGCCGAGGTCGCGTCCCGCCTTTCGGGCGCCCGCCTCGATCGCTTTCCAGAAGATGTGGGTCGTCCCCTTCGGGATCACCGCGATCTTCAGCGTGCCGGAGGGGGCTCCGCCCGTCCCGCCATCGCAGGCCGGAAGGAGAAAGGCGGCGGCGAGGACCAAGCCGATCCGAGCGGCTCGGCGGGCGATTTGACGCATGGGTCCTTCCTCTCGCAAAGCGTGAAGGTCGGGGAAATCGAAGCGAGGGCGGAATTCTAAGGAAACCTGCCGGTGGCGGTCAATCGCTTCGCACGACTTGATAGTAAACCCATCCCCGTTCCCATAGAATCAGCGCCGTTCCCCGACCGACCGAAAGTGAAATCCGGACCAAGGGACTTGCCCATGCCGACGCCGCCCTTTGAACGCAGCCTGCTGGTAGCCGTGTTCCTTTCCATCGCTCTGGACGGTGGACTCATCCGCGCCGATCTCGACGACGACATCGGCGATGCGACGGACGCCGGTATCGCGTTCCTTCTGAAGGAAATCGAAGGGGCGCAAGTGGCGAACGGTCAGCACGACGAATACAAGGTCGGAAAGATCGCCCTGGAGACGTATGCCCTGGTCGTGGCGGGGGTCTCGGTCGACCATCCCATCGTCAAAAAGAACTTCGAGACGCTCCAGGGGGCGAACCTCGACCAGACCTACAGCGTCGCCTGCTACGCGTTCGCCCTCGATGCCGCCATCAGCCAGCTCCAGAACGACGCCGCGCTTGGCGCGCCTTCGCAGAAGCTGCGTGATGATCCCTCGATCGGCTCCGCGTACCGCGGGCGGCTGGAAGCCGCGGTGAACGCGCTGATCCGGATCCGGCGCCCGAAGGAGGGGGACTTTAATTACACCGCCGATCGAGCGCGCTTCGACAACTCGAACACTCAGTTCGGCGTTCTCGGCCTCGGGATCGGGCCGAAGCACAGGATTTCCGTTCCGAAGGAAGTGTGGGAGGAAATCGCTGTTCACTTCATCGACGGACAGAAGAAGGAAGGGCCGGAGGTCGCCGAGCGGCCGGAGTTCTACCCCGAGGACGAGAAGGGCGGAGGGAAGCGAGACCGAATCAACATCGTCGACGCCAAGACCGGCGAGAAGGTCAAGAAGGAAGACAAGGAGAAGGTCGACAAGGCCGCCAAGGACGCGAAGCGGCAAGTCGGCAAGACCGCCTCCAAGCCGGCCCCGGAGCCCGAGAAGAAGGCGCTGAGCGAGCCGGAGAGGGACCAGTACTTCGCCCGCGGCTGGGACTACGACAACAAGGGGGGCGAATCCTGGAACATGACCTGCGGCGGCCTCTCTTCTCTCATCATCGCCGAGCAGAACCTCCGGGGCCAGGTACCGGAGGATTTCCATCGGAGGATCAAGAAGTCAATCCGCGACGGCTACGCTTGGCTCATGAAGCACTGGAGCCCCGGCGGCGGCGGCGAATGGAGCCACTACGGCCTCTACAGTTTGGAGAAGGTGGCGGACCTCGGCGAGGTGAAGAAGTTCGCCGGCCATGACTGGTACCAGGAGGTGGCTCGCGGCCTCGTCGCTTCCCAATTCCAGGACGGAAGCTGGCCCGGCGGCAACAAGGTTTCAGTTCGCTGGAACACCGCGTTCGCGCTCCTGATCCTGAACCGCGCGACGTCCCTCATCACGCAAGGCCGGCAGGCGGGCATGGGCCAGAAGGTCGTCCTGACGGGCGCCATTCGCCGCGACAAGGAGATCTCGCCCGACCACAACTGGGTCTACATCCCGGACTACGAGAGGGAGTTCCACGTGCCGTCCCTTCTCCGCCAGGTGAAGCTCCGGCCGACGCCGAAGGTCCTCAAGGTGCTCGAGCTGGCCCTCAAGAACTACCCCGAGGAGACCCGCGGGCTTCTCGTCGTCAATCTGGTGAAGGCTCGCGACGAGCAGCGGATCAAGTCCGTCAAGGGCTTCTACGAAGAGCACCTCGCACAGATTGTCGGCACGAAGTACGACTCATCGGAGAAGTACGTAATGTGGTACAGGCGCTGGGTCGATGTCCACCGAATCGGGACGAAGGCGGAGGATCCGAACGGCCTCCTCCCGAACCTCCTAACCAAGACGAATCAGAGCATCACGCTGCGCAAGAAGGTCATCTGGGCGGTCGCCCGCTGCCACAACCAGAGCCTCGCGCCGCAGCTCATGGACGACCTCGCCCACGCCGATCCCGGCATCCGCCAGTCGGCCTACGAAGCGCTGGGCCTCCTGCGCCTCTCCAAGGACCCCATCCCGGCGTTCGACCCGAAAGGCGACGAAGCCGCACGCGCCGTGCAGATCGCCGAAGTCCGCGGCTGGTACGAAAAGCGGAAGGTGTAGCCGGCACGGCGGAGAAGCTTCGAAGGGCAATCATGACCCCACGGCACGCGGCTTTCGTGATCGTGGCCGTCGTGGCCTGCCTCGCCCTCGAAGCGGAAGCGCCTCAGCAGCCGCCTCCGGCGAAGAACGAGATTCCCGCCCCGAAGCCCGCAGTTCTCCGGGGAAAGGTCGAGCTGACCCTCAACCATCCTCTGAGAGAACCGCTGAGCGCCAGCATGAGCCGAGTCCTCGTCCACATCAGCCCGCCTCCGGAAGGCATTAAGTACCAGGCTCCATCGGAACCCGCGATCGTGACACTCAAGACATCAGTGGGCTTCATTCCACGTGTCATCGGGGTCCAATGTGGACAATGGATTCACGTCGAACCCGATGGAACCGAACGGCACAACGTCCATCCGTTGCCAAAGAATACGAGATATATGAATCACTCCGTCGGTCGTCCGGAGAGACCGCAAAATCCCTTCCGATACGTACGAGCGGAGCTCGATCCGCCCGTCATGGTCAAGTGCGACGTCCACCATACGAGACCGGCTACTGGCCAGTCTTCGCCCATCCCTTCTATGCCGTGACCGACGAATCGGGGAATTTCCGCATCGCAGACTTTCCGCCGGGACGCTACAAGCTCACCGTCTGGCACGAATTCCTCAGCAAGAGGACCAAGGAGATCGAAGAAGCATCCGGCGAGGCGAACGATGTCCGCTTCGAGTTCGAATACCCTTGATGCCGCAGCCGTCAGTTGACCCGCAGCCCGCTGCGAAGGCCTCCTCTGTGATCCTCTGTGTCCTCTGTGGTTAATCTCTTCGTCGGCAATTGGGGTGCGCTCGCGGTCGTGTCGCACCTGCGCCAGTGGATCCCACGCAACCGATTCCGGAACTCCGCGAACCCCTCGAGTCCGTTGACGGCGACGCGGGGCATGCGGAACGGGTCCCCGGCCTTGTCTTCCCATGGCGATATCCCGGTGAGGGCCCCCTCGTAACCCGCCGCACGCAGCAGCGCGATGTGCTCGTCCGAGAAGTCCCCCGCGCACCCGTTAGGGTACGCGAACCAGCGCACAGGCCGGCCGAGGACTTCTTCGAGGACCCTCTTATTCTCGAAGATCTCCGCCCGGGCCTCGTCGCGGCCCACTCGGGCGAGAATCGGGTGACTGTGCGTATGGCCGCCGATCGTCCAGAGGCCGCTCCGGTCCATCGCGCGCAGGTCGTCGGCCGAGAGCATCTCGGGCGCCCAGTCGCGCGAAGGCTCGCCGGCCGCAAGCCGGCGCAACTCCCCGATCCGCCCGGCGCGCACCGCCTCGCTCAAGAGCTTGAGGCGCGAAGCCTCCGAGGCGTAATCGCTCCAGACCGAGCCGCGATCCGTCGCTCCGAGCGCGCCGCGGCGGGCGAGGTCCTCCAGCTCGAACCACCAGAACGGCGCGCGACTTCCGAGCCAGCGCGTCGTGGCGAAGACCGCGGCCGGGATTCTCAGCTCGGCGAGGACCGGGTGGGCCAGCTCGAAGTTGTCGCGGTACCCGTCGTCGAACGTCACCGCGGCGACGGGACGGATGTCTCCGTTCGATTGCTCCAGGAGTCGATCCAGCGGCACGACGCGACAACGCGCGCGCAGCTCCGCCATCTGACGGCGGAACAGGGCTACAGGGACCTCGTGCGGCCGCGACGGTTCCCAGCCCCGCCGCGCCTTCGAGATGCGGTGGTAGGCAAGGATGAGCGGAGAACCGAGGACCGTACGCTGCCCCGCAAGGCCGAGGGCGCGCGCGCCGTCCATCGCCAGATGGAGTCCGCTGCGGGCCCAGAGCCGCAAGCGAAGCCGCGTCAGGGCATCGAGGCCCAGGGTTTCCCCCAGGGTACGGAGGACCGTACTCATACCCCACATCCATCGGCTCGCCGCCAAACTTTCCGCGGCGGTTCCGGTAACCGTACTTTCCCCTCAGAGGTACCCGAGGCTCTCCAGCCGCTGCCGCACCGCCGCTTCCTCCTCGGCCGTCATGCCCGGGGTGAGGGAGCGCGGGGGGCCGCCGGCCGCACCTGTACCGTCGCCTTCGTTCGCCGAGCGCGCAACCACCGGCTCGCCGTGGTACGCCGGGTCGAGGACTTCCGCCAGGAGGCGCCCATCCATGTCCGCGGGGATCGGTAGGCCAAGGAAGTGGAGGATGGTGGGCGCTATGTCGCAGAGCCGGGCATTGCGCGGCGTCGAGCCGGCGAGGATCGACTTCCCGGCCGCGTAGAGGACGCCCTCGGGCCGATGGTCCCCGCTCATCGAAAACGCCCGCGAGAGGACCGCGTGCGTCGAGAAATCGAAGAGACCGATCGTATGATGGCGCGGATCGCGCAGCTCTACGCGCAAATCGGGCGCGAGGGCGCTCTGCGGCCCGTGGTATATGTCCTTGCCGCGCTGCGCTGCCCCTATGAGCGCCTCCCCCGTCTCGGGAGACCTCAGCTCGAAGAGCTTCCGGGTCAGCTCGCTCGCCAGCGCCTCCGCATCGGCGCCCGGCGCGACGATCCCGTTCGGCTGCCGGCCGGCGATGTTGAGGAAGATCTGCCCGTAGTTGCCTTGCGCGTAGGCGCGCGTGCGGCTCCAGTCGATGTCCCTTCGTGAGAGGAAAAGGAAGTCGGCGAGCCGATCGAGCTTCCCGAGCTGCCCGCCACGCAGCCGCCCGACCACCAGGTCGGCGAATCCTAGCCGCGCCAACCGCCGGTAGGCCCACGCCGGATTCTTCCCGCGCCGGAAGAGCCAGCTCTTCAGCAGGGGGCCGGGGCCGCGCCGGAGCCGGATGTAGCCCTCGTCGAGGAGCCACAGGTTCAAATTGAGGTAGTGTGTGAGCGAGCCGTTGCCGTGATCGGAGAGGATGAAGAAGGCCGCGTCCTTTCCGATCCTGTGCCGCAGCTCGCCGATGGCCGTATCGATCGCCCGAAAGAAGGCTTCGAGCCCCGCACGCGCTTCGCGTAGGTCGCGACCTTTCCTGAAAGGGTGACTTTCGTCGAAGACGTGCCACAGCTCGTGGTGCAGGCGGTCGACGGCCATCAAGTTGTAGCAGAAAAGGTCCCATTCACGCCGATCGATGAGAAACCGGATCGCCGCCAGGTGGTAGTCGAGGAAGGCGCGCAGCCTTCCGAGCACCTCCAGTTCGTTGCCGCGGTGGTACGCCGCAGTGCAGAGAGGTTCGTAGGCCCCGAGCGATCGCTCCAGTTCGGCCAGGAGGAGCGGGTCGCTGCAGAGGTCGCTCACGCCGGGTGGGGTGAGGAAATCGCCGAACAGGAGCCCCGCGTCGCGTCGCGGAGGATACGTGAGCGGCACTCCGCCGACCACGACCCGCTTCCCGGCGCGAGTGGCGATTTCCCAGATGGTCTCCCCTTGAATGGAGCGCGACGAGTTGACGCGCCCGCCGAGTGGGTTGTGGGCGAACTCCAGGAAGTCGTAGACGCCATGCTTGCCGGGGTTCTTCCCCGTGACGAACGTGGACCAGGCCACGGGGCTCGTCGGTGGGACGGTGGAAAGCAAGCTCCCGCGCACACCCGCGGTGCAAAGCGCCTTCAGATTGGGCATCTTGCCCTCCGCCATGAGCGGATCGAGGACGCCGGCCGTGGCCCCGTCGAGGCCCAGGATGAACACTTTCAACGGATTTTCTGCCCTCGCTTGCCTCAAACTCCGAGCACGCAATGTCAACGGTGCTCCTGGAAAGGCGCGGATTCTATTTGGATGCTGTGGAGAGATCAATACGGAATGGCACGACCCGGCGGAATCATGTTGCCAGACAAGAGGAGATCGAGGCGGCGTCGAAGCCCCCGGCGGGAGTCTTGAGTTTCCCGAGACGTTTGCGGACGATGCGAAAATGTATTTCGTCCTCGCGCGGCTCGCCGGCGCATCGCTTCTAGTTTTGTCTTTCCGGTCTGCCGGCGCGCAAGAGCTCAGCGTTCCTCTTGCGAGAGATTCGAGGGCGCCGGGAGGGCCGCTCCTCGAGAAGCGGCTCCTCGAGGAGCCTTCGGAATCTCTCGCCGAGGCTGCCCGGCGAACGGGGGATCCGACCCGAGGCGGTTTCATCTTCCACCAACCTGACCTCGGCTGCGCGCGGTGCCACTGGGCCGAGGGGGCGGAGCCGCCCCCGGGACCCGACCTGGCGGCGCGCCTGGAACCACCGGCGACCGCGGAGCACCTCGTGGATTCGATCTTGCGCCCCTCGAAGTCGATCCGGAAGGGCTACGAGACTCTGACCGCTCTCGTGCGGGACGGCGGCCTTCTGGCCGGGATCCTCATCGAGGAGAGTGAGGACGAGATGGTGCTGCGGGACGCGGGCCGGGACTTCAAGGTCGTGCGGGTTGCGAAGTCGCGCATCCGCGAGCGGGCGCTCTCGCTGGATTCGATCATGCCCGCCGGCCTCGCCAATCAGCTCTCGAGCCGCGGGGAGTTCCTGGACCTCGTTCGGTACCTCATGGAGGTCGCCGAGAAAGGGCCCGTGCGGGCGCTCGAGCTGCGCCCGCCGGCCGCTCTTCTCTCGCCGCCGCCCCTTCCCGCGTACGAAAGCGAGATCGACCACGCGAAGCTCATCCGCGGCCTCGACGCGGGCAGCTTCCGCCGGGGCGAGGCAATCTACGACCGCCTCTGCGTCGATTGCCATGGAACGAAGAAGGAGCCGGGGTCGCTTCCGACCTCCCTGCGCTTCGCCTCCGGAGAATTCAAGAACGGGAGCGACCCGTACCGCATGTACCAGACGCTCACGCGCGGCTTCGGAATGATGACCCCCCAGGGGTGGATGGTCCCGCGCGAGAAATACGATGTGATCCACTACATCCGCGAAGAGTACCTGAGGAGATCCAACCCGAGCCAGTTCACCGCGATCGACGAGACCTACATCGAAGGACTTCCCAAGGGGACGAGCCTTGGACCCGAGCCGTCCCCCAGCGAGCCCTGGATCGCCATGGACTACGGCCCGAGCTTGATGGGCACGTATGAAGTCGGCGATGACGGCTCGAACATCGCCTGCAAGGGGCTCGCGGTCCGTCTCGATGAAGGCCGCGGAGGGATCGCCGCCGGGCGCCACTGGATGCTGTACGACCTCGATACGCTTCGAGCGGCCGCGGCGTGGAGCGGCGAGGGGTTCATCGACTGGAACGGAATCCACTTCAACGGCCGCCACACCGTCCATCCGAGGATCGCCGGCCGCGTTTGCCTCGCAAATTCGATGGGTCCCGGCTGGGCGGGCCCCGAGGGCGGGGGATGGGAGGATCCCCGGCCGCGGAGCCGCGACGGCCGTCGTTACGGTCCGCTCCCGCGCGAGTGGGCGCGGTACAGGGGGCTCTTCCACCACGGCGGGCGGGCGATCATCTCTTATACGGTGGGTGATGCGCTCGTCCTCGACATGCCGGGTGTCGATACGGCGGGGCCGGCGCCCGCGTACACGAGGAAGCTGCGCATCGGACCGCGCTCTCGCGAGCTGGAACTCGCGGTGGCGCGGATCCCCCGAAAGCCGGTGTTCAAGGCGGTCCTCGCTTCGGCCCCTCACCCCGGGCTCGTTCTCGTGAATCCCACGGCGCAGCGAGTCGACTCGTGGCTCGCCGCGGGGCTCACCCGGGACGCTGCGGGAGCCCGATGGCGGTTCAGCGACTCCGGAACCGTCGTCCTCGGGCTTCCGCGAGGGAGCGATACCCTGCAATTCACCGTGTGGGTCTCCGCAGTCGACCGGCAGGGGGATGCGGCGCGGCTCGCCGACTTGCTGAGCGTTCGCGGGGCCGAAGAAGGCCTCGACTCCCTCATCCACGGCGGCCCTCCTCGCTGGAGGGAGCCGCTGGCGACGTCCGCCAGAGCGACCACTCGCGCGGGGGCGTTCGAAGTCGATGCTCTTCTTGATCCGATCGCCAACCCTTGGCTCTGCCGGATGCGGTTCACCGGCCTCGATTTCCTCCCGAGCGGCGGGTCGGACTCGCTCCGCGCCACCCTCTCGGCCGCCCTTTCTACATGGGACGGCGACGTCTGGACCGTGGAGGGCATCGAAACGCTGCAGCGGGGCCTCAAGTGGAATCGCATCGCCTCGGGCCTCTTCCAGCCCCTCGGGCTCAAGGTCCTGCGCGGCACGATCCACGTTTCGTGCCGCGACCAGATCGCTGTCCCGCGCGACCTGAACGGCGACGGCGAGACGGATTTTTACGAAAGCTTCAACAACGATCACCAGGTGACGGAGCATTTCCACGAGTTCGCGATGGACCTCCAGGCCGACGCAGAAGGCAACTTTTATTATGCAAAGGGAGCCCGCCACGCCTTGACGGCCCTCGTTCCTCATCACGGGACCCTCCTGCGCGTGGCGTCGGACGGCTCGCGCACGGACATTCTGGCCACGGGCTTCCGTGCTCCGAACGGCGTCTGCCTCAACCCCGATGGGACTTTCTTCCTCACGGATCAAGAGGGCCACTGGACGCCCAAGAACAGGATCAACCATGTCCTGCCCGGAGGCTTCTACGGGAACTTCTGGGGCTACCACGGCGTCACGGACCCTTCAGACGCGGCGATGGAGCCGCCGGTCTGCTGGATCACGAACGGCTTCGACCGTTCGCCGGCCGAGATGCTCTGGGTGCCCCGGGGCGCGTGGGGGCCGCTCGAGGGGTCGCTCATCAATCTCTCGTACGGCCAGGGAAAGGTCTTCATCGTCCTCTGCGAGACGGTGAAGGGGCGGATGCAGGGGGCGATGGCCGAACTGCCGATCCCGACGTTTCCGACGGGGATCATGCGCGGCCGTTTCCATCCGACGAGCGGCGATCTGTACCTGTGCGGGATGTTCGCGTGGGCGGGAAACCGCGAGCAACCGGGCGGCTTCTTCCGCCTGCGGTACACCGGAAAACCGCTCCACGCGCCCGTGGAGTTCCACGCGCGCCGGGGGAAGCTGGCGATCCGCTTCACGGACCCGCTTGACGGAGCCGCGGCCGCCGAACCGCGCCGCTACGGAGTCAAGGTCTGGTCCCTCCGCCGCAGTGCCGACTACGGCTCGCCGCACATCGGAGAGCGTGCCCTGCCCGTGGCCGCGGCGCGGCTGGAGGTTGACGGGGCGACGGTCGTCCTCGAGATCCCGGCTCTGGAGCCGGTTCAAGGGCTCGAGGTGCGCTACTCGCTGAAGGGAACGCGCGGAGAGCCGGTCCAGGGGATGCTCCACGGGACGATTCACGAGCTGGGGGAATAGAGGATGTCACCCTCCATGCGAACCGTCCTCTCCTGCGCCGCCCTCCCGCTCCTCTCGGTGAGGATCCTCGCCGCCGACTGGCCCGAATTCCGCGGGCCGACCGGGCAGGGGCACTCCGCCGAAACCGACCTCCCCATCGCTTGGGGCGAACGCCGCAACATCGCCTGGAAGGTGCCGATCGCGGGGCGAGGATGGTCGTCGCCCGTCCTCCTCGGCCCGCGGGTCTGGATCACGACGGCCACGGACGGCGACCGCTCCCTCCGTGCCGTGGCGCTCGACCGCGAGTCGGGGCGCGCGGTCCACGATATCGAGATCTTTCGCCTCGACTCTAAGCCGCGCCTCCACTCGAAGAACACCCCCGCCTCGCCCACCCCGCTTCTCGAGCCGGGCCGCGTCTACGTTCACTTCGGCTCCCTGGGGACCGCGTGCCTCTCGGCGGACGATGGCAAGGTCCTCTGGCGGACGCGGGAGCTGAAGTTCGAGCACGGCCACGGGCCTGGCGGCTCGCCGGCGAGCTTCAAGGACCTTCTCATCATCAACTGCGACGGCAACGACCGGCAGTTCGTCGTGGGGCTCGAGAAGGAAACGGGCAGGGTGCGCTGGCGGTCCGACCGCGAAGGCCGGATGGCCTACTCGACGCCTCTCGTGATCCGCGCGGCGGGCGTCGATCAGGTCGTCAGCACAGGTGGCGATCGCGTCATCTCCTACGATCCGGCGACGGGGCGCGAGATCTGGCGGAGCGAGTACTCCGGCGGCTACTCGCTCGTTCCCCGCCCCATCTTTGGCGGCGGGCTCGTGTTCGTCGTCTCGGGCTACGACCGTCCGGTCCTCTACGCGATCCGTCCCGAAGGAAAGGGCGACGTCACCGCGACCCACGTCGCGTGGAAACTGGATCGCGGCGCTCCGCACAACCCCTCGCCACTCCTGGTCGGCGATCGGCTCCTCGTCCTGAGCGACCGCGGGATCCTCACCTGCCTCCAGGCGGCGACGGGCGAAGAGGTCTGGCGCCAGCGGCTCGAGGGCGACTACTCGGCCTCCCCCGTCCACGCCGGCGGGCGGATCTACCTCCAGAGCGAGGAGGGCGACACGACCGTGATCGAAGCGGAAGGGCGCTATCGACAGCTCGCCATGAACCGCCTCGAAGGCCGCACGCTCGCCTCCCTCGCGGTCTCCGATGGCGCGATCTTCATCCGCAGCGACCGGCACCTCTACCGGATCGGACGCACGAAGAAGCCCTGAAATCCCCCCTTATTTCCGCGACGTGATGAGTTGGTCGAATTCTGCTCGGGTGCATCGGGAGGGCGTTCGGGCGTAAGATATCGGTCCTGGAAATCCGACCAGGACGGCTTCAAGCATGCGCCACACGATTCAGTTCCTCCTTGCCGCGACTCTCTGTCTTGTGCCAGCCCCACGGGCCGCCGCCGCCCCCTGGGTCGTGATCACCGAGGTCCACTACGCGCCGCTCGAAGGCGACGCGGGCGAGTTCATCGAGATCATGAGCCGTGAACCCCCGCGCGCCGATCTCGGCGGCTGGACGCTCGAAGGGGACATCGAATTCCGTCTGCCCGCGGAGACAATCCTCCTCCCGGGCGAGCCGCTCGTGGTAGCGGCGCATCCGGCGGCGCTTAGCGCGCGCTTCCCCGGACTCAAGCGGGTCGCTGGCCCGTACAAGGGAACGCTGGGTGACCGAAAGGGGCGCGTTGCGCTTCGCAACCGCGCGGGGGCTCTCGCCACGGAGGTTGCGTACAGGAGCGGCGGCAGGTGGCCGGTTCCTCCCGCCGGAACGGGTCACACGCTCGCTCTCCTCGATTCCTTGTTCGATCCGGGCGAGCCGGAGAATTGGGCCTCGAGCGAGAAAGTCGGCGGAACGCCGGGCGCACCGAACTTCCAGTCATCCGCCGCGCCGGAGGGGAGCCTCATCGTGCGGCGGGGTCACGTCTGGAGATACTGGCGCGGGTACCGATCGCTTCCCGCCGCGTGGTTCATGCCCGACTTCGACGATCGCCGGTGGCAGGAGGGCGCGAGCGGCTTCGGATACGGCGATGGCGACGACGCGACGGTTTTTTCGGACATGCGGGGCGGCTATCTCTCGCTCTTCACGCGTACGAGCTTCGAGGTGGCCGATCCCGCTGCCCTCGAGAGCATCCTGCTCCGTGTCGACTACGACGACGGGTTCGTCGCTTACTTGAACGGCCGAGAAGTGGCCCGCGCCGGCCTCGGACAAACGGGCCGACCCGTGTCCTCGAATCAGGCGGCGGCTCCGAGCCACGAGGCCGGCATCCCGATGGAAGTCGACCTCGGCGCCGCGGCGACCGTCCTCAAGGCGGGAAGGAACTTCCTGGCGGTGCAAGTCCACAATACTCAGCTTCAGTCGAGCGACCTTTCCCTGACCGTCGAGATCGAGAGCCGGAAGAAAGCCGAATCGCCCGGCTCGTGGCCCCGGCCGATTTTGAACGAAGTTCATCTCCCGGATGCTGGTCCGGGCGGCTTCGTCGAGATCCACAACTCCGGCGACGGCGAGTGCGACCTCGCCGGCTGGTTCCTGAGCGACGATCCGAAGGAGAGGAAGAAGTTCCGCCTTCCTTCCTCCGCGCGGGTCCCTCCGCGCGGGTTCGCATCGTTCGGTGCGCGGGACCTGGGAGATGGGTTCTCGCTCCGCGGCGAGGACCTCCACTTAATCCTGACGCGGCCCGACGGCGAGACGGTAGCCGACGCGCTTCGCTTCGAAGGTCAGTTCGGGGGCTCGGCCCGCGGCCGCCTTCCCGACGGCGATGGGCGGTTCCAGAGACTCGATGCCCCGACGCCGGGCGCCCCGAACCGCCCGCTCGCCCCCTCGGACCTCGTGATCAACGAGATGCTCTACCGCTCGCCCCACGGAGAGGGCGAGGAGTTCATCGAGATCCATAACCGCGGCGGGGCGGAAGCCTCCCTCGACGGCTACCGGCTCCGCGGCGCGGTGAGCTTCGACTTCCCCGTGGGCTCTCGCCTCGAGCCCGGCGGTTTCATCGCCGTCGCGCGGGAGCCAGAGACGCTCGCGCAGCGCCACGGCCTCGCTCCGGGGAGGATCCTCGGGCCGTACCGCGGGCGGCTCTCCGGGCGCGGCGAGGAGATCGCGCTCGTCGACCCGCAGGGGAACGACGCGGACCGCGTGGAGTACGCCGACCGCGATCCATGGCCGCGCTGGGCCGATGGAATGGGCTCGAGCCTTGAGCTGATCGACCCGTGGCTCGACAATTCGCTCCCCGGGGCCTGGGCGGCAAGCGATGAACGCTCGCGAGCGCGCTGGGAGTCCTTCAGCTACGAGAAGGACCACCGGACGTTCGAAGGGCGCGCGCTGAAGGAGCTGCAGTTCATGCTTCTCGGCGAGGGAGAGTGCCTCATCGACGACGTCCGCTTCGGGATCGATGGCGGCCTGTCGTCGGGCGGTGATTTCGAAGAGGGCGCGGCGGGGTGGACGGCGCTGGGGACCCACGAGCGCTCCGGCCATTTGCGGGGAGACGGCGGTGGCGGAGAAAACTGCTACCGAATCGTCGCCGACGGTCGCGGGAACGCCCGCCACAACTATGTGGCGCGCGCGGTCGCGCGGGGGCTCGATGCCAGGAAGAAGTACCCGCTCTCGTTCCGCGCGAAATGGCTCCGGGGCTCGCCGCTCCTCCTCAGCCGCACCGCGGGGCATGGCGTGGCCATGACCCACCGCTTGAGCCTCCCGGATCGGATCGGCACGCCCGGCGCCGAGAACTCGACGCGCGTCGGATCGGCGGCGCCCGTTCTCGGCACGCCGCGCCAGGAACCGGTCCTTCCGTCCACGGCGCAGCCGGTGCGGATCTCGGTCCCGTTCTCGGCGCGCACTCCGGTCCGGGAAGCGTGGATTGTCTACCGCCATGAGAAAGACGGCGGATGGAAGCGCGCCCCGCTCGCTCGGCGGAGCCCGGAATCACGGATTTTGGAAGGCTCCATTCCCGAATCGCCCGCCGGCCGCGTGGAGTTCTACCTTCAGGTTCGCGATGCCGAAGGACGGGAAGGGACCTTCCCGGCGCGTGCGCCGGCTCATACCGCTCACTACGCCGTGGGCCTCCTCGCATCGAAGCGGTTCCCGACCTACACGCTCCTCGCCTCCGATGCGAGTTGGCGGTCGCTCGCCGAACGGCAGCGGCTCTCGAACCAGCTCGAAGAGGGCACGCTCATCTACGGAGACTCGCGGATCTTCTACAACGTCGGCTTTCGCCGGCGGGGGAGCCCGTTCACGCGCTCGACGCGGAACTGGAGGATCGTTTTCGGCGCCGAGACGCTCGACGGCCGCCGCTCCCTGACCCTCGACGGACAGGGCGGCGATGGCACGCGGCTCAACGAACGGCTTACGTACTGGCTCGCCGATCAGCTCGACGCGCCCAACGTGCGGCAGCAGTACGTTCACTTCAGGATCCCGGGGCAGGAGGAAGGGCTCTACGAGGACGTCGAGAAGGTCGACGGCCGCTTCCTCGAGCGCTGGTTCGCTCCCAAGCGGCCGAAGGCAGACGGGGGAGCCGCAGCGGGAGCCTCCGAGGCCGCGCAGGCGACCCCGAACGCCCCCGCGAGCGCGGCCGGCGAGGCTCCAGGCGTCCTCCACCGCGTCGATGACCACTTCGAGATGTTCCCCGGAGGCGGCCAGGCCTTCCGCGAGGCGGACCTCAACTTCCGCGGGGAGGACCCCGAGGACTACCGCTGGAACTTCCCACCGCGCGCCGAGTCGATGCGCGAGGACTTCGGGCCTCTCTTTGCCCTGCTGAAACTCCTCGATCCGCGTACGACGCCCGACGGGTCCTTCGATGCGCGCGCGGAGGAGTCGATGGACGTCGATGAGTGGCTGCGCGTTCTCGCTGCGCGGACCTTGACCGACGATTGGGACACGCTCGGTCTCGACCGGGGAAAGAACGCGCTCTTCTACCTCACGCCATCCCGACCGGACGAGCCGGCCCGCTGGCGGCTCCTTCCGTGGGACTGCGACCTCGCGTGGCGGGACCCGAGCCGCGGAATCGTGCCGCACAAGTTCCGCGCGATCCAGCGGCTCCTCGGGCGCCCCGCCTACGAACGCCGCTATCATGCATATCTGGCGTACCTCTGCGAGAGGAAGTTCGCGCCCGCGCACTTCGCGGCGATCCTGGCCGACTGCAGCCGATTCTCGGGCGCCCAGACGGATTCCTTCGCGCAGTTCGCGGCGTACCGGCGGGATTTCGTCCTGCGGATGATTTCGAGAAGCCGCCTTCGCGTGGCCGGCGCGACGCGCATCGTCTCGAGAGAAACACCGGACATCCTCCGCGTGTCCGGAACGGCCCCCGCGGCCGCCCTGCGATTTCGACTGAACGGGCGCGAAGCCCCGGCGAAGCTCGAAGGCCGGAGCGATTGGTCCGCCGACTTCCCCATCGGGCCCGATGGAGGCGAGAATCTCCTCCAGGCCCTCGATTTCGGCGGATACGAGGTCGCGCGAGCGATGGTTCGGGTCGATGCGCGCCCCGGCGCCGCGGTCCTCCCGGAGGACAAGGAGGCCCGGGATCTGCTGGCGCGGGCTCTCGAGACTCCATCGCAAACCGTCCAAGACCCCGAGCGGGCGACCTGGCAGGAGAAAGCCGGCGGATCCGCCCCTCGCCCCGTTGTCCACCGCTTTGGCCCCGTTCGGCACGAACGCCGGGGGCCGGAGGACGCCGGCGCGGCCGCCCTCAGCCTCCTTGCGGTCGCGCTGGGGGGATTCATGGCCGGCGGGATCCTGATCGCGGTCGTCAGGCGCCGACGTCGAGCGCAAAGGCGGTGAAAGCCCGGCGGTGTCGCTTCCCCGTGGCCTCCCCGCCTGATTTTTCTCGATGGAGGCAGCCTCGCCGGGCGTCTCTTCTTGCAGAAATCCGTCGATCGAACCCATGCAAAGGAGACGTCCGGTGACGAATCCAGCGGCCCAAACGGGATGCTCGCGAGAGCTGGCAGCCCTCCGAGAAGCCGTTTCGCGGCACCACGAGTTCGTCTACCGGCTCGCGTTCCGCTTCCTGAAGAACCACGCCGATGCGGAGGACCTGACTCAGGGGGTCTTCCTCCGAGCGCTGCGCGCCATCGACCAGTTCCTCCGGGTGGAGAACCAGCGAGCGTGGCTGGCGCGCGTGGCCGTCCATATGGGCGTGAGCTGGCACCGAGCGGCCACCCGCCAGCGCAAACACGAGCGGGTCTGGGCGGAAAGTCGCATCCTCGAGAAGAAAGGGAGCCCCGACATGGCGGACGAAGCGATCGAGAGGGCGATTGCGGCCCTGCCGAGCGATCTACGCGTTCCCCTGGTCCTTCACTACCGCGAAGGGCTCAAGTACCGCGAGATCGCCGACGTCTGCGGCTGCTCCGAAGGGATGGTCGCGCGGAGGCTGCACCTTGCGAAGGGTCGGTTGCGCCGGAGGCTCTGGCGGAGGATGGGAGCGGGAGGAGTCGCGACCTCCGGGACCGCCGGCTTCGAAGCGACGCTGCGCGCCGAAACTCCCGTGGAAATCCCCGCCGGACTTGAAGGGCGGCTCTGCGAGAGCATCGAGAGAGAGCTGGCCGCGGTGGGTCGGACGGCGGTGCGGGCCTCATCGGTTCAGGCCTCATCGACCGCGAAAAGCGCCTGGCTCGGCCTCAAGACCGCAATCTTCTCGGGGCCGGTCGTCTCGCTGTGCATCACCACGCTTATGGCGGGGTCCATCTGGCTCGGTTTGGGTGTGGGGCGAGGGACGCAGACTTCGGGCCGGCCGGACGGTGGCATCGCCGCCTCCGCGGCGCCATCGATCGCGCAGCCGCGGCCGGAGCCCCGTCGAGAAACGGCCGTTCGCGCGCCGGCCGCCCCGGCCGCCGAGGCCGCGCCCGAGGAGGTCCCGGACGCGCCTGGGAAGCCGGCGGCCCTCTTCGGATGGGTCCGGGATGCGAACGGGAAGCCCGTCGCGGGCGCCAAGATCTCCCTCGCGGACTCGGCTCTCGATGCGACGTTCGGATCGACAACGAGCAACGCCGAGGGCTACTACGAATTGAACGGACCGGGACCGGGATGCGTCGGGACGCAGGCCGCGGGAGAAACTCGTATCGGCTGGTGCGGGCAATGCCACAGCGGGAACAACGCTATCGTTAAGACCATCCCTTGGATGCAGGACGTATCGTTCTCTTCGTACGGAGAGCGGGTCGCAGGTTCCTTGAGCAAGGATCTACTGGCCGAAGATCTTCAGGCGGTCCGGCCGGCGCAAACGCAGCTCGTTCTTGCCGTGCGCAAGCAGGAGGAGGCCAGGAGGTACTTGTCGGGAACCTTCTCCTCGGCTGGGGACGAACTCGTCGCCTTAGGGGCCGAAGCGGACGCGAAGTTGTATAGCTACAAGCTGGCTCTAACGCAGATGGCTTTCGCCGACGCACAGGGGGATCCCACCCGCTTGCGTCTCTGGGTGCATCGGGAGGGTTTTCAGGCCGCGGCATCGGAGGAGCTGGACATCGAGTCGGGGGGGCGCGCGCGAAACGACTTCATCCTCCCGCAGGCGGCGGAGATTTCCGGTCGTGTGCTTTCCGAAGAGGGGGCGCCTCTCACCGGAGCCGCGGTGGAGATCGTGGCGCACGATGGCGATCTCCTCGTTCCCGCCGCGGTGTCGTCGACGCAGGCGGGCGAGGACGGCGCGTTCAAGCTCGATTCGCTCCCCGATGGCCTCTACGCGGTGCGCGTTCAGGCTCCGGGCTTCCTGCCGCTCGATGTGGTCCTCTCGACGGGCGATGGAGGAGTCCAGGTTGCGCTGACTCGTGCGGGCAGTCTGCGCGTCCAGGTGGTTGATCGGGGGACGGGCGGGCCCCTCGGCGGCTATCAAGTCGAGCTTCACGACGGCGTGGCTGTCGCGGCCTCGGCCGGCACGGACGGCGGCGGTATTGCCGTCTTCGAGACGCTCTGGCCCGGCGAGTACCTCGCGAACGTCCTCCGCGACGGCTCGAAGTCGAAATATACGCGAGGCCACACCCGCGTCTTCGTACAGAGCGGCGCGGAGACCAGCGTCGCGATCGAGGTCTCGGAGCGCGCACGGCTGCGCGGCTGGGTGCTCGGCCCGCCGGAGGCGAGCCCGGAGCGCGGCATCAAGGTCTTCGCGGCCCCGATGGACGGCATCCGCCGGTCCGGCGGGGAAGTCAAGTCGAGCGTGGTCCGGGAGGACGGGAGCTTCGAAGTCGAGGGCCTGCCGCCCGGCCGCTACCTCCTCTCGGCTTATCGGGAGGTCCAGGGAGGATTGTCGGCCGCCGCTTCCGCCAGCGAGATCGAGATCCAGGTAGGGCAAACGGAAGCCCACGCCGAGGTCCGCATCGATTCCGACCTACAGGCGCGGCTCACGGTGCTCATCCTCGATCCGCGAGGAAATCCCATTGCCGGCGCTCGGGCGGCGCTCGAACGGCTCCACCTCGAGAAGGTCGATGTGGACCGCGCGGCGGGTCGGAGCGGCAGCGCGGCGCTCGACACCATCGCGGGCGCCTTCCGGCTGAAGGTCTCCGCCCCCGGGTATCGGCCGGAGCGCATCGAGCCCTTCGTCCTCGGCGCGGGTGATGCGATCGAGCGAGTCGTGGTCATGGAGCCCGCCGATCCGCGTGAGGCGGATTCCAGCGCCCTCGCGGCCGAATTCCCACTCTGCAGCCGCGGTCCGATCGGATTGCGCGCCCTTGCGGAGATGATCCGTCGGCTCGGCGGCAGCGAGATCGCTTTCGATCCGACCCTCGAGGCCGCGGGCGTCCCCGAACGGATCGCAGGCGGCGACCGGCGGGTCGCGCCGGCCCGCAAGATCTTCGAAGAAGCCCTCAAGGGCCAGAACCTCGCCTGGGAAGCCCGCGGCGGCTGGATCTGGGTGGTGCCGAGGAAGTAGAGGAGACTGATCGCTTCTGTGTCTCAAGTGACGGACGGGAACCGCGGAGGGTTTGCTGCGAGCAGTGCGCAGCAGCAAACGGTCGGAGGAGGCGGGCACCACGAAGGCACCAGCTACGCGGGCACCCGGCCTCCGAGACGCGCCCGGAGGCGGCCGCGAAGCGGCCGACCGGAGGGAAGCGCGCTAGCGCGAGGACCGGAAGGGCCGCGAAGCGGCCGACCGGAGAGGCGGAGGAGAACGCAGAGGGGCGGCATCGAAGCCTGGCGGTGCGTTTCTGGTTGAGAACATTGTCGTACTGCGACAATGAACAGTAACGACTGGGGAAGATTCGCGCCGGAGTCGTAGCACCGCGGTCCAAAGACTGCAGTCAAACCCGACGGCCGGAAACCCCTCGCGATCCGCTGCCCCACCGAGGCGGCCTTCCGGGCAAACGAACTGAAGGATGGAAGGACGCCTCTCTGGAGCGGAGGGCGCCTCGAGGCTCCCCTCGCTCTAACTAGCACTCCACTAGCGTTCCCCACCATGCTACGACGGCTGGATCCTGGCGCACGAGATCCGTCATCGGCGGCTTCGCGGCCTGCTCGACGAGTAGAGGGACCAAAGCCGAGCTGTCCCCGAATCTCATCGCCCCTCGTTCCGCTCGGAGAGCGGCGCCTTCAGGATGTCCCCGCCCTTCTTGGGACGGGGAGGATCCTTCAGGAGAACAGAGAGAAGGCCGGCCGAGCCCATCCCGCGTTTGATGACACCTGCCGTCTCCAGCCGCATGAGGCGGCCTTCGGAATCGGGACGACCGCCGGACGCAACGTGCACAATGCGCGCCACCGGATGATTCCCTTCCATGATGAGGCTGCTTCGACCTTGGCGGACTTGAGCCAGGAGAGCGCGCAAGTATTTCCTGGCCTGGGAGACCGTGAAGCTCTTCATGAAGCTGTCCTACGGCACTTGCGCCCTTGGTACAACCGGGCTCTCCGAGGTTGCAGACCTCAGCCTGGTTATCGGGCCCTTTGCCGCGGCTTGGACCCGCATCGTATCCTTCCTGGACATCTCTGCTCCGAAAGGAATTCCCCATGCTTCGACGTCTCTTGCCTTTCGTTTTCTGCTTCTCGGCCCACACGGTCGTCGCGCTTGACGAGAATGAGGATCCGGACGAACCGCCGGCGGAGATCGAGGCGGTCCGGAAGGCCTTCCACGCCTCCGCGGTGAAGATCTACAAGAGCCTCATCGACGAGATGACCGCGGAGGACAAGCAGGCTGCGAAGGACGAACTCGACGCCGACGATTCCGATCTTCCGGACAAGCTCGCGAACATCGTCGTGACGCACTTCCGCGAGCCGCTCGCCGTCTCACGCGACGAGGCGAAGGCGCTCCTCGGCGGGAAATTCGATGACCGCGGCAACCGGGCGAAGGTCAAGGAGGCCAAGGCTTTCATGGCGAAGACGGGGATTCCTCTTCCCATGATCATGGTGGTCCTCTTCAAGAAGTTCGACTCGGGGGAAATCAAGAGCGGCTTCGACCTCGAATTCGCCGCCCGCTTCCTCCACCATCACGTCGTCGTCGCCAAAAAGGCCCTCGATGGCAAGCGGCCGCCGTCCAAACCGCCCGAACAAGCTCCCGCGAAGCCGCCGGAGGCCCAACCTCCGAAGCCTTCGGAAAAACCGGTCGAGAAAAAATCGACCGAAGAGGAATCCGAGGAGTAATCGCGGCATCCGGCTGTCGATTTTCCTCCCCGCGGCGCATAGAATCCGCGGCCATGTTCTTCCTCATCTGGCTCCGGAAGATCTACAAGACGCTGTCGGCCGACGCATCGCCGGAAGCGATCGCCTTCGGCTTCCTTTTCGGCTTCATCCTTGGGTTCATCCCGCTTCTCTCCGGCTTGGGCCTCTTTCTCATCGCCAGCCTCCTCATCCTGAGAGTGCAGATCTCGAGCGCGCTCATCGCCCTCGCGATCGGGAAAAGCCTCGCCCTCCTCGGTCTGTCGGCCCTCTACTTGCCTGTGGGGGAGATTCTCCTTGAGCCTCAAGGGCTCCACGGGTTCTGGACCTGGTTCTTGAACCTGCCCGTCGTAGCCTGGCTCGATCTCGACCGCCACGCGATCACCGGCGGCGCCGTGCTGGGCCTCCTCCTCGGCCTGGTCCTCTTCTATCCGATCCGCTCGCTCGTCATCGGCTACCGCCGCTTCCTTCACGATCGCGTCTCCTCGAACAAATTCTTCCGCTGGCTCACGAACTTCTGGCTGATCAAGGGTCTCCGGTTCGTCTTCATCGGCGCGGAGGTGAAGCTGTGAACCCCCTCAAGTGGTTCCGCTGGAAGGTTGTGATCGTCTTCGTCGTCCTCTTCGGCGCGCTGTATTTTCTCGGCCTCGATCCGCTGGCCGAGCGGCGGATCAACAGCCTCGGGGCCGGCGGCCGGGCGGGCGCGCGCTTCAGCGTTGAGGAAGTGGCGCTGGGGGTGATCCAGGGGCGCTCTCTCTTCAGTCAATTCACGCTCGCGACGCCGCGGAGGGTCCCGCCGGCCGAAGAGTCTCGGGAGAAGGTCGCGAGCGCCGAGGAAGTCGTCGCCGACCTCGGCATGGAGGACCTCCTCCGCAAAAGATTCGCGGTCGACGAGGTGAGCGTCCGAAAGCCGCGCCTCAGGATCGAGAGGCGCGCCGACGGCACCATCAACGTCGGGGACCTGGGCTCCGAGGAGCCCGAGAAAGAACCGAAGCCCGCCGCTAAGCCCGTCGACTGGGTCAAGGCGATCGGAGAGTGGGCGGAGAAGATTCGAAAGCGCGTTGAGGAGAGGAAGAGGCGCGAGGCGGAGGGCAAAAAGGAGCCGGAAGTCGCCCGCGAGGAGCCGCGCAGGGGGCTCTGGACCGACTATGAACGGCGGATCACGTACCCGTTCGAGAAGGTCCCGCGCGCCGTGGTCCGGAAGCTGAGCGCCGAGGCGCTCGAGATCGAGTTCGATGACCAGACGGGGGCGCTCAAGCCTCCGCCGATCACGAACGGCAAGGTCGAGATCCGGAACCTCTCGAACCGGCCCGAGCACTATGCCGAGCCGATCGAGCTGTCGATCTCGGGGGAGATCGAGGGCGCGCCGATCCGGATTGCATGCAAGATCGACCTTCGGACGATCGCCGAGACCGGGCAGAAGAAGAACGATCTGCTCCTTCAGGTGCAGGCGACCGGTGTCCCGCTTGGGAAGGTTGTCCAGCTCTTTGCGGGCGAGTCCCTGAGCGCCACATTCGAGAAGGGAACGGCGGACCTCGACGCCGAGATCAACCTCTTCGACTTCGAGAAGCTCGCGGTGCGGGCGCCCGGCGCGGACCGTGCGCTCTTCGCGCTGCGGGATGTGTCGATGACGGCGAAGCCGGGGGAGAAGATCGCGGGCTTCAAGGCGGAGGAATTCTGCAAGGCGGTCAACGAGGTGGGGACCCTCGAGTTCAAGGACCTCGAGATCGGCGGCACGCTCCTCAGCCCCGAGTTCCGGTGGGGAGAGACGGTCAAGGAGCTGGTGGTGTCGGGGGGCAAGGCCTTCGCGAAAAAACAGGCCGAGAAAGGCATCAAGAAGGGCACTGAAAAGCTCCAGGACGCCATTGACAAGCAGATGAAGGGCAAGGCCCCGGACGTCCAGAATAAGATCGGCGAGATCCTCCCCGGCGCCGACGGGAAGAAGTCGCTCCAGGAAGGAGTCGGCGGAGCGATCGACGGCCTCTTCGGCGGGAAGAAAAAAGCCCCGGAAAAAGGGGCCGAAAAACCCGTCGAGAAGCCCGCCGAGACGAAAAAGTAGTCGAGCCCTCGCTGTTCTCCAGCTCCCTTGCAGCCTAGATCGATGGATGCTGCGCGGATCACCCTCCCGTGTGTAGGCACGTAAATGCGGAATTATCTAACCGCAGAGGACGCAGAGTAGCGCAGAGGGGTCTATTCGAAGCGATCAACTTCCTCTGTGGCCTCGGCGCATTCCTCTGCCCTTTCGGTCTCGCGCTCCGCGCTCGCCTCCAGGCGCGTCTCGGAGGCCGGGTACCCGCGTAGCGGGTGCCTTCGCGGTGCCCGCCTCCTCCGACCATTCGCTGCTCCGCACTGCTCGCAGCGAACCCTTCCGGTCCTCGCGCTGGCGCGCTCCCCTCCGGTCGGCCGCTCCGCGGCCGCCTCCGGGCACGTCTCGGAGGCGACCGCTTCGCGGTGCCCGCCTCCTCCGACCGTTTGCTCCTGCGCACT
>Ga0187893_10004275_pt1 | contig 27467 bp, 24 predicted proteins | sample MA1701074metaG_FD_139574 | JGI IMG/M metagenome (GOLD analysis project Ga0187893, IMG submission 139574) | White microbial mat communities from a basaltic lava cave in the Kipuka Kanohina Cave System on the Island of Hawaii, USA - MA170107-4 metaG ... | reverse complement strand
GGATGCTAAAGGGAATAAACAGCATGGAAAGCAACATTCCGGAAATTTCATCAATCACAATTCGGGGTGAATCGTGTTCCCACTCTTTTTCAAGATTACGAATTGCAAAAAATCCTGCAATGGTTACAATAAGGAACAGAATTATGTCTGAAATTATTGCTGTGTACAAATCTGCTGCAGGAAGCAGGTGATGAAAAATAATGAGCAGGGCGCATCCTGCAATACTTCCGCAAGTGCCGGGCGCCAAAGGCGAATAGCCGCTGCCCAGTCCGCTTGCAATGATTTTAGAAATTAATTTCAAATCATTATTTCAGTTAGCCAAAATGAATTTAATTTTCAAAGCATAAAGCCAACTCAACTGACTCATAACTCCTGGTCGGCAAACTCCTGATAGTAATCCAAACCGAGGTGCGTAATAAGATCTTCCCCCATCAGGTGGCGCAGGGTGTTTTCAAGTTTCATCAGCTGTTTAAAAATATCGTGAATGGGCCGCAGACCGGGTGCAGTCTGCGGTGATTTAAAATAGAACGACAGCCATTCCTGTATCCCGCTCATGCCGGCACGTTTGGCAAGGTCCAGAAATAAAGCAAGGTCGAGCACAATAGGCGCAGCGAGAATGGAATCGCGGCACAGGAAATTAATCTTGATTTGCATTTCGTATCCCAGCCATCCGAAAATGTCAATGTTGTCCCAGCTTTCTTTGTTATCACCGCGGGGGGGATAATAATTAATGTTTACTTTATGATATAAATCCTGATAAAGTTCGGGATGCAAATCGGCAGGTAAAATATCTTTCAGCACGCTGAGTTTTGAAACTTCCTTGGTTTTAAAGCTGGATGGATCATCCAGCACTTCTCCATCGCGGTTGCCAAGGATGTTGGTGGAAAACCATCCTTTTAATCCGAGCGCGCGTGCAGCAAGTCCGGGTGCAATAATTGTTTTCATTAATGTTTGCCCCGTTTTGAAATCTTTGCCGGCTACAGGAACATTATTTGTTTTTGCCAGTTCAACCAATGCCGGAATATCGCAGGATAAATTGGGAGCGCCATTGGCAAAAGGAACACCGCATTGAAGGGCTGCATACGCATAAATCATACTGGGCGAAATATCCGGATCATTATTTTTTAGTCCGGCTTCAAATTTTTCAAGTGTGCGGTGTACCTCTTTTTCTTCAATAAATACTTCGGTGGAGCCGCACCAGACCATTACAAGCCGGTCGCATCCGTTTTGCTTTGAAAAATTCCGGATGTCATCCATCAGCATATTGGCAAGTTCCATTTTGGTGCCTGCTTTTTTGATATGATTTCCATCCAGATTTTTAACAAATTTTTTATCAAAAACGGCTTTCATCGGGTTGATTTTCGAAAGCTCTCCCTGTACACTATTCAGTAATTCCGGATCAATAACTCTCGCTTTAAGCGCTGCTTCATAGGCATTATCCTCATAAATATCCCATCCTCCGAATTCGATTTCAGAAAGCGGCTGCAGAGGAACAAAATCGCGTATAAGAGGATTGCGCAGTTCGCCTTTGGTGCGTTTTCCAACCCGAATATTTCCCAGTTGAGTGAGCGAACCCACCGGGCTGCCTTTACCATTGCGAATTGCAAGAACGCCAGCAATGAATGTGGTGGCAACCGCACCCATTCCCGGAATCAGAATTCCGAGCTTTCCGGAAGGAGGTAAAATGTTTGAAGATGACATATAATTCGGATTTTAAATAAAAATAATAATTTAATTAAACGGAAGGGATGGAGAAATAAAAAGCAACCTTCCTATTTTTTAGCAAGAAACCTGAGCTTGTGATAGAAGGGAGTTTTGCTGTGATCGCCTTTGACGATGGGCTTTCCGCAAATCACAGGCACATACATGGTGATTCTGCGGCTGAGTGCGCCTTGATTTCCCGACATTGCCACCCTGTGCCAGATCGCTCCGTGATGAATGACCAGGTCGCCCGCACGGGCTTCAATAGCAACTTCGTTTTTATCTTCTCTTAAACTGATGAATTGTTTTTTCTTAAAAAGAAGCTCATGAATTTTCTGACGGTGCGTTCCGGGCAATACACGCAATCCCCCCTGTTCCCGCGTAGAATCGGTGATGTATATTCCGATATTGAGCATGGGCTGCACTTTGTGAAAATAAAAAATATCGCGTGCGCTGTCGGTGTGCCATCCCATCTGTTTCAGCTCACTTTTCTTGTGATTGATGTAATGATTTACCACCACTCCGTCCTTCTCATTCTCGGCTATGCGGGCGTCCTGGGCTGATAATAATCTGATAAAAGGTTTCAGCTTTTCGCCCCGGATGAATGAATGAAGCTCATCACTGAATAAAGATGTAAACGGTGAGCGCTGAACTATTTTATTTCCGTTTTCGTCCTCACCGAACACGATGGGAATGCCATGAACCTTGGTTTTGTTTTCGGCAATCCATTGTTCATGAACGGAAACTATGGAATTCCACAGTCGCTGAACATCATCCTTTGAAATGAAGGATGCAAAATGAATGAATCCATTCTTATTAAAAAAATTAATCTGTTCAGCGTCAAGCTCGCCATTACAGGTAAAAGTCTGATAAGCGGGCTGAACTTTCAATTGGTCCATCGCAAGTATTTTTTCCTTAAAGGGGTGCGCAAAGGTATATTTTCTAAACGAAAAATTAAATAATTATTAAATCTTTAACGAAACGGTAATTTCTGAAACTGAGGTCGCTAATATATAAATCCGGGCGAAAATTACAAGATGCATTGTTGAAATCAATTAATAAAATCATTTTCTAATTTCGGACGCTTTCAACCATCATTTCCCTGAATTTATGACCCCATCGTTCGAACGGTTTTCAGCAGCAAAACTGATAATCTCCGCCTTGCTGTGTCTGATTTTTCTGCTTTGGGTGCTTTTTTTTGTGGGCTGGAGAAATGATCATCTTGTGATCATCCTGTTATGCATGATTTGCTATTTCGGGACGGCAGCTTCACGGAGATTTATTACCGCCTTTTCTGTTTTTGTTTTCTACTGGATTGTTTACGACAGCATGAGGGTAATTCCCAATTATAAGGTCAATGCAGTGGAAATTATTGAGCCATATCAAATCGAAAAATCGCTTTTCGGAATCGCTTCCGGTAATAATTTCATCACACCCAATGAATATTTTGCAATGTATCATCATCCTGTGCTTGATATTATAGCAGGCCTTTTTTATATCAACTGGGTTCCTGTTCCACTCGCTTTCGGAGTATATCTGTTTCTCAAAGATAAAATTTACTTTCTCCGGTTTGCATGGGCATTTGTTCTGACCAACCTGATCGGATTTGTGGTATATTACCTCTATCCGGCCGCCCCCCCCTGGTACTATGAGCTGCATGGCAATGTATTTATTCCTGACACACCGTCAAATCCTGCCGGTCTGCTTCGGTTTGATGAAATTACAGGAACAAATATTTTCAAATCCATTTATTCGAAGAGTGCCAATGTATTTGCCGCTATTCCTTCCCTTCATTCCGCCTATCCTGTAATTGTGCTGTACTATGGATTGAAAAAATTCGGTATTTTAATAAACTGCATTTTTGTTCTTTTTCTTTTCGGAATCTGGTTTACTGCGGTTTATTCAGGACATCATTATATTATTGACCTGCTTGCCGGTGCTTTATGCGCAGTTTTTTCTTTGACACTTTTCGAAATTTCATTCAGAAATCAACGAATTCATCGTTTCTTCGACCGGCTATCAAAGCGGATTTAATAAAGAATCATTTTATTTTTGCAAGATTAAAATAAGTGATGCGAAAAATTTTTATTTTAATTTCAGTTGGGTTCTTCATTGTTCTGTCCGTGCCGAAGGGCCATTTTAATTCTTTTATTCTGAATTCTGTTGCCGATACCACTGATATTAACCCCAACGGATCGAGCGAACTTTCGGCATTGATGCGCGAAATGTATGATCATGCACTCGCAGCCCGTAAGAATATTATTGAGAACAAAAAGCCGGGTGCGTTTCCGGAAAAGTTTAAAAATATTTATTCTGCTGTACCAACAGATGAAAATACTAAAAACAAATACTACGATTACTTTGCCGATCTGTACCTGATGTCGCTCGACCGGCTTGCAAAGTCCCGATCATCGGAGGCAAGTGAAAATTTCAAAAACCTGGTTTCTGCCTGCATTGCTTGCCATACTACGCACTGCCCGGGCCCGATGCCTATGATTAAGAAGCTCGCGCTGGAGAAATAAATTAACCGGTGCCGTTGTTTGGAGCGGGAATTAATCCAAGCTCCGAACCTTTTTTTATCATCAGTTGATACGCTTCTTCATAATCATTTCTTATTTCTCCATCTAAAATTGCTTCACGAATGGCATCTTTGATGATTCCAACCTCCCGGCAGGGTTTGAGGTTGAAAGTTTTCATGATGATTTCTCCGGTTACAGGCGGCTGCCAGTTGCGGAGCTGGTCTTTTTCTTCCACTTCAATCAGCTTCTGTTTTACGATTTCAAAATTCTTTTTATACCGTTTTACTTTTTCTTCGTTTTTTGAAGTGATGTCGGCATTGCACAGCAGCATCAAATCGTCCACATCATCGCCTGCATCAAACAGCAATCTCCGGATTGCCGAGTCCGTTACAATTTCCTGCGCGAGCACAATGGGGCGGAGGTGCAGTTGAACCAGCTTCTGTACATAATTCATTTTTTCATTCAGCGGAAGTTTGAGCTGACGGAAAATATGAGGAACCATCCGCGCGCCTTTGTCTTCATGCCCGTGAAAAGTCCATCCGGCTTTTTTGTCGAACCTCTGTGTGAGGGGCTTGGCGATGTCGTGCAGAATTGCAGCCCACCGGAGCCAAAGATTATCCGAAACTTTTGCTGTGTTATCGAGCACTTTCAACGTATGATAAAAATTGTCTTTATGCGCTTTGCCGTCTTCGATTTTCACACCCTGCAACGCTGCCATCTGGGGGAAAAATGCATGCAGCAAACCAGTATCAAACAACAGGCGGAATCCAATGGACGGCTTTTCTGAAAGAATGATTTTATTCAATTCATCGGAAATGCGTTCAGCCGAAACGATTTTAATCCGGTCTTTATTTTTCAGGATGGCATCCAAAGATTTTTTTTCAATCACAAAATTCAGTTGTGTTGCAAACCGGATAGCGCGCATCATGCGGAGGGGGTCATCCGAATAAGTAATATCGGGGTCGAGGGGGGTACGGATGATTTTATTTTCAATATCCTTCAATCCCCCGAACGGGTCAATGAGCTTTCCGAAATGCCGGGGGGCCAAATCCACTGCCATGGCATTGATGGTAAAATCGCGCCTTCCCTGGTCGTCCTGCAAGGTTCCGGAAATCACTTCCGGCTTTCTTGAATTTTTTGAATAAGATTCTTTGCGCGCCCCCACAAATTCAATCTGCATATCGCCCGTTTTAAACATGGCTGTTCCGAAATTTTTAAAAACAATAACTTCGGGCTGGTCCGGAAGCTTTGATGAAGTTTTTTTCGCCATTTCAATTCCGTCACCGATTACGGCAATATCAATATCCTTGCACGGGCGGTGCATCACCATGTCGCGCACAATTCCTCCGATGGCAAACGCTTCCGCATTTTCCTTCCCGCAGATTCCGGAAACAATTTCAAAAACCGGGTGGATTTTGATTAGCTCTGTTTTAAAAGTCCTGGTCATCGTGCAAATCAATTTCAATAAGAGCGTTGAGGAAATTTAATGTTCAAAGTTTCCTGCCTGCCGTAGCTTATGACTGCGCGATGGCAGGCAGGAAAGTTCAATGTTCAAAGTTTAATGTTTAAAATATAAAGTTAAAAATTTATTATTCCATTTTTCTTTCAGCAGCCGATTATGCCAAAGCCGTAGAATATTCCCATCATTCCACCATTCCACCATTCCACCATTTCATTCCCTATGAAAAATCGGAATTTCGCTTCGCTCAATATTCCACCATTCCACAATTCCATTCTTCCATCATTTTCTCAAAATCCTAATCTCCCCCTTCACGCCCAAACTCATAATGATTGAGGGTTTTCCTTTTTTGCTTTTCTCAGAGGGTAAATTTACCACATAATCGCATTGCTGTTTTAATCCGGGATTAATCTCAGCAAAGCTTGCCGGAAATTGTTCCCCGCTGAAATTGGCTGATGTGCTTACTATCGGTTTTCCAAACCGGCTGATTAATTCCCGGCAGAAGTCATGTTTAGGAATGCGGATGGCAATGGTTCCGTCTGAGCCGACTAAATTTTTGGCAAGATTCACTGCACCAGGGTATATGATGGTCAAAGGTCTTTCGGAATATTCAATCAAATCCCACGCTGCATCGGGAACATGGCGGATGTATTTGCCAAGTTTTTTTTCGGAATCGAGCAGGACAATCATGGCTTTTGATTCCGGTCTTTTTTTTAATTCAAATATTTTTTCAACAGCATTTTCATTGGTTGCATCGCATCCAAGCCCCCAGATGGTGTCGGTAGGGTAGAGGATTACACCCCCTGATTTAAGTACAGGGATGCAGTTTTCAATTTCGGATTTCTGTTCGGGCTTAATCATTTTAAAAAATGGTTTCACACTGAATGCAATAAAAAGCTTTTTTTCATTCTAATTTCTCCCTCACCTCACTTTAAAAGGATTTCGCTGATTTCTTTTCTCCGGCAGAGTTCGTATAAAACCGGAGAAATCGTCTGCGAAAATCAGCGCCTGCATTCCGGATAGTGGCAATCTGCTGTGATTTTGTTTTCATTTGTGCGAAATAAATTAACAGCTTTTCTGTCAACCTATTTCAGGACAAGTCACTAAAGGAATTGTTACCATTTTTTTATTGCGACATGATGTCGTGATAGTTGTCGCGACTTCTGAAACGGCATTTTGTTATTCTCTATCGCGACAAACTGTCGCGATTTATGTCGCGATAAATTTATAGTAAGTTGAAGGTCCTGAACCTATTCGTTTCACCAGGCGATTCTTCACAAATTTGTTCAGGTGCCTCTCCGCTTTCTTTTTATCCAGTTTAAACTCTTCTTCATATTCTCTCCTGCTTACTTTTTCTTTCAACTTTACAAACTCATATCCTTTCAACTCTTCTTCATTCAGATTCTTAAGTCCTTTTAAATTCGTTTCCTTAATCGCTTCAAGTGCTCTTGGAAATATAACAACAACATTTCCTCCGTCATAATCAATTATTGGTAAAGGAAGCTTGTGGTCCTTTCTCATATCTCTGAAAGTATCCATTCCCAAAGCAGTTTCTTCCATGTATTCCATTTCATTAAAAATGAAAGTAAGTTTCTTATTTCTACTATAAGAAGTGGCGGTAAAATTTCTCATGGCTTCAATAGTAATTGGCAACGGAGGTTCGCCTGGACTTTTCACTATTATTCTGTCATCAAAAACCTCCAGTTGAACTTTAGCACCGTCTCTTGAATAGTCACGGTGAGCGATGGCATTGATAACGGCTTCACGGATAACTTCAATAGGAAAGGAAGGGACTTGTTTTGCTTTGAACTTGCTGCGGTCAATGCTTGAAGGCAAAACTTTTTTCAGCCAATCCTCCACTTCATCAGGAACAAGAACCAAAGCGTTGTCAAAAGTTTCTGTTCCTGTTTTTCCGTCACCATAATGGACTTTTGCTTTCACAGCGGCTTGTGGAAATTTATTTCTTGGCGCTTTGCCGAAAAGCAGAATAGCATTTCCTGTCGGCAGATATTTTCTTTTCTTGCTGTCGTATTCCAGTAAATCCATTTCTTTCAATTCACGAAGCTGCTCTGCCGACTTCGGTTTGTATTTCCGTTTTGATTCAGTAATAAATTTCTGCAAAGCAATTTCCGATAAGCTGTCAATATCTGTTGAAGTTGCTTTCTCACTCAGGTTGTCAAGCGGCTTTGAATTTTTCGCTTTCTCATTTTCCATGTTTGACCACTTCATAAATTCCTTGTTCGCTTCCTCAATCTCTTTATGAAACTCGGGTGCAAACTGATGAACCTTCACTTTGTTTTCAAGCAAGAGGTCAATACCTGCATGATTTACAGTAGGGTTTTTATCTTCTATGCCAAACCAAACTTCCGAAATTCGTGCATCCACAATCCGTTCAGAACAGCTTCGTTTTGGTGAATTTCTGGAACCAGGGGCACACGGTTCAAGAGTTGCAAAAAGCCAACAGCCGTTCAAGCTTTTGGTGCGATTCTTTTTATCAAGTAAAGCATATTCTGCATGGTCGCCTTCTCTTAGCTCACCCCTATGTGCTGTTTCTACTGAACCGTCAGGAAAAACCAACACAGCACCCACATAAGGGCTTGGATTTTTCTTCTTCCGTTCAGGAATGGATTGCTTCATTACCTTAACAGCAAGTTTCATGTATTCCTTCGGGTCCTTTCTTCTCTCTACTTTTTCTGCTGCTTTCTTTTTTGCCATACTGATAACTATTTACTCATCATTCACCGTAAATGATAAGAGTGAATTTTTTTGAGCGTTAGCTTAATACAAGCGCACGATGTTTTCTTCTTGCTGTTGTTGCTTCAAAGTCATAAGTCAATGTCAAGTTGTGGTGCTTATTATTCTTTATCAGCTTGTCAAATTGCTTTTTGAGTCTCTTATATTCAGGGTCATCTCTGTTTATGCTTCCTCTCGGAATTGTGTAGTGTCGTAAGAAATTCTGCACTCGCAAATTGTTTGTCTTACTTGGAATGTATGTGAAGTCATTGCCAATAATTATTTGCTGCGCTTCAATTCTCTCGTCTGTTATCAAACTATCATATTCGCTTTTCCAAATCGGTGTGTATTTCAAATCTCTCTCAAACAAGTAACGATAAACGATGTAGGTCTCAGGCATGAAAAGCAAATCGTAAAATTCGTTGATGTTGCTGCCAAACGCTTTCTCAAAAAAACTCCTTCCTGGTGCAACAATTCCTTTTGTAACATTTAGGATTGATTGAATTGCCCTGATGAATTTCTTGTTCCATTTTTTTCCAACATGTTCTCTGTCTTTGGCTTCTTCACCGAAAAGAGGAATGTATTTCATCGGGAACGAATAAATGTGAATTCCCAATCGTTCGCCTAACTCGACATTTATTTTTAATCGTTCATACAAATCGTCTGGCGAATCGTTGAAGTTGTAAAGTATGTAGTTTGAAAGTTCTTTGATACCATACTTAGCAGCTAACTCAACTGCTGAGATATAAGTGTTTTTTAAACCAACATAATCAAACGCAATTCGTAAAGGTCGGATTGGAATTTCACTCATGAGTTTCATCAATTCCTCTGTCACATATCTTGCATCAGTTCCTTGATTGAAGTCAACAAACCTTTGCTTTGGCGCTTTTCTCCTATATTTTTCATAGTAGGGTGCAATAAGTTTATTTGCTTTCAATAACTTTTCTTTCGTTGTTGTTTCAAAATATAAAAGCTCAAACTGTTCTAAGATGTCGTAAAATTCTTGTTTAACCTTTCCTCTCAATCGTGAAAGCAAAATGTGAATAAGTTTGAATGAACGTTTCACATACGCTCGGTCATTATATCCGCTTCTCAAATTGCGAATAGAAATTTTCAGTTGGTTCGGCTCAATGTAAGTAGCTCCGTTCACAAAGCCCATGTCTTTAATCTCCTGAATGATTTCAGGAAATTTTGGAGAAGCCAAAACATTGTTGTCCATCAACAACAAATTTTGTTGTTCCCCAAAATGATTTTTTATTTCTAAAAACTTATCAATCGTTTCAATCTTTGGTTTGTAAGTTGGTTCCAGCTTCGGAACGGAACAGAATGCACATTTTCTTGTACAACCTTTAGTCATGAATGTGAAGTATGCGCTTTCGGTTGGATATTCGTAATCAATCTCGTCAAGTATTGAATAATCAAGTGGAAGATTGTCAATAATAAGTTTCCGTGCTTTTGCTGTATTGTCCAACACTCCTGCCTTGTCAAGTAAACCTGCAAACGGTTTTATTCCTGTTTCAATTTCAATTTCTTTTGTGAGTAAGGAAGCCATCACACCTCCAATTAATAGTTGGTCGGGTTTCTTCACCAACTTTTTCGCATAGTGAATTGTCTCAACGGTTATTTTCCAGTAGAAGGTGAAAAGGGTTGTTACGTAAACTCTGTCAAACTTTGGATTCTTTTCAAACTCTTTCTTGCGATAATAGTCAGCGAAACTGACAAGGTTTTTTTCAATTAGAGGTGCAAACTCTGAATCAGAAAATTTCATTTCATCAAGCAAGTTGAAATTCTTTCGTTTGATGTATTGTTTTATCAACTCCGCCTTTCCATGCCACTGAATTGATTTATCAATTCGTTTCAATTTGGCAATGCAGTCAAGATAAATTTGGTCAATTACAAAATCCCGCAAGTCGCCTTTGAAGAAAGTTACTTTATCGCCTAATCGTTTATGATAGGTTGAAATTTTCATCAATCCAATTGGTGGATATTTGTTTCTATAGTTCGGTTCTATTAAAAGGATATTTCTCATGAATTGAATCGCTCGATAATTTTTTTCTTAATTAATTCCGATTCTTCAAACGAAAGAGTTTCTTCAAGAATGTCAAAAATATCCAATACAACTTTCACTTCATTCTTAGAAAGATTGGAAAGAGTAGGCGGGTCATATTTGCTGACTTGCACAGCATCATATTCATCAGGAGCAATATCTGTGTTTTTGTTTCCGATAATATGCTTGTAAAGTTTTTTTATATTGGCATCTGTCAACGATTTAATTCTAACTTTCTCAATATCCTTACTGGCTTTTAATGCTTTTACTTTTGCATTTTTTAAATTATTGAGATGATGGGCTTCAACTGACGCGCTCTGAAAACTTCCTTTCATTGCCTTAAACTCTTTCTTTGCTTTGGAATATCTTTCTATCTCTCTAATCCTGTTATGCAATTTTGATGCTACCTGGGCCAAACGATTTTCAAGATTTTCAACCTTAAAAATTTCTTTTGTTGCCTCCTCAAACTGAGCACAAGTATTGTTTTCTACAAAATAATCTCTCCTCGCATTTGGAATAAATGAATCTCCTAACGTATGAATCTCACCAATGAAGCGATGATTTGTCCTTGGCGCATCAAAAAATTTATCGCATGTGTTTTCATCACCGATTGCAATATTCTTTGTCCTGATTCGGATACCTTGTTCATAATTCTCACTTGGCAAGACGACATTTGACAAGTCGCGATAACCATACCAACAAAGAGCAAGAATTTTATTTTCATCACTTTTTATCTCGATAAAGTCAACGCCAATCCATTTTGAGATAGTTCCATCTTCCAGTTCAAATTCGTCTTTGTATGCTTTGAAAAGAGATTCATCGTTAAATACTACATTATATTCGTCAAGAATAATATTCTTACTCTCAAAATAACCTTTGACCTCCGCGGTAAATGAGAAATCTTTTCTAAAAGGAACCGGAGCAACCATTGATAAATATTCTTCAACACTCTTTATATCCAGAACTGCATCATTTGTAACATTTTCGAGAATCACTCTGAAATAATGTTTTTCTTTTGCTTCACGATTTTCCTGAATGCTTGTAATTACACTGATAACAGTTGCAGCATCAGCTTTCGCTTTTTTGTCCAAAATGATTTTACGCAATTGCTTTGCATCTAAAATCATTTTTGTCTGAACTGTTTCACCTTTAAAGCTTGTCTCAAAAATCAACCTATCACAATAACCAAGACCGCCTAAGCGCCCTATACCACGAAAACCTTTTCTCTGAGTCCTATCTTTTTGGGAGTTCGCAACATCGCCAAGAAATTGTAAAATATTTTTTGAAGAAATTCCTGTTGCATTATCGGCTATTGTAATTCGTTTGCTTGAACTATCAATATCAATTTCAATCTCTCCTTTGCTTTTCTCATCTAAAATATTTTCTTCAACTGCCAAATCAATCTGGTCGGCAGCATTTTGAATATATTCACGAAAAATGAAACGGGCATCATCGTACATACCCGTTGTTAAAGTTTCTAAAACATTTTTACCAATGACCGGCTTAAAGTTATCTACCATACCTTATCTATTGAATCTGCTTCGTATTGAGGATGGAATTTTATTTCTATCCGTTTCATCGTGTCCATGATAAATATTGTCCTTCGTTGGTAGAAAAACAACATAAACATTATTTTCGATGTCAAAGTTATAGTATCTGTTTCCATCCAAAATCCCATCTTCAAGATACTTTTGAGGTACAGTTGTGTTGCCTCCTTTATAACAGCTTAATGGTGAAACATAATCTCCTTGCTTGTGCCCTACATGGTGTTTCGGGTTGTGCTCAAAGATTCGCTTGTATTTTGTAAAAAAAGTTTTCAACCGTTCAATATCATCCGATAAAATTGTTTCCGTCTTCGATGTTGCGGTCGTGTTGGAAATCGGAAATGTGGTTAAATCTTCCACTGAGCCATGCAGATATTGAAAAGTAAAGTAAACATTTGGAACTTGTCTGTCAGTGTGTAAATAAGTTATTAAATAATTTGCTTCCAATTTTGTATTTGCATTAAAATATGCTTTAACAATATCAGGAAGTGAGGATATGTCGGAAGATTGACCTGCAAAAATTATTCGATTTGCTTTCGGGATGTTTCCCAAAAACTCATAAACAAGATTTCCAAATTCGTGAAAACTTTTGGGCATTTTATTGAATGGGAAACCATTGATTAATTCGTAGAGAAGTTCTGTTCTTAAAACAATGAAGGGCTTTTCACTTTTGAAGGACGCAATAAGCATCATTATTTTTTCCTTCAATGAATAATACTCATGAGTATTTTTATCATAGTCATCGGGATTCCAAATTATGGAAGAAATGTCTATTACTGATTTGTATTTCATTTCTTACTTGTCTGCTTTTTGATTTGTGCATTTAGTATTGCTTTCAATTCAGAACTTGTCTGGTCAATAAAGTTTTCAGGAAAATATTCAATTGCTCCGAAATCATCTACAGGAATACTTCTGAATAATACTTTCCCCTTTAAGGTTTCGATGAAAGTAAGATTGATTTTATCTGCCATATTATTTTGCATATCCTCTGCAACTCGTCTTCTCATTCTTGTAATGAAATGGTCACTGTGAGTTTCAATAATTATTTTCTTCTCTTGTAAAGTCAGAGAATATAAAAAGTCAAATAGCAAACTCTGAATTTTAGGATGCAAATGAATTTCGGGCTGTTCTAAAATCAGGGTGGAATTATTATTCATCAGCAAACCTTCTACAATGATTGGTAATATCTGACTTATTCCAAAACCAACATGCTTTATTGTCGTCTTGATTCCATTTAACCCAATTAAATAAATTACATAGACATCATTAGTTTTTTCAACAAATATGTCAACGCCTATTTTAAATATATCGCACATCCAATATTTAACCGCTTCAAGCAAGGTGGTTTCAATTCTTTCAAATACAGCTTCTCCAGTTTCAGAAAAGGTTGGTTTGAAATACTCGATTCTCTTTTGGGAATTGTTTTCCAATACCTGTGAAACAAATCTTCCATTTGTTCCGACTGAATTATGCATATCATTTAAAACATATTCATCTTGCGGTTCAATCCGAATTGGACCTATATAGGTCATTGTTTTAAATGTTGAATCAACAAGGTCTTTAATACCATCAAGGTTAAAAAAAATTTTGTCAAGAGTTTCTTGATAAATATTTGGGTTTTCTTTATTAGGGCTTGGTTCAGTTTCCGTTCGCTTTACTTCATAATACAATGGATAAATTGATGAATAAATAATATTGTCCGGACTTACAGGTTTATTGTCCAATAAATCTTTTGCAAATAGAATGCTGTTCCCCTCAATTAAAAATGCTCTATTGCCATTGTCACTCTTGGTTAGACACTTAAGAAAGTGTTCTTTTTTTTCTCCTTCTGGAAGGGAATATTTAACCTCAAACTCTGCTATTATTATTCTACCTTTATTAAAATTAAAACTTATTGCTACTGAGATATGGAAATTCTGAAAAGAATCAAATATTGAAATGCGTTTGCTGCTTTTTATTTTTAAATCTTCTTCTTTTGAAAATTCAAACACTGCACTTAATTTATTTCCTAAGTTCTTGCGTGATAACAAATCAATAAAGTTTTTTACTTTATACAAGTCACCACTAAGAAAAAGTTGCTCGTCTGTTGAATTGCGTTCAATAGTTTGTTTCAATAAAAGTAAAAGTTGAACAAATGATGATTTGCCTGAACTGTTGACACCAGAGATAATTGTTAGTGGTTTTAATTCATATTGAATTAGCTCCTCTATTGATTTGAAATTGCGTATGGTTATTTTCATTTCAGTTCCTCTTCAATTTTTTTAATTAAACTTTCTGCTGTTTTCTTGTCGCAATTTGCAGTAATGATTTCGTAAATTCTGCTAAGAAACTTCCGTTGCTCCTTTGTGAGTTTAGTGAGCTTGTCAACCCGGTAAGCTGTCTTACCATTCATGTTTTGCAACACAATCTTTTCAGGATTGATTTTGTGAGTGTCAACAACCTTTTCAAAAATTTTCTTTACTGCTGTGTCTGTCTCACGGAAATTTGAACTGATTTTTTCTAATTTTTTTTTCGCTTTGGTTGCTTCTATTTTTGCATGTTCAAATTGTTTTTGGAATTCTTCTTTCTCCTCTTTACTGATAAATTCCTTTTTTGAAGATTCTTCTTGCAGCTTCTTCAAGTTCTGAATTCGCTTGTTTGCACCTCTTATATCTGAAGCACCGTAATAGAGTTCATGAAGCTGGCCATGAAACAAATGCCTCAATTTGGTTTCAAACAAATGGCACATTGAATTTTCTAAAAAATAATCTCGTCTTGCGTTTGGAATTAAATCAGCAGAGAACGCATGAACTTCTCCAAAAAAATAATAGTTGCCTCGCTGTGTGTCTCTAAAAAATTTCAGTAGTGTATGTTTGCTTCCAACTTGAATATTTCCTTTCCGCAGACGAATACCTTTTCCAATGTTGATGTCGTCTATAACTCCTTCAAACTGTGAGATGCCATACCAACCCCAGTAAAGCAAGTCGCCTGCCTTTGTATGCTCACGGAAAAAATGAATGTCAAAAAGTTCATCGCCTGTTCTTAGCTTTTCTCCTTTTTGATTCGTAGAATAAATTGTTGTCGTGTAATTTTTGAAAAGTTGATTGGTGTTGATGAAAATGTTGTATTCATCAACACCAATGTTTTCTATTTTTAACTGGTCATAAATTTTTTGTTTGAGAACAAAACCTGTGTGATATGGAACTGGTGCAACCATTGACAAATAAGTTTCAATATCTTTTTTGTCAAGTAATGCTTCGTTGGAAACATTCAAAAGTGTTACTCTGAAATAATGTTCGTCTGCCTTTTCTTTTTCTGTCTTGTAGGAAGTTACTTCATCAATTACATCAGCTGCTTGCTCTTTTACTTTCCTGTTGTTGATTATTTCTTTCAGATGCTTTGCGTTCCATGTTAGAATTGATTTTGTCGCTTCTCCTTTGCATGAAGTTTCAAAAATTAAGGTGTCGCAATATCCTAACCCGCCTAACCTACCGATTCCCCTAAATCCTTTGTCAACTCCTCTTTCTTTTGTTGACTGTGCAATGTTTTTCAGAATGTCGTTCACTCTGCTTTGCTGAATTCCTGTTGCGTTGTCCTCAATAGAAATAGCTTTCTTCTGTGAATTGATGTCAATGTGAATTGCACCTTCAGCTTTGCTTATAAGTTTTTCCCGAATCGCTTTGTCAATTTGGTCGGCTGCGTTCTGAATATATTCACGATAAATAAATCTACTGTCCTCATACATACCGAGGGTCAACGATTCAATTACATCCTTTCCAATGAGAGTTTTTGTTTGTTCCATCATTTGTTTGATTCTTTATAAAGTGGTTTTGGAAAATTAATTTTCAGCAGTGAACGAAAAACAGGATTCTGAATAATGTATTCTCCTTGAATTAACCGTGTTAACATATTCCTATAAACACTTGGAATGAAACGGTAGTCAGGCTTTGAAACTTCAATTGCATTTGTTCTTCCGTATGCAAAAGTTGCACAGTTGCCCGTTACACGGTCGTGTATGTAGCTCATAAATTGTTCTGCTCCGAAAAGAATAACTCCTAATTGCCTTCCTCTTTCTGTGATGTCTAAAATTTGTTTGAGAATAGGTGAATTCTTGTATTCTCGTGAAGCGTATTTATTTAATTCGTCAACGAAAATGATAATTCGTTTTGGAATATCGCTTTCATCTCTTTCAATCAGCAATTGTTTCAAGTCATTAACAGCTCGCATCACATCACCGAAAACAAATCCTTGCGTTTCTTCATCAAGTCGTGCAACATCAATAACGAAAATGTCATTTTTCTTTATCTGTTTTATTTCTTCTTGCAGTCGCACTTCTCCATCACCCAATCCATTTGCAAAAATTGAACTCTTGTCCAATGTTTTTTTGAACAAGCGATAAAATTTCCTCCAACTTGTTACAGTAATTTCTTTGTCTTTCCCTGTTTCTCCTTTCTTAGTATGTTCTTTTATTTCGTTCAGTAAATCTTCCCATGTGTTGATGCCTTCAAATTTTCCTTGTCCTGTTGAAATGTAATTCACAATAGATTCCATTGTTTGCGCAGGGTCGTCAACATTGGAGAAAAGTAAATCAATATTTTCTTTGTCTTGTTCAAAAATATATTTGTATTGAAATGCTTTGCCCTGCTGTATCTGACTTTTCACATCTTCCTTTATTCCGTAAGTAAATGGAAAACCACGATTGTATGGGTAAAAATATTTTACATTTTCAAATGGCTTGGGTTCAATACCAAGTGTCTTATACATTTCTTTATCTTTATCAGGTAAATTCTTTGTCGGTTCATCAATCGCAAGTAAATCTTTGTTTTTCACATTCAGAATTACAAAAGCAACCGATTCGTCTTTATCCTTTGACTTGATAAAATTATTTTGAATTGCTTTCATAAGAAACATTGCATAAGATGTCTTTGAGGCAAGTCCCGAAATACCTGAAATGTTTAAGTGTGCTCCTTCGGGTCCAATAACGAAATGTGAATTAACGTGGACGGGAATTCTGATGTCATACGGTGGCTCATACATTTCAATATATCCGCAAGGCAATGGATTTTTAATTTCATCAAGACCTAATGCTTTCATTACATCTGCCTCGTCAGCAAGTGAAACTAATCTTCCGTCAAGAACTGGTGTGAAAACTCCCTCTGTATTTCCGACAACTTTTGCTTTCACATAGTTCATTCCGATTCTCTCTGTGTTTGGCTTGTGTTCAACACTTCCAAAATCATTTGAAATATACCCCGCCAAAAAACTTGGTGAATCTGTGTAGTGGGAAATTTCTTCAACTACTCCGAAAGTAAATGATAGTTGTTTTGTTCTTGGTGATTCCAAGTGTTCCACTTTCACAACATCAAACGGTTTGATGATTCTTTCCTTATCAGTCCAGAAATAAAATTCATCAACCGTTGTCGGCATTTTTTCTGTTGCAATAATTTTTCCGATTTTTTTCATTGGTCAGAATAGATTTAAGAAATGTAAGTCACTAATGTATTGGCTTTTCACAAAGCGTTCAGTCAGGTAAACTGGATAAAGATGATTTGCCCAACGGGAATCGTTGCCGTAGGCAACAGGGTTTCTCTCGTTGATGAGATTTGCGCTTATCAAATCAACTTCATCACTGCTCAAACCATTTTCAATTTCATCATCAGTCACCAATACCTTTTCAACTTTTACAATTCCTGAAAACGGGCTGTCTCGCCTGTAATTTTTGAAATCTCGAATTCTTACATACCAAATGCTGAACGGATGTTGCGACCTGCTGCCGTAATAATAAAAAGCTGGTGTCCTGTAATAAGGCGGCAACTTTGCAATAACAGAAGCATTCTTTGTGTTGCCATCCAAAGCAGGGTTGAATGATTTTGAAACTCCTACTACACACTGATAGTTTGATTTAAACTTTGAAAGTTCTCTGAAATCTCCAATGCCTGTTTTCTGATATTGCAGCGAGCCATCTTTGAGCAAATAAGAATCGGGATTAAGCAAATGTTTTTTCGCTAACTCATTTACGATTTTCTTTTCGCACTCAATCATTTCATCTTGAATCTTCGCTGTGCCTCTGTCCTCAAACTTTTCATTTGGTTCAAGTTTCTTTGACGAATACGAAAGCAGTTTTGAAAATTTTAAATTGAACTGTTGAAGTTTAGAGAGATTATTTATTTTCTGTGCTACTGCATTAAAAAACTGTTCGGAGTTTCTTCCATCCTTGTCTGCTTCGCTCGGTAATGAAAGAACAAGATTGTGTTCTAAAACTGCCCGCTTGAATGTTGCAGGCGTTTGTCTTTCACAACAGGCCACTCCGATTTGTCCGCCAATGATTGGAAAAACTTTTTTGTTTATTTCAATGTCGTCAACTTTATAAATTCTCCGTGAGCCGTCAAGAAAATATTTGAAAAGCGGATTGCCCTCAACCTGCATGGCTTTCCCCGAAATATCTTTAATCGTTTTTATGTTATCCGTTTCTCCATGGCACTTCGGTTCTAATTTGTAATCCTGAATCTCCTCATACTTGATTGATGGGTTCTCGGTCGCATCATAACAATACTGATAAGAGGTGTAACACTTCCCACCAGTTTGTTCCGCAAGTAAGTCCAAAATTTTTTCCATCAGGTATATTTTATAAAGTAAGGTTTCAAATATAGATTTTTAAAGCGTTGGGGAAGCTGCTCATTTGCTTTTGCCTCTGCGTTGGCGTAGAATTTGAAAATTTTTTTGTGTGGTGGGCGAGTTTAAAAAAATTTTTAGAAGCGGTTGCCTGTTTCTTACATGCGTTGTCACGTTCATCTATTTGTCTTCAAACTGTTTTTTAAAAGTCAGTCACTTCAATGTTAGCAGGAACTTTTAGCATTTCAGGTAGCATTAGCATTGATGCAAACAATTCTATATCTCTATGAAATTTAAATTTAAAAATTCAACCGGCTACGATTTTTTCCGAAATTGATTTCTTGCTTTTCAAAGAGGATAACACCGTTTTTTCAAGCTCTGAAAGTTCACCGATTTCATCCGAAAGGAATTCTGAAATATATTTTTCACGGTAATAATTCAATTCGCCATTTATCCGAACCCTGTCTCTGCATACCTTGCCTTATTCATTTCGCCATCTGCAAAAAATAATCTTGTCGTATCGCTCTGCGATGCTGCCGGGAAAATTATCCGACAGATGCCGGATGTTCAAGCTGCGGTAACATATTCCATTGATTTGGGTGAAATGGTCAATGGAATTTATTTTGTCCGAATAAGGAGTAAAAACAAGGTCAGCGTAAACCGGAAATTTATTTTGTCAAAATAATGTTCAGATTTTTCAGGACAACCTGATTTTAAATTTTGATCAGACAGGAATATCGTTTACAGAAATTTTTTCCGCACACTTAAAATGTCCTTCCGGGCAGGCGTTTTTTCCGTGAAGCCCGCAGGGACGGCAGGAGAGGATTTCTTTTGTTTCAATAATAACCGACTTTTCAGAAAGCGGTCTGAAACCGAATGCGGGAATTGTGGAGCAGAAAATTGCTGTAACCGGTGCATTCATTGCCGATGCGATATGCAAAGGGGCGGAGTCATTTACGAAATTCATCCCGGCATCTTTCATCAGCGCTGCTGTTTGCAGGAATGAAAGTTTTCCGCACAGGTTGAAAACTTTTTTGTTGATTGAATCCTTAATTATTTCTTCTGCCAGTCCGGCATCATTTTTTCCGCCTGCCATGTAAATAGAATAATCGCCCGGAATTTTATTTATCAGCTCCACCCACTTGTGTTTTGGAAACTGCTTGGTGAACCACACCGAAGCAGGTGCAATGCAGATGTATTTTGACTTTTTTAATTCCGCAACGGCTTGAAAATCTTTTTCAGCAGGATAAAGGCGGGGCGGGAAAAAAGTTTTGTCAGTAAAGTGTTCAATCAAAAGCAGATTTCTTTCCGTTTCATGTTTTCCGTTTCCGATTTCATGCCTGATTTTTTTTGTAAACAAAAATGAAAATGGATTTTTATCAAATCCAATTTTATTATTCGCTCCCGAAAATGCTGTTAAAATTCCGGAAGAGGCAAACCGCTGAAGATTGATCACAAGCCCGTATTTATTTTTCCTGATTTTAAGGAGGATGGAAATAAGGTGTGAAAATTTATTTTTTCGCTTGTCCCATACGATGATTTCATTCAGCTTCGGGTGGTTTTCGAGCAGCGGTTCATTTCCTTTGCGAAGAAGGAAATCAATTTTGCTTTCGGGAAAGAAGTGATGCAGCTTTTCAATCAGCGGGGTGGCAAGAATCACGTCACCGGGAAAAGCAGTCTGGATAATGAGGAATTTCATCTGAAAAATTCAGGCGGAGATTGAATAATCGCGCAAGGCATCATTCAAAGAGGTTTTCAAATCGGTGGAAGCTTTGCGTTTTCCGATAATCAATGCGCACGGAACATGATAACTGCCGGCAGGAAATTTTTTTTCATAGCTGCCCGGAATTACTACCGAACGTTCGGGAACCACGGCTTTATATTCCTTCGGCTCACTGCCCGTAACATCAATGATTTTAGTGCTCATCGTTAACACCACATTGGCGCCAAGCACCGCTTCCTTACAGACGCGAACACCCTCCACCACAATGCAGCGCGAACCGATGAAGCAGCCGTCTTCAATAATCACAGGAGCTGCCTGCACAGGTTCCAGCACTCCGCCAATTCCAACTCCTCCGCTCAGGTGTACATTCTTTCCGATTTGCGCACATGAGCCCACCGTTGCCCACGTATCCACCAGCGTACCCGAATCCACATAAGCCCCGATGTTCACATACGAAGGCATCATGATGACGCCCGGAGCCAGGTATGCGCCATAGCGTGCGACTGCATTCGGTACAACCCGGATTCCGAGTTTTTCAAAATCTTTTTTCAACGGAATTTTATCATGATATTCAAAAATGCCCGATTCCATGGTTTTCATTTCCATCATAGGAAAATAAAGGATGACGGCTTTTTTAATCCAGTCATTCACTTTCCAGCCGTTATCCGTTGGCTCGGCAACGCGCAGTTCCCCCTTGTCGAGCTGTTCAATGACTGACTTTATCGCATCTGCATTAGCTGAATTTTTAAGCAGCGACCGGTCGTTCCATGCAGCTTCAATGAGTTCTTTCATAAAAAAATACTGTGATGCAAATGTAGAATGAACAATTGAATATTTTTACATTATGTAATTACTTCCCCCAATCCATAACTTTGCCGCCATGGGACGCATCCTTGCCATTGATTATGGCTCCAAACGGACAGGCATTGCAGTAACCGACCCGGAGAAAATGATTGCCACTGCATTAACAACGGTGCAGACAAGTGGGTTAATGGAATTTCTAAAAAAATACTGTTCTGAAAATTATGTGGAGCAGATTATAATCGGTGAACCCAAACGGATGGACGGAACAGAGACACATTCATCGGATGCTGTTAAAATTTTGTTCAGGAAGATAAAAGAAAATATTTCTGTTCCCGTTGTAATGTATGATGAACGGTTCACATCTAAAATTGCAATGCAGTCGTTAATCAGTTCAGGAGTGAAGAAATCCGAAAGAAGAAATAAAGAATTGGTTGACCGTATAAGTGCCACACTGATTTTACAATCGTATCTTGAAAGTATAAACAAATAACCCGATTTTTATAAATGTATGATTTACCCGATTGTTGCCTACGGACACCCGGTTCTGAAAAAGCGGGCAAAGGAAATTGACAAAGATTATCCTGAGCTGCAAAAGCTCATTGCCGATATGTATGAAACGCTGCATCTCACGCAGGGCGTTGGTTTGGCAGCCCCCCAGATAAATTTATCCATCCGGCTCTTCATTACCGATGGAAAAGGTTATGCAGAAGAAGAATCTGCACTTGAAAATTTCAGAAAAGTATTTGTCAACCCTGTTCTGGTGGAGGAGGACGGAATGGAATGGAAATTCAACGAGGGCTGCCTGAGCATTCCCGGCATCAGGGAAGATGTGGAACGAAAAGAAATGGTGAAGCTGAAATACCTTGATGAAAATTTTACAGAACATACTGAAACTTTTCACGGCATTGCAGCGCGAATCATCCAACACGAATACGACCACCTTGAAGGAATTTTATTCACAGATAAACTTTCTGCATTCAAAAGGCGTTTGCTCAAGGGAAAGCTTACCGACATTTCAAAAGGATTAGTGGATGTGGATTACAAAATGAAGTTTGCCCTCAGGTAGCGATGCGCAATTCACTAATCGTATTTCACAATTCACAATTCACGATGCGCAATTCATAATTCACAATGAATAATTATTAGTTTATAATTCCGTTATTCCAATATTCCACCATTCCATTATTCCAGCATTCCTTCACTAACTCATTCACCCATTATTCTCCATGCTTATCTACCTCATTGGTTTCATGGGTTGCGGCAAGACAACCATTGGGAAGGAACTTGCCAAAAAGTTGAAATATGAATTCATTGACCTTGATGAATGGATTGAGAAAAAGTCGCGGAGCAGCATTGCAAAAATATTTGAAAAACATGGCGAAAATTATTTCCGCAAAAAAGAAACTGATGCATTGAAAAAAACCTCAAAGCTGAAAAAAAAAGTGATTGCCACCGGAGGGGGCGCCCCCTGCTTTAATGAGAATATGGAGCTGATGAATAAAACGGGAATTACTGTTTACATTGAAATGCCAGCGGGTGCATTGTTCCACCGGCTTTCGAATTCCAAACCAAACCGACCTCTCATTGCCGGCATGCTTGACTCAGAGCTTATGGAATTTATTATGTACACATTGCCGCAACGCGAAGTGTTTTATTCAAATGCAAGAATTACGGTGAACGGGATGAAGATGGATATAAAAAAACTTGTCGGGCAAATAAAGGAAGAAATCGGTGAAATCTAAAATGCAAAATTGCCTCTTGGAATTCAATGGTTGATTTTCTTTTCAACGATATCCGATACAGGGTCTTTAATTACGGAAGAAATAATTCCTGTCTTAAATGAATTCCACCAGTAATTGAATATAAAGCTGCTTTTTTTCCTTTTAAAATTTATTTCACCGGTATATTTTTCATTAACCTTCTTTTTGTCATCATCCTTTACTAAAATATTTGCAATGATGGCTTTAAGCTTTGCATGCTTTTCTTCTCCTGTTTTTTTAAGCTTTAAATCTCGATAATCCATATCCACCTTTCCTTTCGAACCTTCTTCATTGCCATAGAAATGAAAATTTATGTAATTAATGTATCCGCTTTCCAGTTCCATTTGCGCTGCGGGTTCAAGCACCCGGTTCAGATAGGTTGCTGAAAATGATTTAATGTTTCCGCGGAGGTGAAATGCATCAGTTGTATCGGAAGCATTGCCGGAATATGCAATATTCACTTTAATGGAATCGAGGATTGAACACTGCGCACGCATGGTCATTTCGGGATGAGCCCTGATGTATTCATGCCCGGAGCTTATATGTTGAATGTCTGCGTTCAGATGATTAAAGGTAAGGATCATCGGCTTTCCTGTTTTTTCATGGATTTCTTCGTATGAAATATTTCCGTTTTGCAGGCGGATGCTTTGGTTATTAAATGCAAATCCGGCATTTCGGAGCAATTTTCCAAGCAACGGTTTATACACATTTCGGTTGCGCTGACGTTTGTCACGGTAAACATAAATTTCAAATCCTGATATTTCAAGCTCTTGTATCTCCAGCTTTTTGCAAAGCAATATTTTCAGCCATTTTAGGCCGGTAATTTTAATGGAATCTGCGCGTGGTTTTATCCAGTCGGCTTCATAGCCAAGCATGAGGTATGTTTCCTCTTTGGATTTCTTTGGCTCCAGCACAACATTATGGAAACTTAATTCTGTGAATCCGGTTTCAACCTTTTCCATCTTCATAAAATAGTCCGAGTTATTGTTTACCATGGTGGTGATTTTATTACGGACATATCGCGGAAGCAGTGTTGCAATTACAACTGAAAGTAAAAAAACAAAATTATGGAAGTGGTTAGGATGATTACTCCTTTACTTCTGATTGACATAGCTTTTTCTTCGCTGCAAAATAACGGAAAGCATAATGAAAATGCTTCCGATAATTGTCAATAGGTGGTTCGAAGGTTTCGTCCGGAATACTGCCGGCTATCATTGCCTATATTCCCCCCCCTATAAAAGAAATTATGATTCTACGGTTGCTCCTTTTAAGAGCGCTCTGAGTTCGGTGATTGCCTGATATAGTATTGTTTTTGAACAGGAATTCCGGATTAAAAAAAAACGCAATGCACCGGAAACAATATTTTTATGTACCGAACACACCTGGCTGCCGCAAACCAAGCTTATGTAATGTCAGGCAGGGCATGAAATTTCGAATCGGCATAAGCGGACAAAATATGATCCCGGCTCAGCCGGGACCGATCCACGTTTCGTAAACTCATTTCAATTCAGGATAAAAGCTTATTGAATTGATACATGCGATCTGAAAAAAATCAGAAATAATAATCCGGAGTAAACCGATCTTGAAAATAAATATTTATGAGTGCCTGACATGTAGGTCTTCAATCATATTATTTATGTTTCCTTTATAAAATGAATTGTAAAATATTAATGGAAACAAGGTCAGTTTAATTACAATTCCACAGTAACTGCATTATCGCTTACTCCAAGACTCTTTAACTGCGGAATCACAGCTTCCATCATCGGGGGAGGACCGCATACATAAAACTGCCGATTAAAATCACTGATAACTGATTTGAGGAATCCTTCATTTATTAAACCATAATGGTACCCGTCCGTCCTTTCTTCCGATAATATATTAATGTAAGCATTACCGAGCATGCTTCTGAACTCTGTCTCAAGGATAATATCTCTTCTGGTTTTATTCGCAAAAACAAGCATATTATTTCCGATCTTGTTTTTCGACTTCAGGTGCCTGAAAATGGAAATGAATGGAGTAACTCCCGCACCCCCTGCAATGAATACACCTTCACCTTTATAAGTAATGGCTCCGAATACATCGTGCAGCAGAAGCTCATCATCCGGCTTTAATACCAGCAGTTCATTAGTCACTCGCTTGCGCTCAGGATAGGTTTTGATGGTAAATTCCAGATAATAATCCTCCGGAAGACAGGTGAAAGTAAAGGGTTGTCTTTTATCAGTCCAGCCGCTTTTATTCACGGCAACTTCAGTCGCCTGTCCCGGTTGAAAATTATATCCTTCAGGTTTTGTGGTTGTAATTTTCAGTACATCATGCGTAACTTTTTCAATTGATTTGATTTTTACGGTATGTTCTTCCATAAATTTTTAGTTTTATGCAAATTAAATATTCTCTCAAACGCGGCCAATGAAGATTAATTTTCTTCAAAAAACATTAAAACCAGGCGGATTATTTCAGCCAATTTTAATCATTAATTGCGGATGTCAGTTTAAGTACCTGATCATTATTTTTTTTTGTTTTTTAACCGGATATATGAAATAAATTCCCCCTGTGAAAGTATTGCTGTCATAAGGGAAATTGGTTTCAGTAATATTAAAGCTATGAATATCCTGTAGCTGAAAAAAAACAAATTTATATCCCAGACGAAGTGTCAGTGCCGGTTCAATAAAAACCTGGTGTGCATTTGAATTAAGATATTCCACCTGGTCTGTTTTATTCAGGGTGAGTTGTCCCTTTACTTTCGAATATTTTACACCCGAAATTCTTACAGAAACCGCTGCCTCTAAAAATTTGTTTTTATATCCTAAATATGGCTGAAGGGCATATCGGAAAATATCCGCTTCAATTTTGCCGGATTGATTATTTACAATTACTTTGGGATAATGATTTTCAATTCTGCCAAAGCCAAAATTTATTGAAGCCCCCCAACTGAAATTTTTGCTCAAAGGTTTATAATATCCTGCGCCCAATTCAATCAGGGTACCGTTTCCGCCATTTCCGCTGCTGTCATTTTCAGGATTTGCAAATGTTCCCCCGCTGCAGATATATATTTGGTCAGTGAGCGAAAATGCATCTTTGATTTCTATGCCCCCATCGGCAGCATTCACTCCTCCCGAAATCTCCTTTTCTTCAGTGAAGAGCGGAACCTGTGCTGAATTGGGAGCATAATATATGGGTCCGCACGAGGTATGGAATAATGCAAACAGCACCTGTAGAGTGATCCATGCCACATTTTGATATCTTCGATTAAATTTCAATAATAAAATAATTTTTAATATAGATACCAATCTTATTCATTGCGTAATGCAAATGAGAAATAAATTATGCGAAATCTGAGTAGTAAAACTATTAAAACTTTCATTTGAAAAATAGGCAAGAGTGGAATTATTGTTCGGGTTACTAATTCTCGTGTGAAGCCGTTGAACGTTTCATTACGACTATCATTTTATTTAAATTAGCAGCCGTGAAGAGAAAAATAAAATTCATATCCGGTCTGTTGGCTTTATTCATGCTCGCATTGGTTTTTGTTCCATGCAGCGATCATTGCGATGAACAGGAGCATACCATTACATTAGGCATGGAACAGGCAAAGGAGCATCATGAAGAGCACCAGGATCTTTGTTCTCCATTTTGTTATTGCACCTGCTGTTCTACTTCAATAACCATAAAGCATTTTTCAGATTTGCAGATTCACCTGAAACTCTTTTCGAACCAGGTGGTTCCTTTTAACCATTCCCTTATTGCTGAAATTCCGTATTCCATCTGGCAGCCGCCTAAAATAAGTTAAGTTATTTCAATCGGCAATCAGACATCAGCAACAGGCAAAACCCGTTCGCTGAAACCCGCTTGTCAATTGCTCCTTGCAAATGGCTTTTTGCTATTTGCCGCTTACTTATTTATTCAATAAACTGATTAAAAAATGTTAGACAGAATAATTACGTTCAGCATAAAAAACAAGCTCATTATCGGATTGATGACGCTGGCTCTTATTATATGGGGGTTGTGGAGCGCCACACATTTGCCCATTGATGCCGTGCCCGACATTACCAATAACCAGGTACAGATCATTACCGTTTGTCCCACCCTCGCAGGGCAGGAGGTAGAGCAATTGGTCACCTACCCCATAGAGCAAAGCATTGCCAACCTTCCCGATGTGGAAGAACTAAGAAGCATCTCGCGGTTCGGATTGTCGGTGGTAACGGTGGTATTCCACGAAAAGGTGGATGTATATTTTGCCCGACAGCTTATCAATGAAAAGCTGAAAGAGGCCGGAGAGAACATACCCGAAGGAGTGGGCACTCCCGAACTGGCGCCTGTCAGCACGGGGCTGGGGGAAGTGTATCAATACATCATCCACCCTGCGGAAGGAAGCGAACATAAATATTCTGCAATGGATTTGCGGACCATGCAGGACTGGATTGTGGCCCGTCAGCTTACTGGAACACCGGGCATTGCCGAAGTGGTGAGCTTCGGAGGGCAGCTCAAACAATACGAAGTTGCCGTAAATCCCGATAAGCTGCTGGCAATGGATGTTTCAATCCCTGAAATATTTACAGCGCTTGAAATGAATAACGAAAATACGGGGG
>Ga0187893_10004274_pt1 | contig 27469 bp, 15 predicted proteins | sample MA1701074metaG_FD_139574 | JGI IMG/M metagenome (GOLD analysis project Ga0187893, IMG submission 139574) | White microbial mat communities from a basaltic lava cave in the Kipuka Kanohina Cave System on the Island of Hawaii, USA - MA170107-4 metaG ... | reverse complement strand
TACGGAAGCCGTGCAACGATGGTGCCGCGACGCTAAACTTGCTGCGTAAAAACTTGACTCGTTCGCATAATGTTTTTTGCTCCAAGGTTTCTAGACTCGTCTGTCTTTCTGGTAGTTTGAAATCAAGATCAATGGTCCTTACACGGATGGCTCGCACACTGAATACTTCAATGACCTCAAAGATGGTGGTGATTGAGGACTTGCATAAGCGCAAGATGTGAATATCGGAGGCATGAAGTCGGCTTTCCTGGCCAGACAACAGAAAACGTACGGGAGTCGGAACCTGTGTCGCCGCTGTGAAGAGAAGAGAGTCACGGTAATTTTTAGGCAACTGTGCGCGCATGGATAGCACTCTACCGTTTGAAGGACTCACGGGAACTCTTATTGGACGCTTAATGGCGCGCGTGGTGAAGTTACCAACGCGCGGCCCTTCATTCAACAATCTTTTTCCAAACCCACATGGCGGCCACTGACAGACTCCTCCCCAGCCATGGATTCTATGTCCGGGAGGCGACATCACTTAATCCAGTTGGGTTACGGCGTCTCTCTGATCTCGACGCGATCAACGAAGAACTCGCCGCCCGCAGGGTCCTGGTTGTAGATGGTGAAAAACCCAGTCGGGACAGTGCCATCGGTGCAGACGCGGAGCTGCTCCCACTGGTTGCGCTTAGTGCTCCACGCCACAGGCCCCTGCGAACCGCCGTTCGGCTGCAACGCCACCTGACCGCGGCGCACGAAGACCCACGCGGAGAACATGAGCTTCGCTGGCGCTGTGGGAAGCTCTTGAACGATGCCGCCCTCGTTGCCGGCAGCGCGGAAGCGAAGCATCCGCGAGCCGCTGGGGCCGGGCGCCGTCGTCGGTATCAGTTGGGACGTGACCGGAGCGCCCGAGTTGTTGGTGTGCATGAGCCAGAACCTCGCCGCCGACGGCGGCGGGATCGGATTGCCCGGTAGCCAGGTCGTCGGCGAGCCGTTCGGGCCGACCAACTCGAAGCTCGGGTTTCTGGCGAGGTTGACTGTGCTTGCGAAGTCGCGCGGCGGACACGCGGTCGCAGCCCCGGGCGCAGGAGCCGTCACGTTCTCAGCGGAACTAGTCGGCAGGGCGGAAGCGTCCGCCGTGGCCGGGATGTTGCCACTTGGCGCCCACCCTCTGCTTGATAACCCGAGGGCCACGAAGGTCAAAATTAATAGAAGACCCAGGTTGACGACTCTTTTGAATGTAGTGTTCATCACAAACCTCCTTTAGATTAGTTTTCATGCTGGGTTAGGAATCGATTTGCAGACCGTGACGGATGCCACGGCGACGCCCGCGGCCACCTTCATTTGGCACCCCGTTATTTCTTCACAGTTCACGGCGATTCTCCTTGAGTCGCTTCCTCGACGAGCCTGCGGAAAGATTCAGCGCAGATGAGCAACTCACCTACGGGCATCTCGTGAAAGTGCAGGCGGTCAGCTTCGACCAGGCGGAAGATCTTTCGTTGCGTTACGGAGCAGGTAAGCGCGGCCAGCTCGAGCGTAACCGCCTGCGTCTCGGCCCCACAGGCGGCACACCACATGACGGGGCCGTGCACGCGCGTGCGCAGGACGGTGAGACTGTGCGTCTCGACCGAGATTCTGGTCGTTCGTTTTGCCAAGTCATCATTCCTTTCGCTCAAGAATGTCGCGACCCTTGAGAATGGTTCGGGCCGGCGCTCGCTACTTTCCGGTACTGGTCCAGTTGGCGATGTGGCGCAGGCGTCCCGTACGGGAAGTCGGCCGCTTGGACGATTCTGTTGCACTAAGGTTACGAAGAGTCTCGACGGAATGCGTGCCGCCTACGGCTTGGCCCAAACGGCCGCGTACCGATGTTGTTGCTGCGCATTATCAAAGCTAGTGACGGTGCGTGTGCGCCGGGCCCCGTTCGCGAATTGGTTATATGCAGCTTGATAGTCCGGTCCCGACAGACCGTGTCTCGCCACCCGGTCTGTTCCCGCCTTGGTGGCGAAAATGGCGGATATAAACGGTTGGCCGTTGTGCATGTAGGAGTTCAGGTACACGACGCGGCGGCCGGCAGCGAGTTGCGTGTTGTACACTTGTTGATATCCGCCCTCTGGAATTTGGGACTCCACCCGCCAGTCGCCGATGTCATCCTGGTTGTAGAGCACTGTGTAAAAGCGAATGCTGGCGATCGAAACTACCGAGACACTCGCCAGCTTCAATCCGTCCTTGCGGGCTCTGTCTCTGATCTCAATATGCTGATTTTGAATCAGCCCGTGGCGGGCTAGCCAGGTCCCGGGCTTGTTTTGCACCGAAGTCACCGAATAACGAATTCTCACACCAGCTTCGAGTGAACTTTCAATTTGTACTGGGTCCCAATGATCCCTTTCGTCGGCGTCGATATGCGCCTGATAATCAGCCTCGGAAACGAGATGACTAGCCCTCCATCCGCTGGTGGCAGGATGCCAAACAAAATTCATGAAAGACTTTCCACCGACGCTATAAGTATCAATCCAGGAAAGCTGAAAGCCGGAATCTCCGAGATGTAGAAACAGGCGTTGGTAGCTCTCGTTGGGGTAACCGTGACGAGCATATTCGCTGGTCAATCGCCGCGGCGGCCAGAACACAAGCGGGCCTTGGGGAACTGGACCACCCGCATAACTATTCCAGTTGTTGAGGTCTGCGCCGCCGTTGGTCCACATCGAGAACAAACCGCGCCTGAAGTTGAAGCGCACTGCGGCCCCACCGTCGTTGATTTTGTGAATATGTAGGTGAGGTTCTGAGGAATTGCCGCTGTTACCAACGCGCATTAGAAACTGCCCAGCTTCGACACGCGCGTGATTTGCGGCCGCCACATGACTCTGCGCCGGCATCTGGTCGTCACTCGTTGCATACTGAGTTGGAAACAGTGTGCCATTGTGGGGGCAGAGGCCAGCGGGAATGGTTCCCGGGATCGCGTGGGCATAAAGCACACGGTCGCCGTCGTCTTCTTCGATCCAAAGAAAATTTCCGCCGATCCCGATGCGCCGGTTTGTAACCTGTGCGTGCGTACTGCCGGCCGGCGCGTTTTCGGGAGCGTTGCGCCAACAAGCAATTACAGTCCCGCCAGCCATCGCGTGGACGCGCTTGTTATAAATGACATAAGTGTTGTTGGCGTTGCCGGAAGTATTTTCCCGTTTTCTAGACCAGCTTCTTCCGGTGAGGTGACGTACGCCAAGAATATCGTAACCCCATTCCTGGGGATGACCGGCAGCAGAGTGTTTTGCCTTGTCAGTGTGCAAGCGTTCGCCAGGTTCCAGATCGTCGCCCCAGATCGCAGGGTCATACAGTTGTTGACTGAACGTCGGGTTTGTAAACAGCAGCATTGCCGCCACAGCCAATGAAAGTCGGGCAATCGTGCCAGGGTATGTAGTCATGTGGTCCTCCTCAGTGTGTGGTGAATCGCCTACCATAGTCGTGTATGCCGTCGATTAGAGATGAAACCTCTTGACTGCCAAGAAAGCCTTTGCAAGCGGTAAGGTCTCTGCTAACATTGGCGGCCTCAATTGACCGTCCGCTGCGTCTACTCTGTGACGCCTAGCCATTTCAAGACGCGGCGTATCCTCCACCGGAGGCCGGCTAAAAATCCTTAAAGCCGGGGCTAATATTTCCTAAAAGTTCCTGGTGTCGTGATGAAAAACCTGGCGTCGCAAAACCCTTACCTTTTCGCGGAGTTCCAGCTCGACCCGCTGCGCCGCGTGCTGCTCAAAGACGGCCGCCCAGTCGCGCTTAATCCGAAGGCGGTTGAGCTGCTCCTGGCACTGGTCGCAAGGCGCGCCGAGGTTCTGAGCAAGGATCAGTTGCTGAGTGAGGTGTGGCCCGATCAAATCGTCGAGGAGAACAATTTGACGGTTCACATCTCGGCGCTGCGGAAAGCGCTAGGCGAGAAGAAAGGAGAGCACCAGTTCATCGTTACGATTCCTGGCCGCGGCTACCGGTTTGTAGCGAGTGTTCGTGAGGTTAGCGAGGATGACTTGGACTTGACGATAATTGAGCACACCAGCGCTCAGATCGTGATTGAAGAAGATGAAACAGATGGAGAGAGCGATGTCGAAGTAAAGCGAGAGCAGGAGGAAAAAGCCTCAGTGGCAAATCCGGGCTTAGGCGCCAGATGGCGGCTCGGTTCGATCAGTCCGGCAGCTTTAGTCGGCTGCGCGATAGCAACGTTGGGATTAATCGCGGCGCTTTCGTACGCCTGGATTTCCAGCACGCGGCAGAAAACGTCGGCTCGCGCCACTGTGAAATCCATCGCCGTCCTTCCGTTTAAACCATTGGTGATGAGCAGTCGGGATGAATCGCTGGAAATGGGAATGACGGATACGTTGATTACTAAACTCAACAACAACCGCCAAATTATTGTACGCCCCATCAGCGCCGTGCGCCGTTACACCAATTTAGAGCAAGACGCCGTGACCGTTGGGCGAGAATTGAAAGTTGAATCGGTGCTGGAGGGAACGATCCAGCGAGCGGACGAGCGAGTAAGAGTGACGGCTCGCCTGGTGAGAATCGAAACCGGCGAGAGGCTCTGGACTGAGACGTTCGACGAAAGATTCACGGATATCTTCGCCGTGCAGGATCTGATCTCCAAAAGAATAATCGCATCGCTAGAGTTGAAGTTGAGCAGCGAAGAGCAGAATCAGCTCACTAAACATTACACAGAAAATCCTGAGGCATATCAGCTTTATCTCAAGGGTCGCCACTTCTGGAACAAAATCACACCGGAAGGCTTTCAGAAAAGTCTGGGATATTACCAACAGGCAATTGAACGGGACCCGAACTACGCGCTTGCTTATGTCGGGATCGCCGACTCTTACAATCTGCTGGGCAGCTACGGCGTACTCCCATTGCGCGAATCACACCCGAAAGCGCATGCGGCGGCGGTGAAAGCGCTGGAGATAGACGACGATCTTGCCGAAGCGCACAACGCGCTGGCGGCGATCATCGCGGATTATTATTGGGACTGGCCCGAAGCCGAAAAGCACTTCCAGCGAGCCATCGAGCTGAATCCTAATTATTCGGTGGCGCGGTATTGGTACTCACAGTATTTACAGCGCATGGGACGAGTTGACGAGGCGATCACAGAAGCGAAACGAGCGCAGGCTCTCGATCCGGTTTCGCACAACACCAGCGCGCATGTCGGACTCGCTCTTTACCGAGCGAGACGCTACGACGAAGCGATCGAGTATTTGCACAAAGCGATCGAAATGGATGCCAATGCGCTCGACGGGCACATCTTCCTCGGCTTTGTTTACGTCCAGCACAAGAGACACGAAGAAGCGATTGCAGAATTTCAGAAAGTCGTGACGCTTTCAGGCCGCAATCCGAGCTTGCTGGGGCTGCTCGGCTATGGCTATGCAGTAGCAGGCAAGCGCGGCGAGGCGCTGGCTATTTTCAAAGAGTTAAATCAATTATCAAAACGACAACACGTCTCGTCGCTTGAAATTGCTTTAATCCACATCGGCTTGGAAGATCGGGAGCAAGCGTTCACTTGGTTGGACAAGGCCCATAAGGAGCGCGCGTGGGTGCTCGGGTTCCTTAAAGTGGAGCCGGTCTTCGATTCGCTTCGCTCCGACCCACGTTTCACGGAACTAATGCGTCGCGTCGGGCTCATTTGATACGTACTGAGTGCTGCGAAGTATTTGTTTCCAGGCATTAGGGGGGCAGTAATTTAGTTAGGGGCTTTTCTGGATGCGCGGCGAAATGATAGAGGTCCAATAAGCTGCTAGATTGGCGTCCCGTACGGGAGTCGAACCCGTGTCGCCGCCGTACAAGAGAAGCGACCTTGCAAATTCAAGGAACCTTTGCGTCATGGACAGCACTTTACCGCACTTGAAGGAATGATAGGGTTACGTCTTGTTGCCAGCCTGGTTCTGCATCAGGTAGTCGGAGCAATTTCATTTTATGACCTACAAATTTCACTTTATGTCGGACAAATTTCATTTAATGCCGGATCCCACAGCCGCCTGAGAATGGCCGAGCGCCTCCGGGGCGATCAGTCATCTTTGCGGAACGTTACTACCATTCAAGCGTTAACGATGTCAGGGCGATTCGTGCGACACTTAGCTAAAAGGTGCATAAAAACTACTGTGGCCCCTCACAATATGCACAACTCATTGCGTGCTCGAAATTGCAAGCACTACCTCGGTCGAGCGATCGCGATCAACCTTCAATTGGTGATGCTGCCTGCCATTTGTATCCTTGGGGTAGTTCCGCCGCATCAAGTACTGGCGCAATCGAAACCTGCGGGAGCCGAAAAATCCCCGCTCTGTAACCGAGACAACGCGGTCGAGATCATTAAGCAGCAAGTCGACCTCACTAAGACTTTCAACGATCCTAACCGACGCATCACCGTTCTTATTCGAGCAGCGGATCTGTTATGGCCTTACCACCAGGATAAAGTGCGTGCAATTTTTGCTGAAGCCTTTGATTTAGCTTTAGAAAATGAAAAAGAGAACGAGCAGAAAGCCCCTCGCTCGTTGCTTCTAAGGCTGCAAATTTCTGACCAGCGCTACGTCGTCATTCGTGCGATTGCTAAACGTGATCCTGCATGGGCCAAAGAGTTAACCCGGCAAATGATGAAACCAGCGAGGGATAGCGAGGCTTCATCAACGAGAAGTTCGTTTGAAAACAGCTTAACCGCGGAAAGGTTGCTTGATTCCGCGCGCAAATTGATGGCTACGGATCTTAACACGAGCCTGGAGCTGGCCAGGTCTAGTTTGAATTACCCAGCTGGTTTCACGTTAACTCATTTTCTATATAAGCTCGCCGAAGTTAATCAGCCAGCAGCCGATCAATTTTACGCTCAGGCGCTTGCGGTCTACGGCGATAAACCCATGCGAGAGTTTCTCTACTTGCAAGCATATCCGTTCGCTCGGCGCGAGACGCTCAACACGCCCGTCTCTTCATTTTATGAGGTGCCGGCCAATTTCGTGCCCAATCAATCTCTGCAACGGCAGTTCGTTCAGATACTGCTGCGTCGAGCGCAACAAGTATTGGAGGTGCCTTTAGACGCAGGCGACACTTATCGAACTTCCCACAACCGTGCGATGCCTGGCCCAGTTCATCTCTTGGAGGGGTTGGTACGACTTGAACCTCAGGTAAGAGAGTCCCTACCTGATTTATACCAGCCGCTTACGCAGGCGCGTGAGCAAATCCTGGTCTCACTTTCAGTTGACACCCAGAAGCTACTTCTGCAACCCGGACGGGAGATTTCCACCACGCCGGACCAATCCTTTGACGAACGCGTAGAGTTGGCACAGAAGGTATCTGATGTGCACGAGCGCGATGGACTCATCGCTACCGCAGTATTGGGAACCAAAAAAGAGAGCCTTGCGGGTGTGATTCAGGCGATTGACAAGATTAGCGATTCAAATCTACGTACGCATTTACTAGAGTGGCTCTACTTTCACCGCGCCACAGCGGCTATCACGGACAGGCAATTTGAGGAGGCCGAGAGACTCACCTCCAAGGTGGAAGGCCAGGAGCAACGTGCCTTTCTCTACATTGAGATCGCAAGGGGATTACTGCAGAGCAGCGATACGCGGATTCATGCGCGTGAGATTCTCGACGAGGCAATAACTGAAGCAAAGAGAGCCGGTACGACTATCTTTGCGGCACGTGCCCTACTAACGGCCTCCAATCTCTACGCGAAGATAGATCTCAGTCGCTCAATCTCAGTTTTGGCAGACGCTATTAATTGTATTAATCGCATCGAGGCTCCGGATTTTGTCAGTGACGATCAAGCCCTGAAAAAAACCTCTGAGAGAAAGGGCAGGCGGGGCCAGTATGAGGGCGAATACCTCTTCCGGTTTTACCTGCCGGGATTCGATCCGGAAAGTGCGTTCCGTGAAATGGCAAAGATCGATTTCGACACTTCACTGTCTCAAAGCAGCGCTTTAACTGATAAGTTTCAGCGCGCGATGTCGTCGCTTGCGTTGGCAGATGTGTGTTTGCGGCAAGCGCCATCACAGCTTAAGGAAAAGCCAAAGAAGAGCGCCAGGCCCTAAATCTCAGGCGTGAAGGTAACTCGAGGAGGTTCGAGTCCTCCCTTTGGTTTCACAATATTAAGTTCCGCCGGTACCTGTCGAGCAACGAATTTATTGCTGTGCTAGAATGGCTTGTGCTATTGACTTGGTCACGGCCAGAGTATTTGGTAGCCGTAATTGAGCCTCGGGCTGCTAAGGAAACATAGTACGCTATGCAAGTTGAGTGCTTAAGGAAATGTCCACAAACCACGCATTAGAAAACCAAATTCCCAGATTGCATGCCTTGCCTGTCAGCTTGCCTCGCGACGGCGCTGTTCAACTAGAGCTTGAAGAAGGGGTGTTGATTTTTCGCGTCTCGGATGCGGTACAGGATCGCATCGAGTCTTTACTCCGCAAACAGCGTGAAACATCCTTATCCACAGGTGAAGCTCGAGAATTGGAACAATACGAAGACATTGACGACTATTTAAGTTTTCTCAATCGCCTGTTGCGCAACCTCACCCGAACAGGAAGATCCGATAATGCCCAGCTCACCTAAGCTACCCAGTCAGCATCGAGAATGGGTTCGGGAACAAGCCAAGTATCTTTGTGAATATTGCCAAACTAACGAACGTTGGCAATATGTCCGGTTTACCATCGATCATGTCGTGCCGTTGAGCGAGGGCGGAACGGATGCTCTCGACAATCTTGCATTGGCTTGCTTTCATTGCAACCGGAGAAAGTCGAACAATGTAACTGCAACTGATCCGTTGACCGGGAAAGAGGTGCGGATTTTCAACCCCCGAACGCATCGATGGTCCGAACACTTTGAATGGTCTGCGGATGGGTTGCACGTAATTGCAAGAACAGCTACTGGACGAGCTACCATCGAGTTACTTCAAATCAATCGGGCACGAGTTCAGCAAATTCGTAGAGCGGATATTGAAGCTGGCCGCCATCCTCCGAAAGCGATTTCATAACCGAAAGTCACTCATTCACCTTTAACACCGCGAGGAATGCTTCCTGGGGAATCTCAACGCGGCCCACTTTCTTCATTCGCCGCTTTCCCTCTTTCTGTTTCTCGAGCAGCTTTCGTTTACGCGTGATGTCGCCGCCGTAGCACTTGGCGATCACATTCTTACCCAGCGCCTTGACAGTTTCCCGCGCGATAACCTTGTTGCCAATGGCCGCCTGAATCGGCACTTCAAAAAGCTGGCGCGGAATAAGTTGCTTCATCTTTTCGGTTAAGGCCCGGCCTTTTGGCTGCGCCGTGCTCCGATGCAGAATCAAAGGCAGGGCATCCACCGGTTCGCCCGAGACCAGCACGTCGAGCTTTACTAGATCGCTTTCCCAATACCCCGCGAAGTTGTAATCCAGCGAAGCATATCCCCGCGAAACGGATTTCAGCCGATCGTAGAAATCGAGCACGATTTCATTCAGCGGCAGTTCGTAGGTGAGCATCACCCGATTGGCAGCGATGTATTCGAAACCTTTCTGTACCCCACGCTTCTCCTCGAGCAAAGGCAGGATGCCGCCCAGGTATTCGTCCGAGCTAAGGATCGTGGCTCGGATCACCGGCTCTTCGATCCTGGCAATCCGGCCGGGGTCGGGCATCTTGGCCGGCGAGTCTATCTCGAGCACCTGTGTATCAGTGGTGGTCACCAGATAACGCACGCCCGGCGCGGTCGTAATTAGATCGAGATTGAATTCCCGTTCCAGGCGTTCCTGCACGATCTCCATGTGCAGCAGGCCGAGAAATCCGCAGCGAAATCCGAAGCCCAGCGCCGTCGAAGACTCTGGCTCGTAAAAGAACGAGGCGTCATTCAAACGCAATTTATCCAGCGCATCGCGCAACTCCTCATACTGACTGGTGTCAACCGGGTAAAGGCCCGCGAACACCATTGGCTTGATCTCCTGAAAGCCGGGAAAAGGTTCTTTGGTCGGACGAGCCGCTTCAGTGATCGTGTCGCCAATCTGAACGTCCGCAACTTCCTTGATTGAGGCGGTCAAAAATCCCACCTCACCGACGCCCAACTTGTCGATCGGAGTCGGTCGCGGCCGATTAACGCCCAGCGTCTCGACCTGGTAGTCGCGGCCGGTGTTGAAAAAGCGAATCTTCATTCCGGGGCGGATCGAACCGTCAATAACCCGAAACAGTACTATTACACCTCGGTAAGAGTCGTACCATGAGTCGAAAATCAGCGCTTTGAGCGAAGCATCCGGATCGCCACGCGGCGCCGGCACGTCGCGCACGATTGCTTCCAGAACTTCTTCGACGCCGGCGCCGGTTTTAGCGCTCGTGAAAACGGCATTATGGGTCTCCAGACCAATCAGGTGTTCGATCTGCTCGACGGCCTTGTCAGGTTCCGCTCCGGGCAGATCGATCTTGTTAACTACCGGAATTAACTCGAGATTGTTATCGATAGCCAGGTAGGTGTTTGCCAGCGTTTGGGCTTCCACGCCCTGCGAGGCGTCCACCACCAGCAATGCTCCTTCACAGGCAGAAAGCGAGCGTGAGACTTCGTAGGAGAAATCCACATGACCGGGCGTATCTATCAAGTTCAGGATATAAGCCTGCCCGTCTTGCGCAGTGTAATTGAGCCTTACCGCATGAGACTTGATCGTTATGCCGCGCTCTCGTTCCAGGTCCATGTTGTCAAGAACCTGTTCGGACATGTCGCGACCCGTCACGGCGCCAGTCAATTCAAGCAGCCGATCTGCCAGAGTCGACTTGCCGTGATCGATGTGCGCGATGATCGAAAAATTGCGGATGCGGTCAGGGGTCATTGTATTCGCAGTTCAAAATAACAAAAGGAACACGAAACCGCACGTACGCCTTGAGAAGAATGGGGTCAGTATGGCAAGGCTGGGTTGGGAATTGAATCTTTCACGAGTACCGAGTCTTAGCCTGGTCACTTGAAGTCTGACATTAATAAAGGAAACCGTTTCAAACGGCTTTCCTACCTATTGAGCCTAATTCACCGCGAAAGTGATGATGCTAATGAGAGGTTGACAGGAGACTGGGTTTATACGATCGCTCGCTTACTGGTTGGCAGGAGTCTCTATTTTTTCTATCTAAGATCATTTACAAGTGTTCGCCGGCCGCGCACATCTACATCCACTCGAGTCGTTTTCGCAAAGTTCAACTCCAGGGGAAGAGACGTCTCAGCGGTTCGCTTAGTGCGCTGAGCAATCATGGTCCGATCTGCAACTGCCTCGGTTTGCACGCCAGGCAAATGCATGTCGCTCGGTAGATTGCCATGACGGTAGCATTCAAGGTTTGGCGCGAGCCGCTCAGTAACAGCAATTAACTGTCGATGCGGGCAAGTCAGGGTCGAGATTAGACCGTTGTCAACGTCGATCTCGACAAACTTGATCCCTTCCGGACATTCAAAGGTTCTGCCGCCCAGTTCCGGTCTCAGCGCCACCGCACTTTGGACAAATTCAGTCCAGGCGGGCAAAGCCGCCGCCGCTCCAGTCAACCCCAATTGGCTGTGGTCGTCGAAACCAATCCAAACTATGCAAACCAGATTCGGCGTATAACCGGCAAACCATGCATCGCGCGACGTTCCCGTCTTCCCGGCAATGGCCGTCCCTTTTATTGAGCCACGAGCGGAGCGCGCAGTCCCTTCGTCGATGGCAGCAGCCAACATGTTTGTGATCATGTAAGCGGTAGAGGGGCTAATCACCTGTCGGGGTTCGATCAGACCCGGCGAAACGACCGGCTTACCAACACTGGCGATCACCTTTGGTTCAACTCGCCGGCCGCCGTTAACCAAAGCGGCATAGGCCCCCGAGAGTTGCAGCGGCGTGACTTCAGTCGTGCCCAGCGCCAGTGATGGATATCTTAACGGCTTAGGCAAACCGAATTGCATGGCGAGATTCGCGATCCGGGCCAGTCCTGTCTGCATTGCGACATCCACCGTGACGACATTGAGCGATTGGACTAAACCCGTGCGCATCGTAACGTCGCGTCCCGAATAGCCGCCGCCAAAGTTTGCCGGCCGATAAATCCGGTTTCGATCGTAAACGAACTCGCGGGGCGCATCGGCGAACAGCCGTAATGGCGAAAAACCATCCTCCAAAGCCGCTGCATAAACGAATGGTTTAAAGGTTGATCCAGGCTGACGTTGGGCATCAGTGGCCCGGTTTAACTGCGACGCGCCGTATCCGCGGCCGCCCACCATCGCCAAAACGTTTCCAGTCTTCGGGTCGAGTGCGATCAACGCCGCTTGCGGTTTTATCTCTCTCGTTTTGTAAATTGCGTCCAGGCGGTCAAGTTGCCGCCTAACTGCCAGCTCCGCAAGCTGCTGCAATTCCAAATCGATCGTCGTATGAATTTGTTGGTTGGCCCACGAAGTCTCCGGTTGAGTTTCCTGTTGGGACTCGGCAACGCGACTGACGTAGTCAATAAAGTGGGGCGCGACTGAATGATAACTATCCGGCATGGCAACGACTGTGACCGGCTCCTTAGCAGCCGCATGAGACTGTGTGGTCGTAATCCACCCATCGCGAGCCATTGCCGCCAGCACCAGATTTCGTCGCGCCTGCGCCGCTTCGCGATGCCTCTCGGGTGAGTAACGAGATGGACCTTGAATCATTCCGGCGATTGTGGCAGCCTCGCCCAAAGTGAGGGCTTTGAGCTCTTTCCCAAAATACATTAGCGCTGCCTGCTCCACGCCTCGAGCGGCGACCGCTCCCCGCTGCCCCAGATAGACCTCGTTACAATAGAGCGCGAAGATGTCCTCCTTCGATAGCCGGCGTTCGAGCGCAAAGGCCAGCATTGCTTCGGCATATTTGCGCCGCAAACTGCGCTCCGGCGAGAGGTAAGTGTTCTTAACGAGCTGCTGGGTGATTGTCGAACCGCCCTGGCCATTTCGCTCGTCGCCAGCGTTGCGCAACAGAGCCCGCGCGATGCCGAATAGATCCAAGCCTGGATGATCAAAAAAGCGGCGATCTTCCACGACCAAAATGGCCCGTACCAGAGATGGAGGGATATCTCCGTAACTCAGCGAATTTCGTTTACCTGTTTTCGCAGAGAGATCATTCGACAATGGCTCAGGTTCCAGCGTAAACATCTCGAGCGAAACTCCGTCGCCAGTCACTTCCGCAATCCGATTGCCTTCGAAGCTTATGCGAATGACCTGGGGAGCGGTTCTTTTGTCGAAAGATCTGGGCCGAATTTCAACCGCCGATTGTGTCTCGCTGAAGCTGCCGCTCCAAACCTCGCTGGCCGCGGCTTCGACGTATCCGGCGCGCCGCAACACACCAACCAGGCGATCTTTAGAGTATCCCTGGCCGGCGCGAATTGTTCGCGGCGCGGCATAGAGACCCGGGCGGCTGGTGAGATATCCGTTTGCAAGACGCCCGTCGATGAGGCTGGAATAATATTTGTAGGATCTTAGTAGGGAACTACTGACAACCACCAGGCCGGTCAAAAACAGAAAGCCAAGCACCCGAATACCGGTTCGCCGGCCGGCTGGTCGGGCAAATCTCAAGCAATAACGAACAACCCGCCGAACGTTTCGACCGGAAATCACGCTGGGGTCAGTTACGGAGGTAACCTCGATTGGCATAGAAAAGCAGAAGAGTGCCTTGTCAGTCGAGGCACCACTTCGCTATGTGCCTGCCGGCTTCACGCTGCGCAACCCTTCAGTCCATCACTGTTGAATGTCTTGTATAAAATGCTAATTCAGGCGAGATTCTTGATCTGCTTCGTAAAAATTCGCAGCGCGGCCACTGAGGGACCAGGCTTCCTCTGGGAAACGATTCCACAGCTTCTCTTTTGGGCACTCTCTTACGCAATCGATCAAGGAACTACACAAACAAGCCTCACTAAGCCAACCCTAAACCTTTAATGATAGTTGAGTGTGATTTCGTGGATCGTGCTTTTAGGTTGCGGTATGTAGGGTTTTACAAGGAAGGTCTGGATTAAGTTCGAGAGGTAACGGAACGTTCTGCCAAAACCTCTTTGCGCCGGCGAAGCTGATACCACTTACGCGCCGGCTTGCTGCGGGTGGCGATCTCATCTCTAATCTCGGTTATGCTCGCAAGGCCGGCCTCATAGCCGGCAGAGATCAATTCGTCGGCGCGGCCCATTTCGTCCCAACGGATGTGACCTACCCGCGGTTTTATCACTACGTCCGCAGCTTCGAGCTGGTGGAGTGAAGCAGTTCTCTGCACGAGCAGCATCGACTGCAGGACCACGCTGATAATGGATTGTGAAGGGCCAAGAAAAGCGGCGCCGCCGGCGTTTACATCCACGGCTATGACCAGGTCGGCCCCCAGTAACCGCGCAACTCCGGAAGGTATATTGGCAACGATGCCGCCATCTACAAGTTGCCTTCCGTGCTCGTCAGTAACGGGTACATACCAGCCGGGAATCGCGCAACTTGCTCGGATCGCAAAGGGAACGTCGCCCTGGTCCCGCATAATCACAGCCTGGCCTGAATGAAGATCAGTGGCCACTGCGGCAAAGGGGATGGGCAGTTCCTCAAAGCGAGTTACCGGAATGCGTTCCCGGATATATTGCTCGAGGCGCTCGTTGCTCTGCACTCCGAGACGCGACATTGTCATTTTTCCCACGTCGCGCCAACGAAGTCTTCTTCCGATTGCCTCGATTTCAGAAAGTGGCATGCCTGACGCCATGGCGCTCCCGACCAGGGCGCCGGCTGAGGTGCCGGCAATGCAATCGATGGGGATCTCATTTTCCGTCAGTGCCCGGAGGACGCCGATGTGAGCGATGCCACGCGCCGCGCCCCCGGAAAGCGCCAATCCCACCCGCGGCCTTTCATCTTTGCGAATCATGAGGTTAAGTCTCCGATCCACAGTTCGCGATCCCGGTATCCACAGATTACACCGATTACACCGAACTGAGCATTACAATCTCGGCGCGCTCGCGAGCGCTGTCAAGGAAAGCGTCGGTGTCGGATTCGATCTTGGCTTCCGTTAAAAGAGTCTCAATTTCACTCCTGGCTTCTTCCAGCGTCGGCACGATCTGCCCCGGAGAACGCCTCCGCAAGCGCGGCACATAAACATCTTGATAGTAATCCGCGATTTCTTTCTGACCTATCAGCACAAAGTTCCGAAAACGGAAATCCAGATACTTCTCAATCCTGACCCGCTGCTCCAGAATTTCATCAAGCTTTTCACTGCTCAGGCCCACCCGAAGCAACCGCTGCTGGAATTCAGCCAGCGACGGGAACTCTTTTACTAAAGCATCGCGCGCGGCTCTGATCTCATTCTCGGTGGGAGCGATGGTGGGAAGTTTTTCCGCCTCCTGAAGAATGAGCCTTTGATCGATCACCAGACGCAAGGCCCGATTCAGATCCACTGAAGTCGGGTTCAATAGTGGTGTATTTGGTTGCAGGGCAAGTTGCCATAGCAGATCGGAATAGGTAATCAGATCAGTGCGCACGCCCCCATTGACCGTGGCCACCATCTTATCAACCACCTCTTGGGCCCGAACCTCGGTTGGAAGGAGGAAGGAGGCAGGCGCAGTCGGCAGGAGGCAGGAGGCAGGGGCAGTTGGCAGGAAGCAATAGGCACTGAACACTATGGACGACATCAAGGTTAGCCGAATCATCTTCAGATTCTTACTTAGTTGTGACTTTCTGCTCATCGCTTGCTCCATTCAAAGTTCATGTTCCTGCGCCCTGCCCCTGCCTCCTGCCCCTGCCCCTAGAACGTCTGGGTAAACCTGAAATGAATGTGCGTGCGCTTAGTGCGATAAACCGCTGGGGGACTATCGAAGTTTGGAGCCTGCTGCGGTATCAAAAACTCCGGCGGATTCAACAGTAATCCATAATCGACCGCCAGTGCTCCACCCAGAGGGGTTTGGATTCTGAACCCAAGACCGATCGTGTTGGTCCAGTGAGCGCGCAGGTTGGCAGCGTCAATCGCTTCACGCAGATTGGCTGCCGGAGTCTCGTCCCGCTTCTTGAATAAATCACCAACTCGACGGAAAACATTTCCACCGTCGTAGAACGGCACGGCCTGCAGTGCTTTGGTTAAAGGGATGCGCGCCTCGAGGTTCACTATGGCCAAGGCATTTCCGCCCACCGGCACCGTAAATGGGTTAAGAGAAATAATCTCCCGGTTCTGAGCGCGGAAAATGCCCTCCGGAATTATGGCCTGCCTCGGCCCCGCTTCCTCAAAACCGAAACCGCGCAGCGTTGAAGAACCTCCCGAGAAAAACCTTTCGCTAATCGGCAAAGTGCGATCAATCTCATCTATTTGACCATTGCCGTCTCGGTCCCGCGGATTAAATAGATTCGCCAGACCGAGCGTGGCATTGGCCGCGAATACCGTTCCCCGCAAGCTATTCATCTTGTAGTAGCGCCGGTAGGTTGTTTGGAACCGATTAAATGACACGCTGCCACCTAGTTCTCGCAATGCCACAGCATAGTCAACACTGAAAAAGTCGCCCCGGGTGGCATCGACCTGGTTGTAACGACAGAACTCTCCCGGAGCACCCGGATCAGTGTCGTCAGAAGAACGAACCACGCCCAACAAGCCTCGCTCGCATCTTTGGCGTGTGTCCCGCACAAAGGAGGCGCCAAAACGAGAAAGCCGAATGGCCCGATCCGGTTGCAGGATCGGCTTAATCAGCAAACTTTGAAGATTAAAGAGGCGGACATCTTCATAGCTGTAACGAGCAAACACAATCGTATTGGATTTCCGATCCAGTACTCGCTGGGTCTCCAGAGCCACGGTGAAGCGATTGATGGTCGGCTCGCTTACGCGCGCGCCAAATTCATCAATCGGGTTCCCGTCCTCGTTCAGCCGTTGAACAATGCCGAACGTCCCACGGTCTATTGCCGAGCGGAAAAAGCGCGTCACGGTGGAATCTCTTTGATACTCGACGGTGAATGCGAGCGGCGCAAACTGGCGGTCCCCATATCGGGCAAACCTGGGATCGAGGTATTCGAACCGCAGCCGCTGTTGCCGGGCGCTGGCCCGCAAGCGCACGGCTCCATGCCGCAGCTTGTTCATAAAATTGACATTGCTGAACTCGAGCAAGCCAAGGGCTCCCGTGTCAGTGGAAAAACCTCCGCCGTAATCCATGACGCGCGGCTTTTTTTCTTCCACGTCTATAATCACGTCCTGCCGCTTGAACCCGGAAGCAGTTTCGCCGGCCGGCTCGGCACGAATTATCACTTGGCGATAAGCGTCGGTGAGGTACAACTCGCGCTCGCTTTCGGCAATTCTATCGGCTCTGAGCACGTCCCCTTCCACCAGAGTAATCACTCGCGCGATCGCGTCCCGCTTAGTTCGTTGCGTCTCAGCACTGCCGGTGACGCCGTTGATGACGATTCGATTGATAAAGACCTTCTCACCTTCGTTGGCGATCGAGTAGATCAAGCGTATTTGCTCGTCAGCGCCCTGGTTAGGAAGCTCAACTACCGAAAGATTTATCTGCGCGCTTACGTAACCATCGCGCGCATAAAGAGTCAGCAACCGCTCGGTGTCAGCCCTCGCCTGGGAGCGCGAGAAAGGAGCGCCAATCACCGTTTGCAACTGATCCCGAAGGCGCTGCTCCGTGTAAATCTTATTCCCCCGCACTTCTACGCCTGCGATTCGAGTGAGCGGACCTTCCGTAACATTAAAAGTGATGATCAGATTCTCGCCGTCGAGGGACACACCCTGGAGGACATCCACTTCAGCCCGGCGGTAACCAAGGTCGCGCATGTAGTTTCTGATCGTGCGTCGATCCTGTTCCAGCAAGGTAAGGCTGGTGTACCCACGCCCATAGCCCAAAAATGGAATCAATCCGAGCGCGCTTGCCTTCTGGGTCTTCAAGTCAGCTTCGACATCCTCAAATGCGAGTTTGTTTGTGCCTGCGATCCGGATGTCCGTCAGGCGGAAACGGCGTCCTCGTTCAATCTGGTATTCAATCTCAACAGTTCGGCCACTGAGCGTTTCCGGATCCAGGTTTTCACAAGTTGTCCGGTTTCCGTTTGGCCCCAATTGCGGCGCGGGCGGATTGACTGTACAAACAGACGTGATTTCTGCGAAAAAGAAACCCTCCTCCTGAAGACGGTTGCGAAGCCGGCGGCCGCCTTCCTCGATTGCCGAAATATCGATGTTGCCTTCGCGCTTGACCGGCAAAAGCTCCCGCATCGCCTTTTCACTGAGTGGATAGTCCTTGATAACGACACTTACTTTCGGCCCGATAGCTCCCTTCAGACCGATTGTAATTTGATTAAGATCCGGATCGCGCTCGACCCTGGGATCATCCAGTTGGGGAGCGAGATACCCAAGAGCAATCACCGCCTCGCGTATGCGCTTCAAGTCCTCGCCCAAAACTTCGCGGGTGAAGGGAGCATTAGGCTGCAATCTAAGCTGCGATCGCACCGGGGCTGGGTCGAACCCGACAATGTCAATATTGAAAGAGGCGACTCGTGATTGCTCACCGGGCGTAATCCGATAAGTCACAATCGCGCGAATCCCATTCGGATCCACCTGCTCGATTGGTTCAACCACCGCATCGAAGTATCCGCGGTCTCGAAGATAGATCTGAATCTCGTCGGCGTTGCGCAGAATTATCTGTTTTGAAAGTCGTGTCCCGGGCTGGATCAGATTTAGCCGAGCCCGTAACTCGTCTTCCGAAATCGGAGTGCCGGTAACGGGTCCCAGTTCGATTCTGACCTCTCCTATCTGAACCTGTCGGTGAATTACAAATCTTAATTGGAGCGGGCCGGTTTTTGCCGGGTTCCCTTCGATTACCTCCACTCGAGCATTAGCGACTCGTCCGGAATCAAACAATGCCTGAAGCGAATCGCGAACGCGGACTGCTGAAAATGCGGTGTTCGGAGCCACCCTGATCATGGACAGAAAGTCGGCCTGGGCGGCGCTGTCAGGCGGGGAGCCTTCAAATACAACTTCAACCGATGTTATTAATCGGCCTTCGTATTCGTCCATTCCGCCGGCCGATGCGGCAGGGCAGGCAAAGGCAACGAGCGTCACGAGCAGGAGCGCTGCAAAGAATTTATTCCCCATCGCTCAGAACCGTTTCCTGAACCGAATTTCAAAGCTGAAGGCGTCATTGCGGGAAGTGAGTCGTCTGGTGGGGGCCTGCTCGTATTGCGCAATGAACGAGAGACGGTCGGAAACGCGATATTCAAACGCCAATATCTGGTTCGGGTCGGAAGCCACATTCGTCGAATAAGTTACCGACAGGTTCTTGTTGATGCGTCGGCCCAGTGTCAAACGAGCGGCTGGCGTCGATCCGGTGCGGCCTCCGATCACTGGATTGATCTCGAACCGGGTGAGGCCAAATAGTTTGCTGGTTGCGCGTTGGGCCGGCGCGTTGATCAAAGCATCGGTCAGCAGACTGGTCGCGGTTCCCAAACCGGACTGCCCCAGCACGGATGAACTCGCATCTCCAGTGGCGAGCTGGCCGGTGGTGATCAGCGCGACGACATCGGATTGCGGCAGAGCCGGTTCGGAACTAACCACTGCCTGGGGTTGAGAGAGTGGACCATTGAGATTCACCGTTATCCGATAACCTCGAATCTCTGACTCACCCTGAATATTGATTAACGGATCGGCATTGCGGCGCGCCGGCAAATCTATCAGGCCGCGAGTGATTTCGTAGCGATCATTGCGGAAGTTAAGAGTTCCGCTGCTGGCAGTAATTCGTCCGGAGATCACGGGATCCTGGACGGGGCCATTCAGTTGCAGGGATACTGACCCCACAAGATCGGCGAGATTGTTTCTCACCACCAAAGCATTGCGGCCCTCGACTCTCAAATCGTTGAAAATCGCCGCCCCGGTAAACTCAAGTTCGCCTCCCTCTTCAATCGACTGCTCACGCCGAGCGTTGATCAAATCGGCCAGCTCGATGTCTTCCGTGTATTCAGTTCGCCGTAGACTTACCGTTCCCCCGATCAGTTGCTCGCGGGAAGATCCTTTGATCTCCAGATCAGTATCAATGGTTGAACGGAAATCTTCGGGAAATGGGACGGTGACATTCTCGCCGCGAACGTTGATCAAGAACTCTGCCAACGCGAACCGTTCCAGGCGGGCGCCGCCGGAAGCACTGACGCGCCCACCGCCAATAACGCCATTGAACGATTCAATCTGCGCTTGATCGGCGGTGAATCGGATCACCGATTTTAGATTTGAGATTGACCATCGCTCGTTACCCAGGAGCAGAGAGAGCGAACCCGCCGCCACGGAAGCTGTGCCATTCAGACGCGGGTCTTCGTAGCTGCCGCCGATTCTGACCGCCACATCCGCTATGCCTGAGGTAAACACATCCGGTGACAGGCCATTGAGCACGCGCAGATTCAGTTGACCGTCCGCCGTCATGCTCTGCCTGCCACGTTCTCCGACTGCGAGTGTCCCGCCAAGAGAGATATTGGTTCCGGGCCCGGTAAACTGAGTCTTCTCAAAGAATATTTCGCGGGGTGAAAAGCGCACCAGGAGTGGCGATGTGGCCGTCAACTGCACGTCCTCAACTCTAAATGCGAGCTCCGAAAGGTTAACAGTACCCTCCAACCCGGAAATCGAAAGCTCGCCGTCGTCGTTGATCAGGGGACCGTTAGCCTTGAGAGAGCCGGTGGCCCGGCCCGTGATTTTCACCGTGCTCTGCGGCAGGATGATTGGAAACAGATTTGCCAACTCAGCATTGTTTAGATTTGTCTCAATCGCGGCCGGCAAGCTTTCATCGGCAAGGTTCACTCGGGCGGTAACAACCTGATCGGCGCCCAGCAAACCGGTTGTCAGGGTGACGTTGAGTTGCCCGTTCTCGGTTCTTCCTGCCAGTGACAGAGTGCCCGCGTCCCGGCCATTAATCGTCACGTTTTGGCCCCGACCATCAAAGGTGATCTGGTAGTTAGAAAAATCGGCAGCCGAAAGATTACCCTTCACGCGGCCGGCGAAATCTGCGGTGCCGGTCAGAGCGGGTCCCCGGCCTTTACTCGTCAGTGCTGCCAGCCGGTTGAGTTGAACCCCCTCCGCACGGCCTTCAAAATCAAAAACTTTAGTGGCCGTATTGTATGAGCCGCTGGCAACGATGTGACCGGCGCCCAGCCTGGCATCGACGCTCTCAATCCTCACGTCCGACCCGCTGAAAGTGGCGCGAGCTACAAGGTTTTCCAGAGGTTCACCGGCTAGCCGGCCCGGCCCAAAACGCAACTCAGCACTGCCGCTCATCGCGTCAGGAATCCCGGTAATTTCGATCTTGCCTGAAACGTCTGCTTGGGTGTCGCCAATTTGATCGCGCGTCGCGTTACCCAACGGGAGGGCGGCAAGCAAAGCGGCTGCATTAACTCGGTCGAGCGTGGCCGATAATTTAATGTTGTTCTGACCTTCTCGTGGAGCACTGAGCGAAAACTGCACGCCCCCTCCATCTCTTTCAGTCAAGCGCCCATCGGTAATGGTCAGCTCCTCTGGGGTACTAACAATCGATGCCGACAGCGAGCCAAGGTCGTTTCCATTTACTAATAACGAACTGAGGGATACACGACCGTCAATGTCAGGCGAATTAAGATTCCCGCGGAGCGTGCCGTTGAACGCCAGCTGCCCGGAGAGCCTGATACCATAGCTGTCCATCTGTTCTTCCGCGTCGGGTAATAGTCCCGAGGTAATCAGAACTGCTTGCAGCTCGCCGGCATCGGAGGAATTTAGATCTACGGTCAGGTTTGAATCACCTGAGAATGAAAACTGGCCGGTTGCTTTTAAGGTCGTTGCCGCGGTTTGCAATTCAACGCGCTGAATCTGAAACAGGCCCCGGTCTGCCTGTAATGCCACGGTTCCGTTGATCGGGACCATGCCGCTGTCGGTTTCGACCGGTTCCGCAGTCAAGCGGGAGCTCAACGTGCCTGAAGCTTGCTTGAAGTTAGTACCAGGGAAGCTCAGATTGATCGAGCCGCTCGCTCTGCCGGCAAGCGGCACGGCGGCGCCGGCGAATGCCGTCAGTGGTCCCGCAATATCGAGATTCGAAAAATCGGCATCAATACGCGAGCTAGCTCGGGGTCCGAGGGCGATGCGCGCGTCTCCGCTCGCCTGGCCTTTAAAGATATCGGCCCTGAAGTCAGTTAATTGAATCTCAGAGCTGCTTGCTACCAGCTTAGCCTGAACCTGACCCAAATCCATTTGGCCGAGCACGCCGCCCCCAATGCTCAGATCGGCACTGGCGCGATAACGCCCGGACGGCTCGACTACAAATACGGGACGCGCGAGCTTCACATTCTCGGCCTGTCCGTCCGCGAGCTTCACCGTACCCGCATCGATGTCGGCGGTAGATCCCTCGATCCGGCCGTCGCGGACAGAAAGACGCACACCCGCAATATTGATGTTGCCTATCTCAGCTCCGGCCGCGCTGGTGGCTCCGACTCCCAATTCCTTGACAATCACGCTCGTCACTCCACCGCGGCTCGCAATGTCGATCTGATTTGCCGTCATGCCGTCGACGCGCGCGCCCGAAGCCACTATCGTCCCTGCTTTAACGTTGGCGATAGTTCCGGTAGTCACGTCATTCTGATTGCGCACGCGGATGTCAGAAGCGGTGAGGCCGTTGACCCTTGTGCCCGATGAAGTGAAACCATTGGCGCGCAACTGACTGGAAGAGGCTGTCAAAACTCCATCGTTGAGCTCAGCTCGCGCGTCGAGCAGAATCAATCCAGCTATCGAGGTTCCGTATGCTCTGGCGGCGGCTGCGCGTAACTCTCCGACCCAGCGAAAATCGGAACCAGTCCCCATTACATTGCCCATTAGCTGTAGAGTGTTTAATTGAAAGTCGCCCGCAGCTAGAAGCTCAGCCACCGCCCGGCCGTTGGCGTTGTAACTGCGGCCTTCGCCCGTGCCTCTGGCCGTCACCGTTAAGCCTTGCAGACGCATGCCATCAGCCGCCAGCCCGTCGGATTTGATCTGGCCGTCAACCTGATACTTATCACCCTCTCCGGTAACTGTGCCCACAAAATTGCCTGCCCCGCGAAGAGTAGCTCCCGATTGCAAGACATCCGAGAGCTGCGTGAGATCGACCGTCGAGGTGATGTTCATTTGGTAGCGAAGCGCGCGCCAATCATCCATCGTTCCTTGCAGGCGAGCTTCAGCTACCGGCGACCGCAGCACCAACTCATGAATCTCAGCCCGCGTCTGATTCGCCCGGCCGCGCGCCTGAATATCAATGTCATTAATCGGCCGGCCGTCGTATGTAAAAGCGGAATCCGACAGGGCAAAGGTAATCGTGTTCATCCAACTTTCGGCGGGAGCGCCTGGATCGTCCGGGTCAATCGTGGCTCGAACGTTACGAGCCTCGCCCGAGATCTCGTGCCGCGCGTCACCGTAGTGAATGACACCATCCTTGATTTCGACATGAGCAGTGGAGTACGCAAAAAGAATATTGCGATTAGGATCCGGCGGTGGAATGTGTATATTGCGGAAGTTCGAGCGGCCCTGATCGTCAAAAGTCACCCAAGCTTCGAACCCCTCAATCTTCAAGTCTTTCAAATTGACGTTGCGCTGAAGATTAAGGGCGTAAAGATCCTCAATGCGCACGGTCGCAAGTAGCCGATCGATTTTGCCGAGCCTCTCCCCGGTTTGGGCGTCGTAGAGCTCGAGCCCCAGCATCTCGACCGTCTGAGGCGTCAGAGTAGTGTGGAACTCCTTAATCTCCGCGCGGATCCCATATTTGGAAAAAGTGTCGATGATCTGCCCTGCAATGTAGTCATCGACATAGCCCAGGCGGTAAACCAGCGCCAGCAAAAGGACCAGCGCGACAACGCCGACGGAAGCAGCAATCGTGGCGATCAGAGCGTTGCGGCGTGTCAGGTAACGCCGTCGTCTTCCCTGGGGGGTGTCGGCGTCGCGTCCAGCGGCTGCTTCGGCCTGTGGCGGCAAGGGCTCGTCCTCCGAATGTGAGGCCTCGGCAATCGGCTCCTTTTGAGAAGCCGGTTTGGCGTCATCGTGATCGGCACTTTTATCGCGGTCGTCTACACCCATAGTGCGCAGCCGCCTAAGCGGTCAAGGTAGTACCAGATTCTAAGAGGGAGAGCCCGAAAAGCTAAATCGAGCCTGGTTGTTATTAGAGAGCTACGAAGACCGAGGCTCACGGTCGCTGACTCAGATTGAGAGATGGCCTAGTCACTTATATGCGTTGCTCTCTTTTCTCCGGGGGGTTAACTTTCCTCTCCTTCAGAGGATCTTTAAGGTGCGCGGGTTCGCCCAGTGGCACATTGCCGGTCACTTCCAGCTCGAAACCATCGAGCGCCGTTACTTTCGGGGGATGGTTGGTTAGCAATAGTATTCGACGCAGGCCCAGATCGTGGAGGATTTGCGCGCCCACTCCGTAGTCGCGGTCGATTCCATACCCGGTTTCGATACTCGCTTCGCGCTTGCTCAGACCGCGTTCCTGCATCACGCCGTAAGTGCGCAGTTGATTTACGAGATCCAGGCTGTGCTCGCGTTGGCGCAGATAAAGAACAACTCCCCGGCCCGCTGCGGCAATTTTCTCCAGGGCCGTGTGCAGTTGAAAGCCGGTGTCGTCAATCAGCGATCCAAACATGTCGCAAGTGACATTCTCGGTATGCACGCGGACTAAAATCGGTTCCGGCGCCGTGACATCGCCCATCACCATTGCCAGGTGCACGTCGCCATTGATCACATTCTCAAAGGCAACGGCGCGGAAGCGTCCATAAATGGTTGGCAAGTCAGTCTCCACAATGCGGCGCACCAGAGCTTCCTTGCTGATCCGGTAGCGAATGAGATCCGCCACAGTGATCATTTTGAGATTATGCGCTTTGGCAAACTCCCTGAGCTCGGGCAACCGCGCCATTGTGCCGTCTTCATTCATGATCTCGCAGATCACGCCGGCGGGGTAAAGACCGGCAATGCGCGCGATGTCGATACTGGCTTCCGTCTGGCCGGCGCGGACGAGCACGCCGCCCTTTTTCGCGCGGAGGGGGAAGATATGACCAGGGCGCGCCAAATCGGACGACCTGGTTTGCGGATCCACTGCAGCCAGGACGGTCGTAGCGCGGTCGGATGCCGAGATGCCTGTCGAAACTCCTTTCCGCGCGTCTATTGAAACGGTGAAAGCCGTGCCCAGAAATGAAGTGTTGTCGGCAACCTGAGTAGTCAGGTGAAGTTCGTCGCAGCGTTCCTCGGTCAGGGGCAAGCAGATGAGACCACGAGCATGGCGGGCCATGAAGTTGATGACTTCCGGAGTGACCTTCTCGGCGGCGCAGACCAGATCGCCTTCGTTCTCGCGGTCTTCGTCGTCGACGATGATGATCATCCGGCCTTCGCGAATGTCCGCCGCGGCTTCTTGAATGGTGGCGAATGGCATTGGTCTGGGATCTCAAATCTTAAATTCTGAACTACGAAAAGCGTAATGTTACCTGAAAGCGCCGTCACCTCAAAAGCTCAACAGGCAGAAATCCCACCCCAATCCCACCGACGCCGCCGCGGAACCGCTTACTGTAGTCAGCGCTCACAGCATTCAACCCACACAGGGCCCCTCAACCACGGAACCGCTTACTGTAGTCAGCGCCCATACCATTCAACCCACACAAAGGCCACGCAACCACGGAACCGCTTACTGTAGTCAGCGCTCACAGCATTCAACCCACACAGGGCCCCTCAACCACGGAACCGCTTACTGTAGTCAGCGCTCACAGCATTCAACCCACACAGGGCCCCTCAACCACGGAACCGCTTACCGTAGTCAGCGCTCATACCATTCAACCCACGCAAAGGCCACGCAACCACGGAACCGCTTACTGTAGTCAGCGCTCACAGCATTCAACCCACACAGGGCCACTCAACCTGCAGAACCGCTTACCGTAGTCAGCGCTCATATGCCTCAACCCACACAGGGCCACGCAACCACGGAACCGCTTACTGTAGTCAGCGCTCACACCATTCAACCCACGCAAAGGCCACGCAAACACGTATGCACTACTCAACCACGGAACCGCTTACTGTAGTCAGCGCTCATATGACTCAACCTAAGCAAGCGCCACGCACCCATTACCGTAGTCAGCGCTCATACCACTCAACCCAGGGCAGCGGCACTCAACCAGAGAACCGCTTATTGTAGTCAGCGCTCCCAACCACTCGACCCAGGGCAGCGCCACTCAACCAGAGAACCGCTTACCGTAGTCAGCGTCCAAACCACTCAACCCAGGGCAGCGACGAGCGCAAACAGCACTCCCCAAGCATGGGCTACACAGCTCGCGTTCACCCCACGAAAACTACTCACCGGCGAGATGCGGCTTAGGTTGAATGGTGTGAGCGCTGACTACAGTAAGCGGTTCCGTAGCTGAGTGGCGCATGCGTGGGTTGCATGGCGCTTGGCTTGGGTTGAGTGGTGTGAGCGCTGACTACAGTAAGCGGTTCCGTTGCGTGGCCTTTGCGTTTGAATGGTGTGAGCGCTGACTACCGTAAGCGGTTCCGTAGCTGAGTGGCTCATGCGTGGGTTGCATGGCGCTTGGCCGGGGTTGAGTGGTGTGAGCGCTGACTACCGTAAGCGGTTCCGTTGAGTGGCGCTGTGTGGGTTGAATGGTGTGAGCGCTGACTACCGTAAGCGGTTCCGTAGCTGAGTAGTGCATACGTGGGTTGCATGGCGCTTGCCGGGGTTGAGTGGTATGAGCGCTGACTACCGTAAGCGGTTCCGTGGTTGAGTAGTGCATGCGTGGGTTGCATGGCGCTTGGCCTGGGTTGAATGGTGTGAGCGCTGACTACCGTAAGCGGTTCCGTGGTTGAGTAGTGCATACGTGGGTGCGTGGCGCTTGCCGGGGTTGAATGGTGTGAGCGCTGACTACCGTAAGCGGTTCCGTAGCTGAGTGGCTCATGCGTGGGTTGCATGGCGCTTGGCCTGGGTTGAGTGGTGTGAGCGCTGACTACCGTAAGCGGTTCCGTGGTTGAGTAGTGCATACGTGGGTGCGTGGCGCTTGCCGGGGTTGAATGGTGTGAGCGCTGACTACCGTAAGCGGTTCCGTGGTTGAGTAATGCATACGTGGGTTGCATGGCGCTTGGCCTGGGTTGAGTGGTGTGAGCGCTGACTACCGTAAGCGGTTCCGTAGCTGAGTGGCTCATGCGTGGGTTGCATGGCGCTTGCCGGGGTTGAATGGTGTGAGCGCTGACTACAGTAAGCGGTTCCGTGGTTGAGTAATGCATACGTGGGTTGCATGGCGCTTGGCCTGGGTTGAGTGGTGTGAACGCTGACTACCGTAAGCGGTTCCGTAGCTGAGTGGCTCATGCGTGGGTTGCATGGCGCTTGCCGGGGTTGAATGGTGTGAGCGCTGACTACCGTAAGCGGTTCCGTGGTTGAGTGGCTCATGCGTGGGTTGCATGGCGCTTGGCCTGGGTTGAGTGGTGTGAGCGCTGACTACAGTAAGCGGTTCCGTGGTTGAGTAGGAGTTATAGTCGAAAGTTGTGTATGAGGTGAGAAAGGTGGCGTATTCTTGATGAGTTTTCTGAATCATCAACCCTATTGCTAGGAGGAATACGCCGTGCAAGAAGATAACTTAGTTGAGTAC
>Ga0187893_10004273_pt1 | contig 27473 bp, 37 predicted proteins | sample MA1701074metaG_FD_139574 | JGI IMG/M metagenome (GOLD analysis project Ga0187893, IMG submission 139574) | White microbial mat communities from a basaltic lava cave in the Kipuka Kanohina Cave System on the Island of Hawaii, USA - MA170107-4 metaG ... | reverse complement strand
TGCCGGGAGCAGGATTCGAACCTGCGAAGGCACTAAGCCACAGGATTTCTTATTTCATCAACCGCACAGCGGTCTCGAAACTTAAGCATCTTAAGTCCTGCCTCTTTAGCCACTCGAGCATCCCGGCATATGTTAACGAGAGGCACGAAAGTGCCTCGAGCTAATTCAAATTGCCTGATGCCGTCATAAGCTTTTCTTGATCTCTTTTGCGAATTCTTCCGCGCGCTGGGACAGGACGTCCAGTGCGCGCTCAACTACCTGCTCGGCTGTAAGGCCGCATACAGATTCTACTGTGAATATGAACTCGCCTTCCTTGAAGCCGCCTGCAAGCGGGTCTGCCTTGTCGGCGGATTTTGTCTTGGGCGCATTCATGTAGCCTGCTACTGAGGCTTGCCATTTTGCATGCTCGCGGCCGTAGCCGAGCTCAGCCAGAGCAGTTACCTTCACAGCCTGGCCCTCGAGCAGCTCGACAATAGGCGTTTCTGGATGAAGCGGCCTCACGTCCTTGCTCTCGCACACGAAATCGCTTGCGCGGACGATGCACGGCCCTGCTTTGTCCAGGGTGAGCTCAACCTGGCAGTTGGAGCAGCCACGCCCCTTGCATGTGCAGTCGCGGCGCAAGTTGAAAGTATCAAGCGGGAATACGAGAGGTATCAGGCCGAGCCTGTTGGAAAATATCTCGTCAGTAAGGCCTGAATTGTTGTCAGTTATGTCGACGACCTCGATCGCCATGACCGGGACCTCGCTTGCTGCAGCCCTCCTAAGGGCGTTGGCGAAGGCGTTGTTTATTCCGCTCACTGAGAACTGTATTTCCCTTTCCGACCTTTCCAAGAGCTTTACTTCCATATCAACCAACCCTGTACTTCTCAAGACCTATCGCAATCATTACATTTGCCGCATCCTGCTCTGGCTTTAGATTTTGACTAGGATAATAAGTTGTTTCTTCTGGAACATCTACCAAAGTGCCAAGCTCGCATTCAAGGGCGTCATTATATGGGGAGTTTGCTCTTATCCCATAGCCCCGGGCGCTTGCTATGGCAACGAATGTCCTGGAAATCTCATTCCATCTTTTTGGATCCAGCTTTATTGGAGCACTCATCATTTACACCCTTCTACCCCTGCGGCCGCCTTTCTTCCTGCAGCTGTCGTGCGGGATAGGCGTCACGTCTTCTATTGAGAGTATGCGGAAACCGCTTCGTGCAAGCGCCCTGACTGCAGGCTGTGCTCCCTGGCCCGGTATCTTGGACTTGTTGTGGCCCGGTGCCCTGATCCTGATGTGAAGCGCCTGCACGCCCAGCGGCCTTATCTTGTCGGAAGCCTTCTGGGCAGCCTTCATCGCCGTGAAAGGCTTGCCCTTCATCATGTCCCTGTCAGTAACCATCCCGCCGCTCACCATGGCGAGCGTTTCCGAGCCCGTCAGGTCAGTGACGTGGATTATCGTGTTGTTCAGTGACGAGTAAATGTGAGCTACAGCTGCCTTCATGCCTTAGCACCAACCATCTTTCCTTTTATCTCATGCTCGATGTCTATCTTGGCCTCGAGCTCCACAGGGACAAGGTAGCTCGGCCACTTTACTTTCTGGCCGTCCACAAGCACGTGATTATGAACGATGAGCTGGCGGGCCTGCTTCTGCGTGCTTGCAAGCCCTCTCTTGACAAGGACCGTCTGCAGGCGCCTGTTGAGCAGCGTTTCTATCGAGATTCCCAGCACGTCCTCGAGCTTTGTTGCTTTGATGCCAATCTTATTGAGCCTGTTGAACAGTTCCTCCTGTGCCTTTTCGTTCGGAGCGGCGAGAAGGTCTCGTGCGCGCTCCCTGAATTCCCTGAGTATGCTCTCGGTCCTCCATAGCTCGTGCTTCCTGCGAAGGCCGAAGTCCTGCACGACTTTCTTCTCCCTGGTTATCCTCGCCTTGTCGAAAGGCTTCTGGGGCCTTGAAAACTTTGATCTTGCGAATTTCGGGTGTCCCATTACAATCACATATCATCTATTTTTTCGCTGGCGCGGCTGCTGGCTTTCCTGCTGCAGCTGGCTTTGCGCCTGCTGCCGGCTTCGCTCCAGCCGCGGGCTTGGCTGCTGCCGTTGGCGCTGCCTTTGTAGCTGCCGCAGCTTTCTTCCTTGATACGCCCACCGTCTTCTGCTTCCTTCCCGTGCTCTTTGTCCTCTGGCCGCGTACAGGAAGGTCAAGCTCGTGCCTTATGCCCCTCCTGCTGCGGATTCTTTTCTGGAAGTTGATGTCCTCCCTCTGGCGGAATTCAAGGTTGGAGCCGACGAGGTGGAAATCCTTCCCAGTCTCGAGGTCTTTTCTCCTGTTAAGCATCCACTTGGGCAGGGTAGGCTCCGTAGTCTGCTTCTTGACAGCTTCCTCTACCTTCTTGACTTCTTCTTCATTGAGGGCGCCTATCTGCTTTCTCGGGTCGGCGCCAGAAATCGTGCATATTGCCTTGCTCATCATCCAGTTTACGCCGTGGATCTTTCGCAGTGCTCTGACAACAGAAAGAGAACCGTCTACGTCGGTTGCAGCGATACGTACTATTCGTCTGATTTCAGCCATTCAAATCCCTGCCAGCGATCAACGCCTTTTGGGCTAACACTAGCGCGTATGATAACTGCGAGACAGACCGATGCGCGCTAGAGTGCATCGTCCAACTCTGCAGCTATTCCTTATCAATAGCCTGCAGGCATACCAGCCGCACTATACTGCGAGCTATTCGATTCCCTATATGTTAAGGGCAAAGAATTTAAGCTGTATTTTAACGAGCCGCAGCGAGCTATTCGTTTGGCTATTTGGCCCACTTGAACTTCCTGGGGTCCCTGCCTAGCCTGAGCAAGTTGCGCTCGCACTTGGAACTGCAGAAGGTGTTTATCTTGCCCGTCTTCTGGATTATCATCTTCCCAGTTCCCGTTCCTATAGTCTGCGAACAGAATGAGCATTTTGCCATGGCTATCGCCTGCTGAAGCTTCCGGAGCTCTCCATTTCGGTCTCGCGGAGCATGAGTATATCGCCTATCTTGACAGGCCCGATGACGTTCCTCATCAGGACTTTGCCCTTGTCCTTCCCGTCGGTAATCCTGCACTTGAGCCTGAGTATTCCCTTGGCTCCCATCCTTCCTACAATCTGGATTACCTCCGCGGGTGTTGCATCTTCAGGCATATAACTCTACCGGGCTTTCCTTTACAATTTAGCGAGCTATTCGTAAAGCTATTCGTAAAGCTTATTTTCCAGTCAGGGCAGCAAGCTCTTTCTTGGCCTCGCCGGCGTCCACTACTGCGACTGCAGACGTGCCGACGTCGATTCCGGCAGCCCTGCCAAGCTCAACCTTGGTGGGGACTTTTGCGAATGCGATCTTCTTCTCGTCGCAAAGCACAGGCAAGTGCATGACGATTTCAGGCGGGTCGATGTCCTCAGCCCATACAACGAGCTTGGCTTCGCCGCGCTCGATGCTCTTGGTGACTTCGTTCACGCCGCGCCTTATCTTGCCTGTCTCGCGGGCGGCCTCTATTATCTCAAGAACTTCCTTCTCTTTCATAGGAAACACCTCGCCGCACCGAATGGTGCGGCATTACCCTTCCTCAGTCATTGATGGTATCATAACTGCCCGCTAACGATTGCGGGCAGCTAATCATCCTTCAGATTTCAAATAACGAATACAAACCCTTTAATAGTTTCCTTTTGGGACTAGATGAATGGCTTCAAAATTCATAAGAGTAAAGTGTGAAAAGTGCAAGAACGAGCAGGTAATCTTCGGAAAGGCTTCTACTGTCATAAAATGCCTGGTTTGCAACGAGGTTCTTGCCGAGCCCAAGGGCGGCGAGGCAAGCATCAAGGCAAAGGTCATCCAGGTAATGGAGTAAGATAACGACGCCGAAGGCGGAGCAATCCGCCTGGCATCGAACAAATCGACGCACCTTTAGTGCGTCATTCAGTAACAAGGTGAAATTCTAAATGCCGCGCCGAAGAGGTCCCCCGTCTCCAGGAGAGCTTGTCATATGCAGGATTACCAAGATAAATCCTAATTCTGTCTTTGCAGAGCTTGTCGAGTACAAGACCGAAGGAATGATACACATATCCGAGGTCGCCAGCGGCTGGGTCCGCGACATCCGCCGCTTCGTCAAGCCCGACCAAGAAGTCGTCGCAGTAGTCCTGAAGTCCGAGCCTCTGACCCTTTCTATGAAGAGGGTTAACCCCAACCAGAAGGCCTCCAAGACCAAGGAGTACAACCTAGAGAAGCGCGCGGAGAAGATGCTCGAGATGACCGCGCAGAAAGTCGGGAAGACCCTCGAGCAGGGCTACAGCGAGATAGGATTCATGCTGCAGGAGCGCTTCGGCTCTATGTATGAGGCGTACAAGACCGCCCTCACAAACCCCGAAAAGGTCCAGAAATATCTGCCGGCAGAATGGTTCCCTGCTTTCAAGGAGATAGCCGAGAAGTCCATAGAGCAGAAGGAATTCGAGTTCCGCGCAAACCTCACGCTGAAGAGCCACGCGCCTGACGGAATAAATGCGATCAAGGACGTGCTCAGGAAGGCCGAGAAGTCTAAGCTTGAAGTGCGGTACATAGCTGCCCCGAAATACCTCGTGAAGTACAAGACAAAGGACCCGAAGAAGGGCAGCAAGGAATTCGTCGAGAAGCTTGACAAGCTCGTCGCTGAAAAAGGGCTCGAAGCCAAGTACGAAATAATTGAATAGTGGTTGGATGTTGACTTCTGTCATCTATTGGGTGCTCAAGGCTTATTTCAGCCTGTTTTTCATACTCTACTTGCTTAGCAGGCTTGGAGGAAGCGACCCGGGAATCCTGTGGGACATCACGGGAATCCTCTCGCTGCTGTTTTTCATCGTTAACGCACTATGGATGGTAAAACGTTGATGCCTATGCTATTGAGAAAGTGCATTTCCTGCTCAGGCTATTCGATTTCTGAGAAATGTCCGAATTGCGGCTCTGCTACGAGGAATCCTCACCCGTCAAAATTCGTAAAGATTTAACTCCGAAAACTCCGCAGCTATAAATATCTCCAACCAATACATATCTAGCATGGCACTTCCCATGCTCGGTGACGGAATGGACACCTACATAGTCTCGGAGAAGGTCAAGCTCAAGAATCCTGTCCTTATAGAAGGCCTTCCGGGAATCGGCAACGTGGGTAGGGTAGCAGCAGGCTACCTCGTCACGGAGCTCAAGATGAAGAAATTCGCGGAGCTCTACAGCCCCCACTTCCTTCCGCTTGTCATACTTCACCCTGACAGCGTCGCCACTGCGCTCAAGAACGAGTTTTTCTACTACAAGGGCAAGAACCAGGACATAGTTGTGGTGACCGGAGACACCCAGTCAATCACTTCGGAAGGGCACTATGACATTGTCGAAAAGGTCCTTGATTTCTGCGAACGCATCGGAGTCAAGACCATAGTGACTCTCGGGGGCTTCGCTGAAGGCAAGTCAGTCAAGCAGCCCAAGGTCATCGGGGCCGTGAACGACCCCGCGCTCCTTAAGAAATACCAGAAGCACGGCGTGGACTTCACGAAAGACCATCCCGTCGGAACGATCGTGGGCGCAAGCGGCTTGCTTCTCGGAATGGGCAGGCTGCGCGGAATAGACGGTCTCGCGCTTCTCGGCCAGACGATGGGCTTCCCCGTCATAACAGACCCCAAGGCCGCAGATGCAGTTTTGCACGCGCTGATGAAGGTCCTTGGAGTAAAGCTCGACCTTGCGAAGCTTGAGAAGATAATCGGCGACATGGAAGAGAGGATAAAGCGCACCGAGAAGATACATAAGCAGATGTTGGAACAGCTCCAGAAGCCCAAGGAAGAAGGTCCCAGGTATATCGGATAGTTCTCGGAACAAAAGAAACAAGGCTTATAAGCTTAACTTCCATAAGACAGAGAATCAAACCTAGCTGCAGGGCAGATAGGTGGTTATGGTGGAACTTACGAGATTCGAAACAGCGCGCATCATTTCTGCAAGGGCTCTACAGATAGCGATGGGAGCGCCCGTATTGATGAAGACCAGCCTCGCCGACCCGAAGGAAGTCGCAAAGGCCGAGTTCAACGAAGGCGTCCTTCCGATAACCGTCAAGAGGCCGCAGTAAGGTAACGAGCAAGGCCAGCAATTTTAATAGCGGGCTTTGACAACTACTTCTATGAAAGTCAAATCAGGAAGCCTTCAAGTCATCTACGACTCGTTGGGCGGGCAGACCGTGCAGGCAGAAGTTAATGGAAGCGCTGCGGCGTGCCCTGGCGGCACCTCAAAATCCAGGCACGAAGCGAAAGTCCTTCCCGTGGAGGATTCCCTCAGGGCTTTCGAGAAGGTAAAGAAGGAATTCACGGGCAGCTTTGACCAGCTCACTTTTGACGCCGCGCTCAAGCGCAGGATGGACATGCTGGGGGCGCGCGTCACGACTGCTCTTTCGCTGGCGTTCTATTCAGCTGACAACCCCAAGCCTTTGCAGTCTTTCCCCAACCTTTTGGGCAACGTCGTGGGCGGCGGAAGCCACGGCGCAAAGTCGCAGCTCAATATACAGGAGATACTGGTTATCCCCCGCAAGGCAAAGACCCTTGACGAGGCCATCGAGACCAATTTCCACATATGGCACGAAGTCGGCGAGCGCCTGAAGAAGAAAGGGTTTGCTGCGCTTAACTATGAGGGGGCGTGGGCGGCGAATCTCCAGAACGAGACCGCGCTGAACATAGTAGCAGAGGTCGCAAGGTGGCATGACGCAGAGCTTGGAATAGACCTGGCAGCAAGCACCATGATAAAGAAGGAATGGTACCAGTGGTCCGACCATCCGCGCACGCGAGGCGAGCACATAGACTACGTCAAGCGCCTGATAGATACTTACAAGCTGGTTTACGTAGAGGACCCGCTTCATGAGGAGGACTTCGAGGGCTTCGCAGAGCTCAACGCCAAGACGAAAGCGCTGATATGCGCAGACGACCTCGTCGCCACTCATCCCGACAGGTTCGAGAGGGCAGTGAAGAAAGACTGCGCAAAAGCCGTGATAGTAAAGCCCAACCAGATTGGCAACGTCAGCGACTGCATTTCGATAATAGAAACTTCGAAGCGCGGCAAGATAGTCCCCGTCGTCTCCCACCGCTCCCGCGAAACCCCGGACACGAGCGTCTGCAAGCTTGCCCAGCTCGCTCCGCTCGCAAAGTTCGGAATAGCAGGAATGCGGACGATAAAGCTGAACGGGCTGCTCAATTTGTGGCACGCCGCCGAGAAGCCAAGACTTACTCGACTTTCCTTCTGACTCTGTCAACAATCAGGCCGAAAGTCCTGAGAAATTCCTTGTCTTCAACCGAGAAGGGCTTGCCGCATTCTCCGCTCTGTGCTATCCGCTTGTCCAGAGGAATCCTTCCAAGAAAGTCTATAGACATTTCCTTTGCAGCCTTCTCGCCGCCGCCTTCGCCGAATATGTCGCCTGCCATGTTCTCGATGAGTCCTATAACAGGAAGGTTCACTAGCTTCGCGAAGGAGACTGACTTGCGCACTGCCAGCAGCGCGACATCCTGCGGAGTAGAGACGATTATTGCGCCGTCCGCGTCAGGTAGAAGCTGAGCAATAGTAAGCGGCTCCTCTCCGGTGCCTGGCGGGAGGTCAATGAGCAGATAATCCAGTTCTCCCCATTCGGTCTTTGTGAGGAATTCAGTGACTGCAATCATCTTGATAGGCCCGCGCCATACCATTGGCCTGTCGCTGCTTGTCGCAGCGAGCGCTATGGAAACTATCTTCACGCCGTTTGCCTTGACGGGAATCAGCTTGCCTTCGGGCGTCTGCTCCAGCTTTCCTGAAGCCCCCAGAAGCTTGGGTATTGTAGGCCCGTGGAAGTCTGAGTCGAGAATACCTACCTTAAGCCCGTCCGAAGCCAGCGAAGCCGCAAGGTTCGCAGCAATGGTGCTCTTCCCCACTCCGCTCTTGCCGGACATTACTACAAGGACGTGCCTGACGTTGCCCCTTATTTGCAAAGCCTTCGGCTTTGTCTGCTCCATCAGCTTCTCGATTTCGGCCATTTCAATGCTAGAATCAGAAAAGGTTTAATGAGCGACTAGCTCATATTTCGGAAGGGACCCCCGAACCGGGCGAAAGCCGCCAAACGGATCCGAGTACGCAGGCCCGCAGTACGCATTCAGGCCGAAGCAGTTCTCGCGATCGCCCCAGCGCCTGCCGCGAAGAACGGCGATTTCATCCAAATCACGATTAAAGTAAAAGTGAGTCTCAGTTCCGTCTTTGTGCTCTTTTTCATCAACAGTTTCTGTGGGCAAGCCAAAAACAGACCATTCTCGGATTACTCTTCCGTTGCCTTCAGGAACCCAGACTTCCCCGACCTTCTCGCCGCCTTCTGTAACTATGCGTTTCCAATAAGTTCTGCCGTTCTTTTTCATTGTGTAGTCTTCTTTTTCGCCTTTTGGCTTCAGAAGGCCTGTGTCTGTCCAGTTCCAGAAATATTTCTTCTGGTCATTTCTCGCAAAGGTATCGTTAAATGCCTCGTCTTCGTATCCCTTCTCGCTCAGCTTTTGCTCTTCAGTAGCTGTCGATAGGCGGTAACCCGCAGCCATTGCAATCTCGCGGGCCTGGTCTCTTGTAACGTTCACGATTATCCTACCATCAGAATCGCGTGCAAGTGCAGGAGAATATTCTGCACGGTACTCGCCGCGAGGATGTCCTTGTGCGTTTCGTGCAGTGACCACAAGCGGTTTCATTTCTGGGACAGCAATTCGGGTTGTTGACATTCTAGTACAGGCGCAGAAAAACTTATAACCTTAATCCGCCCAGCCGAACTCTTCGGGCTTGACTTCGAACTTTTCCTTCTTCTTCTCGGCAAGCTGCTGCGCGATTCCCCAGAATACGAGCGCCAGCGCCTTCTTGCCCTTGTTGTTGCATGGAAGGACCATGTCCAGGAACGCGGGATCGTGAGAAGTGTCCGCGAGGCCGACTATCGGGACGCGTATTTCAGTCGCCTCTTTTATCGCCTGCTTGTCTGCGACCGGGTCGACTATCATCACAAGGTCAGGCTCGAAAAAGTGCTTGTAAGCAGGGTTCGTGAGCGAGCCGGGCATGAACCTGCCTGTTATTATGTGCGCTCCCGTGACCTTGCCGAACTTCTTCACGGCCTCCCAGCCTATTTCCTTGCGGCATACGACCAGCGGCTTCTTGGCGCCCGCGAAAAGGTTTGCGGCAAGCCCGATGCGCCTGTCGAGCTCTCCTATGTTGAGCACGGCAAGCCCGTTGGGCCTTATCTTGTAAATGAATTTCTTCATGGGCGCGGTCTTGAAAGTCATGCCTATGTGCGCGCCTGCCGCGAGATACTTCTCGCGCGGTATTATCAGTTTTTCCTTGGTTTTCTTTGTCGGCATGTAAATCACATCATAGGTTAGAAGACGTAGCCCGCCTTTTTAAGATCTCTTTCAACGGCAGCGCTCGCCTTCTCATCTCTTGTTTCGTAATGCAAGAATCCATTTCCTATTCTGTAAGCTATGCAATTGTAAACGAGTACTTGCTGGGCAGCAAGCTTGTTTAGCGAGATTCCCGGCTTCAATATGAGTTCCTTTTCAATGCGCTTCATAATCATCCTTTCCAGTCTTCTATCACTATCTTGCACGGCGTTGGCAATTTGTAGCGTGCAGAATTGAGCGCTTCCTTCGCCGTCTGTATCTGGGCCTTGTTCATCCAGATTTCGAATATTATCTGCCCTGCGCGCACCTGTGCGGCCGTTCCTATCGGGTTTCCATAGCTCTGCCTCATTCCCTGCTGGAAACGGTCTGCTCCTGCGCCCGTTGCCAGCGGATTTTCGCGGATAACATGGTGAGGATAAGGCCTGACGCGGAAAAAGTAAGGGACCTTGACAAAGTTCTTTTCCAGGGCTTGTGCAGTCATGACGCGCGCAGCCTCGAGCGACTCCGAGCGTATCTGCACAGAGCGCTCAGCGACGAGATAAGCAGCCTTGTCGAACTTTACCGGCTTGTTGAACTGGAACTGCTGTATCTTTGGCCTTGGAACTCCCTTCACGTAGCCTTTCCTGGGCTTCCTCTGGGATTGCCTCGTGTAAGCCCTGTGGAATTTCCTGTAGCATCTTCCTGGACGTAGTCCCATAATCATCTACCTTATTCTAAGCTGTGGAATTCCTAGAATGTTGACAACAAAATATTTAAACAGCCTTAACAGCCGCTTAGCGCTGGTAGCCCTTATAGCCCCTGCTGAGGGTTGCGAATAGTATAGGCGTTATGATTATGCTGAATACCACCAGTGCTATGACCGAGCCGTAGATCTGGTTGCTTATCGCTCCCAGCGCCAGGGCTATCTGCGACACCACTATTCCATATTCCCCTCGCGGCACCATGCCCAGGGCTATGACCCTTCTCTCATGCCCGCGGAAGCCAAACCAGCCTGCTATCCATCCGCTGACCAGCGCCTTCGTTACTACGCCCACGCCGATGAGTATCGCCACCAGCCACCAGTACTGCGCAAGCAGGCTCAGGTCGACTAGCAGCGCCGAGTATGCGAAGAATATGGGTATGAAGAAGCCTTCCCCTATCGTCTTCACCTTGGGCCTTATCAGATGCTCTGCGAATTCGCTCCTGGCGACAGCCATCCCTGCCAGGAAAGCGCCTGTTACTGCCGCGATGCCGAGGTTCTCGCTTACCCATGCCAATATGAATACTATGGCCAGAGGAATGGCCGCAAGCACTTCTCCGTCGCGCATCTTTCCTGTGCCGTGAAGCACTTTTGCTATGAACTTCGAGCCTGCAGTGACTATGAGAAGCACGAAGCCTATCATTGTGAGGAACAGCGTAGCTCCCTGCCATATCTGGAGAGTTCCCAAGACAAGGAAGCTGGAAAGCATCGACAGGCTGATTATGGTTACTATATCGTCTGCCATCGCCACGGCGACAAGCATCTGCCCGACTTTTGATTTGAACTCGCCGCGGTCAATGAGGAGCCTCACTGGTATTGCCGTTGAAGTCGACATAAGGGCGACGCCTATCACGACTCCTGTAAGAAGGCTGCCAAGCACGAAGTATCCGACAGCCAGCCCTCCTATGAACGCAGAGACCGCCGCAAGCGTACCGAGTATCGAGCCTTGGTAGACATGACCCTTTACATCTTCAAAATTGGTTTCAAGCCCTATCAGGAACAGCAGCACAGTGACTCCAATCAGCGAAACTTCTGCCAGGAAAGGCGTGGGAGAAACCAGGTTCAATATCGGTCCCGCCAGCAGTCCTCCTGCCAGCTCGCCGACCATCGAGTGGATTTTCAGCCTTTCAAAGACCTCTCCGAGGACCTTGGCGAATATGAGAAGTATCGCCAAGTCTAGCAATATCACCGCTTCTGCCGCTACCATGACAGTTGTTTTGCTGCATTATACTAATAGTTTCTGGTGCTTCCAGCCAAAACTCGGAGAAAGGATAAATAGTATATGATGGCAAGCCCTTCAGGCTTGCTATTCGGCATGTCCTACTTGCACGTCACGACGGGATTGATGCAGCTTCCGCCGTTCTTCAGGCATTCCCCGTAGGTCTGCCACTGGTGCTGCGTTATTGCGTTTATGCAATGCGCGTCATAGGTCGCAGCAGCCACAATCGGCTTTATCAGGCCGGCGAAAAGGAAGGCTGCTCCGATTGCAATCACCAGCACAACGACGACTGCCGCGATCTTGACGGGCCTGAGGTGTATCTTGCTGTGGTGCGCTCCTTTGTGCGCCCTGTCTGCAAGCTTCTTTGAGAATTGCAGCCACCACACGCCTCCGATGGCGCCAATTATGTCGAATACTAGCAGTAGTATTGCAAGCTCAACCTGCCTTGAAAGGAACAGTACCAGCACTACGAAAAGTGCGGGCGTTGACATCACAAGCTGGTGCATTCTTTTCTTGCTTATTTTCATACCAATCTAACAAAGAGCTTTACCAAAAACGTATTAAAGCGGAGCTTGGGATGCAGAAGACTTCCTGAACCCTCCAAGCGTCGCAATTCCGAGCAACAGCAAAGCTACTGCCGCCGCGTTGAAAAGGAGTGTGTTCGTAGTTATGAACAGCGCGACTCCTGCCGGCAAGAGCAGAGTAGCGAGCCCTGCACAGGCGGGGCACGCGCCTACAAGAAAAGCGACCACGGTCCCTGCGGCCCCGGCAGAGCCTGCTTTCTCTAGTCTTACAGGAATGCCAACCTTAACCCGAAGGTAGTTTGGATCGTACTGCAGGTCTCTCATTCCTATTTTTGCATATTGCTTTCCGTCAAGGATGGGCACCAGCAAGCCTTGAGGCGTGGGCTGGACAGCCGCCTGCCCGCTGCCGGAAAGACCTCCAGTCAATGCGAATGCAGCAGCTACTACAATGAAAAGACCTATTATTGCAATTCCAACGGTTTCCATTTCCTTCATTGTTACACCTTCTTTGCCTTCAGCAGCAGCGAATTGCTGACAACGGACACAGAACTAAGCGCCATTGCAAGACCCGCGATTGCGGGGTTTAGCAATAGGCCAGTAAACGGGTATAGAAGCCCGGCAGCTATCGGTATGCCAAGCGTATTGTAAATCAGGGCCCAGAACAGGTTCTGCTTTATCTTGCCCATAGTTGCCTTGCTGAGCTTTATTGCGCGCACAGCATCCATGAGGTCGTTCTTCATCAGAACTATGTCCCCTGATTCAAGCGTTATGTCTGTGCCGCGGCCCATCGCTATGCCGACGTCGGCCTGCGCAAGGGCGGGCGCGTCGTTTATACCATCCCCTACCATCGCAATCGTTGTGCCTCTCCGCTGGAGCTTCTTCACAGCATCGACTTTCTCCTCAGGCAGGACTTCTGCCATCACGTTCTTTTCATGTATGCCAACCTTGCGGGCCACGGCCTTTGCAACTCTGGCATTGTCCCCTGTTACCATCCATACGTCTATTCCCATCTCTTGCATGACCCTGACAGCCTTTGCAGAAGTGTCAGCAATAACGTCAGCAACAGCCACGATTCCCTCCACGCTTTTGCCTGCAGCCAGCAAGAGTGCAGTCTTGCCTTCGTTTTCAAGCGCCTCCAGCTTCTTGACAGAATAATCAAGCTTGACTTTGTTTTCTTTCATCAGCTTCACGTTTCCGAGAAGGATTTCCTTTGAGCCAATCCTTCCCTTAACGCCCTTGCCTGGAACTGCACTGAATTTTGAAACTTTGCTGAGCTTAACTTTACTTTCCTTTGCCCTGGCAACAATCGCCTCAGCCAGCGGGTGTTCAGACGCGGCTTCGATGCTCGCTGCTATCTGCAGTACTTCTTTTTCCTCCGCCTTCCCAAGTGAAACTAAGTCAGTGACAGCAGGCTTGCCGACTGTTATGGTTCCAGTCTTGTCCAATATGATCGCCTTTATCTTATGTGCAGTCTCCAGAGCCTCGCCGCCTTTGATGAGTATTCCGTTCTCGGCTCCTTTGCCTGTTCCGACCATTATCGCTGTCGGTGTGGCAAGTCCAAGTGCGCATGGGCATGCAATAACAAGCACAGCCACGGCAGCAACAAGCGCAAAAGTGAAAGCCGCAGAAGCGAGGAAAAACCAGCCGATAAAGGTGGCAAGAGCGATTACTATGACAGCAGGAACGAACCTGGCGGAAACTGCATCGGCGAAGCGCTGGATAGGGGCGCGAGAGCCCTGCGCTTCCTGCATGAGCTTGACGATGCGGGCGAGCGTAGTTCCTTCGCCGACGCGCGTAGCCTTGAATGCGAAGCTGCCGAGCTTGTTGACCGTTGCGGAAAAGACCATGTCGCCCGGCCTTTTCTCCACCGGGATACTTTCTCCCGTAAGCATCGACTCATCAACGCTCGAGTCTCCTGAAATGACCTGCCCGTCTACCGCTATCTTTTCGCCGGGCTTGACAATTATTTCGTCGCCAATCTTCACGGAGTCAACGGGAACCTCGATTATCTTGCCTCCTCTGCGGACACGGGCCATCTTGGGCGCCAGCTCAATGAGCTTCTTGATTGCATCGCTTGTCCGCAATTTTGCGCGTGCTTCCAGAAATTCTCCCAGGACCACGAAAGTGATCAGTATTGCCCCGATTTCGAAGTACTGCTCTGCAAGGTGATTGAACGCAGTGGCGACAAGGCTGTAGAAGTACGCCGCGCTCGTGCCTATCACTATCAGCGTGTCCATGTTGGCGCTAATGTTCTTGAGTGCAGACCACGCATCCTTGTAGAAGCGGTAGCCGACCCAGAATTGGACCGGCGTGGCGAGAAGGAATAGGACGTAGTTCTTGAACTCATGCTCTACAAACATTGACACGAGAAGCGCAGGGACGCTGAGTATAATTCCGGTAATCAGCAGCTTTTTCAGCTTGGCTATTTCTTCCTTCTTCTCCATCGCATGGTGCGCATGCTCTGCAGCCGAAGCACCAGCTTTCATTAACTCCGCGTGGTAGCCTTTTTTCTTGATAGTCTCTATTATGGCATCGACGCTCGTCTTCGAGTCGTCATATTCTATAGAAGCCTGCTCTGTTGCGAAGTTGACGTTACTGGCTTTAACGCCTTCCACTTTAGCTACAGACTTGTTTATTACAGCGACGCAGCTCGCGCAATGCATTCCCTTTACTGAAAGCTCTGCTTTCTTTGTCGCCATAGATTAGCTCATCCGTCCTTTCACTAAAGCGAGCGCTTCGCTATTGCCCAGCGAACAGGAACGATTTGGGGCCGTATACTACTATGAAACTCAGTACAATCATGAGGACAAAGCTCCCTTTTATTCTTTTTGCAACCCATTTCGGCTGCGTCGCCGCATGCGTGGCGTGCGCGGCATCTCTTCCATCGTTGCTTGCGCTTGCGCTGCCCTTCACGCTTGGGGCAACCGCGCTGGGCGGCATGGTCCTCATCCCCTCCATTTTTATCCATGTTAACAAGAGCAGGAGCGTTGGCGGATGGATGGAAAAGTTCGTGAAAAGGCAGTCCGGGAAGCTCGGGATAAAGTCTCCAAAAATATATCTCCTGGATAAGACAAAACCTGTGGCCTTCTCATTCAGGACCTGGCGCTCGGCGATTTTCATGTCTGTGGGGCTTTCTGAGATGCTCAACAAGAAGGAAACGGAAGCAGTGCTGCTCCACGAGATAGCGCACATCGCAAGCAGGGCGTCATTGCTTAAGCTTTCGGCGGTTCTTATGAGGCTTTCCCCCTTCTCCGTTTTCAGGTCTTTCAATGCAGATCTGGGAAGGGAAGAGAAGCTGGCGGACGGTTATGCAATAAGCATTCAGCGGACACCCAGATGGCTAAATTCTGCAAAAAGGAAAATCGAGCGCTACAAAAATTCTCAGAAAAAGACTCTCTGATCAGTACTTCTTCGCTTCTTCTATCAGCATGTTGGGGATTCCGCCAGGAAGGACCTTGTACATAAGCCGACACTTCGCACAGAGAATTACATTCTTCTTATCATCGTACTTGACGTCGCCTTTGCATTTGGGGCATGCCAGTATTTCAAGAAGTTCTTGCTTTGGCTTGTCTTTCATAGCTGATTCTCTACGCGGAAAGGTTTAATAATGTTTAGCCAAACTTCGTTAGGTACTGCCCAGATCGCGTAACCTGGTACCAAGCTCGAACAAGTTCGGCTTGTTTCCAGCACAGCAGGAAATCGCGCCAGCCTGGAAAGCTGGTGGTCGCAAGGCCTTGAGGGTTCAAATCCCTCTCTGGGCGCTATTGATGGGATTTGAACTGGTTCATCCTCGATTGAGACGAAGGCTCATCGGGACCCCAAAGAGCTTTGCTCTTTGAGGAATCCCTCTCTGGGCGCTATAATTTTGCGAGCTTAGGCGAGCAATTGTTAGAATCAGTGATGGTCGAAAAACCTGAGGTTGCCGGGCAAGTCCACGAAAGCAATTCCGAGCTCATCTGCCCGCTTTTTTACATTCTCGAATTCCATGCCGCCGTGCGGTGCAAGCACAGCAGTGATTCCCAGCTCGTGCGCGAGCTCGATGCTGTCTGTGAACGGGAAGAATCCGTCGCTTGCAAGGCTGGAACCGGCAAAATTGTAGTCCGCTGTCCTAATCCTGCCTTCCTTTTCTGCAAGTTCTGCCAGCCTCCTGTTTTTGTAGGCAGCAATGTCGATGCACATCACCCTGTCCTGCTGGCCAGTTCCTATGCCTGTCGTGTATCCGTTCTTTACAATCCTTACAGAATTGGAGCGTACTCTTAGCCTATAGCCCGTGAGCAAGTCTCGTAGCTCACCGTCTGTAGGTTTTCGCTTTGAAACAATGAATGGCCTGAGGTCTTCGATATTTCTTATTGGGGTGAGGAGCGGATCCGACCTTACGATTGAGCCGTCCTGAAGCTTCTTGACTTCGGGCTCGAACTTGTCTCCTGTATATTTCGGTATTGCCTTGTAGGCGTCTTGGTCGTATTCGAATATCCGCACGCTTCCCTTGAAAGAACTTACAACACCTTCATCGAAGCCAGGCGCGACAATAACTTCTGTGAAGAGCTCCCTGATCGCTTCCGATGTATCTCTGTCGATGGGCCTGTTTATGAAAACGGTCCCGCCGAAAGCAGCGCGGAAGTCGCAGTCAAAGGCCTTCCTGTAAGTCTTGTGCAACGGCTCCTCCTGGTATTGCGTTGCAAATCCGCTTTCATTCTCGTGCTTCATTATAGCCACGGTCGGGTCGTCGAAATACATTACGGAGAGCGCCGCATAGAGAATGTCTTCGAAGTTTGTCTGTGATGGGCCTTCCTTGCCAGTCTTTAGCTCTTTGAGCTTTCCAAGGAATGAAAGGTTGTTATAAAGCGCTGCGGTCTGTGTAGGGTTTGTTCCGTATCTAAGATCCCTTACTTTCTCGTAAGAAGTTCCATCGGCAGTCGTAGAATCAGGGTGATTTCCGACATTCTTCGATGCCAGCGGGTCCTTGGGCTTGTCACTCATGGAGGTTCTTCACACCCAGCTCCCAGTGGAAACTGTTGTCATTCATCACAGCAGAGCCCGCGGCGACGCGCACGCCCGGATCCATCCATTCGTAGAGCTCGTTAGCCAGCTCGGCTGGAGTGCTGCCCTTGAATTTCTGGAACCAGATCTTTCCTGTTTCAGGCTTGGAAGGCTCATCGTTTCCTTGGTAAGTGGAAAGGCACACGAACAGTCCATTCTCCGTTCTTTCTACGGAAGCGAAGCTTCTTGCCTGCTTGGCAAGCAGCGCCGCCTGTATGATGGGGTCATCGTCTATAAGCCACCTGATTTTGCCTGCTATCCTCGGCGTCGAATAGTCGTCAGGCTCGTACTGCCTGCTTCTCAGGTCCGAGCTGAGTATTCCGTAGCCTACCGCATCCTTGGTGTGGTCCCCGTTCGTCACGACTGCGCTGGTGCCGTCCTCGTCCTCGCTTCCTACGATTGCCGGATAGAAGAATATGTCATAGCGGTTTTTCTGGTCTTCCGTGAGCTCGCCAACTTCGCGGACGTGGATGCACGGGAGGTCCTTGTATTTTTCCTCTACAAGCTTTCTTTTCTTGCTGCTAGCGCTCCTGCCGCTTATGCCGTAAACGACCGCAGGCTCATTGCTGACAGTCATTCCGACGGCAAGCATCCTTCCGAAGTAAGCCATGAAATCCAGAATAACTAGAAGCCAATCTTTTAATTACGATACGCTGACGAGCTTGCGTGCAAGCGAGCAATTATCTATTTATTTTTCATTATCACGCGGTCAGTCTTCACGGCAAGACCTTTCTTCGACATGCTAGCCATTTCTGCGGTAATCATCTTCGCAGTGCCCATCGCAACCAGCTCGCCTTTCAGCGAGAAAATAGCCACAGAGCCGTCCTTGCGTATCAGGCTCTGCGCTGAGCAGATTGCAGAGGTGTAGACCGGGGAACCGTTGGTGATAGAGGGTATGGCCGAGTCTTTAACTATGACCTTTTTCAGATGCTGGACTGCCTCTTCCACAGGCAGGACAATTCTACGAATTGGCTCCTCTTTTCCATCGGCCTTCCATATTTGATAGGCTTGCTTCAGCTCTTGTATTGTGTGCGCTTGGTTTTCATTAAATGGGCCAGCTTGCACCCTCCTTAACTCGCGCATGTGGCACCCTGTCTTCAGCGCAACGCCAAGGTCGTGCGCAAGCATCCTTATGTAAGTGCCCGCCTCAACCCTGGCGCGGATGCAGATTTCGCGCTCTTTCCTGTCGAGCAGCTCGTAGTCGTAGACTTTCCTTGTCCTCATGCGCCTGACCACGGCAGCGCGAAGCGGCGGTTTCTGCCTTATCTCGCCGACGAATTTCTTCATCGCCTCCTTGAGCTTCTTCTCAGAAATATCCGTGTGGAGGTGGAAGACTCCTACATACTCCTTGTCCTGGCCCTGCAGCGCGGGCATTACTTTGGTTGCATTGTCCAGGCATATCGGAAGTACGCCGGTTGCAGGCGGGTCAAGGGTTCCGGCATGCCCCGCAAGCTTCAGGCCCAGAAGCGCCTTTATTTTTGTGGAGACCTCGCGGGAAGTCGGGCCAGCCCATTTGTCCAATACAATAAAGCCGTTGTGGAGTAGTTCTTCCACGGTTCTTTCAGAAGGAGCCTTGCCTGCTTTTCCTGCTGGGCATTCCTCCCTCTGTATCATTTCAGCCATTAGAATAATCTAACGAGCCAACTATTTCATAAAGGCGAGCAATTCGTTGAGAACTTAGGCTTTTATCCCGTAGAGCGGGCGGATTATGAGCGACAGCGGGATAGATACAAGAATGTACCACCATATCCACCCGAGCTCCCATCCTCCGACAAGAGGAAGGCCTGAAGGCAGTGTGGCAGCCACGAGTTCAAATTTCACCTTGCTGCCTTCGGCGAGCACTTTCCAGGTATTCCCGTCGATTACTTGCCTGCACGGAAGCTGGCAGTCAAAGCTCTGCGCTCCGCTCACGCTTATCTGGCTGTCGGTTTTTGTAACCGTATAGTCCTTTCCGTAGAGCTTGAATGGAGTCTGGCCGTCAGGAGTCGCAATCGCATCGGAATAGAGTGAAGCCATGTAAGGAAGCAGCACTGCGACAATTATGAACGAAGCTATCATCGGCTTCATGTTCATCTTCATGAGCTTGTTCTGCTCTGCCATGGTCTCCTTCATGAGCTCCTTGGCTTTTGTTTCGTCTCCCTTGTGCTGCTTTGCCTGCTTCTGAAGCTCCTGCATCCTGTCCTTTACCTGCTGCGCCTTGTTCTGGTCTATCAGGAAGCGGTAGAAGGCGTTGATTATTATCAGTATTATTACCGCAATCAGGGCTATTGCTACGGTCGGGTTTAGCGTTTCGAAAACCATACAATGTCACTCATCGATATGTCAAACCAGAAAAGAATCGGCATCGACATTAGTTTCCATCTCTCTTTGCTTCGCACAAGCGCTATGCCGATGCTTTCCCTTTTGATTATTGTTACTTCTTCTCAATCTTCTTAGTGCGGAAGCCCTCGCCTACTGCATGGGCTTTGCCGCACGTCTTGCACTTGAATCTCCAGTCCGTCTTGCGAGTGGGCTTTTCGCGTCCCTTCGGGTTTTCCTTTGGAAAGCCTCCGTAACCCTGCATTTTCCTTAGGAAGCGCCTCTGTCCTCGTGCCAGCGTCCTTCGCGGCTTCCTCTTAGCATCTTCGAGAGAGTGCTCTGTATGCGTCCTGCACACGGGGCAGAACTTGAACTGGATTTTTGGTACTAGCATATTTTAACGAACTCCTTTAGGTTTGGGTGAGCAATTAGTCATTTCGCTTCTTCTACGACCCCTTCCTTCAGAAGAAGTTCTGCGATTTCCTTTGGAATAGAAACCACGTCGTTCTCCTTGAGAAGGTATGTCTTCATGTCAGGCCCGACGAACTCGGGCATGCTCCTCTTGACGCGAAACAGCACTTCCTTGGGTTTTCGAAGCTGTTCAAAGAAATCTCTCCTAAAGGCTTTTAAGCCTTCGGCCATCTGCCAGAAGACCGCCTCCTCCTCCTTTAGGAGGTTCTCGGGCGGCATGTTGGTGCGCGCAGTAATCAGTGCCTGGTCAATCAGTTTCCTTTCACGCAACTCCACTATGCGCTGCACGGTGCTCTTGACGTTCTCTATCTCCATTATGTCCGCAGAGCTCTTCTCCTTGAGCTGTTCTTTCCTTTCTATGTACTCCTTCAGCTCGGAAAGGAAGGTCGGGGGGAGCTTCTGCATCCTCTTGGCGTTCCTTTCGTTCCTCTCAACATCTCGTATGCTTTCGAACGTCAGCATATTCTAACGACCATCCTTGCATTGAAGGAGCTATTGTTCAAAGAAACAACAAATTTTCTTAAGGCAATTAATGAACCCGTCCCTTGTGGAAAGCCAGCGCTTTCGGGGAGCGGAATTCGCGGTTGCACACGTCGCAGCTCCAGCCCCTCCATTTCTTTTCATACTTCTCGGTCTTCGGCTCGCGCTTCTCCCTGGGCATCGCCCTTAGCGGATAGACGACGGGATTCTTTATGGCAATCTTGTCGCCGCCCTTCATGCAAATCCTATCAGGCTGGCACACGCCGAATGAGGTGTAGAACTGGCTGTTCGCGCAATTCGCAGGGTTTATCTTCCTGTTCTGGTGCTGGGACCAGCGGACTTGGCCGATTATAGCGGTCCAGGGCAGCTTCGGGGTGTTCTTTTCGTTCCATTCTTTCAGCCGCGCCTCTATTTCTTCCCAGGTCCAGTTGCAGATGCGCAGGAAGTTGATTAGCGTAAAAATAGAGCGTTTCTTGCCGTCCTTTAGCCCCGCCAGTATCAGCTTCATGCAGGGCGGGAAGTATTCTTCTGGAATTTTCTTCTCATACTTGAATTCCTTATTTGGCGCTTCAGTCCTCCTTTCGTGCTCTCCATGCACGGCGTTCCAGTCCAGCGCCTCGAGCAGAAGCGTCTCTGCTTCATGGCCTTTCGGCTGCTTGATGAACTGGACCGTGGATTTCGCTGCATTTTCAGGCTTCGCGTCTTCAAGCCTGAATGTGACTATGTCCTTTCGCTCAATCGGGACCGCAACCAGCCACGTTTTCTCGTTGAAAGAGAACGGCGCTCGGAACAAGTGGCGCGCACCCCAATCCTTTTCCACCTCAAGGAACATGTACGGGTCCAGCTTGCTAGGAGGGCTCTCGAGCATAGCAAGGAGGTCCTTCAGCGGGTGCTTGTCAGTTAGCCTTTCCATTAGCTGGTCCTTTATCTTTTCCCGTATGAAATTCGCCAGTATTCTCGGAGCCCGCGGGTAGTCGCCTTTGAGAAACTTGTTGTCGACCACTGGTGGAAATGCCTCCCACGGCACGATGATGTGAAATCCCCTGCGACCCGAGAACTTTATCCCGTAACTCGTTATGCCGTACTTCTCCAGGAGGTCGCAGATTAGCTCTGCGGCCATCCTGGAATCTTCCCATCCGAGCCGCGAGTCAATATCAATCAAAAAGTCCCAGCCCGTCCTCAGAACGTCGTGGTTCTCGTTGGTGAGGGCCATGGGCATCGACCAGCGCTCTGCCGAAACGTGGAAGGAGGAAACTCCCTTGCGCACAAGCTGTATCACGTCGGCGGGATATTGTATGACGTTCGGCCTTGAGTCGTAGCTGCCGCTTGGATAAGTCCCTACAGCCTCGCGCCCCTGGCTTGCTGCCGCTATCTGCCGGAGAACGTTTTCGTTGGAGTAGTATCTGAGAATTGTTTCCTGCTGCTCCCTTGTGAGTGCCTGCTCCATGTGTGATAGAATTACAGAATCTTTTTATTGCAACAAACAGAGTGAACTATAAGGAACACATATGAATGGCAAAAACGGCTCCAAGAAATTTCTCTTCGTGTCCAAAGTCGCCCTTATCGGGGACCTTGCCTGGCAGGTGAAGAAGGAAGGAAACCAGGTAAAATATTGCATCCACGAGAAGAGCGAGGGCGACGTGGCGGATGGGTTTGTGGACAAGGCCTTCGGCTGGCATGACCATGTGGAGTGGGCGGACGTGATAATCTTCGACGATGTCGGCTTTGGCGCAGCTGCGGACAAGCTTAGGAAGCAGGGAAAGCTCGTTGTGGGCGGCAGCGAATACACAGACAAGCTGGAGAATGAGCGTGAATTCGGCCAGGAAGAGATGAGGAAGCACGGAATAAACACCCTTCCGCACTGGGATTTCACCAACTTCAAGGAAGCCGTCAAGTTCGTGAAGGAGAACCCGGGCCGTTACGTCATAAAGCCCAGCGGCAGAATACAAAGCGAGAAAGAGCTTCTTTTCGTTGGCCAGGAGGACGACGGCAAGGACGTCATACAGCTCCTGGAGCACTACGAGAAGACCTGGGCGAAGAAGATAAAGTCATTCCAGCTCCAGAAGTACGCATCGGGCGTCGAAGTGGCTGTGGGCGCCTTCTTCAACGGAAAAGACTTTGTGACGCCAATCAACATCAACTTCGAGCATAAGCGCATGTTTCCGGGCGACATAGGCCCTTCCACGGGAGAGATGGGGACTTCCATGTACTGGTGCCCGCCGAACTCCATCTTCAAGGCGACCCTTGAAAGGATGAAGAAAGCCCTGGCTGAATCGGGCTATGTAGGCTACATTGACATCAATTGCATAGCCAATTCGCGCGGAATTTACCCGCTTGAGTTCACGTCGCGGTTCGGATACCCGACCATCTCGATCCACATGGAAGGCACGACCAGCAGGTGGGGAGACTTCTTGCACAGCCTTGCCGGAGGGGAAGCCTCCGAGATAAAGACCAAGAAAGGCTTCCAGATTGGCGTGGTGATAGCAGTCCCGCCCTTCCCCTTCCGCGACCCGGTAGCTTTCAGGCGGTATTCCGAGGAAGCGAGCATACTTTTCAAGAAGCCCGATGTCGAAGGCGTCCACATAGGCGACGTTAAAATAATAGAAGGAGACTGGGTGCTTGCCGGAAATTCAGGCTACGCACTCGTGGTCACCGGCAGCGGCGCGACAATCAGCGAAGCGCGGGACCAGGCGTACAAGCGGGTTGCAAACATCCACATACCGAACATGTTCTACAGGACCGACATAGGGGTCCGCTGGTCGGAAGACAGCGACAAGCTCCAGACCTGGGGCTATCTATACTGACGAAGCTTTCGGCTGAGCAATAGCTGATTAGAACTAGCGCTTACTTCACGAGCAGCTTGGCCTTCTCTATGGTGTATTCCCAGTCCTCGTCAATGTAGCCCTTGCCCCTGTAGTACTTGGCGAGCCTTCGTATCTTGCTCTCTATCTTGTCGAAGCTGTGCCTCGCCTTCGAGTCCTTCTTGTTCGTTCCGAGGTGGCTGTGAAGGTTCACGGCCTGGCTGAGAAGGTTGAACATGTCCTCTGGGATTTCGTTGGGCTGCTCTTTCCTAACTACTGCGCCGACCTTGATGCCGAACTGGGACACATCGGGGATTCCATACTGGTCCCTCAGCACCAGGCCTATCTTGGCCGAGCTGTGCCCTTCCTTGAGGAGCTTGGCTATGAGCTTCTCTATCTCCTCCTTGTCGAAGGTTACCCATTCCGCTTTCTTCTTTTTTGCAGCCATTTTCTCACAATCAGGTCTTATCTGTTTCAACCATAACCTTAAAAATCATAAATTAACGAGCCAGGCGAGCTATTAGCCTATAGCATTCCTCTGCCTGTACCTGCCGCGCTTCTCTATGTCAGCCAGGGATTTCAGCACCTTGTCGGAGCCGTCATAGTTTTTCCTGTAAGAATCAAGCACGGCCTTCCATGCCTTCTCAAAAATCTGCCAGTGCGCCGCTTCCAGCGCGTGGCTGAGCAGGTAAAGGTCCGTGGCCTTGTCCTCTGCCCGCGCGCTCTGGAAACCCAGCCCGAAGTCCACAAAGTATATCTCGCCGTCCTTCTCTATCATGTTCGAGGTCGTGAGGTCTCCGTGGATAATGTTGAATTTGTGGAGCCTTGCTATGCTTTCGCCTATCTTTCTTGCGATGCCCTCGAAATTGCCTTCATTAAGGCTGTCTTTCACTTTGCTTCCTTCGATAAATTCCATTCGGATGGAATCTTCCTTTTCCTCGACGATTTGGGGCGTAAGAACTCCGGCCCTTCTGGCTTCCCTTATCAGGTTCGCTTCCAATCTTGTCCTCTTCTTTCGTATTGAAGAATCAAGCTGGGAAAGGCGGTAGCCCTTCTTGACGCGCTGCTTCACAAGCTCTTCGCCTTCGCGGTAAATCACCGCTTCTGCGCCCTGCGCTATTTTCTCCATAGTATTACAAACGAAGTTCGTAATTAGCCTTTTAATTCGTTTTGTTTCTATGTTAGTGTTATTCTAATCTGACGAGCTGCAATAGCAGCGAGCAATTCGTGATGATATGCCAAAGGAATTCGACGCAATCGTTGTCGGCAGCGGGCCTGCAGGCTCTATTGCCGCCATGTACCTCGCAAAGGAACTGGGAAAGGAACGAGTCCTCCTCGTAGACAAGGTGAAGTTCCCGCGCGACAAGATATGCGGCGACGCCCAGGGCAGGAAGGCCGCGAATATACTGAAGGAGCTCGGCATATATGAGGATTACGAGAAGCTGCCGGGACAGAAAATTTACGGAATAACCCTAAGTTCTCCGAACGGCACGCAGGTCGAACTCGATGTAGAGAGCAGGGACAAGCCTGCGCCCGGCTACTGCCACAAGAGGCAGGTGTTTGACAATTTCCTCAACGAGAACGCCCGGAAAAAGGCAACTTTCCAGATCCTCAATGTCAATGACCTTGTCATGGAAGGCGGCGCAGTCAAGGGCGTTATCGGAACGAACGAAAAGGGCGAGAGGGAAGAGATCCGCGCAAAGGTCGTGCTCGGTGCAGACGGGGGGCCCAGCGCCGTTGCAAAGCGCCTTGGCCTGAACGTCAACCCTCCGGAGCACTTCATAGTCGCAGTCCGCGGCTACTACAAGAACGTCACGGGCATGACCGACCGAATAGAAATCCATCTCATCAAGGACCTTATACCTGGCTACTTCTGGATATTCCCGCTTCCTGACGGAGAATGCAACGTAGGATTGGGCATGATAGTCAAGGACAGGAACGAGAAGAAAATCAACCTTACGCATGCCACGATCAAGGCGATGAAGGAAAACCAGCTTTTCAAGGAAAGGTTCAAGGACGCGGTCGAGGTAAGCCCGATCGTCGGATGGAACCTGCCAGTTGCTTCTCACCACAGGAAATGCTACGGTTCTGGCTATTTGCTTCTCGGAGACGCAGCCAGCCTCATAGACCCCCTCAGCGGAGAGGGCGTTGGGAATGCCATGATATCAGGCAGGATTGCTGCACAGGTGTCGATAGAAGCCGTTAAGAAGAATGATTATAGTGAAAAGTTCCTGAAGAAATACGACAAGGAGCTATGGAATGCAATAGGCGATGAGATAAAGTCAAACTACAGGCTGCAGAAGCTGGGCAAGATGTTCCCGCAGCTTATAGACAAGCTGATAGTCAAGGCGAGCCAGGACGAGGGCTTCAGGAAGACTGTGCAGGAATTGCTTCCGTACACAGGCGGCAGGAAGAAGATAGGGACCCTGGAGTTCCTCAAGATACTCGGCCACAACTGGAGCCAGAAGGAATACGACGAGAACGAGAAGCAGCTCGAGAAGGAAGTCCAAGTAAACTAACCTTCAGGCTATTAGTTTGTCAGCCGTTCATTCTCTTTTATATAATAAGAGCAGTGCTCCAAAATCGGTTTTTAAGAGTTGGAAGCGAATTCTATCCATGAAGCTTCTACCGCTTCTTCCTATTCTTGCAATCGTAGCAGTAGCAGGCTGCATCAGCCAGACCGGCCTTCCGGGTCAAGAAGCCCCGGCGGGAGGCGAAGGACCCGGCACTACAGAACCTGCAACAGAGCCGCTTGCGCCGCCAAGCTCGGAAGGCATAGGCTTCGTTCTGGTAACGCCTCAGCCAGGCCAGCACATATTCACTAACAAGGTTAACGTAGTGATTGCCCCAGTCAACTTTACGATAACCCCGCCAGGCGGAGAGCCGGTGCGCGGAGAAGCACATTTCCACATATTCCTTGACGACCGCTCTTACGTCATAGTCGCAAACAATTCTTACACTTTCGAGAACGTTGCCGAAGGTGACCACACTCTAAAGGTTGAGGTCCACAACAATGACCACTCCTCACTCAGCCCGCCGCTCGTAAGGATACTTTACTTCACGACAGGGCCCGCAGCGCCTTCAGGACCGACAGGCTGCAGGTATGACAACCCGCCGTGCCCGCTCGAGTTTGCATGCGAGGACAACGTCTGCGTATCACGAGGCAAGCAGATCGGCAGCGGCTACTAGTTCAAGCTTTTTCTCTACACGTCTAAAGACTAGATATAATAACGAGCGTAACGAGCAAATAGTAAAGCGTGTAATTAGTTATGCCCAAGCTTGACAGGATTGTGATGCAGGGCTTCAAGTCCTTCGCGACAAAGGTAGTCCTGCCCCTGCCCAGCGGCTTCATAGCTGTAGCGGGCCCTAACGGAAGCGGGAAGAGCAATATCGTAGACGCCGTAACTTTTGTCCTTGGAACAACCTCGGCAAGGCACATCCGTGCCCACAAGCTGCAGAACCTGATATTCAACGGCGCAGCCAGCAAGAAGCCAGCCGAATACTGCGAAGTCTCTTTGGTCTTTGACAATTCAGACGGCAAAATCCCCGGAGGCGAGAAGGAAGTAATAATTACAAGGAGGATTACGAGGTCCGGGATTTCTGTCTACAAGATAAACGGCAAAACGGCAATCCGCTCGAAAGTCATAGACCTCCTGTCTGCAGCAGGACTTTCTCCCGACGGCCATAACATAATCATGCAAGGCGACGTCACCAGGATAATAGAGATGTCCCCGAAGGAGAGGAGGGGGATAATAGACGAGATTTCTGGCATAGCAGAGTTCAACGAGAAGAAAGAAGAAGCGCTTAGGAAGCTCGAGCGCGTCGAAACTCGCGTCAACGAGTCGATGGCGGTCATCCTGGAAAAGCAGCGTAGGGTTGAGCAGCTGAAGATAGAAAAAGAGAACGCAGAGCGCTACCAGAAGCTTAACGAGCAGCTGCGCAAAGCTTTGGCTTCATCAATCAACCTCCAGCTCAAGGTCGCTGAGGAGGAAGAGAAGAAGTTCAAGAACGAGACAAAAGTTGACACGAAAGAAATTGCCGCGATGGACAAATCAATAGTAGAAGTAGAGAAAGAGCTTGAAGCGAAGGAAAAGGAGCTCAAGAACATTTCCGATGAGATCATCAAGCGCCGCGGCGTGGACGTGGTAAGGCAGATAGAAAGAATTTCCGGAGAAATCCTCAGGAAGCGGGACAGGATAGAGCTTCTGCAGAGCCAGCTCCAGAACGTTCCGGAAGAAAGCGTAAAGGAAAGCGAGATAGTCAAGCTGTTGCCCGTTGAGGCAAGGCAGTTTTCTACAGTCATAACGGTCCCCAAGGAGTATTCCGCCGCGGTCAACGTTGCAATAGGCCCTCACGCCCGCGACATAATAGTCAATACAGACGTAGAGGCGGTCAAGGCGATAAATTTCATCAAGGAGCGCAGGCTCGGAAGGCACCGCTTCCTTCCGCTTAACAAGATACGCATCAGGGCGCGGGAAGATTTCAAGGAAGGCAAGGGCTTCATAGGATGGGCTCT
>Ga0187893_10004272_pt1 | contig 27475 bp, 33 predicted proteins | sample MA1701074metaG_FD_139574 | JGI IMG/M metagenome (GOLD analysis project Ga0187893, IMG submission 139574) | White microbial mat communities from a basaltic lava cave in the Kipuka Kanohina Cave System on the Island of Hawaii, USA - MA170107-4 metaG ... | reverse complement strand
GCGACGGCTACGCGGATCTGATCGTCGGCGCCGCGAGTCAGGGGGTGGTCTGGTACCGCTACCTGCCCGCCTCCGGGACGTTCTCCAAGCACACGCTCAGCTACTCGTCGTTCACCGAGAGCGGCAGCTCCGTCGGCGATCTCAGCGGCGACGGCTTCGTCGACGTGCTGATCGGCGGCTTCTGGTACCAGAACCCGGGCGCGGGCGGGTCGGTCACGGCGCCTTGGTCCGGGAGCAACGCGTTCGGCAGCAACCACGACTCGCGCATCGCGGACATCGACCGCGACGGCCGGCTCGACGTCGCGGTGCGCTCCGAAGCCAGCACCGGGGTGAACGTGTACTTCCAGAACAGCCCCACGAGCTGGAGTTCGATCGCGGTGAACCCCGGCTTCGGCCTGAACGGCCTCGACCTGGTCGACGTCGATCGCGACGGCTGGCTCGACGTCGTGACTCCCGGCCGCTGGCTGCGGAATCCCGGCTCGCGCACCGGCACCTGGACGACGTACACGTTCGGCACCTGGGGCGCCTACGCGGCGATCGACCACGGCGACGTGAACGGCGACGGCCGGGTCGACCTCGCGCTCTCGGAGTCCGAGCTCGACAACGGCAAGGTGTCGTGGTTCGAAGCGCCCGCCGACCCGACGCAGACCAGCGCGTGGCTCGAGCACCCGGTCGACGCGGGCCTCCACCACGCGCACACGATCTACGTGCGCGACATGGATCTCGACGGCCGTCCGGATCTGCTGGTCTCCGAGTACACCGGAGCGGGACGCCTGATCTTCTACCGCAGCCTCTCGTCGGGAAGCTCGTGGCAGGCACAGACGCTCGGCACGCCCGCACTGCACAACGCGTCGGTGGCCGACTTCGATCTCGACGGCGACATCGACGTGTTCGGCGCGCGCGCGTTCGGCGTGAACCCGGTCGAGCTGTGGCGCAACGACCTCGACTCCCCCGCGCTCCCGATCCCGGTGTTCCCGTACGAGGACTCGGCCCGACATCCGCGTTGGCGCGACGGGCGAGCGAGGGCCGCCCCCGACATCGGACCGCGGGCCGATGTCCCGCGGTGGAGCCCGCAAGCGGCGAAGCCGCGCGCAGCGAGCCGAAGGCGAGCGAAGTCGATTAAGGCAAGATCGCGAAGCCCGCGACTGCCGCGGCCAGCGCCAGCAGCAGCCCCAGGCTCGCGGTGATCGCGTGCGCGCTGCGCAGGGGCGAGCGCAGGTCGCGCTCGAGCCGGAGCCCCAGGTAGCCGCCGGCGGCGAAGCCGACCAGCGCCGCGCTGGTGAGCACGGCGTGGACCGAGCCGAACACCGGCTTCTGGCGCAGAAAGGCCATCGAGGCCAGACCGGCGAGGAAGCCCGCGGCGACCAGCACCAGGAAGATGCGCGCGAAGCGGCGGTGGCGCCGGTTGCCCCAGGGGTGGCGCTCTACCCTACCGCGCCGTATGTGAAGGCCCTCGATCAGCACCACCAGGCCGAGGCCGAGCACGAAGAGCATCGCGACCGGGTGCAGATATGCGAGCCAGCGCACGGCGCGCGAGGCTACCGGCGGCCCGCTCTCTGGTCCAGGCGCGCCGAACCTGTTATCTCGATGGTCGGATGGGGGTGGACGAAGGCGCGGTGTTGCGCGCCGCGGTTGCTCACTTGGAGCGATACCGCAGCGCGATCGAGGTCGAGGTGAACCGGCGCCTCGCGCGCGCAGAGCCTGCGCCCGAGGTTCGCGCCGAGGTGATCCGCCGCTTCCGCACGTTCGTGCGCCTCGCGAGTCTCTCCGCCGAGACGGCGCGCGTGTCGCTCGACGGCCTGGGCGGAAACTCCGCGCTCGCGCTCGAGAACACGATCTCGGCCGCGGTGCAGATCGCGAACGGCTTCGATCCCGCGCCCGACGTGCGCGACGCGCTCGTCGACATGGAGGCGCGCTTCCGCTCCGGCGTGCGCCGCATCCTGGCGCCCGAGGAGCGCGAGGAGCGGCACGAGCGCAACAAGAAACGCCCGACGCCGAACGCCGGCAAGCGCGTGCGCGGCGCGATCGACCGGATCTCCGACACCTACGTCGCGCTGAACCTCGACTCGAGCACGATCTTCGACGTGAACCCCGCGGCCGAGGCGCTGTTCGCCACCGACGCCGCGCGGCTGATCGGCAGCTCGCTCGCCAGCTACATCGCGCCCGCCGACCAGGTGAGCTGGCGCGAGCTCGAGTCGCGGCTCGACGCGGGCGAGGACTCCGGCCCGATCGAGCTCACGATCGCGCGCCCGAACGGCGACTTCGTGCCGGTCGAGGTCACGATCGCCAGTCACAGTATCTCGGGCAAGCGGCTCGCGATCTTCATCGCGCGCGAGCGGATCAAATCTCTGCCGCCGGGCGCTACTCGACCCTGAGCACCGTGCCGCTCGGCATGCGCGCGACCAGCGAGCGCGCCGCGCGCTCCGCGTAGTCCTCGTCGCGCGACTCGAGCGTCAGCATCGTCATGTAGTCGGCGTCCGCGGAGGTGCGCGGGTAGCTGCCCAGCGCGAGCTCCGCGAACTCGACGAGCAGCTCGTTCAGATCGGCCGCGATGTCGCTCTCGATCAGGCTCACGTACACCCGGCGCAAGAACACGGGGTCGCCCTTGAACAGGTCGCGCGCCGCGTCGAACTTGGCCTGCAGCAGGCGCGGGATGCCGGGGAACACGAACACGTTGCGCACCTGGACGAGCGGGAACCAGAGGTCCTTCGACGCGATCAGCGACGCGCCCACCGGCAGCGTGCACATCTTCAGGTGGCTCGCGTTGGGCTCGCGCCCGCGCAGCGCGCCGAGCAGCATCGCGGTCATCTCCGCGTTCTGCTCGAGCGGCACGCCGAACGCAGCGGCCACGCCTTCCATGGTGACATCGTCGTGTGTCGGCCCGACTCCACCGCTGGTCAGCACGTAGTCGTAGGCGGCCGCGAACTCCGCCACGTCGCGCGCGATCTCGGAGATCACGTCGGAGATCACGTGTACGCGCGGCACGTCGACGCCTTGCCGGCGCAGCTCGCGCAGCAGGTAGGGCGTGTTCTCGTCCTGCACCTTCCCCGTCAGGATCTCGTTGCCGATGATGATGATCCCGGCGGTCGACATCGCGAGCGATCTTAGGCGCCGGGGGGTGCTGCTTCAACCGCGGCGCACCGTCGCCTATCATGGCTGCGTGCCGACGGTTCGCTTCCTTCCCAAGGGCGTCGAGCTCGAGGTGCGCAAAGGCACCCGACTGATCGACGCGGTGCGCGACGCGGGCCTGCCGATCGCGCGCGCCTGCGGCGACGACCTCGTGTGCGCGAAGTGCGGCGTGCGGATCCTGTCGGGACGCGTCGCGCGCGAGGCGCCGGTCGAGCGGCGCGCGAAGGCGCGTAACCGAGTGCCGCCCGAGCTGCGCCTGGCCTGCGCGCTGCGCGTGCACGGGAACCTGTCGCTCAGCGCGGAGTACTGGTGAAGTCGGCGCTGCTGATCGTCGATCACGGCTCGCGCCGGCCGGACGCGCACGTGCACCTCTTGTGGGTGGCCGAGCAGGTGCGGCGGCGCCGGCCCGGGCTCGCGGTCTACCTCGCGCACATGGAGCTGGCCGAGCCCTCGATCCAGGCCGCGGTCGACGCCTGCGCGGCCGACGGAGTCGAGGAGCTGCACGTCCACCCGTTCTTCCTCGTGCCCGGCCTGCACGCGGCCGAGGACGTGCCTCGCCTGGTCGCGGCCGCCGCGCTGGCCCACCCGCGCATGCGCGTGCGCGTGACCGAGGCCACCGGGTCTGTCGCCGGAATCGCGGATCTGATACTCGCTACGATCCCGGCTGACTGAACCCTCCCCCGAACCGAGGTCCCCCGCATGGCCCGCATCAACGACCACTACCTGAAGCTCGCGAGCGGCTACCTGTTCCCCGAGATCGGGCGGCGCGTGCGCGTGTTCCAGGAGCAGAACCCCAAGGCCCAGATCATCCGGCTCGGGATCGGCGACGTGGTGCTGCCGATCCCGCCCTCGATCCGCGCGGCCATGCACCGCGCGATCGACGAGATGGGGGACGAGGCCACCTTCCGCGGCTACGGCCCGGACCAGGGCTACGACTTCCTGCGCTTTGCCGTCGCCGAACACGACTTCAAGGCGCGCGGCGCGAGCGTCTCGCCCGACGAGGTGTTCGTCTCGGACGGCAGCAAGTGCGACAGCGGCAACATCCAGGAGATCTTCGCCACCGCCGCACGCGTCGCCCTACCCGATCCGGTGTACCCCGTGTACGTCGACACCAACGTGATGGCCGGCCGCACGGGCCCCGCGAACGAGGCGGGCGCGTACGAGGGCGTCACCTACCTGCCCTGCACGGAGGCGAACGGCTTTCGGCCCGCGCCGCCGGACCGGCCGGTCGACGTGGTCTACCTGTGCTTCCCGAACAACCCGACCGGCGCGGTCGCCACCCGCGCCGAGCTCGAGGCCTGGGTCGGCTTTGCGCGCGCGAACGAGGCGGTGCTGCTCTTCGACGCGGCCTATGAGGGCTACATCCGCGACCCCGCGATCCCGCACTCGATCTACGAGATCCCGGGCGCGCGCGAGGTGGCGATCGAGTTCCGCAGTTACTCCAAGGCTGCCGGCTTCACCGGCCTGCGCTGCGGCTACGTCGTGGTGCCGAAGGAGCTGATCGGGAAGGACGCGAAGGGCAACCCGGTCGACCTGCACCGGCTGTGGCTGCGCCGGCAGTCGACCAAGTTCAACGGCGCGAGCTACCCGATCCAGGCCGGCGCGGCCGCCTGCTACACCGAGGAGGGCCGGCGCGAGACGCGCGCGAACATCGACTACTACATGGAGAACGCGCGCATCATCCGCAGCGCGATGACCGCCGCGGGCCTGCGCGTGTACGGCGCCGAGAACGCGCCCTACGCCTGGATCAAGACGCCGGCCGGCGTCGGCTCGTGGGAGTTCTTCGACCGCCTGCTCGCGAAGGCCCACGTGGTGTGCACGCCGGGCGCAGGCTTCGGCTCGTGCGGCGAGGGCTTCGTGCGCCTGTCCGCGTTCGGCAAGCGCGACAAGATCGAAGAAGCGCTCGAGCGCGTGCGCCGCGAGCTCGGCGCGGGCGCCTGAGCGGCTGAGCGTGGATTTCAGGGACTCCCCCGAGCAGGCGAAGCTGCGCGCCGAGGTGCGCGAGTTCGTTTCGGCCGATCCGGCGGTGCTCGCACGCCCGTTCCTCGAGGACGGATGGATCGCCGGCTTCGATCCCGCGTTCTCGAAGCGCCTGGCGGCGCGGGGCTGGCTCGGCATGACCTGGCCCAGGCAGTACGGCGGCCAGGAGCGCTCGTACCTCGACCGGCTGATCGTGACCGAGGAGCTCCTGCTCGCGGGCGCGCCGGTCGCCGCGCACTGGTTCGGCGACCGCCAGATCGGCCCCGCGCTGCTCGCGCACGGCACGCCCGCGCAGAAGGCGGAGCTCGTGCCGCGCATCGCGCGCGCCGAGATCAGCTTCTGCATCGGCATGAGCGAGCCGAACGCGGGCAGCGACCTGGCCGGACTCGCGACGCGCGCCGACACGGACGGCGAGGAGTTCGTGATCCGCGGCCAGAAGACCTGGACGAGCTTCGCCGAGCACGCCGACTACTGCTACCTGGTCGCGCGCACGAACGCCGACGCCCCCAAGCACAAGGGCATCAGCGAGCTGCTCGTGTCGATGCGCGCGCCCGGCATCACCGTGCGGCCGATCCGGGACATGGTCGGCGAGTCGCACTTCGGCGAGCTGTTCTTCGACGACGTGCGCGTGCCGAAGAGCGCGCTGATCGGCGTTCAGGACGCCGGCTTCTACCAGATCATGCAGCAGCTCGACTTCGAGCGGAGCGGGATCGAGCGCCTGATCTCGAACGCGCCGCTCTGGCGCGACGCGCTCGCGCTCGCCCGCGAGCGCGGCCTCACCCGACGCGATCCGGTGTTGCGCGAGAAGATCGCCGAGCTCGAGATCGCCGCCCGCGCCGGCCGCGGACTGATCTACCGCGTGGCCGAGATGCTCTCGACCGGCCGCGTGCCCAACTACGAAGCCGCGGTCGCCAAGACCTTCTGCACCTCGCTCGAGCAGCGCATGACCGACCTGGTCGTCCAGATCCTGGGCGACGCCGGCGCGCTCGACGCCTCCGACCCACGCGCCCCGTTCGCCGGCCGGGCCGCGCGCACGTTCCTCTACGCCGCCGCCTACACGATCCAGGGCGGGACGAACAACATCCTGCGCAACATCATCGCGACACGGGGGCTCGGGCTGCCGGGCTGATCCGCCGTGTTACGATCGATCGCGAGGTGACCTCGACGCGTTCGCTTCTTCTCTTGTTCGCGCTCGTGACTCTCTCGCCGAGCGCGTGCACGAGCCCTGACTCGCGTCCGGCAGCCGTCCCGCTGGAGCAGGGCCAGATCGACGTCTATCTCCTGCCGGTCGGCAGCTTCCCATTCGAGGCTGCCAACGCACTGGCGGTGGATCTGAGCAGTGACGTCGGCGTGAACGTGCGCGCGTCGCTTCCCATGGGAGCGGACGATCTGAGGCCGCTGCCGTCCGGTGACCAGTTCGCCGCCGAGGACGTGATCGCCAGAGCGCGAGCGGTGGGTTCGCGCCTGCCCGATCGCAGCGCTCGCTCGATCGTGATCGCGCTTGCGATCCTCGACATCAACGACCGCGAGCAGAGACTGCGATTCATCTTCGGGAAGAACGATCTCGAAGGCCGTACGTCCGTCCTCTCGACGGCGCGCATGGGCTATTCGACCACGACGGTCGAGGGCACTGCGGAGCAGGTCTACCTGCGCTTGTACAAGATGACGAAGCGCGCGATCGGCGAGCAGTACTTCGGCTACAGGCGCTCCTCCGACATTCGAGACGTGATGTACGCGCCGATCATGTCCCTGGCGGACATCGATGCGATGGGCACGAGCTTCGCGGAGCGCTCTCCGCCGGAGGGCGCGGCTTCCGTGCCTTCCCCGCCGCAGGGCTACGCCTGGCGTCACATCCCCTCGATCCGAGCCGCAATCCTCGTCCCCGACGGCTGGCACTTCCGCGAGGAGCACCAGGGAACGACCCGCGCCGCGTTCGTGACCAGGGAGGACATCGGTTCGGGGCGATTCGTGGTCGGCGTCTCGCTGAATGCCTTCGTCGGCGATCCGAGCGCGCCCGCCCGCCTGAAGCGCATCCTCGACGAGGTCGCCGCGAGATGCACCGCCCAACAGCTGCAGGGCGCGAACGGTCCCTTCGTGACGAGCTCGTGCCAGTTCAGCTCCCCGCGACCGGATGGGCTGGAGCCGGTGCGCGTGTACATGCTCGGCATCGTGAACGCTCGAACCAGGACGTCCTACCTGCTGACCTTCGAGAGCCCGCAGAGCGAATGGCCGGCCACCTGGACTCTCGGCCGAACGATCCTCGACTCGCTCGCCCTCGAGACCGAGATCTGATTCGCCACTAGCCGCTCGCGCCGTCCTTCGACCGCGGGATCTCCGACCGGTCGAGCCGGGTCACGACTTCGTCGAGCCGGTCGGCGAGGTGATTGACCAGGCGCCAGGTGCGCACGTTCACCTCGTAGTCGAGCGCCGCGCGCTTCTCCGCGTACGCGCTCTGGCGGTTGCTGCTGACCAGCAGGAAGAGGGTGATCAGGACGCCCTCGATCGAGAGGATGATGCCGAGCAGGCCGTAGGGGTAGGCGTCGAAGGCGCTGAAGAAGGCGACCAGGCCCGAGTTGGCGAGGATCCAGAAGGCGAACCACAACAGGTGCGCGGTCACGAAGTGCGGCCGGCCGCTCGCCTCGGCGACGCGCTCGGCGAGCTTTGCGATGCGCGACGTGTCGCGCTCGAGCTCCTCGAGGACGTACGAGAATCCTCCGAGCGCCCTGCGGCAGGCGGCATTGGCGCAGAAGACCGCGTTCGAGTCGTTCGTGCCGCCGCAGCCCGGGCACTGCACGGGCGGTCCGCTCGCTCGATCGTGGGGATGGCTGACCGTCGCGGGTGCGCTGGAGCTCATGGCGCTGCCTTCTGCAAGGTCGCTCTCGAGCCGACTGCGTTACTTCCTCAGCCGGCCGAGAGGCTCCGATCCTGGCGCGCTGCGGCGGAGTCGGCGCGTCCCACGGCCTCGTCGTCGTGCGACCTGCCGACCAGCACGTAGTCGCGCGCGAGGTCTGCACGCACGCGCCCGTCCGCGTCGAGCAGCCAGCGCATGGCCAGCCGGCTCGGGACCGGCACAGGCTCGAGCGGAAGACGCGTTCCGAACACCAGATCCCAGACCGGGCTCGTCACGCCGTGCGCGAGCCGCGGGTCGACGAAGTGGTGCGCGAAGTGGTTGCGGCGGCGCCAGCGGCCGTACGGCCCGCGCGGCGCGTGCGTGTGGACGCGGCGGTGCAGCACCTCGTAAGCCAGGTACGCGGCGATGAAGCCGAGCGTGAACGAGAGCGAGGCGCGCGCGCCGGCGGCAAGCCCGACGCCGGGCAGCAGCAGCGCGGTCACGGCCAGCGCCGCGAGCGCCTTCTGCCACCACGGCGCGAAGTAGTCTGGACGCGCGTGGTGGAGCCGGTGCTCGAGCGCGCCCGGGCCGCGCCCCGAGCGGCCGTGGAACACGAAGCGGTGCAAGAGATACTCGGCGAGCGTCCAGGTCGCGGCGCCGGCGGCGAGGCAGAGGACCGGAACGAGCATCCCCCAAGCCTAGCTCGCCGCGGCGAATCGGGGCTGAGCCGTCAGATCTGGATCCGGTATCCGTCGGGGTCGGCGACGAAGGCGGTCGGATAGCCGCTCGCGCTCAGCACGCGCTCGATCAACCTGCCGCCCGCCGCCTCGACTTCGAGAATCGCCTGGTCCAGGTCGTTCGCGTCGACCAGCGGAAAGCCGAAGTGATCGATGCCGCCGCTGCGACCGATGCGCTCGTCGTCTCCCTCGCGCAGCGTGACGATCTCGCTCGTGCCGGGCGTCTGCATGAACACCATGCGCTCGCCGTCGTTCCGCAGCACCACCTTCAGGCCGAACGCCCGTTCGTAGAAGCGCACGGATCTCTCGAGATCCCGCACGACCAGGTGGATGTGGCTCATTCCTCGGTGCTTCATCGCGGCTCTCCTTGGGTGGTGTTCCAGGCGGCGATCTGGTCGAGGTCGCACGCAGCCGTCTCCGGGACCCCGAGCAGGATCGCGATCGCGGCCGGCACGGCGGCGAGCGCCATCCACGAGACTGCGGCCGCGTGGCTGCCGGTGATTCCGTAGAGCAACCCCTCGACCGCGAGCCCGAGCGCGCCGCCGCCGCTCAGCGCGAGCATGCGCACTCCGCTGGCGGTGACTCGGTGCGACGTGCCGAACAGCTCCGCGCCGAGCGCGCCGAACAGCACGTCCGCCGCCATGAAGCTGGCCATCATCGCGAGCCAACAAGCCACCAGGCCGGGGCCGCTCGCGGAGTAGAACGCGACCACCCCAAGCGCATTCACCAGCAGGCTCGCCACCAGCACGCGTCGGCGCCCGACGCGATCCGACAGGTGGCCGGCGAGAGGGTACGTCGCGAGCGTCAGCGAGCCGGCGCCGACGACCAGGAGCGTGACGTCGGGCGGGCTCCAGCCATGCACGTCTTGAAGAGTCTTGGAGACGAGGGCCAGCGCTGGCGAGACCCCGAAGCCGAAAGCCACCGTTCCGACGACGAGCGAAGCGAGTCGAGCGGGGCGTACGACGAGGAGCTCGCGCACGGGCCGGACCCAGCTCCCGGCGTCGCCGCCGTGCAGCTCGCGATCTCGTGCGAAGCGATCTGTCTCGCGCAGACCGGACCGAAGCCACGCGAGCGCGAGCAGCGGCAGCGCTCCCGCCGCGTACAGCGCGCGCCACCCGAAAGGCAGCGCATCGACGAACCCGTAGCTGATCGCGGCCACGCCGTGGCCGAGCGCGCCGAAGATCGCGAGCACGCCGAACGCGAAGCCCCGACCGCCCGCGCGGACCTGCTCGGCCACGATCACGATCGCGATCGTCTCCTCAGCGGCGATGAACGCGCGCGCCGCGAGCTGCAGCCACAGGAACTGTGCGGCGGTCTGCGCGAAGGCGGTGGCCGTGGTGAACACCGCGAATCCGAGGATCGTGGCGAGCAGCAGGACCCGCCGACCCGCGCGGTCTGCGGCGACCGAGAGAGCCAGGCCACCGAGCGCGCCGAGCTTGACCGCACCCACCAGCGGGCCGAGCTCGTTCTCCGCGATCGCCAGGCTCGCCTGTATCTGCGGCAACGCCAGGCCGACCAGCGCCATGTCGTATTGGTTCAGCAGGAAGCTCACCCCGAGCAGCCCGAGCAGGCGCCGCTCGTCGCGCGCCGCGTCTTCCAGGTGTCGCTTCTCGGTGTCGCCGCCGCGCTGCATCACGGCTCGCGCGCTGTCGCGCTATGCTGCCGCCGCGCGAAGACGAGTCGGGCTCGGTGCGCGCGGGAGGTCCTGGCATGGCGAAAGGCGGGTCGAGGCGACCTCGCAGGCGTCCGAGACAGGAGCGGGCGCGACACACCCGCGACTCGATCCTGACGGCCACCGAGGTCGTCGTCGCTCGCGAGGGGACGCGCCGCGCCACGACCAATCGCATCGCCGAGCGCGCGGGCGTCAGCATCGGTTCGCTGTATCAGTACTTTCCGAACAAGGGCGCCCTCATCGAAACACTGCGAGGGCGCGAGCGCGACGGCTTCGAGTCTCGGCTCGAAGAGCGGATCGACGCGCTCGGCGCGCTGCCCCTGCGCGACACGATCGCCGGCCTCGTCGCGTTGCTGATCGGGTATCACCGCGAGCGGCTTCCGCTGCACAACGCGCTCGCGGCGGACGAGACGGACTTCCACCGCGCGGTCGAGACGCGCTGGCTTCCGCTGGTGGTGCGCCATCTCGACGGGCGCCGCGAGGAGCTGCGCCCGACCGATCTTCCGCTCGCCGCGCGCATCGCTTTCGACGTGCTCGAATCGCAGACCCACGGCGTCGCTCTCCGCCGCCCGGAGCTGCTCGACGATCCCGCCTATGCCGGAGAGCTGACCGAGCTGGTTCATCGCTACCTCGCGAAGTGATCGGTTCGGCGGCATCGCGAGCCCAGTGTCGCCGCGGCGAGCGCGCGGCGCAGCTCGCAAACGGCATCGCTTCGAGCGCACGCAAGTGCGCGCCGCAGTGCGGGAACTTCGGTCGCGGCCCACGGCAGCCGGGGCGGCGCCCCGGTCTGCTCACGTTCAGCCGCGGCGCTTCTCGGCCTCCGCCGCCGACTCTTCCGCGTGTCGGGCCGTGACGTAGGCGCGCAGCGCGCGCCGATCGCGCTCGGCCATGCGGGTGATCTGCACGCCGAAGAACGACAGCGCGCCGTGCCGGGTGCGGTGGCGCAGCATGCCGCTGGCCGAGAACGACGGCACGCCGGGCAGCGTGACGATCAGCTCGACGTCGCCGAGCAGGTCGCAGCCCTCGAAGCCGTGCGGCACGAGGATGCCCAGGCCGGTCTGGCTCACGTCGCGCGCGTGGAAGACGTCGAGGAAGCCGGGGCCCATGACCTGCACCTCGACGGGCCGGTCGTGCTCGGGCCGCACGCGCACGCGCTCCATGTCCACGGCCTGTGTTTCGGCGAGAGTTGCCGGTCGCTTGACGGCGGCAACGCCACCTGGTGTCAGGCCCTGGGCGCGAGCCGGTAGCGGATCGGCAGGTGCTTGATGCCGGCCACGAAGCTCGCCGCGAGGCGCTCGGCCGCGCCCAGGCGCTCGACGTCCTGGAGCCGGCCGACGAACTCCGAGAACAGCGCGCGCTGCGAGCGCCGCGCCAGGTGCGAGCCGAGGCAGAAGTGCTCGCCGATGCCGAAGCCGAGGTGCGGATTCGGGTGGCGGTCGATGCGGAACTCGTAGGGTGCCTCGAACACGTCCTCGTCGCGGTTGGCGGAGGCGTAGAACAGGACGGCGCGGTCACCCGCGCGGATCTTGGCGCCCGCCAGCTCGTAGTCGCGCGCGGCCGTGCGCATCATGTAGTTCACGGGCGTCGTCCAGCGCACGATCTCCTCGACCGCATCGGCGACGCGGCCCTCGGGATCGGCGTGCAGCTTCGCGCGCTCGGCGGGGTGGTCGATCAGCGCGTGCATGCCGCCGGCGATCGCGTTGCGCGTGGTGTCGTGGCCGGCGGTGAAGGTGATCAGGTAGTAGCCGAGCGTCTCGATGTCGCCCATGCGCGCGCCGTCGACCTGCGCGTTGGCGAGAAGGCCCGCGAGATCGTCGCGCGGGTTCGCGCGCCGCTCGGCGATGATCTTGCCGAAGTAGGTCAGGAACTCGATGCCGAGCGCGCGCAGCGCCTCCTGGCGGTCCGCCTCGGAGCGCTTGAACTCGGGGTCCTCGCCGGCGAACAGCTCCTGGGTGAGGCGCAGGATCACCGCGTCGTCGCCCTCGGGCACGCCCAGGATCGAGCACAGGATGCGCAGCGGGTGCTCCACCGCGACCTCGGTCACGAAGTCGCACGTGCCCTCGCCGCCCACCTGCTTGTCGTACAGCCGGTCGACCAGGTTGCGCGCGCTCGCCTGCACGACGTCGTCGATCCGGCCCAGCGCCTGCGGCGTGAAGAAGGGGCTCGCGACCTTGCGGTACTTGCGGTGCTTGGGCGGGTCCATCGTGATGATGGTCTGCATCACGTCGAACGGGCCCTTCTCGCCGCGCGCCATGCGCTCGGCGATCTCGCGCGTGGCGGGCACGATGCCCTTGCCGCTCTCGAACACGTCGGGCTGCTTGGAGATCTCGGAGATGTGCGCGTGCTTGGTGATGGCCCAGAACGGCACCAGCTCGATCGGCTCGCACCAGTGCACGGGCGACTCGCTGCGCAGGCGCCGCCAGATGTCGTGCGGGTAGCCGCGGGTCGCGTAGGCCTGGGGCTCGAGCAGATCGGTGCCGTCGGTGATCGCCATGGCGGGATCATGACCCCCGCGCGTGCGCCGGTTCAAGCGGGCGGGTAGCTCAGAACAGCTCGAAGCTCGCGCTGTACTGCACCTGCACCCCGATCGCCTGCGAGGCGTTCCGGCCCGCCAGGTCGAAGGTCGCGCCCGCGATGACGCCGCGGTTCTCGGACCAGCTGTACTCGAGCGCGGGCGCGATCGAGTACAGGACGGCGCGCTCGCTGCCGACCTGCGCGGGCGCTCCGTCCTCCGTCAGGCCGGGGTCGCCATGGAAGCGCGTGGCGGCGCTGCGTGTGTAGACCGCGTCGAGCGCGAGCGCCCAGCGCTGCGACAGCGCGTACTCGACGCTGAGATACGCGGTGAGCGCGCCGCCGGGCACGACCGTGCCGCGCGTGCCCCGCCCGCCGCCGTAGGTGTTGGCGCCGTGCACGTCGACGCGCGAGGCGTAGAAGTCGAGCTCGAGGCAGGCGTGCGGCCGGAACACGTGTTCGCCGAGCGCGAAGGTCTTCGCGGTGTTGAAGCGCAGCGTGGTCACGTAGCTGCCGCCGCCCAGCGCGTCGGCGCCGTCGCGGTCCGAGTCGAGGCGCTGGTACTCGCCCGTCGGCAGCATCACCAGGAAGTCGACCCGGGCGTCGGGCACGAAGCTCGACGCGGGGTCCTGTTCGAGCAGCGCGAGCCCGAGCCCGAGCTGCGTGTCGCCGACGCCACTCGCGGACTCGCTGCCGTCCTTGTTCCACTCGGCCTGCGCGTTCAGCGAGACCTGCAGGCGCTCGAGCAGGCCGTACGCGACGAGCAGCTGCGGGTTGATCGAGTAGCTCGGGTGCGCGCTCCCGAGCCGCTGCCCGTTCTGCCCGAAGGTCGCGCGCCCGTCCGCGAGCACCAGCGCGGGCTCGAGCGAGAGCACGCCTGGATCGTTCACGACCGCGCCGGGCGCCTCGAGCGGGCCGGTGAACCACGGGTCGGCGCGCACCGCGACCGCGGCGAACAGGATTCCGGCTGCGAGCGAGAGCGCGAGTCGCACGTGCGCCCCTAGATTGGACTCGCCGGACCGCCCCGTCTACGATCCGCGCATGAGCGCGAACCCCGGAATCGAGCCGTCCCCCGTCAACTCCGAGGCCTTCGTCACCGACCCGTTCTCGATCATCGCGCGCCTGCGCGAAGAGGATCCGATCCACTTCGTGCCCGGGCTGCCGTTCTGGTACGCCACGCGCTACGACGACGTGCGCGCGCTGTTCACCCACCCGGACGTCACCAACGACCCGCGCGCCTGGCAGTACTACGTGCCGCCGCCCGAGGGCACGTACCAGCGCTGGGCGTCCGACAACGGCCTGTTCTCGCTGCCGCCCGAGCAGCACGCGCGGGTACGCCGTCTGGTGTCGAGCGCGTTCTCGCCGCGCGCGGTCGTGCGCATGGACCAGCAGGTGCTCGACGTGGTCGAGCAGTTCGCCGCGCCGCTGCGCGGGCGCACCGGCGTGGTCGACCTGATGAGCGAGTACACCGACCCGATCCCGAACGCGACCATCAGCCGCATCACGGGCGTGCCCGCGAAGTCCGGCGAGGAGGTGCGCTTCCGCGAGCTCGCGCAGGCGACCATCCGCGGCTTCTTCGCCTTCGCCGACCCCGACGCGAAGAAGGCCGGCGAGCTCGCGTTCATGGAGCTCGCCGAGTGGGTGCGCAAGCTCGCCGACGAGCGCCGCCACGCGCCTCGCGAGGATTTGATCAGCGACCTCGTGCAGGCGCGCGACGAGGGCCGCGCGACCAGCGACGACGAGATCATCACGCTCGTCACCGGCCTGATCGGCGCGGGCAGCGAGACTACCGCGATCGGCGGGCTGGTCTCGGTGCTGACGCTGCTCGCGCACCCCGACACGCTCGCCCGCCTGCGCCGCGACCGCTCGGCGATCCCGGCCGCGGTGAACGAGATCCTGCGCTTCGGCTTCGGCGGCGGCGGCGGCCTGCCGCGCTACGCGGTGCGCGACTTCGAGCTGCGCGGTAAGAAGATCGAGAAGGGGCAGATGATCATGCTCTCGTTCACGGGCGCGCACCGCGATCCGAGCGTGTTTCCCGATCCCGACCGCTTCGACATCGACCGCGACAACAGCGCGCTCACGATCTTCGGCCACGGCCCGCACTTCTGCATCGGCGTGCACCTCGCGCGCTCGGAGATGCGCGCGATGATCGACGCCGCGCTGGACTTCCTGCCCGAGCATGCGCGCCACCGCGAGGATCTGGTGAACTGGCAGCGCACCGGCTTCTTCCGCCGGCCGCTGAACTGCCCGGTGGACTTCGGCGCTTGAGCGTCCGGCCCGCCGCCCTGCTCGCGCTGCTGCTGGCGGTGTCCGGCGCGCCGGCCGCGGCTTCGGCCGCGCCGGAGACGGTCGTCTTGCTCCACGGCCTGTACCGCGGCTCGCGTGCGATGCAGCCGCTCGAGGCGCCGCTGCGCGAGGCGGGCTTCATCGTCGTGAACCTGGACTACAGCGCGCGCTCGCAGCCGCCGGAGCAGGTCGTCGCCGCGCTGGACGGCGCGCTCGACGCCTGCTGCGCGGCCGCGCCGAAGCTGCACTTCGTCACGCACTCGTTCGGCGGGATCGCGACGCGCGCCTGGATCGCCGGGCAGCGGCCCGCGAACCTCGGCCGCGTGGTCATGCTCGCGCCGCCCAACCACGGCAGCCCGCTCGCCGACGTGGTCGCGGGCTCGGCGCTGCTGCGCTTCCTGGCCGGGCCGACCGCGGCACGGCTCGGCACCGATCCCGCGAGCCTGCCCAACTCGCTGCCGCCCGCCGACTTCGAGCTGGGCGTGATCGCGGGCACCGAGACGCGCAACCCGCTCGGCGCGTGGCTGATCGACGGCGAGAGCGACGGCACCGTGCCGGTCGCGAGCACGCGCCTCGAGGGCATGGCCGATTTCCTGACCGTGCCCGAGCGCCACACCTGGATCATGCGCTCGGGCGAGGTCGCGGCTCAGGCGATCGCGTTCCTCAAGAACGGACGCTTCGCGCGCTAGCCGCGGCGTCGCGCGTCGCGGCGAGGTCGCCGAAGCTCTGCTTCTGCGCGCCCGGGCGCAGCACGTCCATCGGGTCGCGCAGATCGTCGACGTAGCCGAGCGCGTAGGCGCCGCGCTGGTAGCCGATCAGGCGCAGGAGCGGCTCGGGCAGGTCGCGCGCGATCTCGTGCGGCACCGACAGGTACTGGTTCTCCTCCTGGCGCAGCCAGGAGCGCGCGTAGGTGATGTTCAGGCCCCAGCGCGTCTCGCTCGAGCGGTTCGCGCCGCCGCCGTGGTAGATCGCGCCGGTGTAGAAGAGCACCGAGCCGCGCTCCATCTCGGCCGGGATCGTGTCCTTCTCCTCGAACTTGAGCCCGTCGTCGTAGCGGTTGCTACCGGGGATCACGCGCGTCGCGCCGGTCGCCTCGGTGAAGTCGGTGAGCGCCCAGATCGTGTTGCACTGCACCTCGTAGCCCTTCGGGAACGGGAAGAAGTCGAATGCCCATTGGTCGCGGTGGATCATCTGCGCGGGCTCGCCGGGGCCGATCGCGATCACCTGCGTCAGGTGCAGGTGGAAGCTCGTGGCACCGGTGAGTGTCGCCTTGGTCGCGGCCAGCGCGAGCGGGTGCTGCACGACTTCGCGCGCCGCGGCCGAGCGCGCGACCAGCCCGCCGGTCCTGCGCGTGCGCCGGCCGCTGAAGCCGTCGCCGCCGGTCGCGGTCGCCTCGACCCAGGGCTCGAGCTCGGCGCGCAGGCGCGCGAGCGCTGCTGTGTCGAGCACGCGGTCGACGATGCACGCGCCGTCGCGCGCGAGCAGCTCGGCGATCTTGTCGCCCGAGGTCGAGGGATCGAGGTGTTCGAGCGCCATCTTGCCGGCCTCCAGAGCGCAGGTCTTGCGCAGCTCCCCGGAAGGATGCCACGGCTGACGGGCGTGGCATACTCCGCGCCATGACCCAAACCCCCACGGTCGTCATCCTCGGCGCCGGCGTATCCGGCCTGTGCACCGGCATCAAGCTGCTCGAGGCCGGGATCTCGTCGTTCACCATCCTCGAGAAGTCCGACCAGGTCGGCGGCACGTGGTTCGAGAACCAGTACCCCGGCGCGGCCTGCGACGTGCCGTCGCACTACTATTGCTTCTCGTTCGAGCCCAATCCGGACTGGACGCACAAGTACTCGCGCCAGCCCGAGATCCAGGCCTACCTCGCGCACTGCGCGCGCAAGTACGGCCTGCTCCCGCACATCCGCTTCGGCAGCGAGGTCGCGAGCGCGAGCTTCGACGAGGCGACCGCGCAGTGGCGCGTGCGCACGAAGGGCGGCGAGACCTACGAGGCCGACGTGCTGGTGAGCGGCACCGGGCAGCTGAACCGCCCGTTCGTGCCGGACCTGCCGGGGCTCGCCGAGTTCGAGGGGGTGTCGTTCCACTCCGCGCGCTGGAACAAGGCACACGACCTGGCCGGGAAGAACGTGGGCGTGATCGGCAACGGCGCGAGCGCCATCCAGTTCATCCCTTCGCTCGCGCGCCAGGCGAAGTCGCTGACCGTCTTCCAGCGCTCGCCGAACTGGATCGTGCCGCGCGGCGACTACGCCTACAGCGATCGCGCGAAGCGCCGGCTGCGCCGCTTCCCCTGGCTGCTCAAGGCCTACCGCTGGTGGTTCTACCTGCGGCACGAGATCAACTACCTGGCCTTCGGCGCCGAGGGCCGGCTCGCGCGCTTCATGGAGAAGGCCGCGCGCATGCACATGGAGGCGCACATCCCCGATCCCGCGCTGCGCGAGCGGCTCACGCCCGACTACCGCGTGGGCTGCAAGCGCATCCTGATCGACGACGACTTCATGCCCGCGCTCGCGCGGCCGAACGTGCGCGTCGAGACCGCGCCGATCGAGCGGATCGTGCGCGAGGGCGTGCGCACCAGCGACGGCGTCGTGCACCCGTGCGACACGCTGGTGCTGGCGACCGGCTTCGAGACGCAGTCGTTCCTCGCGCCGATCCAGATCGAGGGCATGGGCGGGCGCAAGCTCGACCAGGTCTGGGGCAAGGGCGCCGAGGCCTACCTCGGCCTCACGGTCTCGGGCTTCCCGAACTTCTTCATGATGTACGGGCCCAACACCAACCTGGGTCACAACTCGATCATCTTCATGATCGAGTGCCAGGTGAACTACACGGTGCAGTGCATCCGCGCGCTCGCCAAGCGGGGCCTGCGCTGGCTCGACGTGAAGCCCGACGTGCAGCAGCGCTACAACGCGGAGCTGCAGAAGGAGCTCGGCGACACCGCCTGGTCGGCCGGCTGCAAGAGCTGGTACAAGAACGCCGAGGGCAAGGTCACCAACAACTGGTCGAGCTGGACCGTGCGCTACTGGTGGCGAACGCGCCGCGCGAAGCTCGCGGACTTCGAGCAGGTCGCGGGATGAAGTTCCTGCCGCGCCTGTTCGAGAGCAACCGCGCCTGGGCGGCCGAGCGCGTGGCCGAGGATCCGCAGTTCTTCGAGCGCCTGTGCGGGCAGCAGGCGCCCGACCACCTGTGGATCGGCTGCGCCGACAGCCGCGTGCCGGCGAACCAGATCGTCGGGCTCGCGCCGGGCGAGATGTTCGTGCACAGAAACGTCGCGAACGTGGTCGCGCCCGACGACACGAACTGCCTGTCGGTCGTGCAGTACGCGGTCGACGTGCTGCGCGTGAAGCACATCATCGTGGTCGGGCACTACGGCTGCGGCGGCGTGCGCGCCGCGTTCGGCCCGCCGCTCGAGCTGCCGCTCGAGAGCTGGCTGCAGCACGTGCGCGCCGTGCGCCGCGCGCACGAGGACGAGCTGAAGGCGCTGCCCGACGACGACGCGCGCGCGCGCCGGCTGTGCGAGCTGAACGTGATCGCGCAGGTGCGCCACGTGTCGCGCATCTCGACCGTGGTCGACGCCTGGAATCGCGGCCAGACGCTGGTCGTGCACGGCTGGGTCTATGACCTGCACGACGGGCTCCTGCGCGACCTCGACGTGAGCGTGCAGGGCGGCGCCGACTGATGGGACAGGGTCCGAGCGCGCTCGCCGCGGCGATCCTGGCGGCGGGCGTGGCGCTGGCGGGCTTCCTGATCGGCCAGGGCTTCATGGGCGCGCGCGGCGCCGACCGCTTCGTGACCGTGAAGGGCATCTCGGAGCGCGAGGTCGAGGCCAACGTCGCGATCTGGCCGCTGCGCGTGGTGGCGTCGGACAACGACCTCGCCAAGGCGCAGGCGCAGCTCGAGCAGAGCCTGGCGAAGATCCGCGAGTTCCTGTCCGCGCACCAGATCGACGCCGCCAGCGCGCGCGTGCTCGGCTTCTCGGTCAGCGACGCGCAGACCAACCAGTACAGCACCGGCGGCGCGGGCAGCCGCTTCGTCATCAACCAGACGCTGGTGGTGCGCTCGAGCGAGCCGGCGAAGGTGCTGGCGGCGAGCGCGAAGGTCGGCGAGCTCGTCGCCGCCGGCGTCGTGCTCTCGTCGGGCGGAGAGTACGGGGGCGGCGGACCGACGTTCCTGTTCACCGGCCTCTCGGATCTGAAGCCCGCGATGATCGCCGAGGCCACCGCGCGCGCGCGCGAAGCCGCCGAGCAGTTCGCCCGCGATTCGGGCAGCCGGATCGGCGGCATCCGGCGGGCCAACCAGGGCCAGTTCGAGATCCTGCCGCGCGACCGCGCTCCGGGCATCAGCGAGGAGGCGCAGCTCGAGAAGACGGTGCGCGTGGTCTCGACCGTCGACTACAGCCTGGAGTGACGGCGGCGCGCTACGCGCTGCTCGCGCTCTGCGTGCTCGCGGTCGCGGGCGCGCTGCTGGTCGCGGCGCTCTTCCGGCTGCAGCGCGCCGTGGTGTTCCCCGCTCCGGTCTCGCGCGGGCCGTCGCCCGATCTCGCCGCGCTGGGCGGCGAGGGCGTGTGGCTCGAGCACGGCGGCGGGCGGACCGAGGCGTGGCTCCTGCCGGCCCGTGGGGCCGGCGCCGGGCCCGCGCCGCTGATCGTGTTCGCGCACGGCAACGGCGAACGGATCGACGACTGGCTCGACGCGTTCGAGACGCCGCGTTCCTGGGGCGCGAGCGTGCTGCTGGTCGAGTACCCCGGCTACGGGCGCTCGGGCGGCGTGCCGTCGCAGGCCAGCGTCACGGCCGCGCTGATCGCGGCCCACGACTGGGCGCTGACACGTCCCGGTGTCGACGCGGCGCGCGTGGTGGGCTGGGGCCGCTCGCTCGGCGGCGGCGCGGTCTGCGGGCTCGCGCGCGAGCGCACGCTCGCGGCGCTCGTGCTCGAGTCGAGCTTCACCAGCGTCACCGCCCTGGCCGGGGCGCTCGGCCTGCCCGCGTTCCTGGTGCGCGACCCGTTCGAGAACCTCGCAGTGGTCGCCGCGTTCCCGGGCCCGGTGCTGGTCGTGCACGGCGCGCGCGACGATCTGATCCCGGTCGCGCACGCGCACGCGCTGCACGCGGCGGCGCGGCGCGGCACACTGCGCATCGACCCCGGCTGCGGGCACAACGACTGTCCGCGGCCCTGGGCGGCGCTGCGCGAGTTCCTGGCCGAGCACGCGCTGCTCGCGCGCTGACACGAGGGAGGCCCGATGGCGATCACCGGCATGGTCCACTTCAACGTCAACTGCAGCGACTACGACCGCTCGCGCGCCTTCTACGCGTTGCTCGGCTTCGAGGAGATCTGGCGCGTCCCCGAGCGCAACACGGCCGAGGTCGCCGCCGCGGTCGGCATGCCGCCCTACCGCGTGAAGGGCGGCCTGCTCGCGCTGCGCGGCGCCGCGCACCCGGTCGTGATCGACCTCTTGCAGTGGCTCGAGCCGCACGACGACCGCCCGCCCTATCCGCACCTCTACCACTACGGCATCGCGCGCGTGGCCCTCGCCACGTCGGACCTCGACGCCGACATGGCGAAGCTCCAAGCCGCGGGCGCGGAGTTCCTGTCGAAGCCCGCGCGCATGCCCGAGAGCTCCGGCTCGCGCGCGCGCTTCGTGTGCTTCAAGGACCCGGACGGGACCGTGCTGGAGCTGGTCGAGACATGAGCCGGGTCGCGGGCAAGGTCGCGATCGTGACGGGCGCGGCGTCGGACCCGGGGCTCGGACGCGCGATCGCGCAGACGCTCGCGCGCGAGGGCGCGCGCGTGGTCGTGACGGACGTCGACGAGCCCGGCGTTCGCGGGTGCGCCGAGGCGATCCGCGCCGCGGGCGGCGAGGCAATCGCACTGCGCCAGGACGTGACGAGCGAGTCCGGCTGGCGAGACGTGGTCGAGCGCGCGCTCGCGGAGTTCGGGCGGCTCGACGTGCTGGTGAACAACGCGGGCATCGCGGTGCTGAAGCCGCTCGAGGCAATGACGCTCGCGGAGTGGAACCGCCAGATCGACGTGAACCTGACCAGCGTGTTCCTCGGCTGCCGCGCCGTGATCGGCGCGATGCGGAGCTCCGGCGGCGGCTCGATCGTGAACCTGTCCTCGGTCGCGGGGCTGGTCGGCCTGCGCACCGCGGTGGCGTACGGCGCGGCCAAGGGCGGCGTGCGCATCGCCACGAAGTCGGTCGCGATGGAGCTCGCGCGCGATCGCATCCGCTGCAATTCGGTCCACCCCGGCTTCATCTGGACCAACATGCAGGCGCAGGCGACGGGCACCCGCGATCCCGCACAGGTGCAGCTCGGACCGCTCGTTCCGCTCGGCGGCCTGGGTCAGCCGCAGGACGTCGCCGACTGCGTCCTGTACCTCGCCTCGGACGAGTCGAAGTACGTGACCGGCGCGGAGTTCACGGTCGACGGGGGCATGACGGCGCAGTAGCCCGCTACGCGAGGGCGCGGGCGAGGAACTCCGCCTGCGCGCCGGCGTTCGCCGCGAAGTGGGCGTCGAGGTACAGGTCGAAGTGCCCGCAGTCGCGCACGGCGAGCTCCTTGCGCGCGCCCGGCAGGCGCTCGAAGGCCGCGCGCACGAGCTCGACCGGCACCATGTCGTCGTGCGCGCCCGCGACCAGGTACACCGGACAGTGGAGGTCCTGCACGTGGTCCATGGGCACCACGCGGTCGAGCGCCGCGAACACGCGGGCGCACAGCTTGTTCTCCCAGCCGCCGCGCAGCGGGTCGGGCAGGCGGCTCCAGAAGGCGTGGCCGTCGCTCGGCCGGAAGGGCTCCGAGCGTGGGTTCTCGCGGCTCTTCGCGAACACGAGCTCGCCGGGCCGTCCGAACGCGGCCACGTACAGCGGCGGCAGTCCGAGCCGCGCGCGCAGGTTGTCGACGAGCGTCCAGACCACGAAGTACGCCATGTCGCGCCGCGAGGGCTCTTGCGAGCGCGGCGTCGCCAGGTACGGGCACTGCGCGACCACGGCGCGCACCGCGGCATCCTGCGCAGCCGCGACCAACGCCGTTCCGCCCGAGAAGCTCGAGCCCCACACCCCGCTGCGCGCGGCGTCGATCGCGCGCGCGGGCCCGAGCTCCTTGCGCGCGAAGGCGAGGGCGGAGTGCCAGTCCTCGCGCTGGCGCTCGGGATCGATCCAGTGCCGCGGCTGGCCCTCCGAGCCGCCGAGCGTGCGGAAGTCGAACAGGAGCACCGCGAGCCCCGCGCGCGTGAAGCGGCGCGCGAACGGCTCGAGGTGGCCCTGCTTGGTTCCGGTGAGTCCGGGCGCCATCAACACGAGCGCGGGCGGCGTCTCGCTCGCGCGCGGCAGGAACAGCCAGCCCTCGAGCCGCGTGCCGTCGAGCGCCGGGAACCAGACCGTGCGCAGCGATCCGTCGGGGCCGTCCTCGTCCGCTCGCGCCGCTGGCGGCCGGTGCGCGAAGCCGCCCTGGCCGTTGTCGTAGCGCACGACCAGCCAGACGAGCGCGGCCGCCGCGACGAGCGCCGTGAGCGCGATGGCTGCAGCGAGCATGCGCGCGAGAGTCGCGCCGCGCGCCGCCGCGCGCACTGACCGCGCGCGCCAGATCGACGGACCCGGCGCGCCGCGCGTATGATCGGGGCATGAAGCTGTACAGCCACAAGCAGGCACCGAACCCGCGCCGCGTGCGCATCTTCCTGGCCGAGAAGGGCGTCGCCGTGCCCACCGAAGAGGTCGACATCTTCCAGCGCGTGAACCGCAAGCCCGACTTCCTGGCCAAGAACCCGCTCGGCGGCATCCCCGTGCTCGAGCTCGACGACGGCACCTGCATCGCGGAGTCGGTCGCGATCTGCCGCTACGTCGAGGCGCTGCACCCCGAGCCGGCGCTGTTCGGCCGCGACGCGCGCGAGCAGGCGCTGGTCGAGATGTGGAACCGGCGCGTCGAGCTCGTGCTCCTGAACTCGATCGGCATGGTCTGGGTGCACGGCCACCCGCTGACCGCGAGCCTGCTCCAGCAGATCCCCGCGAACGTCGCGCCGGCGCGCGAGCGCGCGGCTCAGTTCTTCGCGCTGCTCGATCGCGAGCTCGCGAACCGGCCGTTCATCGCGGGCGAGCGCATCTCGGTCGCCGACATCACGACGCTGTGCACGGTCGACTTCGGGCGCTTCATCGAGCTCACCGCCGACCCGGGCTTGAACCACCTCGCGCGCTGGCACGCGGACGTGTCGGCGCGGCCGAGCGCGGCGGCCTGACGTGGAGCCGCTCGCGCCCCTGCTCGCGGCGCTCCACTTCGCGGCGGAGAAGCACCGGCTGCAGAAGCGCAAGGACGGCGACGACTCGCCCTACATCAACCACCCGATCGAGGTCGCCGAGCTGCTCGCGCGCGTGGGCGGGGTGCGCGACGTCGAGGTGCTGTCGGCCGCGCTGCTGCACGACACCGTCGAGGACACGGAGACCACGCCCGCCGAGCTCGAGGGCGCGTTCGGTCCGCGCGTGCGCTCGCTCGTGGCCGAGATGACCGACGACAAGACGCTCGATAAGCAGGTCCGCAAGCGCCTGCAAGTGGAGCACGCACCGCACCTGTCGCACGACGCCAAGCAGATCAAAGTCGCCGACAAGATCTCCAACGTGCGCGAGATCGGCGTCTCGCCGCCAGCGGGCTGGTCGCTCGAGCGCCGCCGCGAGTACGTGGGCTGGGCGCGCTCGGTGGTCGATCTCTGCCGCGGCGCGAATCCGGCCCTCGCGAGCTGCTTCGACCGGGTCGCCGCCGAGACCGAGGCCACGCTCTCCGTCTGATGGAGCCGACCGGCTTCGCGCTCGGCGCGCGCCACGTGTTCGAGTACGCGCGGGCGCGCGGCGCGGACGAGGCCGAGCTCTTGCGCCGCGCCGACCTGGGCGGGCTGTCGCTCGCCGATCCCGACGCGCGCGTGCCGCTGCGCTGCTACTACAACCTGATCGAGGCCGGCGCCGAGCTGTGCGGCGATCCGCACTTCGGGCTCTCGTACATCGACGGCGTGACGCCGGAGGCGATCGGCGCGGTCGGCTTCCTGGCCATGACCAGCGCGACGCTCGGCGAGTCGGTCGCGCGCATCCTGCGCTACTACCGCGTGCTGAACGAGGGCGAGCGCCTCACGCTCGAACGCGACGGCGAGCGCGCGCGGGTGCGCTTCGAGCCCTGGGGCCCGGAGCGCCCCGCGCACGCGCACGCCAGCGAGATGATCGCGTTCGACTTCCTGGTCATGGCCGGGCGCATGACGGGCGAGCCGGTGCCGATCCTCGCCTTCGACTTCCGCCACGCGCAGCGCGGCGGCGACGAGCCGTACCTGCGCGTGTTCGGGCGCGTGCCGCGCTTCGGCGCGCGCGAGAACCTGTGGAGCTTCCCCGCGGCCGTGCTCGAGCGGCCGCTGAAGAGCGCGGACGCCGCGCTGGCGCGCTTCTTCGAGGGCTACGTGGAGCGGCTCGACGCGCGCGTCGGCTCGCGCTCGCTGCGCGACAGCGTGCGCGCCGCGATCGCCGAACGCCTGTGCGGCGCGGAGCTGACGCTCGCGTCGCTGGCCCGCGCGCTCCGGCAGAGCGCTCGCACGCTGCAGCGCCGGCTCGCCGACGAGGGCACCTCGCTCTCTGCCCTGGTCGAGTCCGTGCGGCGCGAGCGCGCCTTCGCCTACCTGGCCGCGAACCTGCCGATCGCCGAGGTCAGCTACCTGCTGGGCTTCTCGGAGCCGCGCGCGTTCCACCGCGCGTTCCGGCGCTGGACGGGCGAGACGCCGCAAGCCTGGCGCGCGGCGCGAACGCCGCCGCCTGCTCTATGATCGAGCGCAGCCGAAGGAGGAACGACGATGCCGTCTGCACTTGGCGATCTGTACGTCTCGAGCCGCGAGCTCAAGTGGGCGCCGTTCAGCCCGGGCATCTGGCTGAAGCTCCTGCGCGTCAGCCCGGAGACCGGCACCTGGACGGTGCTGCTCAAGTGCGAGGCCGGCTCGGCCTTCGCCCGCCACCGGCACCTGTCCGCGGGCGAGTACTTCATGCTGTCCGGGCGCATGGAGCTGCGCGGCGGCGCGCACGCGGGCGGCGTCACGGCCGTTGCCGGCGACTACGGCTACGAGCCGGTCAGCGTGATCCACGACTCGACCGCGTTCCCGGTGGAGAGCGAGATGCTGTTCACCAACCACGGCGCGGTGCAGTTCCTGGACGAGAACGACGCCACCAGCTTCGTGCTCGACTGGGAAGCGATCCAGCGCATGGCCGCCGCGGCCTAGACACCGAACGGCGTCGCATGCGCCTCCGGGCAGACGAGCGCACCGTGCTGCGGTCGCCGCACCTGGCGGATGCGGAGCCGCTCTACGCCGCGATCGACGTGGGCCGCGCCTACCTCGCCCGCTGGCTGCCCTGGGTCGACGGCAGCAAGTCGCCCGAGCACACGCGCGAGTTCCTGCGCGGCGCGATCTCCGGCGCGGCCGACGGCAAGTCCCTGATCCTGGTGATCGAGCACGACGGCGAGGCGTGCGGCACCGCCGGCTTCAACTGGATCGAGCCGCTGAACAGCTCGTGCGAGATCGGCTACTGGCTGCGCCAGGACCGCCAGGGGCGCGGCATCATGACCGCCTGCTGCCGGGCGCTGGTCGAGCACGCGTTCGACGGCATGGGCTTGAACTCGGTGCGGATCGCGGTCGCGGTCGCGAACGCGCGCAGCCGGCGCATCCCCGAGCGCCTGGGCTTCCGCATCGACGGCGTGATCCGCGAGGCGGAGCACCTGCCCGGCGGCTACACGGACCAGGTGGTCTACACGCTCCTGCGTCGCGACCGGAACGGCTGATGGCGGACATCGAGCTGCGCGAGCTGCGCGAGGCGGACTACCCCGGGGTGCGCGCGCTGTGGGAGCGCTGCGAGGGCGTCGGCTTGTCGGACTCCGACGCGCGCGAGCCGGTCGCCGCCTACCTGGCGCGCAATCCGGGCATGAGCTCGGTGGCGCTGGCGCGCGACGGCCGCGTGGTCGGCGCGGTGCTGTGCGGCGACGACGGGCGGCGCGGCTACCTGCACCACCTGGCGGTGGCGCCCGAGGCGCGCGGGCTCGGGATCGCAGCGGCGCTACTCGAACGCTGCTTCGCCGAGCTCGCCGCGCGCGGGATCCCCAAGTGCAACGCGCTGCTGTTCGAGGACAACGCGGCGGGTCGCGCGTTCTGGCTCCACGCGGGCTGGAGCGAGCGGTCCGACCTCGCGATCCTGCAGAAGCCGGTCAAGCCATCGCGGGCGCCTGGGCGGAGTCGAAGTACTCGTCGAGCCGGGTGATGCGCCCGCCGGCCACGCGGCACACCACGACCGCGGGCAGCACGAGCTCCCGGCCGCTCGCCCGCTCGGTGCCGCGCACCACGTGGCGCTCGACGAAGCCGTTGGCTGTCGGCTCGAGCCGCTTGTCCTCGTAGCGCAGCCCCGCGACGTGCTCGATCGCCCAGGCCAGCATCGCCAGGTTCTGCTCGCGGGTCTTCTCGGTGCGGTCGGTGTTGTGCCAGATCACCGCGTCCGGGGCGTAGATCTCGCCGACCGCCGCCAGGTCGCCGCGCTCGATCGCCGCGAAGAAGCGGCGCGCCACGTCGAGCGGATCGGGTTCGGACGGCGCGCGGCGCGCCGCGAAATCGAGCGCCGCGCCGCCCTCCGACGGCGTGCACAGCACGTCGATCGCGTGCTGCGTGTCGAGGTGCTCCTCGAGGCGCGTGAACTTCCCGCCGCGGATCTGGATCCAGTACGTGTAGCGGTTGTTGTAGAGCTTCCCGGACACGTGTCGGCCGCGCGACTCCATGTCCAGCGCGACCCAGTCGCCGTCGGCCACGAGCTTGTGCGTGCGGAAGTCGAGGCCGTCGGGGAACACCACGAACACGTCCTTCGCGTTCGCCGCCATGTGCTCGCGCCCGAACGTGCCCGCGAGCGGCCAGCTGCCGTTCACCGTGTAGACGAGCGACGCGTCGTACTTCGCCACGATCCGCGCCACGTCGCCCTTGGCGAGCGCGTCGACCCAGTCGAGCACGAGCGCCTTGTTCGCGGCTTCGCTCATGCGCGGCGGCGCAGAGCCAGCACGAGCAGCACGGCGGCGAGCGCGGCGTGCACTCGCGGCTCGGGCAGCTCCCACAGCCAACGCACGACGGTGTTGGGCGCGAGCGGGATCTCGCAGGCCTGGATGTCGCAGTACGGCGGGTAGGGGCCGGAGAGCAGGAGCACCGACAGCGGCGAGCCCGAGCTGTTGGTCGGGTCGATCGACGGGGCTCCGTAGACCTGCTCGAACGGGATCAGCTCGGGAATGAGGAACACGTGTGGCGGGCCTTCGAGCGGCCGCCCGGTCAGCGTCGCGATCCGCCCGCTCGCGCCG
>Ga0187893_10004271_pt1 | contig 27477 bp, 30 predicted proteins | sample MA1701074metaG_FD_139574 | JGI IMG/M metagenome (GOLD analysis project Ga0187893, IMG submission 139574) | White microbial mat communities from a basaltic lava cave in the Kipuka Kanohina Cave System on the Island of Hawaii, USA - MA170107-4 metaG ... | reverse complement strand
GTGCCAGTCGTCGAATGGCGCATTCGACTCGGATCGCAGCCTGTCCTGCCTTCCGACTTCCGGCCTCCCCGTCTCATTGCACAGCCAGGCCCGCTTCTCCCCTTTCATCTCCCGCAGCTCGCTGACGACTCGAAAAACATCCGCCTGCCGCTTTACGATCGTCCGCCCATCCTTGCGCAGGATCACATAGGAGAATTTCAATGCGTCCTTGATAAACCCGACAGCCTCATCGATCTCGGAAACAATCGCCGGCGGCGTCCAGGGCCGTTCTTCATGGCACCAGTCATCGGCCTTGATGAGAGCCGGACACGGTTTGTCGTGCAGACAGGGGCTGTAGACCGTGCAGGCCTGTTTTTCGAGCAGCGCATCCCGGACCTGGTGCAGGCTCCGCGACGTCTCGCGCAGCGCCGGCTCCATGATAATCAACGATCCCTGTGGCGACAGCAGGCCGAGCAGGCCTTCGATCAGAGCAGTCCGGCGCTCGATCGCATCACGCGTGCCTTCCCCGACTTCGCTCAACACATTCGCGGCCACGATCAGATCGAACCCCTCCGGCCTCCGCGCGCGCAGTTCCTCCAGCCAGCGCTGCTTCTCCATATCCGCTTTCACCGGAACCAGCGTTGCGAATGGCGTGCCGGCCGCGCGCGTGTAGGCCGCCCAGAGCCGCTCGGCATCGCGCAAGGCCGGCTGCGACTGCTCCACCGCCATGATCTCGACGGCACGCTGGATGCGCTGTGACTGCAGCCAGTCCAGCACGGCGAGCGCCCCGGTCCCGGGTCCGCTGCCGACGTCCAGCACGCGCAACGTCCGGCCGGCCGGCTCGCGCAGCGTGTCAGCCGGCAGCTCATCCAGGAGCACTTGCACCCTGGCCAGATTGACCGGGAGGAAATAGGCCAGATAGCCGGCGCGAAGCGATGCCTCGTCCAGGTAGTGACGGGGCATGGCGGCCCGCCCCCTGGTGAACAGATGGGACAGATCGGCGACCGCTTGCACGAGCCTGTCGCGTGAACCCACTGCTTCCCCGGTGAACCGGGTGATCGTTTGGAGCAGCAGCGGCGAGACGGTGGCCGGGGCCTTGCCGTTGAGGGGTCGCATGGCCTAGTGTATGCTCACCGTACGAGGGAGGACAATCATGACGAACGCGATTCTCCAGGCTTACAAAGAGGTCGAGCTCGCCGTCGAGCGCTACACCAACCTGCTTCAGGAGCATGCCGTCCTGCTTCAAAACATCGAGCCGCCAGGTTCCGACAAGGTCGTGCGCATGACGCAGGGCTCGAAGGCCATGCGGGACAGCGCGATGATTTATCTGTCGTACGCCAAATATGTCGCTTATGGAATGCCGGAGAGCACCGAAATGATCGACGATGATGATTTACAAGGGTAGCCGGTTCATCTGGTTTCTTTGGTTTGTCTGGTTTGTTGGGTTCAACCAGAGAAACGAGACAAACCCAAAAACAAAAGAGCCTGTCCGGAATTCCGGACAGGCTCTTTTGTTTCAAGGTTCTCTCGCGCCTAAATGCTGCGCATGAAGTGTGCCATCGCCGCCGGATCGTCGACGCCCATGATGGCCGACAGCGGCACGTTGGTCGACTTCTTGCCGGTCAGACCGGACTCCACTTCGTCCACGATCAATTCCACCGGCATGGACTGCCCGCCATAGACGTGCGGTCCGGCGATGATCTTGGCCTTGGAGTGGCCGTAGATCGCCGTCGCCACTTCCTTGGCCAGCCAGCCCACGTAATTGAACTCGGGCACCACGATCAGCTTCACGTCCTTGCAGAGGTTGCGCAGTTCCTGCGTGGGGAACGGGCGCAGCGACCGGACCTTGATCAATCCAACCTTGATGCCCTTGTCCGCGCAGATCCGGACCGCTTCGCGGGATTGCGCGGCCGCGCTGCCGGACGCGATGATCACCGCATCGGCCTTGTCCACGTGCTCCGCCGTGTACAACCCGCCCATGTACTTGGCGATGTACTTGCGGGACCGCTCGACCGCCGCCCACACTTCCTGCTGCCAGACGGCGTGGATGTTGTAGGCCATGAAGTTCGATTTCTGCACCGGGGCGTCCCGCGACAGCCGGGCAGGCGGATTTTCCGCGTCCAGCACCGGCACCGCGCCGCGCCACGCCTCCCGGGGTGGCAGCTTCATGCTCTTGTCCTGCATGCGCACATAGCCGCGGGCATGGGTGACAAAGAAGCCGTCGCAGCAGACCCCGACCGGCAGCGTCACGTCGTTCTTCTCGCTGATGATGAACCCGGCCATGATGAAATCGTACATGTCCTGCTGGTTCTCGGCGTGGAAGACGATCATCCCGCAGTTCAACAGGTAGGAAATCTCAATGTTGTCCGGCTGGATGGCCAGCGGCGCATTGACCACGCGGCAGGTGAACATGGCCACCGCCGGCAGCCGATGGCCCGGCCAGGAGGCGATGCCTTCCAGCCCGCGCAGGGTGCCCGGTCCCGCCGTGGCGGTGAAGCAGCGCACGCCGGAGCGCGAGCCGCCCGCGATCGCCGCCATGACGCCGACTTCCTCCTCGCCCCGGTAATATTCCTTCACGTATCCTTCGCCATACAGCACACCGACGAGCTGCATGGTTTCGCTCTGCGGCGTAATGGGATAGGCGATGGCCATGTCCACGTTCGACCGGCGGACGGCTTCCTTGGCCGCTTCGCTGCCCGTGATGAACTCCTTGGTCCGCGGCGCCTCGAGGAACAGGTACTCGGGCGTGACCACGCGCTGTTTCTTGGCCTCGCCGTGCGGATCCTTCTTGCCGTCCGACTTCGGGACCGCGACGCTGGTGATCGGATCGCCCTGCGGATTGGTCTTTTGCTCCGGTTCCATGCTGGTGATCGGATCGCCTTGCGGATTCGTTTTGGTTTCGCTCATGGTGTCACCTCTTCTCTTTCAGGCGATGGGCGCTAGGTAATGGGCAATGGGACTGACGTTTCGTTCTCTGCCCGGCTATGGCCCATAGCCGGGGCCTCTTGCCTAAAACTTACGCTTCCCGCTGCATGTGCTCGGCCTTGTGGCCGAATGCCGCCGCGCTCGCCGTGCCAGCGCCCGGCATGAACGTCATCGGATTCGTGTGGCTCTGGCCGCCGTGCACCTTCGACTGCGTGCCGGTGAACCGCACGTTCTCGCCGCTGGCGGGCAGCTTGATCTTCATTTCCTCGCGCACCCGCTTGAACACCTGCGCGACCCGTCGCAGCTTGGCGGCGTCGCAGTCGCGGACGGTCAGCATCGCATCCTCGTGTCCCTGCTCGGCGCAGAGCGCGGTCGTGCAGCAGTTCGTCCCCGCCCGGATCATTTTCAAGGTCAGGTTCGCGTAGTGGCAGTGCACGCCGATGAAGATGCAGGCTTCGATCTTGTTGCCCCAGATGGTCAGGTTCGGGTGGTTGGGATTGATGACTTCCTCGGGATCGATCTTCGGATACTTGGGCCGGTAGTCCGGCATGGGGATGATCAGGACTTCGGGAACCTGCGAGGCAATCTCAAGCACCGCCTTGGCCTTCTCGGCCGCATGGTCATTCCAGTTCCACAGTACCAGCGGGCCCGGGAAGATGGTCGCGTTGGGGCTGGTGAGCATCTTCCGCGCGACTTCCTCCATGACCTTCTCTTCGTTCGGTTCGAGAATGCCGTAGAAGAGTCCCTGGCCTGGGTCCGGCAGCATGACACCGAGCTGGGCTGCGGAGGGCGGATGGAATCCGGCCGGGCCCGGGACAATAATGCGCTCTTGTTCCTTCGCCGACGTCTTGGGCGCCATGGACTACCCGACCACCGGGCTGGCCAGCACGGCCGTGGTGCTCTTCTCGCCGTAGGTGATGTTGTCGGTCAGCGCCGCCTTGGGCAGCTGGTCGATCATGATCATCTTAATGGCATTGTTCTTCGCCATGTTGTCGCAGACCCAGACGCACTGCGCGCAACCCTTGCACCGGTCCACCGCGACGTAGGCCGAGCCGTACTTGTAGCCCTTGTCCTTGCCCATCTCGTCGCTGTAGAGGATGGTGTTGGCTTCCGGACAGTACTGCGTGCAGAGCTTGCAGCTCTTCGCCGCGCAAATTTCGACGCTGATATCCGCCACCAGATACATGGATGCCTCTTTCTGTGGTTACGCCCTGGCCGCGGCGGCGGCTTCCGCTTTCTTTGCCGCCTTGCTGATTTCATCCCAACCGTTGTTCGCCGCGTATTCCCAGCCGGCTTTGATCACGGCCATATTCTTGTCGATCAACTCCTGCTTCTTTTTGAACTTCCGCTCCACGACGCTGTCCAGCGCCGCCGTGCCGCCCGACACCACGAACCCCTTGCCCAGGAACCGGTCCTTCACCGCTTGTCCAAGCGAATCGAGCGTCGTCAGGCCGGTGATACAGCCGATGGCGCCCATCAGCGCCATGTTCGTAGCCAGGTCCATGCCCGCCACTTCCAAGGACAGTTTCGTCGCCGGCAGGTAATAGAGCTTTGCGCGGCGCTCTTCCAACTCGCGCTGCTGGTCCCGGTGCAGCTTCATCGGTCCGTCGTTGTTGATCAACGCGACCCCGTCTTCCTTCAGCCCGAAGTAGAACGGCATGGTGTACGACTTGCCGTGCGTGATGACCTGCGGGTGGAAGATGATGATGATGTGCGGGAAGGTGATTTCCCCGATCTCGTAGATCGGCTCGTCGGACACGCGCACGTAGCTTTCGACCGGCGCCATCCGCTTCTCGGAGCCATAGAACGGCACGATCGTGCTTTCGCCGCCGGCGTTGATGACGGCTGTGCTCAGAATATGCGAGCCGGTGACGACGCCCTGCCCGCCCACGCCCGCCATGCGAATGTTAAAACGCTTTGCCATGGGTTCCTCCCTTGAGAAGGCCTTCGGTTACGTTAGGGTGCTCAGGCCTTGTCCGGAAGCGCTGCCGCAGCCGCCGCCGGCTTGGGGAGATACTCCTTGTAGCCGTAACGCTCCGCGAGATATTGCTTGGCTTCGTCGGAGATGTACTCGGTGAACGCGTACCGGTCGTTCTCGACGGTCTTGGCGTCTTCCATGACCTTGTCGGTGGGAATCGCGTACTCGATGTTGCAGGACGTGTAGGCCTGGATGTAGCTGGCGCCGACTTCACGGGCGACCAACACCGCCTTCTTGATGACGCTCTCCACGCGCCGAGGATTGTTCGGCACGACCGTGGCGACATAGGCGCAGCCCGCCAGCTTGGCTAGGCCGACCATGTCCATCTTGTCGAACTTCTTGCCGAGCGGGGCCATCTTCAGCACCGCGCCGCGGCTGGTCATGCCGCTCTCCTGCCCGCCGGTGTTGCCGTACACTTCGTTGTCGAGCATGATCGTCGTGAACCGCTCGTGGCGGAACCAGGAATGCACCACCTGCTGGAAGCCGATGTCGGCCGTGCCGCCGTCGCCCGCCATCACGACCACGTCCTTGGGCTTGTCGCCGAAGCGGAGCCGCAGGCCGCGGGACAGGCCGCTGGCCACGCCGTTCTGGTCGCCGTAGTTGCCGTACACGAAGGGCACGGCCGCCTGCGAAATCGCGAGACGTCCGCAGCCTGCGGTGCCGACGGTGATGGTGTCTTCGGGGTTCGGGAAGGCGATCATGGCGAGACGGATGAACAGGGTCATAGCGCAGCCGGCGCACATGGGATGCTCCTCGAGGACTTCCTTGAAGCTTCCCATCTGCGAGACGGTGACCTTCTTCCCGAAGGGACCGTGCTCGACCATGTCACGGTATTCCTTGGGCATGAACTTTTCGAATCCGGGGGTGAATTTAACGTAATCGAGACTCATTGGCGACCTCCCTACCCAGGTTCGGCACCTTCGTGCCAGCCTGGATATTTCGTTTTGACGTGTTTCCGAAATTAACCGAAATTGCTGATTCTCTTATCGTTTTCAATCAGGTTTACGATTCGGAGTCTAACAAACTGCCCGAAATCATGTCAACCCTAAAGGTCCGGCCTACGGGTCGGAGAACCCTCCCTCGCCTTTCTAGCGTGCGATCGTATAACGTCCCGGATATCAATGCAACGTAACAGAAGGCCCACCCCCGGTAAAAGAAGGCCTAGCAGGGTATCCCCCACTAGGCCCTTTGCCCTAACCACGCTTTTCACCTTACCTTGCGATTTCACCGACTGTTTTCTATAATGGCGAAACTTTTGGACAATTCACCGTCGTGGAAGGCAGATATTCATGGCTCGCACGCTCAGCGCAAAGCCGCTTACGATCGAATCGCTCGATCGCGTCAAGCGCATGGCCGCCGAACTGGCCCGCGCGGCGCGCAAGCGGTACCGGCACTGCCGCTATGCGGATCTGCGCATCGAAATTTCTGAAGTTAAGACGGCCAACGCCGAGAACGGCGCAAGCAAGTCCGTCCAGGACGATTACACGTTCGGTTTCGGCATTCGCGTGCTGGCCGGCCACCCCCTGCCGGCTCCCGGCTACTACGGTCATCGCCTGGGCAACGCCGACTTTCCCCGCCTGACCGCAATTCTACGGGACGGATTCCGTCACGCCTACGACCGGGCCATCGCCAACGCCCGCGCCAAGGAACAGGCCCGCGCCAAATTCAAGGGGCTCGGGGACAGCCTGGCCGGCCTGTCATTGGCGCAGATCGAAGCCCATCAAGACACGATCAAGGCGGAATATGCCGTGGACCCGCGTTCGGTGCCGCCCGCTGAAATCTCCCGCTACACTGCGGAAGTTTCCCGCGCCGTTGCTGGATTGGGCTCGCGGATCAAGTTCAATTCCATCGCCACATCCACCGGCCTCTACCGGGAACTCTTCGTCAGTTCGGAAGGCGCCGTCATCGACCAAACCTTCGCCAACACCCTGGGCTGGTGCTCGGTGGTGGCCGAGAACGACAAGGCCGATCAATCGCTGACCGATTACATCGGCCACCAGCGCGGCTGGGAAACGGTGACGGAGGGCACCCGGAGCGAATTGATCCGTCATCTGGACCTGCTGACTTTCTCGACCAGCCTCGGACGGGACTGCCTGCAGCTGATCGACGCGCCCGCTCTGCGCGCCACCGACAAGGAGGTGGTCGTCGTCACCGATCCGCATTACAACGTCCTCAAGTCGCACGAGATTCTCGGCCATCCGACCGAACTGGACCGGGCGCTCAAGATGGAAACCGGCTACGCGGGCCGGAGCTGGCTGCTGCGGTCGCTCACCGATCATCAGATCGGCAAGCAAATCGCCTCGCCGCTCGTGACGGCCTATTCGGACCCGAGCCTGCCCGGGCTCGGCCATTACGGCTACGATCACGAGGGCACGCCGGTCAAAAAAGTCGTGCACATCGACAAGGGCATCTTCAAGGGGTTCATGAACAGCCGGCAGACCGCGGCCATTCTCGGCGTGGAGCCGAACGGTTCCTACAAGGCGACGGAGGCCTCGCTGGTGCCGCTGATCCGCATGTCGAACACCGTGTTCGGCGCCGGGCCGCACGATCCGGAGCAGATCATCGCCGACGTGGACCATGGCTATTACCTGGCCGGCCATCGCACGCCCTCGATCGCGGAATCCCGTGAGAATTTCAGCATCTCGGCAATGAAGGTGTATGAGATCCGCAAGGGCCAACTCGGCCAGCTCTACCGCGGCGGGGGCATGACGGCCGACACCAGGGACTATCTGATGAAGGTGGATGCCGTCGGAAAGGATTTCCGCCTGGGTCCGATTCCGAATTGCGGCAAGGGCCAGCCGATGCAGATCAAACGGCTGGGTAACGGCTCGCCGACGATGCGCAGCCGAGCCCGGCTCACGGGAGTATGACGGCATGCGTTCACTGACTAAACTCAAATCCACCGTGCAGCGCGCCCTCCGCCTGCTCGCCCATGCGAAGGACGTGCGGGAGGCGGAGGTCTACGCCTCCAGCACCGGGCAACTTATCTGCCGGCTCAACTATACGTCCCAGATTCCCTGCAACGGCGTCGAGGAGCCCAAGTCCGCGGAGCATTTCGGCGTCAGTGTCCGGGCCGTCTTCAACGGAGCGGGCGCGCCCCGCATCGGATTTGGCAGCGAAGCCCGGGACCTCTCGCTCAGGGGCGTCCAGCGCGCGCTCGACAAAGCCCGCGCCAATGCCGTGCCGGACCCCGATTTCGTCTCGCTGCCTGCGCCCGATCCCGTCGCGGCCGGAAAGAAAATCCAGGCCTACCACGACCGCCGCATCATGGACATCACCGACGCGGCGCTGGTCGACACGGGCTGGCAGGTCGTGAGCGAGGCGCTGAAGGCGTTTACCTCGTCCGACGCGCTGGCGAAGCTGGCCGGCTCCATGGAAAAGTTGGCGGCGCTGGGATTGATTGTCGGTGGCGACGTCAGCCTGTTCCGGCAGCGCGTGGCCATTGCGTCGACGCATGCGCCGAAGGTCCGGACCGACGAGTCCACCTTCGTCACCTCGTCCATCACGGCCATGGTCGAGCGCAAGCAGGCGAAGGGCAGCGGCTATGCCACCGCCACGCACCTGGCCCACTTCAAGGGCAAAACGGGAAGCCAGGCCGCCATCAGCGCCATCCAATCCATCGGCGGACAGCGGCTGTCCAGCGGCAGCTATCCTGTCGTGCTGGGACCGCAGCCGGTCGCAGATCTCATGACCAACGTCATCCTCCCCAGCTTGAGCGCCGATGCGTTCTTCAGCAGCCGCTCGACTTTTTTGGGCGAGATCGGACGGCCGGTCGCCTCGAACCTCCTGAGCATCTACGACCACGGCGCGGCGAAAGGGCTCGTCGGCACGAAGGCCATCACCTGCGAAGGATTTCCGACCGGCCGCACGGATCTCATCAAGCGGGGCGTGCTGGAGGGACTGCTCTCGAGCCATTATGAGACCGAGCGTCTCCTGCGCGATCCCCAGGCTCGGCACAAACTCGGGATCAGCCCCAAGGACCATCCTGACGCGCTGACGCCACGCAACGGCTTCCGCCTGTCCAGTCGAGGCGGCCGGCAGTTCGACGTGCCCCCGACGATCGCCGCCACCAACGTCTGCATCGAAGGAACCGATCCGCACACGACCGACAGTTTGCTGCGCCTCGTCGGAGACGGCGTGTACATCGGACGCATCTGGTACACCTACCCGATGAATGGCCTGCGAGCCGGCGACTTTACCTGCACCGTTGTGGGCGATTCCTATCTCATCAGGAACGGGAAGCTGGCCGCCCCGCTGCAGCCCAACACGATCCGTATCACCGGCAACATCAAGCAGCTGCTCCGCAATGTCGTCGGAGTGACGAAGCGCGCCACCCCGCTCGTCGGCTGGGGCGCCGACGAGGTGATCTACGCCCCCGAGATGGCCGTCCGTGATCTGCATCTCACGGAAATTGCTCAATTCATGGAAGCGGTATAAAGTAGTCCCATGCCGTTGCGCGTACTCATACCGGGCGAGGAAGACGGGGCCAAGCATGTCGGCGGCGTGCATAACCGCCCGCCTGTCCCCGACGGATCCGCCAAGGCCGAATGCCCCAAGTTCATGAGCCACGGCCCCTGCGGTGGCGTGCGCAAGGGCGGCTTCTGCGAGGTCTACCCGGAAATGATGTGTCCCTGGGTGACGCTCTACTTTGAATTGGAAAAGATCGGCCAGGTCGACTGGATGAAAAAGGTTTAGCTGACGTGGGGGATGCGGCGTGAAGAGCAGGAAGAAAAAAACGCGGCCGGGCTACAACGAACGGCATGCAAAGAGCGGTATTGACGCAAAGCTGCCCTCCATCGAGACGTTCCCGAACCAGTACAAGGGTTACGAGATCACGATCGAGATTCCGGAATACACGGCCATCTGCCCCAAGACCGGCCTCCCCGACTTCGGGACCATCCGATTACGCTACATGCCGGACAAGGCCTGCCTGGAGTTGAAGTCGCTCAAGATGTACATCCACGCCTACCGGAACCTCGGCATCTTCTACGAAAATGCCGTGAACCGCATCCTGCAGGATGTCGTGGCTGCCTGCCGGCCCGTCCGGGCTGTCGTGACCGGGGAATTCACGGCGCGGGGCGGGCTGTCCTCCACGATCGAAGCCAACTACCCCTAACGGACGCTGAAAAAGCCTTCCAACGTAGTTCTCGGTTGCGGACTCGCTGCGGCCCCCACGGGACAAGCACGCGTCTTGGCGCGTGTGGGGTGGGCGGGTGGAATGACGGTTTTTTTTGAGCAGCCTGCCGGATTAAAATCCAGGAAGAAACTGGCGGGCACTACTCTTTGCCCGCCTCGTGCAGAGATTCCCGGAACGCCTTGTAGAAGTGTTCGTTGTCAGTGACAGCCCGGCGGGCGACCGTCTTGATCGTGCCTAGGTCGGCCTCGGCCAGGACGAAATGGACGCTCCTGGCAAAGGCCATCATGTGGTCGGAGGTCTTGAACTGCGCGCCGATCAGCCCGATGCACATGTGCCGCCGCAACGGCATGGCCATCGTCTGGATGGCCTTGAGCGTCTGATTCTGTTCCGCCGATCCACCATAGGCCTCGTGGATCAGCACCAGTTCGTACCGGTTCTGCGCGATCTGCTCCAGCGCATCCTCCGGCTTGGCGGGCAGTTGCACGGTATAGCCCAGTTCCTGCAAAGCGGTCTGAATGGGCGCCGGCTGCTGCGTCGCAGGCAGACAGAGTAACGCCAGACGTGGATCGTCGCCAGCGTGAGTTGCCGCACCTGCCTGAATTTGACCCGTTGACTCGTTCATAAATTCCCCGCCATTGTCGCTCGGCAACCTGCCGAGCCCGGTTACTTGGCTTTCGGAAATTTCCCCGTCCCGTAATCCTTATCCAAGGAGAGGCCCGTGATCCCCTGATCCTGCACACCCTTCGTCTGCTTGATCTTGTCGATCCCGCGCTGCACGATGGCCTTGCGGGTCGCATACATCTCCGCCGTCTCCGGCGTGACCAGGCCGTCGCTGTACGCCTTGACCAGCGCCTGATCGAAGGTCTGCATGCCGAACGGCTCGCTCGCCTCCTGGATCTCGTAAAAGGTCTTGCCGTCCACTTCCCCGTTCAGGATGGATTCCTTCGCCCGGATGTTGTTGCCCAGAATGTCGTGGATGGCCAGCCGCCCGCCGCCCTCCTTGGGCACGAGCCGCTGCGAGACGATCCAGCGAATGGTCGAGGCCAGCCGCTGGCGGATCTGCTTCTCCTCGCTCTGGTCGAACATACCGACGATGCGGTTGATCGTCTGGCCGGCATCCACCGTATGGAGCGTGCTCAGCACCAGATGTCCCGTTTCGGAGGCTTTCAGTCCCAGCTCGACCGTTTCGCGGTCCCGCATCTCGCCGACGAGAATGATTTTCGGCGCCTGCCGAAGCGCGGCCCGCAATCCGTTGGCGAAGGCGTCGAAATCGCTGCCCAGCTCACGCTGGTTGAAGGTGGCCTTCATGTTCGGGTGCACGAACTCGACAGGATCCTCCAGCGTGACGACGTGGATGGACTGGGTTTCATTGAACTCCCGCAGCAACCCTGCCAGCGAGGTGGACTTGCCGCTGCCGGTTCCGCCGGTCACCAGGATCATGCCGTTCTTTTCCTTCGGCATCTCGTAGAACGCCTTGGGCAGGCCCAGCTCCTTCATCGTCGGGATGACCGTGGACAGCTTGCGCAGGATGATCGAGTAGTTGCCGCGCTGCGAGAAGATGTTGACCCGGAACCGCGCCTTGTCGCCCAGCGAATAGGAGCTGTCGCAGGACCCCTGCTGGATCAGATTCTTGGTGAGCCGCCGGTCGCCGCCGATCAAATTGAGCGCGAACACTTCCGTCTGGAACGGGGTGAGTGAATCGATGTCGGGCTGGACCGGCACCTTGGCCAATTGCCCGGAGGACTCGACCTGTAGGGGCCGGTTGCATGAAATATTGAGGTCCGACACGTTCTGGAACGTGAACAGCATCTTGTCCAGCAGATGGTCGATTTCAACTCGTCTCATGGAAGGGTCCCTCTCTCAACAGAAACGTGTTCACATCCCGGCTAAAAGGACAATTCGTCCGGTGGCGTCTTCAAGAGCGGAATGAACCGGGTCTTATCGATGGCCTTCTCGTAGGCCTCCTCCGGTGAGATCCACTTTTTATTGATCAGGTCCAGGATCGCGTCGTCCAGCGTCTGCATCCCGAGTTTTTTTCCGGTCTGCATTGCCGAGGGAATCTGGAAGGTCTTCGCATCGCGGATCAGGTTGGCGATGGCATTATTGCACACCAGAATCTCCAGCGCCGCGCACCGTCCCTTGACGTCCACCCGCTTGAACAGGTTCTGGGCAACCACGATCCGGAGACTGGTGGAGAGCGTATTGCGGATCTGCGCCTGCTCTTCGGCTGGGAACACTTCAATGACACGGTCCACGGTCTTGGCCGCGTTCGTGGTATGCAGCGTGCCGAACACCAGGTGGCCGGTGGCCGCCGCCTCGACCGCGAGGCGGATCGTCTCCAGATCGCGCATTTCTCCGACCAGGATGATATCGGGATCCTCGCGCAACGCCCCGCGCAACGCTGCTCCGAAGGATTTCGTGTGCAGCCCGACCTCGCGATGGTTCACGATACAGCCCTGGCTCTCATGCACGAACTCGATCGGATCCTCGACGGTCAGGATGTGGTCCTTCCGGTTCTTGTTCGCATGATCGATGATGCCGGCCAGCGTCGTGGACTTGCCGCTGCCGGTCGGACCCGTCACCAGCACCAATCCCTTTCGCAGCATCGCCGCTTTCATCAGAATCGGCGGAAGCCCGAGCTGTTCCGCCGATAATACCTTGCTGGGAATCTGCCGGAACACGGCCGCGCAGCCATACTTTTGATTGAAAAAATTGGCGCGGTAGCGGGCCATGCCCGGAATCTCGTAGCCGAAATCCACGTCGCCGGTTTCTTCAAACTGCTTGATTTTCACTTCCGGCGCGATCTCGTAGAGCATGGCGCGAAGCTCGTCATTCTTGAGCACGTCGTACTTGACCCGCTCCATTTCGCCGCGCACGCGCAGAATCGGCTGCTGGCCGGAGACCAGATGCAGGTCCGACGCGCCCTGTTCGTTCATGAGCTTGAAGAATGCGTCAATTTTCGCCATGACAGATCCTCCGTCTTAGAAACAGCTACGATCGGTATGCCCAAAGAGGCGCAACGGTACCATAAACCGGAACGCGGGTAAATATGGTCACGAGGGCGTTGCGGATGGATCAGGGAACACGGCACGCGGGCTGGCAGTGCACTGACCGTTACTGGTAGCTTTCCGTGTCGGTGGGATACTTCCCCTGCTCGACTTCTTCCTTGTAGCGGCGCAGGGCTTGCAACGCGTCGGCCTTGAGATGTGCGTAGGGCTTAAGGAACTTCGGCGCGAAGTCGTCGAACAGGCCCAACAGGTCGTAGAGCACCAGCACCTGGCCGTCGCAGTGCGCGCCGGCGCCGATGCCGATGGTGGGAATCGTCAGGGACGCTGTCACGGTCTTCGCCAGTGCAGCCGGAATCGCTTCCAGCACAATGGCAAAGGCCCCGACAGCTTCCAGTGCCTTGGCGTCGGCCAGCAGTCTGTCGGCCTGCGCACGATCCTTTCCCTGTACCTTGTAGCCGCCGTACTGATGCACGGATTGCGGCGTCATGCCGAGGTGACCCATGACCGGAATGCCGAAGCGGGTCATGGCCTGCACCCGATCCACGATCGCGGCGCCGCCTTCCAGTTTCACCGCCGCCGCGCCGGCCTGAATCAGACGGCCCGCGTTGCGCACCGATTCCTCGACACTGACCTGATAGGACAGGAACGGCATGTCCGCGATCACCAGTGCCCGCTGCGCCGCCCCGGCCACCAGCCTGGTGTGGTACAGCATGTCGTCCATGGTGACCGACAGCGTGTCCGGTTTCCCCTGCACGACCACGCCAAGCGAATCGCCGACGAGGACCGCTTCGATGCCAGCCTGTTCCGCGATCTTCGTGAAAAGGGCGTCGTAGGCTGTCACGAGGATGAGTTTCTTCCCCTCGCGCTTGTATTGCTGGAATGCCGGAACGGTCATCCGTGCCATGGGATGAATCCTACCATAGAGAACCGCGAAGCGTGAACTGGGAGACTGTTTAGCCTAACCGGGCCTTGGTAAGAACTTCCGGGAGACGATCAATGGCTTTCAATACCATGAGATGTACGCCGTCGCAGTGCGGCCGGATGGCCTTGATCGTCCGCACGGCGATCTCGATGCCGACTTCCTGCTCGCGCTTGGGACCGGCGGCCCGCAACTCCGCGATCATCTCGGCCGGCACCGCGATGCCGGGGATGTTGGCGTTGAGAAACTCCGCCATTTTGGCGGAACGCAGCAAGAGGATGCCGGCCAGCACCTTGACCTTGCACGGCCGGACCTTCTGCATGAACGAGTTGAACTGGTCGGCGTGGTAAATGGCCTGGGTCTGGAAAAACTTCGCGCCGGCATTCACCTTGGCTTCGAACTTCGCCAGCATGGGACCCTGCGGGTCCATCTCGGGCGTGACGGCCGCCCCGATCATGAAGTCGGCCACGCCGTCGAGCTTGTTGCCGGCCAAATCCTTCCCCTGATTGAACCCCTGTACCAGTTGCATGAGCTGCACGGAATCGAGGTCGTAGACCGGCTTGGCGTCCTTGTGGTCGCCGACTGTCGGGTAATCGCCCGTCAGACACAGAATGTTCCGGATGCCCAGCACGTGTGCGCCCAGCAGATCGGATTGAATCGCCAGCCGGTTGCGGTCGCGACAGGTCATCTGCATGACGGGATCGTGCCCCATCTCGTAGAGCAGGCGGCAGATCGAGAGCGAACTGGCCCGCATGATCGCCGCGGTGTTGTCCGTGACGTTCACGCCGCTCACGCGGCCGAGCAGCGACTTGGCGTTGTCCAGGATCGTGGAGGCGTTCGTCCCCTTCGGCGGGTTGTATTCGACCGTCACGGCGAACTCGCCGCGGTCGAGGATTTCCTTGAGACGGCGTGTGGGGCCGGTGCTCATCGTGCCTTATTTCTTCGAGTCCGCAAAACGCTTGGCCGCTTCGACCGTATTGTAGAGCAACATTGTAATCGTCATCGGACCCACGCCGCCTGGCACCGGTGAAATCCATCCGGCTTTCAGGCTGACGGGCCCGAAATCCACGTCTCCCACGAACGTCTTGTCCGGCAACTGGTTGGTCCCGACGTCAATCACCAGCGCCCCCTCTTTGACCATGTCCGCCGTCACGAATTTGGCCTTGCCGATCGCCACCACGAGAATGTCCGCCTCGCGGCAGACCGCCGGAAGGTCCCTGGTCCTGGAATGGCACACGGTCACCGTGGCATTGCGATGCAACAGCATGAGCGACACCGGCTTCCCGACGATATTGCTGCGCCCCACCACCACCGCCCGCTTGCCCTCGATGCTCGAGCCGGTGGACTCGATCATCGCGATGATACCCTTGGGCGTGCAGGCCTCGAACGTCGGATTGCCTTCAAGCAGGCGCCCCAGATTATAGGGATGGAATCCGTCCGCATCTTTTGCAGGCGAGACGGCGTCCAGAATCACCTTGCTGTCGATGTGCTTGGGCAGAGGCAGCTGCACCAGAATGCCGTGGACCTTCGGATCGGCGTTTTTCTTGTGGATCAAGGCCAGCAGATCGGCCTGGCTCGTCGCCGCCGGCAGCTTGTGCTCGTCCACGTAGATGCCGGCCGCATCGCAAGCCTTTTGCTTGTTCTTCACATAGAGATGCGAGGCCGGATCGTCTCCGACCAGAACCACCGCGAGGCCCGGCCGCACGCCGGTCCTCGCATGCAGCTCGACGACCTCCTTGGCCATGCGCTCCCGGATCGTCTGCGCCAACGCTTTGCCGTCAATCAATTTCGCCGCCACGCATCCCTCCTCGAGAAAAATGGCTGTTCACAAAAAACCGTCGCACAATAGCAGGGCCTTGAAATCGGTGTCAACGTTCCTTGACAGGCCTTTCAAGCGTCCCGTACCATTCAGCAAGTCTGCTGGCTGCGATAACAATCAGAAAGCCCCCAACGTTGAACCACTGTCGCCTGCGTCGCCCCATCCCGGCCCTGCTCGCCGGCCTGTCCCTGTGGGTTCCGGCCGTCTGGGCACTGCAAGTCACCGGCCTGCAGGCGCCTCAAAGTTTCGTCTCCGATCAGACCTGCGACTGTTACTTCATTTCCAACATCAACGGCGAGCCGAATGCGAAGGACAACAACGGCTTCATCACGAAGCTGGACCGGGACGGCAAGGTCATCGCCTCGCAGTTCATCCACGGCGGGGACGGCAAGACGGTGCTCCATGCGCCGAAAGGCATGGCGATCGTCCATCAGCTGCTCTATGTGGCCGATCTGGACGCGCTCCGCGCCTTCGACGTCAAAACCGGCAAGTCCGTGATCACCGTGTCGTTTTCCGGACAGCCGGGCCCGATTGCGCTCGTGGATGTCGCCGCAGACCCACAGGGCCTGCTGTATGCCTCCGACATGGACGCCAACGTCATTTACCGGATCGATCCGACGAAGCAGCATGCCGTCTCCGTGCTGGTGCGCAATGCCGCGCTGGCAGGACCGCGCGGGCTGGCCGTGCACCCTAAGACGGGACGGCTGATCGCCGTCAGCTGGCACAAGGGCAACATCGTGGAGATCGCCTCCGATGGCGCCATCACCGAACTGGTCTCCAATGGATTTTTTTCGTCCCGATTCAAAAATCTCGACGGCGTGGACTTCGACACCTGGGGAAACATGTACGTCTCGGACTTCACCACCGGAAAGATTTGGCGGATGCGCCCTGACCATCATTTCAATGTAATTGCGGAATACCTGCCCTCCCCCGCCGGCATCAGCGTGGATCGCGCGAAGAATCTGATTCTTGTTCCGTATCTCTACGGGAATGCCGCTGAGATCAACGGGCTCGAATCTCCGTTCAAGTCCGGCAAACAGAAACGAACCCTGGCGGACTACGGCTTCACCGGGTCCGGACCGCCGCAGGGAGGACCAACTGCAAAATGAGCAAGTGCGTCTATTGCAAGGAACGCAAGGGCAAACGATCGTGTCCTGCGTTGAACGGACTCATTTGCAGCCAATGTTGCGGCGAACACCGCATGACGCGGATCGCCTGCCCCTCCGACTGCCAATACCTGGACGCCAGCAGCGAGTACCAGCAGAAACGCTCCGGCGAGCGGTTCGCGCAGGCGCGCAAGGAATTCTACAAGGAACTCTTCACGCTGGGCGACGACAAGGCCGCCGCGCTGTTCAACTTTATCGAGACGATCACGTTCGGGTATTTCTGCAACAGGAAAGACGGGCAGGATGCGGACGTCATCGCCGGCATTCAGTCGCTCCGCCGGAATCTCAGCCCGCTGCACATCCCGACGGCCATGGCGCCGGTCTTCGCGGAACATCTGAAAAAGCAGTACGAGGTGTTCAGCAAGCAGCAGGGGCAGCCGGTGCCGGACACGGCCCTGGCGACGGAAGTCTTGGACCGGGCCCTCAAGTTCGTGACGGAATTCTCAGGCGGGGGGCTGCAGTCGTCGCGGTTTCTCCACGGACTGATCGGCTACATCCGCGCCTACCATCCGCAAGTCGCCGAACACCTGGCCAAGCAATCCGAGGGCGGTCGCATTGTTCTTCCGGGCCAGTTCACGCCTCAGCCGACTGCTCCGGCGCCCCACACCCACGGCCAGGACTGCCAGCATCACCATTAAATGTTCTGAAAAAGAGCGTGAGCCTTTCCTTGCCGTCAGGCAAGCCGAAGACTCCCGCCCACTCCGTTCCGAGCGGGGACAGACCTATCAGCGGTCTGTCCCCGCCCACACTCTTCCCCTCTACTGCCAGCAGCCGAGTTGCCTCAACTGCGCGCATCGAGGTAGCACCGTCTGCGTGTGCGACCTCTGCGAGCACAGAGGCAACTCGGCTGCTATGGCTAATCCACTATCGTCACTGTCATCTCGACTCGCTGCAACGGCAGATCCCGATTATCCCTCGGCTGCTGCACGATCTTATCCGCCACGCCCAGCCCTTTGACCACCTGCCCGAACGCCGTGTACTGGTGATCCAGAAAATTCGATTTCTCCACCACGATGAAGAACTGCGAGCCGGCGCTGTTCGGATCGTTGGCCCGCGCCATGGAGACGATGCCTCTCGCGTGAGGAACATCGTTGAACTCCGCATTCACGCTGTAGCCGGGCCCGCCCATGCCGTACGCCGCCTTGTTGCTCAGGTCCTTGGTGTTGGGATCGCCGCCCTGGATCATGAAGCCGGGAATCACACGGTGAAAAAGAGTGCCGTTGTAGAAGCCGGACTTGGCCAGCTTGATGAAGTTCGCCACATGGTTCGGCGCCTTGTCGGGGAAAAACTCGATTTCGATCTCGCCGAACTTGGTATTGATGATCGCCCGCGGCCCCTTGGCCGGAGCCTTGTCCTTGTCCGCCGCCAGGGACGCCCCCGACGTGAAACACAGAACGGCCATCACCAGAACCGCCTGCATCGCCGCTCTCATATATCCTTCCATCATCTGTCCTCCTCCCTTCATGCTCCCTCCCCGTTACGTCTCACGTTTTACTTTTTACACGCTTCATCGCCTTCTGCGCCGCTGCCTGCTCCGCCTCTTTCTTGCTCCGCCCCGTCCCCCGCCCCATCGCCTTACCCTGCACCAGCACCTGCACGTCGAACGTTTTCTGGTGGTCCGGCCCCGACTCCTTCGCCATCACGTACTGCGGCACGCAGTCGTGGTGCTGCTGGCACCATTCCTGAAGCTGCGTCTTGTAATCGCCGGCGAGCACCGCTCCCGAATCGGGACTCGCGGCCTCGCGCAGTTCCTGCGCAAAGGCCCTGAGGGAAAAGCTTCTTGCCGCCTCCAGCCCCCCGTCCAGGTAGACCGCGGCCAGGGCGGCCTCCACGGTATTGGCAAGGATCGAGTCCTTTTCGCGTCCGCCCGTGCGCTCCTCGCCGCGACCCAGCCGAAGTAATTTACCAAGCTCCAGCCTGCGGGCCACTGTGGCGAGCGTCGCCTCGCTCACCAGATGGGAGCGCAACTTGGACAGGGCGCCTTCCGTCAGGTCCGGGCAGGCCGCAGCCACGTGCTCGCTGATGATCAACGCCAGGACGGCGTCGCCGAGAAACTCCAATCGCTCATTGTCTTTTGAACCCTGCTCCTTGAACTCATTGACGTAGGACGTGTGTGTCAGCGCCTCGTCGAGCAGGCGGACATTGTGAAAGGTATACCCGATCGCCTGTTGCGCCTCGTCGAGTGGAGTACGCGCCATGGTCCGCCGGGGCATGGGTGGAAATGCGGAACGGCTATGCAGCGAACCGTTTGAAGAGCAGACAGGCGTTCACGCCGCCAAAACCGAACGAATTGGACAGCGCCACCGTGACCGTCGCCGGCCGCGCCTTCCAAGGAATGTAGTCGAGATCGCATTCGGGATCGGGATGGTCGAGGTTGATCGTTGGCGGCAAGAGATTCTGGTGGATCGCCAGCACGCTGAAGACCGCTTCGATCCCGCCGGCGGCCCCAAGCAGATGGCCGGTCATGGATTTGGTCGAGCTGACCGGAATGCGCCGGGCCTGCTCCCCGAAGACCTGCTTGACCGCCTTGGTCTCGATCGCATCGGCCATCGTCGATGTCCCGTGGGCATTGATGTACCCGATCTCGCTCTTCGTGATTTTTGCGTCCTTGATCGCCAGCTCCATGCAGCGGACCGCGCCCTCGCCGTTTTCCGACGGCGCCGTGATGTGGTACGCGTCGCTGTTCATGCCGTAACCGATCAGTTCCGCATAGATTCTGGCCCCACGCCGTTTGGCCCGTTCCAATTCTTCCAGGACGACGACACCCGCGCCTTCGCCCAGTACGAACCCGTCACGATCCTTGTCGAAGGGCCGGCTGGCCCTGGTCGGCTCGTCATTTCTCGTGGAGAGGGCGCGTGATGCCGCAAACCCGGCCACGCCCAGCGGGGTGATCGCCGCCTCGGCTCCGCCCGCGACCATGATATCCGCCTCATTCAATTGAATCAGCCGGAAGGCGTCCCCGATGCAGTGATTGCCGGTGGCACAGGCCGTGACGGCGCAGGAATTTGGCCCCTTGGCGCCCAGCCGGATCGCCACCTGGCCGGAGGCCAGATTGATGATGGTCATGGGAATAAAGAACGGCGAGACGCGATCGGGGCCTTTTTCCTGCAGCACCTTCCCGTAATGCTCGATCGAACCCAACCCTCCGATGCCGGACCCGATATAGACGCCGACACGCGTGGCCTCTTCCGGCGCGACCTTCAAACCCGCATCATCCACCGCCATCTGGCTGGCGCCGACGGCATAGTGGATGAACGTATCCATTTTCTTGATTTCTTTTTTCTCGATGAAGGCGGCGGGATCGAAACCCTTCACCTCTCCCGCGATTTGCGCGGCATACCCGGTGGGATCGAACCGCGTGATGCGGCCGATGCCGGACTGCCCTTCGGAGAGCGCCTTCCAGGTGGGGCCCACGCCGATGCCCAGAGGCGTGATCAGCCCCAGCCCCGTCACCACCACCCGACGTCTGCCGTGCTCCGTCATAGACCGCACCGGCCCGAGCTACATCTTTTCTTTGATGTAGTCGATGGCCTTGCCGACCGTGAGAATCTTTTCGGCATCCTCATCGGGGATTTCGATATCGAATGCTTCCTCGAAGGCCATGACCAGCTCGACCGTGTCCAGGGAATCCGCACCGAGATCGTCCACAAACTTGGCGTCCGGAACGACCTCGTCCTCCTCGACGCCGAGATTTTCCGCGACGATCTTTTTCACTTTGTCTTCCACTTTGCCGTCTGCTGCCATGCGTCCTACACCTCCCCTCGCTGTTCGCACTATGCCATGTGCATGCCGCCATTGACATGCAATACATGACCCGTGATGTACCCCGCCTCGTCCGAGGCCAGAAACTTCACCGCCTCCGCTATGTCGGATGGCTGCCCCAGCCGCCCCAGCGGAATCTGCTTGGACAACGTCTCCTTCACCTCAGCCGACAAGTGCTGCGTCATGGCCGTGTCGATAAAGCCCGGCGCCACGGCGTTGACCGTCACCGCCCGGCTGGCATATTCCCGCGCCACCGCTTTCGTAAATCCGATCACCGCTGCCTTGGACGCCGCGTAATTGGCCTGGCCGGCGTTGCCGATCGCGCCGACGATCGAGGCGATGTTGACGATCCGTCCCGACCGCTGCTTGCTCATCGGCTGGAGCGCCGCCTTGGTGCAGTTGAACGTCCCGTTCAAATTCACCTGCAGCACGAGATTCCAATCCTCTTCCTTCATGCGGAGCAGCAGCCCGTCCCGCGTGATGCCGGCATTGTTGACCAGGATATCCACCTTGCCCCATTTCTTGACGACCTGATCCACCATCGCCTTGGCATCGTCCCAGCTCGCGACGTTGATCTTGATGTTCAAGGCCCGCCGTCCCATCTTGGTGATGGCCGCGACAGTCTCCTGCGACCGGCCCGGATCCAGATCGGCGACGGCGACATCGGCACCGGCGTGGGCCAGCGCTTCGGCGATGGCCCGGCCGATGCCCTGTGCCCCGCCCGTCACAATCGCCGTTTTCCCCGCTAACGACATCGACACTCCGTTATCCCTGCAGCGCCTTCAACGTCGCCTCGAGCGACGCCGGATCCTGCACGTTCAAGGTTTTTGCATCCGGCACGATGCGCTTGATCAATCCGCTTAACACTGTGCCGGGCCCGACTTCAATAAAGGTCGTCACACCCATGCCGTGCATCGCCTTGACCGAGTCTTCCCACAGCACCGACGCCGGCAACTGCCGGATCAGAGAGGCCCTGACCTCCGCCGCCGTCCGCAAGGCCTTCGCCTCGGCATTGTTGATCAGCGGCGCCTTCAAGTCCGACCAGGCGGTCGCTTCGACATCCTTCGCCAGCCGGTCCGCCGCGGATTGCATCAGCGGCGTATGCACCGGCACGCTCACCGGAAGCGGAATGGCCTTTTTGGCCCCCCGGGCCTTCGCGACCTCGATCGCCTTTTCGACCGCCGCTTTTTCTCCCGCGATTACCACCTGCCCGGGAGAATTGAAATTCGCCGCGGCGACCACTCCAACCGACGAGGCTTCCCGGCAGGCGTCGCGCACAGCATCGGGCGCCAGGCCCAGAATCGCCGCGACCAGTCCGCTGCCCGGCGGCACCGCTTCGGCCATGTAACGGCCCCGCTTCTGCACCAGCGCCGCCGCCGCGTTAAACGTCAGCCCGCCCGCCGCCACCAGCGCGGAATATTCCCCGAGACTGTGCCCGGCCACCGCCACCGGCTTGAGCCCGGCCGGCGCCAACACCCGAAACGCCGCGATGCTGGCGGTCAGCAGCGCAGGCTGCGTGTACTCCGTCAGATTCAAGCGTTCGGCCGGTCCGTGAAAACACAACTCGGCCACATCGTAGCCGAGCACCGCCGACGCGTCCTGATAGATGGTCTGTGCCGCGGGATGCGCATCGTAGAGCGCGCGTCCCATCCCGACCGATTGCGACCCCTGGCCGGGAAATACCAAGCCTATTCCAGAAACCATAACGGCGTATGATATGGGGGAATTATCGCCACAATGTCAACGGGAAAATCAGCGCGGCGCCAATCCGTGTTGATGGCATCGCGTTCACCACCGCACGACCGATGTCGCCCAGGTCAGCCCGCTTCCGAACGCCGCCATCATGACCAGATTCCCCTTTTTGATCCGACCCGAGCGGACCGCTTCATCCAGCGCAATGGGAATCGAGGCCGCCGAGGTGTTGCCATACCGGTCCACGTTCAGGACCACCTTTTCCATCGGCAGGCCAAGACGGGTCGCCACGGCCTTGAGGATCCTCGCATTGGCCTGATGCGGCACATAAATATCGATGTCCGCCACCGTCAGCCCGTTCGCCTTGAGCGCCTCTCGGGCGGACTCTTCGAGCGTCTTGACCGCCACCTTGAACGTCTCGTTCCCCTTCATCTTGATGTACTGCAGCTCGTCGGCCAGCATTTTGTCTGTCGGTGGCATCCGCGAGCCGCCGCCCGGCACGCAGATCAGGTTCCAGAGCGAGCCGTCGGAATGCAGATGCGAGGACAGAATGCCCCGATTCTCCTTCGTCGCGCTGAGCACGACCGCGCCGGCCCCGTCGCCGAACAGGATGCAGGTGTTGCGGTCCTTCCAGTTGGTGATCGAGGACATGACTTCGGAGCCGATGACCATCACATGGCGCAGGCCGGTTTTCACATAGGCGTCGCCGACCGCCAGAGCATAGACGAACCCGCAGCAGGCCGCGCCGATGTCGCAGGCGGCCGCCTTGGTCGCGCCCAGACGGTGCTGGATGAGGCAGGCCGTGGAGGGCAGCGGGGCATCGCCTGTGCAGGTCGCAACCAGAACCATGTCCAGGTCGGAAGCCGCCACGCCGGCGGCTTCGAGTGCGCGCTCGGCGGCTTTCGTGCCGAGGTCGGAACAGGCCTCCCCAGGCGCGGCCAGGCGGCGTTCGCGGATGCCGGTGCGCTCGACGATCCATTCGTCCGACGTCTTGACCATCCGCTCAAGGTCGGCGTTGGTCAGCACGCGCTCCGGCGCATAAGAGCCGGTGCCGGCGATTTTCGCCCTCACGTGGACTCTCCCTGCGCGGCCGGGCGATGTCCCGCGATGCTCTCCTCGATGTCGCGCCGGATATTGTCGATCACGCGCCCGTCCACCATCAGCTTGGCCTGCCGGATCGCGTTCTTGATGGCCTTGGCCGAGGACCGGCCGTGGGCGATGACGCTGACGCCGTTCACCCCCAGCAGGGGCGCGCCGCCGAATTCGGCGTAATCGGTCTTGCGCTTGAGCGCGAGCAGCGGCGCCGCGATGAACAGATAGGAGAGCCGTCCCAGAAACGACCCGGCGATTTCCTTCATCAGCAGCTTCTTGATCGTCTCCGCCAGCCCTTCGGAAATTTTCAGCGCCACGTTGCCGATGAACCCGTCGCACACGATCACGTCGGCCGCGCCGCTGTAGACGTCCCGTCCTTCGACGTTGCCGATGAAGTTGATCGTGCTGCCCTTGAGCAGTTTCAGCGCCTCCTTGGTGACTTCATTCCCCTTGCTGTCCTCCTCGCCGATGCTCAGAAGCCCGACGCGGGGGGCGGACTTGTCGTAGAGGTCCTTGGCATATTCGTGCCCCATGAGGCCGAATTGGAACAACTGGCTGGCCGTGCAGTCCACGTTGGCGCCCACGTCCAGCATGACGGCGGTGCCCGTCAGGGTCGGCAGGGTCGTCGCGATCGCCGGACGCTCCACGCCCTTGATCCGGTCGAGCAGGAAAATCGCCGACACGACGCTGGCTCCGGTGTTGCCGGCGCTGACGACCGCCTGCGCGTCGCCCGACTGGACCAGTTCCGTGGCGATCCAGATCGAGGAATCCCGTTTTTTTCTGGCGACCTGCGCCGGCGATTCGTGCATGCCGACGACTTGAGGAGCATGGCGGACGGTGATGCGGGGATCGGTGCAGTTGAGACGGCGGAGCTGTTCCTTCAGCTGGGTCTCGTCGCCCACCAGCACGACGCTGACGCCGAGTTCCTGCGCCGCCTGGATGGCACCTTCGACAGCCGGGGCGGGTCCGTGGTCACCGCCCATCGCATCAACGGCGATTTTCATGGGGTGCCGCGCGAAATCTGACCCCTATGCTTCTTCGACCGCGATGACTTGCGTACCTTTATAGGTCCCACAATTTAAACAGGTCTGATGCGGGGGCTTCAGTTCGTGGCACTGCGGGCACACGGACAGGCCTGGGACCGAGGACTTCTTCCTCCGCCACTGGGCCCGCCGCTTGTCGCGGCGCGCTTTGGAGTGTTTATGTTTTGGATTCGGCATGGTCGCTCCTTACTTCGTCTTCGTCGTTCGTTTCGATGAGGTCGGCATCGTGGCGCGCAATTGTTTCAGCACGGCAAACGGCGACTGAATCTGTTCCTCCCGGCAGTCGCACCGGCGCACGTTCAAATCCTGCCCGCAGACCGGGCAGAGCCCCCGGCACTCCTCCTGGCAGAGCGGCTGCATCGGCGTCGACAGGATCACGTGTTCTCGCAGCATCTCCCCGAGTTCGATCGTCTCACCCGTGTAGGCATAGACGTCGTCCATGTCGTCGCCGGACTGCTCCGACGAATCCCGCCCGGCCGGCCTGGCCTTGAGCTCCGCGTCGCCGAGGTATTCCCCGACGACCGGAATCCACAGAGCATCGTCGTACTCTTTCAGGCACCGGACGCATTGCCGGCGCGCGGTCCCGCTCAGCGTCCCGGTCACGTGCACCGTGGTCCCGGCCTTGAGGGCATTCAGCGACAGGGCCAGCCCGCCAGGAATCCGGATGTCCTCCGGGCCCAGCGCCAGCTCGTCCACCTGCAGGTTGCAGGAAAGACTCTGCCCTTCTTCCGGAATCTCGATGAGGTGGAGGACCGGCAAGGCCATGGGCATCACCGCGAGGCTCGTTGCTGGAATGCGATCGATATACACAGAACTTCGCACCAAGTCAAACCGGGCGCATCCGCCCCGGTTTAATACTCTTCCGCGAACGACAGCATCGCGATCGTGCGGGCCCGCTTGATCGCGATCGTCAGGTCCCGCTGATGCCCCAGGCAGTTGCCGGACACCCGGCGCGGGACGATCCGCCCCCGCTCCGTCAGAAAGTTCCGCAAGAGGCCGATGTCCTTGAAGTCGATCGGCGTCTTGTCCGCGCAGAAACGGCATTGCCGCCGCCGTTGAAATAATCTTCCGCCTCCTCGTTCCACGCGCGCTCCTCCTCGTCCAAAAAGTTCGAACTACCCCTGCGGCTCTTCCTCGAACCCGGGGGCTTCATCCGCCGCGGCATGCTCGCCGCCACCCGCTTCCTGCCGCTTCGGCAGGAAGGTCACGGTCTGGGCCACCACCTCGTGCTTGCTGCGCTTCTGCCCGTCGTCCGTCTCCCAGCGCCGCTGCTGCAGCCGGCCGTCCACGATAACGCCGTTGCCTTTGCTGAGATACTGCCCGCAATGCTCGGCCTGCTTGCCGAACACGACGATGTCTACGAAGCAGACTTCTTCCTTCAACTCCTCGTTCTGACGATACTTGCGATTCACTGCCAGCCCGAAGCTGGCCACCGGAGTGCCGTTCGGTGTATAGCGCAGCTCCGGATTCTTCGTCAGGTTGCCGATCAGAATGACTTTGTTAAACCCGGTCACGCTCGAACTCCCTGGGCTGTGACGCCTGTCCCATCGGGACCGCCGTCACCGCCGCCTTCGGAGCCGGCGGATGTTCGAGACGGACGGTCAAAAACTTCAGGATGGAGTCCTCAAGCCGGTAGGCATGTTCCAGCTCGCCGACGACGTTCCCCGCCGCCTTGAAATGCAGATAGACGAAAGTCCCGCGGCGCTCCCGCTTGATCTCGTAGGCCAGTTTCTTCTTGCCCCAGTTCTCGACAATGATCGGCGGAGCGCCCGCTTTCTCAAGCAGGGCCTTCATTTTTTCGATCAGCTTGTTGGTCTCGTCGTCGGAGAGCGACGGACGAATGATAAAGATAGACTCGTAGAGATACATGCAGTCTCCTCTCGGCTAAAAGCCCCGGAACCGGGTCCGGAGCGAGGGATAAGCGCATCGCTATAGGCGATGCAGTGGGTGGAAGCTAACACAGGGCTAAACGGGCTGTCAAACGAGGCTACACATTGAACCTGAAGAAGACGATGTCGCCCTCCTTCATGACGTAGTCCTTGCCTTCCAGCCTGAACAAACCCTTTTCCTTCACCTTGGCCTCCGACCCGCAGGCGACGATGTCATTATAATGATAGACCTCGGCTTTGATGAATCCCCGCTCCATGTCCGAATGGATCTTGCCCGCGGCCTCCGGTGCCCGCAGACCTTTCCGGATGGCCCATGCACGCGACTCGACTTCCCCAGCCGTGAAGAATGTGATGAGCCCCAGCAGATCGTAGGCGGCACGGGTCAAACGGACGAGGCCCGACTCGCTCAGCCCGACTTCCTTCATGTAGGCGGCACGATCCTCCGCTCCCAGGACCGCCAACTCCGCCTCCAAGTGTGCGTGCAGCAGAACCAACCGGGCGTTTTTCTTGTCAGCCAAATCTTTTACCACTTTCACGTGTGGATCACTTTCGTCAGCCCCTTCCGCAACATTGGCGATGAACAGCACCGGCTTCGCGGTCAGCAGTTGGCATTCGTTCAGCACGACCCGCTCGTCCGGCGTGAAGGTCTGGTTTCCGAGCCAGGCACCCTTGTCCACAAGCTCGACGAATTTCTCGACTGCAGCCAACTCCTTCATCGCCTTGGCCTCACCCGACCGGGCCTTTTTTTCGATCCGCTGCTTCCGGCGATCGAGTGTCTCAGCATCGGCCAGCATCAGCTCTGTTTCGATGGTGTCCACGTCCCGTTGCGGATTGACCCCTCCGGCCACGTGCACCACGTCGGGATGGTCGAAGCACCGGACGACATGCATCAGCGCGTCCACCTCGCGGATCTGCGAGAGAAACTGGTTGCCCAGCCCTTCGCCTTTGCTCGCCCCTTCGACGAGGCCGGCAATGTCGCGGATCTCCAGCGTGCTGGGCGTCCGTTTCTTGGATTTGAAGATCTCCTGGAGCTTGTCCAAACGGGGATCGGGGAGCGCCGCGATGCCC
>Ga0187893_10004268_pt1 | contig 27488 bp, 26 predicted proteins | sample MA1701074metaG_FD_139574 | JGI IMG/M metagenome (GOLD analysis project Ga0187893, IMG submission 139574) | White microbial mat communities from a basaltic lava cave in the Kipuka Kanohina Cave System on the Island of Hawaii, USA - MA170107-4 metaG ... | reverse complement strand
GAGGGTCGTTGCGGTCGATGATGGAGGTAACGTTTCCAGTGGGGTCGTATGAATATTCCAGGTCTATGAATGTTGTAGGAGGAGCTACCTGTGCATACGCGCTTGTGGCGATGAGAAGGGAAACCAGAAAAGACATCACAAATGCCAGATAAGATTTGCTTAAGCATCTATTCATATCCGGTCTTTCCTCCGTTAATTTATATAAAACTCCGTTCATTAATTTCATTGCCTAATTGTCTTCTCAAACACGACAAGAAATAAATAGTACTTTTTCAGTATTTCAGTGCTAGGAAATTTTCGTTCCAAAAAGAGGACGCAATCCTTATTTTCGTTCATTTGCCATGTCGAACCCTGTCCCGAACCCTTCGCCACGCTCAGGATAAACTCCTGTGGGGGATCATGTGAGACATCTCGATTCTAGGTATGATAAGATTTCTCTCTTCGGTCGAAATGAAGTATCAGCTTGCTTCGTCCCCTTTTCTTCGCTCTGGGCTTCGGCTAACTCGCTTATCGAAATGACACCAAATTACGAATCGTCTTGCACCGTGCTATAAATGACCCACTGCCGGAGTTTTTCTGAGTTGGGGAACTTCGCAGTTTATGATAGGCTTTAACGAGTAACAAGAAAACCCGGAGGAAATCCGATGAGCAGGGTAGCGACGATTGAAGAGGCAGCTTCTCTCGTATCAGACGGCGAGAGATTGGCGATGGGAGGCCTTCTCCTTCAGCGAATTCCCTCTGCGTTTGCAAGAGAGCTTGCCCGTCAGGGAAAGAAAGACTTGAAGGTGATGAAAACGGCTGCGAACTATGATTTCGACCTCCTCTGTTTAGCAGGCTGCCTTGAGGAGGTTGCAGCCGGGTTTGTGAGCTTCGAGGCCGAATTCGGTCTTGCGCCCAACTTCCGCCGCTCGGTCGAAGAGGGTAGAGTACGTTTTGCGGAAAATTCCTGCTACACGGTAATATCTAGCCTTAGAGCCGCTTCATTCGGAGTGCCGTTTATGCCGATAGCTAATTTGGGCGGAAGCTATCTCGTCAATAAATTTAAAGCGGTGAATAATCCATACGGCGACGGAGAAGTTCTTGCCGTCCCCGCCATCTATCCGGATTGGGCAGTGCTTCATGTTCAAAAAGCAGATGAAGAAGGAAACGCCATCATATACGGACCGGTTTATGAAGACATAATCATGTCGCGCGCTGCAAAGAGGATAATCCTCACAACAGAGAAGTTGGTTTCTCAATCCGAGATCAATCAAGAGGCAGATTTGGCGGTCATCCCCGGTTTCAAAGTGGAGGCTGTTGTCGAAGTCCCGAAAGGGTCGTTTCCAGGCGCATGTCACCCGTACTACGACTATTCTCCCGAACATGTGAAGGATTATTTGTCCATTAAAAACGGAGATGGGCTTAGAAGCTATCTTGAGGAGGTCAGGCCTTAACGGACTGTTGCCCAAATCCAAAAATGTCATTTCGACCACAGGGAGAAATCTTTTTTTTGAGATTATCCTTACATACAAGAGAAAGATATCTCACATCCGTTCGATATGACAGACTATTTCTGTGCTTGAGCAACAGCTTGGTAAGATTTTGTATAGCCTCGAATTAACACGAATAAAAATAAGCAGGATATAAAACGCAGGATGCACGATACAAGATGAATCATGACTTTGCATCATTTATCCGCGTAAATCCGTGCTCATCTGTGGCTAAATATTTATAAGATTTTATTCATAAGTGGAAAAATGGAATATACTCGAGCCGATATGATGATTGTGACGATGGCAAGGCTGCTCAAAGACGCCGAGAACGCTTTTATGGGGGTGGCGTCCAATTTGCCTTTTTTTGCAATCTGGCTTTCAAAAAAACTGTACAACCCAAACCTCACATGGCTCAATATCCCCGGCAGGGTCAACCCGAACCCCGCATTTCCCCCTCCTTCGACGGTTCATTTTCAGCTCGCCAGAGAGGGAAGGGCTTCCATCACGCTTGCCGAGATATTCGACATGTCGGCGCGTGGAGAATTAGACGTTGCGTTCCTCTCTGGTGTGCAGATAGACAAGTATGGCAACTTCAACCTCAGCCATATTTCCGATGGGAATAAAATAAAGGTTCAGTTCACCGGCGGCGCGGGAAGCGCTCTTGTATGTGCCAACACCAAGCGGGTAATACTATGGAGGACAAGACACGACAAGCGCGCGTTGGTCGAAAAATGTTCCCCCATCACAGCCTCCGGCAATGTTTATAGGGTTGTAACGCCGCTAGCTGTTTTTGGAAAGGGCGATGGGGGTCTTGTCCTAAAAAGCATCCATCCATACTCCAGCTATGATGAGGTCGAAAAAAACACAAGCTTCCCCGTTTCTCAAGCCACTTCTACTCCACCGCCGACGGACGAGGAAATGAAATTACTCAACCAGTTCGACCCGGACAGGATCAGGGAGATAGAATTTTCTACCTAGAATTATACCCGTGCAAACAGTCTCAAATGTCATTACGGAGAGTCTAAGATTTCTCCCTTCGGTCGAAATGACTGTTTCTTCTTTGTCATTCCGAAGGAGCTTTGCAACTGAGGAATCTAAATAGGTTGCTTCAATCAGGATTGATTAAGGTTAATCCCCGAGAGGAATAGATTCCCCGGCGTTCGGCCCGAAAGCGTATTCTTGGGTTATCTTGAGTTGATATTTAAGCTCATTTACCAACCTCTGCTGCAAATCATTCCAGGAGAGCATTCCATAGTACTTGTCTTCTTCGTCCAGAATAATGAGATGAGAGATATGATGCTCGTTCATCAGCTTGAGGCATTCGAAGAACGACGAGTCCAGGGTGACGGAGAACATATTGGTGCTCATAATCTCGCTTACTCTTACGTCTGAGGGTTTCCTGCTCATAGCCACTACCTTTGTCGAAAAATCGCTATGTCCCACGACCCCCGCTAATTGCCCTTTTCTCATAACGCCAATAGTTCTTACCCTGAAATTCCTGAGCTTTAGCGCAGCTATATCCGACGTATCGTCGGCGTCCACGAAATAGACGTTTTCCCTCTTTGAAATCAAGTCCTTTACCTTCAAATTCTCTAACATGAAACCCTCCTCTTCCAGAGGATAAACAACCGACAAATAAATCCCCACTCTAATCCTCATAATAGCACAAATCCAGCGAATAAGAAACCCTCTTTGGAAAAAATACGGTCAGGATAAACACCGAAAAAAGTCTCAGAGAACTCGTCGAAGAATACCTCAATTAAAGCATCTCAAAATTTGGTTATGAATGGCTATCATGTTATATTTTGACCAAAACAATCAGAACGGGAGGAAAAACCATGGCAGAATATGCGCATTCCGAAGTCTTAGTCAGTACACAGTGGGTTGTCGACCATGCGAGCGACCCAAATGTCAGGATTGTAGAGTCCGACGAGGACGTCCTTCTCTACGAAGTCGGCCACGCTCCAGGCGCAATAAAACTGGACTGGCAGACCGAGCTTCAAGACCATATTATCCGCGACTATGTGAACAAGGAAAAGTTTGAGCAGCTCATGTCTGAGAAAGGAATAGCAAACGATTCCACCGTAGTTTTCTATGGGGATAAAAACAACTGGTGGGCATGCTACGCATTCTGGACATTCAAGGTGCTCGGGCACGAAAAGTGCCTGATTATGAACGGCGGAAGGCAGAAGTGGATAGAGGAGAAAAGACCTTTGACAAAAGATGTTCCTAACTACCCAAAGACAAAATACAAAGTCTCCAAGACCAACGAGTCAATAAGAGCGTTCCGCGATGAAGTGATGAAACACGTAGGGTCGAAGAACCCGCTCATAGATGTCCGCTCGCCCAAAGAATACACCGGAGAGATGCTCCACATGGAGGCTTACCCACAAGAAGGGGCTTTGAGAGGAGGACACATTCCGGGAGCAAAGAACGTCCCGTGGGCGCGTGCTGCGAAAGAGGACGGGACTTTCAAATCCGCCGATGATCTCAAAGCGATATATGAAGGAGAGCAGGGGTTAAAACCAGCCGACGATGTAATTGCATACTGCCGAATCGGGGAAAGGTCTTCGCATACATGGTTTGTATTGACCTACCTTCTCGGTTACAAAAAGGTTAGAAATTACGACGGCTCGTGGACGGAATGGGGCAACCTCGTAAGAGCGCCTATTGAAAAGCCGTAGTTCCTATTAACACGACAAAAATTCCCTGAAGATGCACCCCCACGCCGACCGGGTGCATCTATTTGTATGAAAAATTATTGGCCGGGTATTGCAAATATGTCTATGGACCGCGATGAGCTGATGACGTTTATATTAGACCACTATGAGAACCCCAGGAATTATGGGGCCATAGGGGACGCCCAGGTAGTTCAAGAAGGGGGAAACCCCGGATGTGGTGACATAATTAAGATATATCTAAAAATGGACGACGCAGGTCTTATAAGAGAGATCGGCTATGAAGGGGAGGGCTGCATACTCAGTCAGGCGGCAACTTCGATGATTACCGAGATTGTTACGGGCAAGACTGTGAACGAGGTGGAAGCGATGAATTCGGACGTTATTACAGACATAATCGGCCGCGATTTGGCGATGACCCGACCTCGATGCACAACCCTGGGCATTACCACAGTCAAAATGGCTCTGAAAGAATGGCATAGAATAAAGATGATAAACGAGATTCAAAGTGGGAGCGACTTATCCGAGGGGTAATCGCAAGCCGATTAAATTGGCGGGAACGATACCTTTAGAAATTACATACTAAAAATAAGACAATAACTTTTCTTCAAGCTCAAAACATGGTAGTGGGTTATTTAATGCCTAGAATCGGATACATAAAATGGGTAGGCAACGAGTCCCTTCGACTGCGCTCAGGGCAGGCGTGCTCGTTTGCTTAGTCCACCAGCAAGCATGTCCTGAGCGCAGCCGAAGGGACTGGTGGGCTACCCTTTAATATTCACTTGATTATTTATAAGACCGCTTCTAATGTCTATACTTTGAGAAATCAAAACCCACTACTCAAAATATGTTTTCTTTGACTAGTCTAGTTATATATGTAATATAGTGGGCTAATTTCGACATGTATACCTGGCTTTACCTAGGAGCTAGTGTGAATAGTTTTGACTTCGCGGGTACTCGAAGACTCGATGAAAAGCCAGACAGAGATGGATTCCAGAACACCAGAAAACACCAGGCCTATATTTAGGCACGGGAGACAACTTCGCGTCTTGATTATAGGGGGTGGTGTTGCCGGGCTCACTCTTGCCGGGCTGCTAGAGCAAAGGGGGCTTGAACCTACTGTCGTCGAGCAAGCACCTTCTTACGGAGATATCGGATACGTCATTGTTCTTTGGCCCTCTGGCAGCGGGATACTAAAGGGTCTGGGCTTGTATAGAAATTTGCTGGAAGTAGGCATCAAGTTTACTAGATATAACATTAAAAACGATAAAAATCAGATGCTGCATTCCTACTCCATAGACCCGGTCACCGAAAAATATGGGCCTATTATAAGCACTTATCGCCCCGACCTTATAAATACTCTGAGAGAAGGCGTCAACCGGAGCAATATAAAAATGGGCGTTACAGTCGAGAAGATCGAGCAGAACAGAGATGAAGCTACCGTAACTTTTGATAACGGTAATAAGGAAACATATGACCTGGTGGTCGGCTGCGACGGGATTCGCTCACGAATCCGCCGTATGGTTTTCGGAGACTTTCCTCTTAACTATAGTGGTATGACCGGCTGGGGGTTTTGGGTTAAAAACAACTCTACTCCGCCCGGGCAGATTACCGAGTATTGGGGCAGAGGAAAATTTTTCGGCATTTGGCCTACCAAAGGGCGTCTTTCGGTGTTCACAAGCGTTCAAGCCCCTCCCCATACACCCGACCCACCCGAAAACCGAATTCAAAGGATTAGGAAGGAATTTAGGGAGTTCGACGGTCTTGTACCGGGGATTTTAGAAGAGCTTGATAACCCATATGAAATTTTCCGCGATGACTACAACGACCTGAGAATGCACAAATGGCATAAGGATAGAGTTATCTTGATTGGGGATGCTGCGCATCCCATTCTCCCCCACGGAGGTGGAGGCGCTGCCATGGCTATTGAATCGGCTTTGGTCCTTGCGGAGGAGATATGTCGAGTGGACTCGAAGTCCGTAACCCAAGCTTTCGAGAATTTCACGAAGAGAAGGAAAAAGAGGGTCGATAAAATACAGTCTCAATCGCGCTTCATCGCCGGTTTGGTACTTGCTAATAACAGGCTTATGTTTTCAATCAGAAATTTTGCATTTCGGCTTTATTGCAACCGTTTATTTCTGAGGTCTTGGGGTAAGATATTAAGTGAACCCATTTAGAAAACGAGGAAATCTACTATTACACTCCTTGACCAATTAAACCTCACTTTCCAGAGCCAGCTTATCTTACGGACTTCCTGTCCAACCTTGTTCGCTTCTTTTTGACTTCGATTACATTTTAAGCTCTAGAATGTAACCCGATTGCGTGTTGCATTCCATATGCTTTTCTGTTTATAATGGAAACTCAATTTCTAATGCGAGGTGAAAAATGAGAAATCAGATAAAATTTGGATTGTCGGCTCCGATGCCGGGAGCAGGCCTGGACGGACTTTTAAAATTCTCTGTGCAAGCAGACAAACTGGGCTTCGACAGCGTATGGTATCCCGACCATGTAGTTTTTGTATCCCCGACTGAAGCCCATGAGGCGTGGACAGTGGCGACTGCTGCCGCACCGCTGACAAAGAACATAAGCCTTGGCACAGTTTCCGACCCTCACAGAATGCACCCGGCTGTCTTTGCCCAGCGTCTTGCAACAATAGACCACCTTTCAAAGGGCAGGGTGTCCCTGACGCTCGGAGTCGGAGAGTCTATGAACCTAGACGCTTACGGAATAAGATGGGACCGTCCTCTTGCCAGACTGCGAGAGTCTATGAAGGTCATGCAGAAGTTATGGAAAACCGAAGGCCCCACTGATTTTCACGGCGAGTTTTACAACCTCTCCGACGCGTTCCTACAGGTTAAGCCATACAAGAGAGATAGAATCCCAATGTATATAGCAACCCATACCCCAAAGGGCTTACGCCTTACGGGAGAGCTGGGAGACGGCTGGCTCCCAATCGACCTGACGCCAAACCTCTACGCGGAGTATTTCAAGACAGTAGAGGAGGGGGCAAGGTCTGCCGGACGCAGCCTGGATGACGGTTTTGATTCTGCCCTTTGGGTTTTCACCTCACTCGGAAAAAACGTGGATGAGGCTTATAAAACCCTTGAGCCGTTCAAATACGTACTGATAATGCAGGAGCAGCTTAAAAAAGCCGGCTACGATATCGAAATCCCGGAAGAGTATAAGGGTCTTAATTACTTCAACGTAGTTCCCCAGGACGCCGCCGGAAGACAGAAGTTCAGGGAAATTGGGAAATTCTTTCCCAGGGAAGCGGTACTGGACTTTACGATAACCGGTTCCAAGAAGGACTGTATCAAGAAAATAGAAAAATTCGTCGAGAAAGGCGTGAGGCACTTTGTGCTTTTCTACCGCTTCAGCCCTGATGCGAACAAAGCACTTAAGACTTATGCAAAGGATATAATCCCTTATTTCAAGGGGAAGTAATAATCTCGCCACGCGGGCGCTAAGGCAAGAAATAGGAATGATAGTAAAGAAGCCAGAATCCAGGAGACAGAACTTTCCATACCGTACCGTCATTCTGAATTCATTTCAGAATCTAAAAGAGATGCTGAAACAAGCATTTCCTGAGCGGGGACGAAGGATTCAGCATGACAAAGATAAGAGGTGGGGGCTTTTGGATGAAATTTAATATGATAGTTTCCGTTTGATTAAATTCAGGTTAACAAGTAATTATCTCTGCTGAATTTTGACTACTGACTTCTTGACTCTAACTTCGTGCTTGGTGTCTTCGTGACTAAACTTAAAAAATGTACAAAGCAGCCGTCCTTGTCTCTCCGGGAGAAATAACAATAGAAGAACGTCAAGAACCCAAACTCGACTCGAACGAGGTTTTAATCCGAGTCAAATTTGCAGGGATATGTGGAACTGACGTTGCTCTCTTTTCCGGAGAATACGGAGTTCCGCTCCCTCTTGTCCTCGGACATGAATTCAGCGGTGAAGTGGTAGAAGCCGGGAATTCCGTGCAAAAGGGGCTGATAGGAAAAAGAGTCGTAGGGGAGATCAACAACACATGCTTAGCTAATAGAAATAACGATCTCTGCGAGTTATGCAAAAGGGGGATTTCGACTCATTGCTCGAGAAGAACAGTTGTCGGGATAATATCTTGCGACGGAGCATTCTCCGAGTTAATCAAGATACCGGCAGGAAGCGTCCATGTCCTCCCTTCGGAAATTTCAGTCGAACAAGCCGTGTTTGTCGAACCTCTCGCCGCTGCGATCCAAACCTTTGAGCTCAGACCTGTGAATAGAGACGATACGGTGGCTGTGTTGGGTCTGGGTCGCCTGGGGACTTTAATTACCTGTGTGGCATATACGCTCGGCGCCCGAGTGATCGCAATATCGAGGTCGAGCTGGAAACTGGAGAGAGCTAAGATGTTTGGAGCGTCCGAGGCTATAAACGCATCGCTCCAAAATCCAGTCGATGAAATTAAAGATACCACGAACGGAATTGGTGCAGATGTAGTAGTTGAGGCTACGGGCAGCCCGGATGGACTCAACCTTGCTTTGGAATTGGTACGTCCTCGTGGTACTATAGCTCTCAAAACAACGTGCGGCTCTATCAGCTCTAATGTTGATTTTACGAGGGCTGTCGTGAATGAAATCCGTATCCAGGGCTCGCGATGCGGTCCTTTTGAAAAAGCAATCGATATGTTGAAGACCGGGAAAATTCCGGTTCACTCTCTTGTCTCCGATATTTATCGATTAGAAAGAGTTAAAGATGCAATAGTTGCTGCGAACACAGCTTCCAAGGTTCTAATCGAGATGTAGGAACATTCTCCGTGTTGCCGTAATAAATAGACTGCTTAGATGAGGGGAAAATAGTTCAGTATGCGTTGCATGTTTTCAATTGAGCAAAGAAAAAAAGCGGTTGTCACCGCCATGCCGAGCAGAGTGGAGGTAGCAAAATGCACTTGAGAAGGATAACTAAGAAGAAGGTAGTCACAGTCAGCCCTAAAGACGGTATAGTAAAGGCGGCAACTTTGATGGAGAGGAGAAACGTTGGATGCGTGGTCGTAGTCCGGAACAATAAACCCGTTGGTATATTGACGGACAGAGACATAGCCCTCAGGGTCGTAGCGCGGAAAGCAGACATAAGCTCAACCCTCGTTGAAGACGTTATGACAAATCATATTGAAACCGGGAAAGAAGGACAGAGGGCTGCCGAATTGGCCAAAGTTATGCACGACCATGGAATCAGGCGCATACCTATAGTCGACAAAAGAGGAAAACTCACGGGAATCATAACACTTGATGACCTTCTCTATATGATAGGAGTCAGGCTTAGGATTTATTAAAGGCGGTTTTATCAGGAATTTTTATCTAGAAAATATACTTTATAAAACAAAACCAGACCGAGCGGGTCGGGGTCAAGACCTGCGATATAAGGCTTAATCATATTCTGCTGTACAGAGATGAATATCGGGGCGATCGGGACATCGCTTTCATTCAGTATCTTCTGGGCTTCTCTATATATAGCGGTCCTTTTCTCGGTGTTTTGTTCCTCGGCGGCTCTCTCTACAAGGTCGTCATAATTTGAATTGCACCACCTGGTCCGGTTGTTTCCGCTCCTGCATTCGAAAAGGTTCATAAAATTGTGCGGGTCGGGAAAGTCAGCACCCCAACTGGCGCGGAATATCTGCGGCGCATCGGTATCGAGGGTGCTCAGATAAACCTTCCATTCCTGGTTATCTAACTCAACTTCCACTCCAAGGTATCTCTTCCACATGCTCTGCAACGCCTCGGACACTATTCCGTTGTTCCCCACATCGGGGTATAAAAAACTCACCTTGGGAAAATCCTTTCCATCTTGAAACCCGGCCTCCGCAAGCCATGCCTTTGCCTGCTCCGGGTCAAATTTGATCCCAACCGCAGAGTCGTACCCGAGCATACCCTGGGGAATCCAGGATGTAGTCGGAGTGCCCGCACCCTGAATAAGCTCTGCTATGCTTGCCCTGTCGACAGCCGCAGAAAAAGCGCGCCTAACGAGCGGATTGTCAAACGGCGGTTTTTTAACGTTAAACCCTATGTAGTTTCCCCTAAACTGAGGCTCCGTCTTGAATTCGGGCGACAACCTCAGTCTCGGCACCTCGAGCGGAGGTATGCCTCTTCCGTCTATAAAATCCAGCTCTCCGCTTTCATAAAGCGCTAGTGCAGAAGTGGGGTTTTCATTCATTATTATGTCGACCTTCTCGATCTTGGGCTTTTCCCCATTGTAACCGCGATTCCTGGTAAGTATCAACCTCTCATGATGGCGCCACGAACTGAGCACAAAAGGGCCAAGCGTGACGATATTCCCAGGTTCAGTCCATTTAACTCCATGTTTTTCGACAACGTCTTTTCTCATGGGGAAAGTAGACATAAAGGTCAGAAGGCTGGAGAAATAAGAAGCGGGGCGTTTCAGCTTGACAAAAAGAGTGTGGTCATCCAGTGCCTTCACTTGAACCTTGGCCGGGTCGGTCTCCTTTCCGATGTTGTATGCCTCAGCTCCCTCAATATCGTAGAGAAAATAGGCATAATCCGCTCCCGTATTTGGGTCGAGAAGCCTCTTCCAGGAATATTCGAAGTCTTGCGCCTTAAGAGGTTTTCCGTCGGTCCACTTAACGCCTTTTCTCAGATGGAAGGTTAGGCTTTTTGCATCCTCGCTTATCTCCCACTTCTCGGCCAGAGCAGGCTCAGGTCTATAGTCTTCTCCAAACCTGGTGAGCCCCTCCATTATGTTGTTCAGTATAGTGAAAGAAGTGCTGTCCGTTGCTAACGACCAATCGAGCGAGGGCGGCTCAGAGCCGATATTTATGTAGAGCGTATCTCTTTTATGTGGAGCGGATGGAGAGTTCCCATTGTCCTTTCCCTTACAACCGAAGAGTAACGAAACAACTATTAATAATGCTGTGATTTTCTTCATAATGAACTTATGTTCAATCATAAATCAATAAACCTTTTCTGTCCACGTTTTTCCGGTTTTTTTAAAAGGGCGATAATTTTTTCGTGTCGTTTTTTGCGTGGATAAATTTCTGTGGCAAAATATCAAAATATTTTTAATTTATTAAAATACCCGTTGAATAATGCGCACTCGTACCGCGGGGATCAAAACAGGTTGCCCGAATGGCAGAAAAGAATATATAGAATTGATAGGACAAAATAAGATGAATCATAAGGTTCCTAAAAATAGTCAATAATTATGTAGGAGCATCTTCCAGATGAGAAAGTAGTCGCTCCAGGGATGGCGCTCTTACAAAAGAATTGGCAAGTAGGTAATAGAGCATATGATAGAAGGGGTAATTAGCTCTTTATTTTTAGATGCTACGGAGAGCTTCACTTAGTAGATGATTGTGTAAAGCAAAAATAGAGAACAAAACATTGAGACTCAATCTCTTACTCTAAATAACTGGAGGATCTTAATTATGTCTGATGAAAAAAATGTATTCGGAAGCAGGTTGAAAACATGCTGCACATCGCCGATGACCGGTTTTTATAGAGACGGATGCTGCAGAACCGGCAATGATGATTTAGGTCTGCATGTCGTATGCGCAGAAATGACACAAGAATTTTTGGAGTTTTCTAAACTGAAAGGAAACGACCTCACCACCCCCAAACCTGAATTTGACTTTCAGGGATTAAAGCCTGGTGATAGGTGGTGTCTTTGCGCGCTGCGGTGGAAAGAGGCCCAGGAAGCTGGCGTAGCGCCGCCGGTTGTTTTGTCGTCCACTCATGAGTCCGCGTTGAAAGTTATATCCATAGGAGATTTGAAGAAATACGCGATAGACCTATCATGAAATCGTCGGATTATTTTTTCCAAGCGGATCAAAATTCTTTGTATTGAGAACGAAGAAATACGAGATACACTAGAGTTAACCTTAGAGAAAACAAAAGGAGGGACAGTAATGAAGCGCTCAACGTATATCATAGTTGGTTTTTTCGTTGCAATGATCCTGCTCTTTGCCGGTAAAGCGTTAATTGCTCAGGATGTTGTGGACGTGGCGCCGGGGCAGTTTAAGGTGCTGTTGGACAATGAGCACGTGCGCGTCCTCGAATTTAAAATGAAGCCAGGGGACAAACAGGAGCTGCACACCCACCCGGCAACCGTGCACATCGAATTAACTCCGACCAAAGTAAAAATCACCAACCCGGACGGAAAAGCTGTGGAGGTTGAAGGAAAGGAAGGCGAAGTGATTTGGGTAGGGCCTGTAAAACATATCGTAGAGAACGTCGGGGACAACGAGATTCATGGGTACATCGTCGAGCTAAAAAATATGCCTTATGAAGCAGAAAAAAAATAATTAGCGTACGCAAGCAATCTTAAAATTTTCGGGTACGACCGAGCAGAATTCCATCGGGAAACGCCATATATAAGCTGTGTTCAAAGACACTGGATAAAAGCTTTCCCGGGCGCTTCTGAATATTAGCTTTGTAATCTTTGCCAGTTAATCAATCTTCAGGGACAAGACAGCATTGAACCGAAGAGATTTCTTGAAGACTGTTTTAGGCGCATCAGGGCTCATAATAGTATTGCCTACAGGCTGTGAGCTTCAATCCGATAAACCCAAAAGCAATATATCCAAAAAAGCAGAAGGCGTTCTGGTAAACGACGTACACACAGAGCTCAACCCAACAACCGTCGACGGAATCGTTTACCCCAATTCGATGTATGCAATCCAAAAGACAATCCGCAGCGCAGCTAAGGAGGGAAAGGTAATCTGCATCGCAGCCGCCAGACATGCTATGGGAGCGCAACAGTTTGCCTCTCAAGGAATTATGATAGACACGACTGCGCTGAGCCGCGTGCTGAATTTCAATCAAGAAGCCGGGACCGTAGAGGTCGAAGCGGGAATCCAGTGGCCCATGGTAATAGGCTTTTTGCTCAATGAGCAAAAGGGCAAATCAACGCAGTGGGGAATAGCGCAGAAGCAATCAGCCGATTGGCTTTCCATAGGTGGGAGCCTTGCCTCCAACATTCACGGCCAGGTACTGAATATGAAACCTTTAATTCAAGATGTCGAATCGTTTGTCCTAGTTGATGCTGGAGGGAAGAAACACAGATGCAGCCGGAATGAGAATACCGAATTATTTCGACTCGCCATAGGCGGCTACGGTTTGTTCGGCGTTATTTATTCGGTTAATCTGCGCCTCGTCCCCAGGCAAAAGGTCGAACGGGTTACAGAGATAATGGATGTTGAAGATTTGATGGGAGCCTACGAGAAGCGCATTCGGGAAGGGTTCCTCTTCGGCACTTTCCTATACAACCCTAACCCGAAATCAGACGACTTTCTCCGAAAAGGAATCCTCGTATGTTATCAGCCGAAGAATACGCCGAAGGCAGTTCCCGATTACTCAGAGCAACCTTCCAGCGAGAAATGGCTTAATCTCCGCTACCTTGCACATGCTGACAAGGAACAGTACTTCCAGACTATAAAAAGTCTCTATCTCTCATCCTCCGGCCAGGTTTTTTGGTCGGACACACATCAAATGGGCTTTTATTTGAAGGGCTATCACCATCAACTCGATAAAAAACTCGGCGCCGCCGCTGGCTCCGATATTCCGACCGAAGTCTTCATTCCAAAAGACTCTCTTGAGGGTTTTCTGGATGAAGTGCGCGAAGATTTCCGCAAAAACTACGTGGACTTGCTTTTTGGAGATATCGGAGTGATTGGGGGAGACGATGAAAGCTTTTTGTCATACACAACAAGGTCTTCCGCACGTGTCAGCTTTCACATACATACGCCGCACAATACCGACGGAGTCGAGCGCTCTCGTCAGGCTACCCGACGGCTCATAGACATGGCAATCAAGCTGGGAGGGAGTTATTACCTGACGAACCATAAGTTCGCCACCCCGGAGCAGCTTAGGGCATGCTATCCTCAATTCTCTCAATTCATAAGACTGAAAAAGAAGTACGATCCCGAAAATAGATTCCAGAGCGACTGGTATCGCTACTATTCTGCTGTTTAAACAAACTAAACATAATAGGAGGTATCCGATGAGTGTAAATTCCAACATTGTTATAGACCCGGCCAAGTCAGAGAAGTTTGCCGAAAAAATGATGACAATTCTCAATTACGGCGGTTTGAATTTGATGATTTCGATTGGTTATCGAACCTTGCTTTTTGACGTGATGAGCGAATTAAACCCCGCCACATGTGAGTACATAGCCGAAAAAGCTGGCTTGAACGAACGCTACGTCCGCGAATGGTTAGGTGCGATGGTTACCGGGGGAATTATAGTATTCGATCCAGAGAGAAACACCTATGCCCTCCCGAAAGAACACGCGGCATGGCTCACAAGAAAAGCGTCGCCAAATAATATTGCTGTAACCACACAGTGGCTTTCTGTTCTAGGTTCGGTGGAAGATAAAATCGTTGACTGCTTTAGAAACGGCGGCGGCCTTCCCTATGGCGAATTCAACCGCTTTCATGAGGTGATGGCGGATGAGAGCCGTCAGACCGTGATCATTCCTTTACTCGACCATATCCTGCCTCTTGTGCCAGGCTTAAGAGAAAGGCTGAAAAAGGGCATTAAAGTCCTGGATGTGGGCTGCGGCAGCGGTTTTGCTCTTATTGAGCTGGCAAAGGAATTCCCAAACAGTCGATTTAAAGGTTATGACATAAGCAAGGAGGCAGTCGAGAGCGGTATGGCTAAAGCTATGGAGTTTCGACTAAAGAACGTAATTCTGGAAGTCAATGACGTCACTAAGTTCACTGAGAAAAGAGAATACGACCTCATAACGACCTTCGACGCAGTCCACGACCAGGCTGCGCCCGACAAAGTATTAAACAATATTTTCAATGCCCTTAAAGACGACGGTATTTATTTCATGCAGGACATTGCGGGTTCTAGTTATGTTCATAACAACATGGAACACCCGATTGCTCCATTTCTCTACACAATCTCTTGCATGCACTGCATGACAGTCTCTCTTTCACAAGAAGGCAAAGGGTTGGGGGCAATGTGGGGAAAAGAACTTGCCTGCAAAATGCTGGAGGATGCCGGATTTACTAAAGTTGAAGTCAAGCAGCTACCACACGACCCGATAAACTACTATTACATTGTGAGAAAGTAGATAAACGCACGCGCTGGCGAGAGATGCGGCAGAGCAAGAGTCAGTGCGATTCTTACTTTGAAATTTTCACGCTGAAATTAAGGTCGACTTCCCAGGTGTCACCAAAAAACTCGTCGGAGCTGTCCATATAAAGCCGTCCTGAAATTACATCGCCTTCCAGCTTGTAATTCTCCAATTTGAGAGTGCCGATCGAGGAGAAAGGCTTTTTCTCGAGCGCCTCATGATAGACCTCCGTCCCGAAGATGCCACCGTTCTTCGTGATCTTAACTGTAAGCGCGCTCCCCAACTCGCCGAAGAAAGCGTCAAAATCAGGCTTCTCGGAATTTGCGGCAGGCTCCTCCGACAGTACCACTACAAATGCTTCCTCATCTTGCCACTTCTCAGTCGGCGCAGCCCAGGCATGCACAACCTTCGCATTCTGGCCGTTTCCTATGAATTTTCCGGAAGCCTCGCCAGGCGCCGCTGCGTGTGACCAAGCGGCCATAGCAATAATGCATGTCACAAAAAGGCTGATAACTATTCTCGAACTCATATACAATCTCCTCAGGCTTTGTCGGGTTCCTATTCCGCCATAAGTGCTGAAGCTAAACAGAGCCTTAATTGATTTTGGGCTAATTATAGCACCACTCGAACCCAAAGAGCCTCCTAATCATTGGGACTCAATTCGGGAAGTCTTGATAGGGCGCTTTGATATACCGATGTTATGTCATCAGGTCTCATGATGCAGACGTTGAGGTCTCGCAAGATCCCGTCGTGCAGTCCATATACCCATCCGTGAACGGCGAGTTCCTGTCCTCGATCCCAAGCATCCCGGACTACCGTTGTCTGGGATACATTCACGACCTGCTCTATGACGTTTAACTCGCAAAGCCTATCGCATCTGACGGTTTCATCTTTAATGAGAGAAAGGCTGCCCTCATGTTTTTTAATAACGGACTTGATACTCTGGAGCCAATTATCGATCAATCCGTGTCTATCGGAATGAAGGGCGGCTCGCACGCCCCCACAGCCGTAGTGTCCGCATACGATAATGTGCTTTACCTTCAGAACCTCGACCGCATATTGTATGACCGACAGGCAGTTAAGGTCTGTATGCACCACGACATTGGATACGTTCCTATGGACAAACAGCTCACCGGGCAAGAGCCCGACAATCTGGTTTGCAGGGACGCGGCTGTCCGAACAGCCTATCCACAGATAGTCCGGGGATTGCTGTCGAGAGAGCTTTAGGAAAAACTCCGGGTCTTCGGCTTTTATGCCTTCGGCCCATGTACGGTTGTTTTGAAGAAGGTGGTCCAAGATTCCCATTTTACCTCATCTGTCGGCAAACAAGCTTTCATTTGTCCCGACAATTATATGGATTTTATAACGTATTGCCCTTGACGAGGTAAAACCAGAACTGACAAAGAATAACAAAGACGCAGAAAGCGCCGGGGATATTAGAACCTATAATGTACCAATCCCTCGGAAATTTAACGAACCCATATATTATCCAGCTCGAAAAGGTGAAGAACAGCACAACCATCATAAAAAGAGAAATCCCTCCCATAGACTTGTTCAGGTAATTTTTCCTCACCTGAATCGGCAATCCAATGCAGGTGTAAGTCACGGTTATGAGAAAAGCCGCCGTCCCGACAATATCAACAGTTTTCAAACGCGCCTCCGTACCCTTGTTGTTTCCATCTGATGCAAGTGGTTCCCTGAAAACCTCCCCCAGATCTCACTGCGCATCAGATAATGCGTCCGTTTGCTTAAATCTTGACTTGTGCAGTCTGAAAACAGGATAAACAGTTCCTTCCATGAACAGCCCGAAATAAATTAAAAGCCTCACATCAAATATAGCCCCGCCGATAATGAAAATAGTATAACTTTTTCGTTAATGATATAATGATTTCTCTCCTAGATAGATCGTGTATCGGGTTATTATGACTGACCGTCCTGTATCAAAACCGCCAAAATGGAAAAAGAGCTTTGGAGATAAGCTCATTCGAATCTTGCACTCTGACGGAGTTATCTCATCCGATGACGAGCTTATAGTCTATGAATGCGACGGGCTGACGGGATATAGAATAAAGCCGATATTCGTGGTTCTCCCGAAATCAGCTAAAGAGGTTTCGGAAATAATTAAACTTTGCAATCACGAGAACGTCCCGTTTGTTCCCCGAGGCGCGGGAACCGGGCTCTCCGGTGGAGCATTGCCGACCGAGGAAGGGATCGTAATTTCTCTTTCCCGTATGAACCGCATTTTAGAGGTCGATATTCCCAATCAAAGAGTGGTCGTTGAGCCGGGAGTTGTAAACCTCTGGGTTACCGATGCCGTGAGCGACAGCGGATACTATTATGCACCCGACCCGTCGAGCCAGCTAGTCTGCACTATAGGGGGCAACGTTGCAGAGAATTCCGGAGGAGTCCACTGCCTTAAATACGGAGTCACAACCAATCATGTCCTTGGGCTGGAGGTCGTACTCCCGGGCGGAGAGATTGTTGAAGTGGGGGGAAAGACCGTTGACAACCCTGGATACGACCTTGTGGGATTGTTTGTCGGGTCGGAAGGACTTCTCGGAATCGTAACAAAGGTCGTCCTGAGGATCATCAGAAAACCAGAATCCTCGAAAACCCTTTTTGCCTCCTTTGATAAGGTAGAATATGCTGGAGGCGCGGTTGCCGGGATTACAGCAAGGGGAATCATTCCCGCAGGAATGGAGATTATGGATAATTTGAGCATTCGGGCTGTTGAAAAGACAGTTCATGCCGGTTATCCGGTTGATGCGGGGGCTATACTTTTGGTCGAGTTAGACGGCACAAGCGCTGAAGTCGAAGCCCAGACGCCTATAGTTTTGAATGTGCTCAAGGAGAATAGAGCAAAAGAAATAAGGGTAGCGAAGGATAGTGAGGAAAGAGCGCTATTCTGGAAGGGAAGAAAGAGCGCGTTTGCAGCGATGGGGAGGATGAGTCCCGACTATTATGTTCAGGATGGGGTTATACCAAGGACAAAGCTGCCGGAGGTTTTAGGAGAGATAGAATATCTGAGTAAAAAATATGGACTGCGGGTGGCAAATGTTTTCCATGCCGGGGATGGTAACCTCCATCCGCTTGTTCTTTACGACGCTTCTAATACCGGAGAAGCGGAGAAGGCAGAGGAGTTGGCAGGAGAGATTCTAAGAGCGTGCGTGGACGTAGGAGGAAGCATAACAGGCGAGCATGGCGTGGGGTATGATAAGAAAAGGTTTATGCATCTAATGTTCGACGAAAATGCACTGGACACCATGAATATGATCCGCTGTGCGTTTGACCCGAAGGGGCTTTGCAATCCGGGGAAGGTGTTTCCTACTCCACGCACATGTGTGGAGGCGGGAAGGGCAACGTATAAAGAGCACCCTATCCAAAAAGCAGGGTTGGGCGAGATGTTCTAAGCTGTAGCGGCAATCCTCGTGATTGTCACTTATTAGGGCGGGCACTGGAACCTGCCCTACAAAAAATCCATGAATGACCCTCTGAAAGAAATAATAAATATCGTGGGGGATGATAACATCATTTCACAATCACCGGAGCTTGAGACCTACACCGTTGAGGGCAAGAAACCTAACATGGTTGTCTTCCCCAAAACAGTGGATGAAACCTCTGAAATTATGAAGGTAGCATCTCGTGAGAGTTTGGGAATTGTTCCCTGGGGAGGGGGGACAAAGATCGGTTTAGGAAGAGAGCCGCAAAAGGTTGACTTTGTTTTGTGTACTAAAATGCTCAACCAAGTGGTTGAGCATGAGGCTTCAGACCTTGTTGCGATAACTCAATGTGGGATCCCTTTAAAGGATTTTCAGACTGTTCTCGGTGAGAAAAACCAATTCCTGGCGATTGACCCACCTCATGTTGAAAATGGTGCGACAGTGGGAGGAATCATTTCCACTAACGACAGCGGACCGAGAAGGCTCAGGTACGGGACGATAAGAGAGCTTCTCATCGGAGTCAAAGTGGTTCGTTCAGACGGGGCTGTCGTGAAGGGCGGAGCAAAGGTGGTCAAAAACGTAGCAGGATACGACCTTCCTAAACTCTACGTGGGTAGTCTTGGGACGCTCGGAATAATAGTAGAAGCGACTTTTCGGCTCTACCCTATTCCAGAATTCTCCCAGACTCTTTTAGCTGGCTTCTCTAAACTCGAACAACTTCGCGAGACGGTTGATAAGATATCAAACTCTTCGCTCGTTCCGACCTGCCTTGAGGTTTTAAACCCCTCTCTCAAGGAAATTTTATCCGACGGCTTAGGCTTGAGTCTGAAAAGGGGAGAATATGCCCTCGCCATAAGAATGGAGAACGTGGAAAGAGCAGTGAGAGACCAGATTTCAAGAGTGAAGGACATATGTAGTGAAAGAGGCGTCGAGGGTATTGTGATTGAAAGTAGCTCTGAGAAAGCTCTCTGGGGAGGGATTAGAGAATTTCCATGGAAGTCTTCGCAAAATAACAAGACCGTTTGCAAGGCAAGCGTCGTTATTACCGATGTGACTAGGGTTCTTGGTTTTCTTGAGGATTTATCAAATAGGCTCGCCCTCAAAATTTTAGCGTCGGCCAGGGCTGGCAACGGGATTTTAATTGTCTCGATGGATGGGGAAATATCTTCGCTAGTCGAAGCTGCAAACTCCCTTCGCAATCTGGTAGTTTCTCTAGGTGGAAATCTGATAGTTCAATATGCTCCCCCAGTCGTTAAATCTCAAACAGATGTGTGGGGAGAAATAGGAGCGTCCTTGACGGCAATGAAGAGGCTAAAATCACATTTTGATCCTAGAGGTATTCTCAACCCCGGAAGATTTGTAGGGGGCATCTGAGGAGTCTTGCAATCATGATACGTAAGGATATAGAAAAAGGCTGGATTCTCATAAATCAAAACGACCACGCCCATCTTTCAGGCGAAATAATGGCGTATTGGGGAGGCGGAGAATTTGCGGAACCGCAACCGCGTGATGAGGTTTTATTTGCGATAAGAGAGCATGACAGCGGATGGAGGGAATGGGATTCTTCTCCTAAGATAAATCCTGTAACCCAATTCCCGATGAATTTCTTGGAGATGAATTCTCACGAGCAGGCCGAGATATGGAACCGCTGTTTTAGAAGACATTCAGAGGAGCATCCATATGCCTCTGCGCTGATCGCCCTACATTTTGGTAAATTGAATGAAAAGTCGCTCAACAAGAACTCAAATAACGGCGCTGCGAAGGCTTCGAACGCCGAAATAATTAAGTTTGTCTCTGAGATGCTGAACATCAATATTTCGAGCCTGGATTTGAATTACCTGGCCGAAGACGTTCAGGTCAATCTAAGGCACGTCCAGATAGGAGATGTAATCTCGCTTGCGCTCTGCCACGGCTGGTCTTCGATTGAAATAACAGACGTCCCTCTCGATTATAACAATGGGCGGACTGCTACGATCAGCTTGAAATCAACAGACGGGAATAATTATGTAATGTCTCCCTATCCTTTTGCCGAACCCCTTATAAGGTTTCAAGTCAAGGGACGAAGACTGAACCAGAAAAAGTTCTCCAATGACGACGAACTCAGGCAAAAGCTCAACGAGTCCAGATATGAGACGCTGGAGTTTGTGATTCGGAAGGACAAGGAATGAGCAAGGAATTACAGCAATCACACGGCGCAGGTTCAGCGTTCAGCTCTTCATTCGGTTGAATTAGTCTATTGGGTATATCAGGTAGGTGTTCCTAGATAGTATTAGTACTTTTTTCACCAACAAAGCCTATTGTAAAATGTTTAAGTTTTTATACAATAAGGAAGTGTGTATAGTCCACCGAGATTAATCTTCATATGAATACTCTATTTGATGTCGAGAAAAAAGAATTACTAACTATTAAGGCAGCGACCGCCTGGGCAAAAGCATACATAAATAAAAATGTTACCGAATCAAATATCTCATATCTTATTCAGTATGGAAATATAAAAAAAATAGAGAATAACGGGTCAATCTACATTGACAAATACGAATTAAAGAAATATTACGATTCGTACTATGGAAGAAGGGAGATTAACTGGAAAAATCAATTAGGGGATGATCTCAATTGGCATTTATCTTTTGATTACTTAAAAGAGGCAGATACAACCAAGCATGTTCATAGGCTGCATCCCTATAAAGGGAAATTTATACCTCAGCTTGTAGAGTATTTTATTGATGACCACACAGATGAGTTCAAAAAAGATGTTTACTTTCGAAAAGGAGATATAGTTCTTGATCCGTTCTGTGGCAGCGGAACAGCTCTGGTGCAAGCTAGTGAAATGGGAATTCATGCAATAGGAATTGATATTTCAGAATTTAATTCTTTAATCTCCAATGTAAAAGTCTATAAGTACGATTTAGTTGAACTGAACGAACAAATCAAAAAAATAACACTAGCTTTAAAACAATTCATAATGGACTCAAAGACGATTACTTTTGAGGAAAAGTTGTTGCAAGAGCTTAATATTTTTAACTCTCAGCATTTTCCAAGCCCGGAATTTAAAGTCAAAGTGAAGCGAAAAGAGATAGACGAGGAGGGATATGCAACCCAAAAAGAAAAAGAATTTCTTCCAATATACCATAATTTGGTAAATAAATATGAGGTAAAATTAAAACAGGAAAAACAAAACACATTTCTAGACAAATGGTACTTGAAGCATATAAGAGATGAAATCGATTTTGTATTTGAGCAAATTAAAAAAGTTGAAAACAAGAAAACCAAGATAATATTAGCCATTATCTTAAGTCGAACAATTCGCTCTTGTAGGGCTACAACTCACGCTGATTTGGCTACTTTAAAAAACCCCATTATTGCAACTTACTATTGCGCCAAACACGGTAAAATCTGTAAGCCCCTTTTCACAATCACAAGGTGGTGGGAAACATACTGTAAAGACACTGTTAAAAGACTTTCCATTTTTAATAAACTGCGCACAAACACTTCTCAGATTTGTCTCAACGGGGATTCAAGAACGATTGATTTATACACGGAACTGGAAAAAAGGAATCCATTGTTTGCAGAGCTTGTAAAAGAACAGAAAATTAAAGGTATCTTTTCAAGCCCTCCTTATGTAGGCTTAATTGATTATCATGAACAACACGCTTATGCCTACGACTTGTTTGGATTCAAAAGGAACGACGATTTAGAGATTGGGCCTTTGTTTCAAGGTCAAGGCAGGGAAGCTAGGGAATCCTATATACACGAGATAGCTGTTGTTCTAAATCATTGCAAGAAGCATCTAGTTGAGGATTACGATATCTTCCTCGTGGCTAATGATAAGTACGAGTTATATCCCAGAATAGCCGAAAAAGCAGGAATGAAGATCGCTAATCGATTTAAAAGACCAGTTCTGAACAGAACGGAAAGAGACAAAGGAGCATACTCAGAAATCATCTTCCATTTAAAGTCAAAATAAGATCTAGTGGTAATTTCAGAATATGGGAGTAGCATGAAAAGTCTAATTTCCTGATGTGAGTTTAAAATATAATATCTCTTTTATATTTGCCGTTCTTATTTTAAAAGTAGGTCTAGATAGGCATCAACGAGTATTAAATCCACAATCAACTTCTAAAAGTGAAGCAGGTATGAAAAAAATTTTAAGAAAGATGAGTGATACACTGAAACACCTTAAGGTGCTACACTGGACTTTTGCAGTCAAGAAAAACTTATGGACTAAACAAGAGTCAGATCATCGCATTTATAAAGAAATCACCGGGAAACTTAGCAAAGCACTGGACGACTTGAAATTTTATGATCAACTATATAGCAAACAAAATAGACAAATGATTTTAGCAGATTTTCTTGAATACATTTTCTTAGGGAGAGGATATTATTCCATTCGCTCAAAAGTTGATAAAGAGAATTTTGTTAGAGCAATTCTGTATTTTGTTAATTTGTTGATGTCTTATGAAGCATTGACCGTTTCTGATAGATTAAGAAAAAATTTTTTAGAAAAATTAGGCGATAAAATCCCAGAAACTAAAAAGGAAGAGTATTACAATGACCTTGCTAGTTTAAAAGGAAAAGTGGGGCTAAAAAAGGGGTTGTCAGATGCGGAACATCTGGATAAATATTTTGATTCCCTACTTCCCAAAACAGCTGGAGGGTTATGGCATGAACTATTAGTTTATACATTCCTGCTAAGAAATGATTTTGGCTATGTAGTTCCATTACTGCTATCTCAGCGTTTGATTGGTTTACATGATAGCATCATACCTCCAGATTTCTTTATTATTGCTCATGATAAACGCATATATGGAATCGAAGTTGGTGGGAAAAAAGAAATTCAGTCAGGAGCATTCTCTTTAAAAACTGCTATTCCCACAGCATCAATTGATACAGAAAATTCCCGAACATCTGATAGATGCCCAATATGTAAGAGATGGATCCTATTTTGTGACTTCGTAATAAATAATTATTCAAGCCTTGATAAAAAATTGGCAAATAATGAAGTCCGATGTTTAAATGAATGTACTCTTTATAGTAAAGAAGATATCGCTGCTGGAAAATGTTCTAATACGAAATATCGCAGAGGGCATGCAAGTACGCTAGAACATACCTATCATGATTATACGAATGGATTACATTATCATTACAGATGTGTCTTACAAAAAGTACCTGAAGATATGAGAGGTAAAATCATTAAAGCACAAGACCATATTGCTTTAAAAACCCATTATCCCTACTATTTGGGTCTTGAACAACTAATGAAAAAGATTAGCGATAATACAACATGAGCTCATCATTACAAGCAACTTATATAGAAGATGTCATTAAGAATTCTTTAAGAGAAAAGTTTAAAAACTACAAACCTGAAACAAGCAATATGCCTTTTCATTTTCGGCTTCTTGGAAAGGATAGAATGGCCTTATACTCCTTTATTCAATCTTTGAATACGACATTCGGAACATCAATTTTTGAGCCTGTTGCTGTGGCACTAGCAAAGCAGAAATTCAAGGACGCAAAGAGGCGAGTCGTGGTAGGCATTGAAATCAGTGAAGAAGCGCACAAAGTAATTCAAATGATAATAGATAACTTAATTACTGCTCGACAGGAACCTAATAAAGAAAATGAGATTGAATTGATTAGGAACGTTTGTCGAACGGGACAGATAACTAAAGTTAAACCTACAGAAGTTGATGTACTGGTAGAAGACCATGATGGAACTATCTTTTTGTTCGACATTAAAACGGCAAAACCCAACATAGGAAACTTTAAGGAATTTAAAAGAACACTTCTAGAGTGGGTTGCTGCCACATTAGCTAATAACCCTAAGAAGCGGGTAAAAACCGCTATTGCAATTCCTTACAATCCTTATGAACCAAAGCCCTATGAAAGATGGACAATTAGAGGGATGCTTGATTTGAAGGAAGAATTATTTGTAGCTAATGAGTTTTGGGATTTTCTTGGCGGTGAGGGTAGTTATGAAGAATTGTTGAATTGTTTTGAAAGAGCTGGGATTGAATTAAGACAAGAGATTGAAGAGTACTTCAGTAAATTTAAATAACAATAAAATGAGGATTTAACCCATGAGAAAAAGAGACAGAATTGTTTATTCCTTAAATGTTGAAGACTTACAAACTGTCGCTGAGCAGGAGTTGGAAAGAGAACTTAGCGATGAAGAGATAAAAATTGTTGAAAATCGTCTGGGCGACTATATTGATTGGTATGGATCAATAGCTTCCGTTTTAGAAGAATTGGAAGAGCTAAAAAAGCAATTCAGGAAAAAAGTTGGAAAGGCCAGGTAAAATTCAATCAACCACACTCACTCCCAACCTATTCGCCAAACTCTCAGCACCCCAACGCATTACAACATCGTGATTCCAATTGAATAAGGGGCGAGCAACCGGCGCAAGTAGGTTCATCCAGCGCTTTGCCGCTCTCACATTCCAGTCGTAACGAACGGCTGTTAGTCCCTCTGCTTGTGAAAACTGCCAAACTCCTGTGCCGCTCAGTCCGCCGCTGGCAATACCTTCTATTAGCTCGAGATTCTCGACACGAGTCGTCTGCATTTCAAAGGTCAACCTGTACGGGAGAACGCTCTTCCATGTGTAGCGGCGCAGACTTCCGACCCTATTCTCATCGCCCTTTTCTAGTTCGACGACGGATTCGACCCCTTTCCACCATTGGGGCCAATTCTCTGAATGATAGATTTCGTCCCAAACTACTTGGATCGGTGCTTTAAAACGCCAGACGGTTACAAACGTGTAGTCCGACATTATCTTAGAAGTTTCGGCAGCTACTATAGGTAGCGCTCGATGAAGAAATTTGCATAATATGCGGGCCAGTCTGCGCCGGGCGCCATCATAGCCCTTTCCTTTTCGACCATTACCAGCAGATAGACAAGCTCGCTCTTTGTGAAATCGGCATTGAGCATCTTAGCTAGTTTCTCTTTCAGATAATCGACATACCACAACGGCCATTCCTGGTCTTCGCCGTTTGTCTTGATGAACGCCTTGTGGTGTGCGCTGCCCGCATTGGTGAAAAGGTCTTCAAGCTGGTCTGCAATGTCCATATCGGTCATAATGTTCTCTCCTGATTTTTAATTAGATGATTTGTGTTTCATGGTCGGCACAACATATTATAAACTCAAGTGGCTAAAAAATTATACGTTGGCAAGAATGTGCAATCAAAATTACACAGCGTTTTCTACAGCTGGGTGATTCTGTCGTCAAAACAAATACGCCAGCGATGCGCCGCAATAAATATTAAAACCCGGAGCGGGTTCAAAGAACCTTCCTGCTACCGCATTCACTCTCACGGAGGAGTTATATTTTTCATCAAACATATTGTTCAAACCGAGAAAAGAAGAAATCTCCCAGTGCTGGAACAACCTCTTTTGATATCCCAATCTCAAGTTAGTCACGACATAGCTGCCATTCTTTTCTGTGTTCGAATCATTGACGAAGTAACTATCGACGTAGAATAACTCCGCACTTCCATAAAACCCTAATGGACTTTTGTAGAAGACCTCCGCATATAGTTGATTTGGGGGAATACCGGGAACACGGTTGCCGTCAAAGCTTCCTTCCTCGGTCTCAAAGTCCTTGAACTTGAAGTTAAGGTAGGTGTAAGCTAGTGTGAGCTTCAAGCCTTCTAGAACTTCCAAGCTCAGGCCAAACTCTAAGCCGTAGCGTCTGGACCTTCCGGCATTTCTGAAGAATTCTCTTCCCGGAACTTCGGGTACTTGAAAAGGGATAAGCTCGTCCTCAACGTCGGCATAAAAAATCGCTAGATCATAGGTCAGACGGTTCCAGATGATACCCTTAAGACCAGCCTCATAGCCGATCGCCTTCTGAGGGTTAAGGTTGGAATTAAACCCACCCGCTCCGCCCGGGTTATTAGCAAGCTCCGTGGTAGTCGGTGTTTCAAATGAGGTGGAAAAGTTTCCATAAATATTAAAAAAAGGAAACGGACTATACAACAAGCTCACCTTGGGGCTAAGCTCATTGAACTCCATAGAGCCCGAATCGATGGGGTCGTCTTCCGTCGTGAAGAAATCATCCACGGAGAAATGAATGTAATCGTAGCGTAGTCCCAGAGTAACCTCCACGTCTTCCAAGATTTGGAATTCATTTTGTAAAAACACTCCGGTGTTGATAACTTCCTCTCTTTGGTCAAGCGTCAGTTCTCCTTTATCATTGTTGCCATCTGCAAATTCAAAGTTCTTCCTGTCATCGTTTTGATATTCGATATCTATCCCGGCAATCAAACGATTATCCCTACCCCAAATTGAGCCGTCCCAAACATATTTAGTGCCTCCTCCCAGTACCAGCCTATCAAAGGAAACAATTCCAAAAGGAAGCGTCTGATTAAAATCCCTGACCGACCCAAAGACTCTAAGGTCAATCTCATGGTTTGGTGAAAAGTAATTACGATAGATAATTCCAGACCTGCCTTCTTTTACGGACTCTCCGGTGTCCCGGAGAATATTTGCGGGAGCGGCTTGTCTTCTATCTTGCTCAAGCTCTTCTCTCGTTAGCGCCCCGGGATCCTGAGCTACTGGGGCATCGAGGTAATTCAGAAGAATTGTCAAATCGGAATTCTCGTTTATGGAGTAGCGCAGCTTGCTGTTGAATAAAACATTCTCTGTTTCGCTGTGGTCTCTAAACCCATCTAAATCGAGCCTTGATAGATTTAAAAGATAGTTAATGTCTTTTATCTGCCCGCCCGCTTTGGCTTGATATTTCCGTAGCCCGAAGGAACCCAGAACCGTTCTCACGCCGACAAAAGGCTCTTCCGGGCCATCTTCTGTCGTTATGCTTATCACTCCG
>Ga0187893_10004267_pt1 | contig 27489 bp, 29 predicted proteins | sample MA1701074metaG_FD_139574 | JGI IMG/M metagenome (GOLD analysis project Ga0187893, IMG submission 139574) | White microbial mat communities from a basaltic lava cave in the Kipuka Kanohina Cave System on the Island of Hawaii, USA - MA170107-4 metaG ... | reverse complement strand
CGAGGTCCACCGCAAGACGATCGAGTACGTCACGTCGCCCATCGGAACGACGCCGGTCACGTGGCGCGCGGACTCCGCGCGCGTGCTCGACACGCCGATCATCGACTTCATCCTCGAGGTCGAGCGGCGAGCGTCGGGTGCGGACCTTGCCGCGGTTGCTGCGTTCAACCTCAATGCCGCATTCGGGCCCGGGCCGATCACGATCGCCAACATGGCGGAGCTGTACCCGTACGAGAACAACGTCCTCCGCGTGGTTCGCGTCAGCGGCCGGCAGTTGCGCGATTATCTCGAGTTCAGTGCCAGGTATTTCCGCTCCGGCAAGCGCGACTCGCTCGTCGATCCGTCCGTGCCGGGCTTCAACTATGACATCATCGCGGGCGTGGACTACGTAATCGACATCAGCAAGCCGGTTGGCGCCCGCGTCGCGTCACTGACGCGCGACGGCCGGCCGGTGTCGGACGGCGATTCGTTCACGTTGGCGCTGCACGACTACCGGCAGCAGGGTGGGGGCGGGTTCACGATGCTGGCGGGCGCGCCGGTCGTGTATGACCGCCAGGAGCCGATTCGCCAGCTGCTGATCGACGAGGTGCTGCGGCGCGGCTCCGTCAATCCGGGGGACTACTTCCAGAGGAACTGGCGGCTTGCGCCCGACAGTCTCGTCGGTGCCGCATACCGCGCCATGCGCCGGTTGCCGTTCGACCGGCCCCGCGTCGTAACGCCGTGAGTGGATCCATTCGTGTCTTCGTGAACGCGTCGCCGGTCGATGTCGCAGCCGGCGCGAGCGCGCTCGAATGCGTTCGAGCCTGGAGGGGCGACGAGGGCGAGGCCATCCGTGCAGGCCGGCGCATCATCACTGACAGCCGTGGCCTGCCTGTCGCGTCGGACACGCCCGTGAGCGCGGGGTCGATATTCCGCACGGTGTCCGCACGCCGCGAGCGCGATGACGACTGATCAGCTGCGCCCTCGGGTCGTCGACGTCCTGCGCCGGCTGCCCAAAGCCGAGCTGCACTGCCATCTCGACGGCTCGTTGAGGCCGGAGACGCTCCTCGACCTCGCCCGCAAGCGCGGCCTTTCATTGCCGGTCAATGACGCGCGGGCGCTGCGCGACTTCATGATCGTGACCGACGCGCGCTCGCTCGAGGATTATCTCGCGCGATTCGAGGTCACGCTGGCGGTCATGCAGCGTGCGGATGCCCTCGAACGCATCGCGTACGAGCTGGCCGAGGACGCGCACAAGGACGGCATCTTCTATGTAGAAGTACGGTTCTCCCCCGTGCTGAACGTGAACGGAGGCCTCAAGGAGCACGACGTGCTCGAGGCGGTGCTCAAGGGACTTGCCCGGGCCGAGGGGGACTTCGGGATCCTGTCCCGGGTCATCGTGACCGCGATGCGCGGCATGCGCCCCGCGGTCTCGCTCGAGATGGCCAAGCTCGCGGTTGCCTACCGGAACACGGGTGTCGCGGGATTCGACCTTGCCGGCGGCGAACTGGGCAATCCCGCCGGCGCCCACGTGGCGGCCTTCGAGTATGCGCGAAGCCACGACATGGCCTGCACGTGCCACGCCGGCGAGGGGGATGGCGGGTCGTCCGTGCGCGAGGCGATCCACGTGTGCGGCGCACATCGCATCGGTCACGGCACGCGCCTGTTCGAGGACCCGTCGTTGATGGAGTACGTGAACGACCGTCGCATCCCGATCGAGATCTGCCTCACCAGCAACGTGCAGACGCGGGCCGTGGCGTCGTACGCCCAGCATCCCGCGCGTCGCTACTTCGACGCCGGCCTGAAGATCGTGCTGAATACGGACAATCGGCTCATGAGCGGCACCACGTTGACGGACGAATACGCTCACGCGGCGACCGAACTCGGCTTCAGCTTTGGCGAGCTGGCGCGCGTCGCGATGAACGGATTCGACAGCGCATTCCTGCCCTGGAAGGAGCGCAATGCGCTCATTGCGCGCGCGCGCGGCACCGTCGAACAGCTCGCCAAGGAGGTCCTGGCGTGAAGTCCAGGTACGGCGCGGCTGCCGCGAAGAAGGCGGCGGCGGCGGTGCGTCGCCGGCTGGGCGTGAAGCCGCGCGTGGCCATCGTGCTCGGGTCGGGGCTGGGTGGCATCGCGGCCACGATCGAAAGACCCGCGCGCGTGCCGTACCGCGCCGTCCCGGGATTCCCCAAGGCGACGGTTCCCGGTCACGCCGGCGAACTGATAGGCGGGATGCTCGGCGGCGTGCCGGTGGTGGCCCTCTCCGGGCGTTTTCACATGTACGAAGGACACGACGCGGCGCTTGCCGCATATCCCGCCCGGGTAGCGCACGCGCTCGGCGCCGCGACGCTCATCGTGTCGAACGCCGCCGGCGGCCTCCGCAAGGAGCTGTCGCCTGGAACGCTCGTGCTGCTGACAGACCACATCAACCTGATGTTTCGCAACCCGCTCATCGGTCCGCTCGAGCCGGGCGACGTCAGGTTTCCCGACATGTCGGCGCCATACGACGCAGGCCTTCAGGCGGTGGCTCGTCGCGTCGCCGCCGCGCAGGGGATTCGCCTCGCGGACGGGGTGTACGTCGGCCTGCTCGGGCCGGCGTACGAAACGCGGGCTGAAGTCCGCATGCTCATCACGCTCGGCGGCGATGTGGTCGGGATGTCGACGGTGCCGGAGGTGATTGCGGCGCGCGCCCTCGGCATGCGCGTGCTCGGCTTCAGCTGCGTAACGAACCTGGCGTGCGGCCTCTCCGACGCGCCGATCACCCACGCGGAGGTTCTCGAGACGACGGCGCGCGTGGCCGCGCAGCTGCAGGAGCTGGTGCGCGGTGTCGTCGCCACCCTCTAGGGCCGGCGTTCCTGCGGCGGCGGTGGCGGGAGCGCGCGGACGCGCGCCTGGAATTCCGCGAAGCGCGGCGTCGTGGTCGGGAGCGTGCGGAGAATCGCCTCGTCGTACTGCGCGATGAGGGCCTCCGTGTGCCTGATGCGGTCGTCTTCCCCCGGGTGCGTCGTGAACCAGCCGGCGACGGCGTCGGGGCGCGCGTTGCGCTCGTTCAGGAGGATCTGGAACATTTCCGGGATTCCCTTCGGATGGAGCCCGGCGCGCACGACGTTCTTCACGGCCTCCTCGTCCGCCTCGTTCTCATCGTCGCGGCTGAACTTCGCGAAGACCGCGGCGCCGCCGATCTCGATGGCTGCGCCGGCCGCCTGGTTGCTGCAGATCTGTGTGAGGACGCAGCCGAGGATGATCCCGAAGTTGGCGCCTTGCGCTTTCTGCATCTGCTGCACCGAATGGCGCCGGACCACGTGCCCGATTTCATGGCCCAGCACGCCGGCCAGCTGCGCCAGCGACGTCGTCCGGTCGATGAGGCCGCGGTTCACGTAGATGAAGCCGCCGGGCACCGCGAAGGCGTTGACCTCGGGCGCATTGACGACGAAGAACCGGTAGTCCAGGCCGCGGGGGTCAGCGAGGCCGGCGATCGAGTCGCCCAGGACGTTGACGTATCGGTTGACCTCCGCGTCTTGCACGATGGGCAGCTGCGCGTTGATCTGCGCAGAATAGTCCGCCCCCATCTGCACCTCCTCCTGCAACGAAACCGCGCAGCCGGCCGAGGCCGCCGCCAGCGCAACCAGCAGGGCGTGTCGCATCATCGTGGGCATGGGGTGAAGATATTGTCCGGACGTCGGGATTCGACACTTCCGCGGAACTTTGACTCGTGAGACTGCTGACACTGGCGCGTGACCTGAAGCGACGGAAGGCGCGTGAGCGCCAGCAGCTGTTCGTCAGCGAAGGCGTGCGCGCGGTGGAAGAGCTGCTGGCGTCGCGGCTCGCCATTCGCGGCGCCTTGGTGGCGCCGCAGCTGCTGGATGCGCCCCGCGGCCAGGCGCTCCGCCGCGCGCTGGCCGACCGGGGCGTCACCGTCGAGGAGGTCGAGCCGCGCGAGTTCGCCTCCGCGGCCGAAACGGAGTCGCCACAGGGCGTGGTGGCGATCGCCGACGTGCCGGCGCGCTCGTTTGCCGACATCGACGGCGGGTGGAGGGGCCCCATGCTCGTGCTCGACGCCGTGCAGGACCCGGGCAACGTCGGGACCATACTTCGCACCGCGGCGGCGTTCGGCGCCGTCGCGACGATCGCGATGCCGGGCACCGTTGACTTGTGGAACGCGAAAGTCGTCCGTAGTGGTATGGGAGCTCATTTCAGGCATCTCGCGTTCTCTGCTACCTGGGCTGAGTTCGATGCGTTCCGGGGTTCCGCCTCACTCGCCGTCTGGGGCGCCGATGCGGGCGGGCAACCGCTCGGGGGCGACACGCCGCCACGACTGGCGCTCGTGGTCGGCAACGAGGGCGCCGGACTGTCGACCGAGGCGCAGCAGCGCACCCAACGCACGGTGTCCCTGCCGCTCGCGTCCGGCGTCGAGTCACTGAACGTGGCGGTCGCGGCAGGCGTCCTGCTCTACCTGCTGCGATCCTGATGCGCGCCTTGGCGGCGATCTACGGGTTCGTCCTGGGGGCGGTCTTCGGATCGTTCCTCAACGTCTGCATCGCGCGCTGGCCGCTGGAGAAGTCGATCGTCAAGCCGCGGTCTCGCTGCCCGCGCTGTGGCCACCAGCTCTCGTGGTACGAGAACATCCCGTTGCTGAGCTGGATTGCGCTGCGCGCCCGCTGCCGCTGCTGTGACGAGCCCATCTCGGTGCAGTACCCGCTGGTCGAGCTCACCGTCGCCCTGTGGTGGATGTGGAGCGTCATCGAGTTCGGTCCGACGTTCACGGCAATCCGGCTCGCCGTGTTCGGCACCATCCTGCTCGGCATCGCGATCACCGACTGGAAGCACTACCTCATTCCCGACGGTTTCACGGTGTTCGGACTGGTGTGGACGCTGGCGGCCTCGGTCATCGGGCTGTTCGTCCACGAGGCGCCGTTGTTCGCGGACCCCGTGGATGCGGTCGTCGGCGCCTGTGCGGGCGCCGGGCTGGTGGCCATCATCGGCTGGCTCGGCGAAGTGGCGCTCAAGAAGGAGGCCATGGGCATGGGTGACGTGACGCTGATGGCGTTCGCCGGGGCAGCGCTCAGCCCCACGCTCGCGATCATGACGGTGTTCCTTGGCGCAATCCTGGCGGCCGTCGCATTCCCGCTCGTCCTCTATCCGCTGTCACGAATGCGCGCCAGCGCAGAGCGCGAGCAGACGGAACTGGCACTGGGCGGGGGCAGCGGCGGATCGCCGCTCGTGCCGTTCGGCGTGTTTCTTGCGCCCGCCGCGTTGCTCGCGTTGCTTTGGGGCGATGCTGTTCGCGCGTGGCTCCTGCGAGGCTGAAGCCAGCCGGTCGCGTTCTCCGTATGGTCTGCACGACCCATGCAGAACCAGCCGATGAGTGACGAACCCAGGCGCCGCGGCGGCGAACTCGCGCGCTTCACGCGCGACCTGACGGCGGAAGCCCGCGCGGGACGGCTCGAACCGGTGCGCTGTCGCGCCGACGAAATCGCGCGCGTCATCGACATCCTCCTCCGCCACGGGAAGAACAACCCGGTCCTCGTCGGTCCCGCCGGCGTCGGGAAGACCGCCATCGCCGACGGATTCGCCCAGCGCATCGCGTCAGGCGATGTTCCATTGGTGTTGCGCGACGTGAGCGTGCTGTCGCTCGACCACGTCGCGCTGCTCGCCGGCACCACGTACCGCGGGCAGTACGAGGAGCGGATACGCGCCATCGTGGACGAGACCACCAAGTCGCCCGACGTAATCCTCTTCATCGACGAGTTGCACAACCTGATCGGGCAGGGCACCGCGATGGGCGCGGCGATGGACGCGGCCAACATGCTCAAACCCTCGCTCGTGCGCGGCGACTTTCGTGTCATCGGCGCCACGACGGACGAGGAGTACGACCGTTGGGTGGCGGGCGATCCGGCGCTCGAGCGCCGCTTCCACCGGATCGTGGTGCGCGAACTGGATGTGCGGGAGACGCTCGACATCCTGCGGGCCCGCAAGGAACGCCTCGAGCGGCATCATAACGTCGTGATCGCCGACGAGGCGCTCGAAGCCGCGGTCCAGCTCACCGACCAGCATGTCCTCGACCGGCGCCGGCCGGACAAGGCGATCGACGCCCTCGATGAGGCGTGCGCACACCTCCAGGCCACCGCGAAGTATCCGGCGCGTGCCGAGGCGCTGATCAAGGACCGGGTGCATCGACTGCGCGACGCCGCCCGCAAGGGCGAGCGACGCAACGGCGCCGCCGAGAACGGAGCGCAGAGCGCCGAATGGCGCCAGGCGGCACGCGACGGGATGTCTGCGCTCGAAAAGTTCGGCGCCGAACTCGAGGCCATGCTCACCGCGGTGCCCGCTGGTGCGCCGGCGCAGCAACCGCAACGACCGCAGCCGGCTGCGCCGCCGCCGCCGCCGCCGCCGGTCGTCTCGCTCGGCGAGATAGAGACCGAGTTGGCCCGCGTGCTGGCGGACGACGGGATCGTGGTCCGGGGGCATGACGTGGCGCGCGTGGTCGGGCTCACGGCCGGCAAGACCATCGTCTGGGAACCGGCGTGAATCGTCGCATGCGCGCCGCGGTGCTCGGGCTGCTGGCGCTGGCGGCGTCCTGCGACCGCCGCCGCAACATCGACAACCCGTTTGGCGATCGGATCGCGAGCGCCATTCCGGAGATTGAGCGGCAAACTGGCCTCAAGTTCCTCGCACCGCCGAAGCTCGAACTCAGGTCGCGCGACGAGGTGCGCCAGTACCTGCTGGCAAAGTTCGACGAGGAATCCCCGGCCGAGCAGCTGCGCGGCGAGGAGATGGCCTACAAGGCGTTCGGGCTCATCGCGGATACGCTCAAACTCCGCGAGTTCCTGATCGACCTGCTCACGGAGCAGGTGCTCGGATACTACGACCCCGGCACGAAGGTCCTGTACGTGGTGCGTGATGCGCCCGAGGACCTGGCGAACATCACCGTGACGCACGAACTGGTGCATGCGCTGCAGGACCAGCACCTCAGCCTCGACACGCTGCAGAAGCTCAGGGGCAACGGTGACCATCAGGCGGCCGTCCAGGCGGTCGTCGAGGGTCAGGCGATGTGGGTCCAGATGCAGGCGATGCTCGGCGGCGCGGAGGTGGCGGCGCGGCTGCCCGGTGGATGGGATGCCGTACGGCAGCAGATTCGCGAGGCGCAGGGATCGATGCCGCGGTTCGCGAATGCGCCGATGGCGATCCAGGAAGCGCTCATCTTCCCGTACTTGAGCGGCGCCGAGTTCGTGCGGCGCTTCGGCCTCCGCAAGGACCCGCGTTCGCCGCTGTCGGCGCTGCCGCTGTCGACCGAGCAAGTGCTCAGCGAAGCCGCGTTCTTCGACGACCCGCCCGACCTGCCGACCCGGGTTCGCCTGCCCGGAAGCCTCAAGGCCGGCGACCATGAGGAAGTGATGGGCCAGTTCGGCATGCGTCTCTTCCTCATGCAGCACGGCAAGGACGTGAATGCCGCGGTCAGCGGCGCCCAGGGCTGGGATGGCGACCGCTACCGCGTGACGACCATCGCCGGCAAGCGCGCGGTGGTCTGGGCGAGCGTCTGGGACACGCCCCTCGACGCGGCCCAGTTCGTCGACGCGGTGGGGCAGGCCACCGTGCGACGCTATCGCGCCGGCGCGCCGAGCACGACTGCCGGCGGCGCCCGCACGTACCTTGGCGCCAGCCGCACGGTCACGCTGACCCAGCGGGAGATTGCAGGCCGCAATGTCGTTGTCTACGTCGATGTCCCGACTGGCGCCTCAGCGGCGCTCATCGATCCGGCCAGGATCACGCTTGGGAACCAGTAGTAGTGGAGTGCGCGTAGCGGATTCCGCGGCCAGGCCACAGCCGGTGTCGGTGCTGGATGAAGCCGAGCGGCTGCAGCAGATGAACCAGCTCAAGGCCCGCGCCACCGGCCTGCTGGTGCTGTCGACGGTGGTATTCGGCGTCGCCCGGGCATTCGAGGGGCGGTGGCCGTGGCTCGGCTACGTTCGCGCCACCGCGGAGGCGTCCATGGTCGGCGGGCTCGCCGACTGGTTCGCGGTGACTGCGCTCTTCCGCCGTCCCATGGGCCTGCCGATTCCGCACACCGCCATCATTCCGTCGCGAAAGGACCGGCTCGGCCGGACGATTGCGCAATTCGTGCAGCGCAACTTCCTGACGCGTGAAGTGATCGAGTCGCGGCTGCGCACGCTGCAGGTGGGCGAGAAGGTGGCGCGATGGGTGGCGCGGCCCGAGAACGCGCGCACCATCGCGCGTCAGGCCGCTGCGGCGCTGGCGTCGGGCGCCAAGGTCCTGAAGGACGACGACGTCCGCGCGCTTATCGACAAGAGCGTGGAGGACCGCATTCGCGAGACGCGCATTGCGCCGATCGCCGCCCGCGTCCTGACCGTCGTCGCTGAAAGCCGGCAGCACCAGGAGTTGCTCAACGAGGCCATCTCGCTCATGGCCCGGGCCGTCGAGCAGAACCGCGACCTCATCCGCAAGCGCGTGGAGCAGGAGTCGCCGTGGTGGGTGCCGACGGCCGTCGACGACAAGGTCTATCGCAAGATCATCCAGGGCATCGAGCGCACGCTCGTCGCTGTCCGCGAGGACCCCGACCACCCGCTCCGCGCCCGGTTCGACCAGTCGCTGCGCGCGTTCATCGAGAACCTCCAGAACTCGCCCGAGACCGACGCGCGCGCCGAGGAGATCAAGCGCGACTTCCTCGAAGCCGAGGCGGTGCGGCGCTTTTCGGCGTCACTCTGGACGGACGCCAAGGATGCGTTGCAGCGCTTCGCCGACAGGCCGGACGACCCGACTGGCGAGGGTGGCGCGATGGAGCGCGCCGTCGCCACGTTCGGCGAGGCGGTCGCCACCAATCCGGAGATGGTGCGCCAGATCGACGCGCTCATCACCGACATCGCCGCGTTCCTGGTGGCGCGTTACCAGAACGATGTCGCCGAGTTCATCATCCACACGGTGGAGGGCTGGGACGCGGATGTGACGGCGCGCCGCGTGGAGCTCGCGATCGGCCGAGACCTCCAGTACATCCGCATCAACGGCACGCTGGTGGGCGCGCTCGCTGGCCTCGCGATCTACGCGCTTTCGAAGTTCGCGCCATAGAGGGCCGTGATTGGATCGGTGCCTCCGGCGGCGTTCCATAGGAAGCCGCAAGCCCAACCGTCATAGTCGAAAAGCTCTGGACCAAACGTCGGTCCGGCGATGGGCTGTCGCAACCAAGACTGGCTGTCGTCAATCAACCAAAAGTTTTGCGTGCAATGGGATGCCGTGAGGCCCACGACGTGCGGCCCCCAGTTCGCAACGGGTCCAAGCGAGCACCCCGAGGGCCCGATGCGAATGCCTCCGCGTAGCGGCCTCATCCGCGAGTTGAGTGTTGAGTCCAGGTTTCTGTTTAGGGGGCGGCGTTGTCGAAGACTACTGCCTCTGCGGGGACTCCCAGGTCACGCAGCGTGCGTGAAACCAACTCGCGGTCGACACCCCGAGCCAACCCGACATGTATACGGTTTGTCATCGATCTTATGCCCAAGTCAGTCCAGCCGTGTTCTGCTCTCTGATGACATCGCGCCAAACAGACAGCTGCTCGAACGAAAACCGACCGCTCACAAAGCGCACGGTGAGTCCTCGGGTCCGGCTTTCCTTCCACTCTTGACAAAGATTGCTCGAGCGCGATTGGCGAGAAGGCTCTGTCCCTCGCCCGAGGTCACCGTGATTACCAATTCCGACGGCCCTGCGAGATGCAAGCCGGCAAAGCTCGCTGACACCCTGGACAACTCGCGCGAGTGGGTCTCGCCGTTGTCTTGCGCTGTCGCGGCAACCGCTGGTTTTGGTGACGCCGTCACCTGCGCTGGCGCCACTATGGACCGGTCATCGACGCACCCAATCGCGAACCAGCCTGAGAGTGCAAACAAGGATACGCGCGTCATTTCGGTCCCCTTCGTCGAGGGTTGAGCACGTCAGCCAGAAACTGACTGCGACTGAAGCCTGCCAACCTCACTACTTGAGAAAGACCTGCACGACCACGGCCGCTGTCCTGTTGAGGCGTTCAATTGGATCGTGCGGCCCGTTGAGGTTGATGATGCCGCGGGTTGTTCGGGCGTCCACCGCGATCGGCACCCTGCCGCCAGACGTCACAATGCCAATCGCGAAAACGTAGCCCAGATCCAGCCTTTGCACGGGCGGCTTGTTGGGAACGCTGACGCTCGCGTCTTCGCACTCGTAGCCACGCCGATCGCACGTGATCGCCACGGCGGGTGCGACACCGGCGGCGAGCCAAGGCACCAGTCGCCACCGCGGGGTCATCGGGCGCAGCGACAACAAAACAGGGAGTTCCAGATGGCGAACTGTTTGACGGCTGTCGCCTTTCGTGCGAAACCACGCTTCAGCCTGTATCGCAAGAGCACTCGACCGTCGAAACCTCGAAACAACCCCGACGTCAATGCTGACTCGTTCTGAGGTCGCGCCCATGGTGTTTGGGTCAGGGCTCCTCAGAGTGCGGATTGCTGTACCCGCTGACGCCGCCATTCCGAAGGCGGCTTGACCCGCCAGCGATGCCGGCGCGGCAACCAAGATCAACGCGCAAACAACACGGATGTTGGGCGCCAACGCTCCCTCGGTCCGTATGTTACGAAACAACCGTCCGACTTGCCTCCGGGTCACCCTCTGGGGTAACTCCGTCACCCATAAGCCTCCGCGCCACGGGCGAAAGCCTGTGGCCCCAATCGCCGATTGGACTCGAGGGTATGGCGCCGCGGTGCACCCAGGCCTCACCCCGGCGGAGCCGGTGGTTCGCCGGCAAAGCCGGGCTCGATTCGGTTCATCCCGAACGGCACGTCCGCGAGTTCGCGGGTGGCCCGCGGCAGCAGCGCGACGTGCAGCACCTCGTCCATGCGCTCCGCGAACGTGAAGGCCATGTGCTCGCGCACCTCCGCGGGCACGTCGCGCAGGTCCTTCTCGTTCGCCTTCGGCATGATCACCTGGCGGATGCCGGCGCGGTACGCGGCCAGCACCTTCTCCTTGACGCCGCCGATCTCGAGCAGCTTGCCCCGCAGCGTGACTTCGCCCGTCATGGCGATGTCGCGCCGCACGGGCCGGCGGCTCAAAACGCTGGCGATGGCGAGCGTCAACGTGATGCCCGCGCTGGGGCCGTCCTTCGGAATCGCGCCCGCCGGCAGATGAATGTGGAGATCGGTCTCCTTGAGGTCGCGCTCCTCGATGCCCAGCTGCAGGGAGCGCGATCGCACGTAGGAGAACGCCGCGTCGACCGACTCACGCATCACGTCGCCGAGCTGGCCGGTGACGGTGAGCTTGCCGGTGCCCGGCATCCGGAGCGCCTCGATGACCATCAGGTCGCCACCCGTGTGCGTCCACGCCATGCCGGTGACCACGCCCACCTCCGGCTGCACCTCCGCCTCTTCGGCGGCGTATCGGGGGATGCCAAGGATCTCCTCCACCCGGGCGTTGTCCACCACCCACGCCCCTTCTTCGCCCTCGGCTTTCTTGCGCGCCCGCTTGCGCATGATGGCGGCCACGTTGCGCTCGAAGTTCCGCAGCCCCGCCTCACGCGAGTAGCGACTCGAGATGAACGAGAGCGACTCGTCGGTGAACTGCAGGTCCTTGTCGGTGATGCCGTGCTCCTCGAACAGGCGCGGGAGCAGGTAGCGCCACGCGATCTCGACTTTCTCTTCCATCGTGTAGCCCGCGATCTTGATGATCTCCATCCGGTCGCGGAGCGGGGCCGGGATGTCGAACAGGTTGTTCGCCGTGCAGATGAACAACACGCTCGACAGGTCGAACGGCAGGTTGAGGTAGTGGTCGACGAAGGCGTGGTTCTGTCGCGGGTCGAGCACCTCCAGCATCGCGGCGGTAGGGTCTCCCGACGGGCCGCCGCCCGACATCTTGTCGATCTCGTCGATCATCAGCACCGGGTCCTTCACCGCCACGCGGCGCAACGCCTGGATCAACAGGCCCGGCATCGCGCCCACGTACGTGCGCCGGTGCCCGCGGATCTCGGCTTCGTCGCGCACGCCGCCCACCGAAATCCGGTAGCACTCGCGCCCGATCGCCTGGCCGATGGCTTCGCCGAGCGACGTCTTGCCCGTGCCGGGCGGGCCGATGAAGCAGAGGATCGGCCCCTGCGGGTCCCCGCCGCGCAGTTTCCGGACCGCGAGATACTCGAGGATGCGCTCCTTGGCTTCGTCCAGCCCGTAGTGCTTCGAATCGAGCGCCTCCTGCACTTTCTTGAGGTCGATCTCCTCGGCGCCCGACTTCTTGTTGTACGGGAGCGACAGCACCCAGTCGAGGTAGGTGCGCACGACCTGGTACTCGCTGGCGGCCGGGGAAAGCATGCGCAGGCGCTCGGTTTCACGACGCGCCTCGTGCGCCACCTTCTCGGGCAGCTTGGCCTCGTCGATCTTCTTGAGGATCTCGATCGCCTCTTTCTCGCCGGGATCGGCCTCTCCCAGCTCGGCTTGGATCGCGCGAAGCTGCTGGCGCAGGTAGAACTCGCGCTGGTGCTGCTCGATCTTGATCTCGGTCTGCCGCTTCACGTCCTCCATCACCCGCGCGCGCGCCACTTCGCGCTCCAGCCGCGTAAGGATGAAGCGGAGGCGCTGCCCGACGTCGAGTCGCTGGAGCACCTCGTCCTTGTCCGTGATCCGGAAGTTCATGTTGGTCGCCGCGAGGTCGGCGAACCGGCCCGGATCGGACACGTTCATCTTGAGGATCGCTGGGACTTCGTCCGGAATGCGATCCACCATTTCGGCCAGCGTCTGCGCCGCGGTCGCCACCCGCGTGATGAGGTCGGTGACTTCCGTCGCGTCGGCGGGAACGTCCTTCGCCGGCCGCACGATCGCCACCGGGTACGGCTCGACCTGCCCGATTTCATCGATGACGATGCGGCGCAGGCCCTGCAGCGTCACCTGCACGGTGTCGCCCGGCAAGTTGATACGCTCATGCACGCGGGCGGCGACGCCGACACGACCAAGGAACCGCGAGTTGTCGATCGGTTCGTCATGGTCGCCGCCGGCCACCACCAGGGCGACGACGAGGCCCGGCTCTTCGTGCGCCCGCAGGAGCGCCAGGTTTTCGGGGGCTCCCATCTGCACCGCGATCGTCCCGAGCGGGTATACGATCGTCGATCGCAGCGCCATCAACGGCAGGGTCGGCGGGAGCTCCGACTTGAGAAGGTCTTCCTTTCTCTGGGCTCGTGCCATTCCGATTGGGTGTTCGGTCACTCGGTGCAGTACACCGCGCACCGGACTCATTCCACCGATCGGAACGTAAGTATAACACTCGCTTTCACATAGCCAATAGTCATTTTCGAGTAGTTTTCGGCCCCCCCAATGTTCGAACAACTCTCCGAGAAGCTGGAAGGCGTCTTTGCGCGACTCCGCGGCCGCGGCCTGCTCAACGAGGCAGATATCAAGGACGGGCTGCGCGAGGTGCGCCGCGTGCTCCTCGAGGCCGACGTCAACTTCCAGTTGACGCGCGAGTTCCTCGAGCACGTGGAGCAGAAGGCGGTCGGCGTCGCCCAACTCAAGACCGTGTCGCCGGCGCAGCAGCTCGTGAAGATCGTGCACGACGAGCTGACGGCGATGCTCGGCAGCCGGCGCGAGGGGCTCAAGCTCAGCACCGTGCCGCCGACGATCGTGATGCTCGTCGGACTGCAGGGGTCGGGCAAGACCACCACCGCGGCCAAGCTGGCGCTCAGGCTCCAGGGCGAGTCGCGGCCCACCCGGCTGATCGCCTGCGATGTCTACCGTCCGGCCGCCATTGACCAGCTCGAGGAGCTCGGCCGGCAACACGGCCTGGCCGTGTACTCGGAGCGCGACACTACGGACGTCATCCGCGTGGCGCGTCACGGGCTCGACCAGGCGCGTCGCAACCGTGACCGCGTGGCGATCGTCGACACGGCCGGACGGTCGCAGATCGACGACGAGATGATGACGGAACTGGAGCGACTGAAGGAGGCGCTCGATCCCGACGAGATCCTGCTCGTCGTGGACGGGATGACGGGGCAGGAGGCCGTGAAGATCGCGCAGGGCTTCGACCAGCGGCTTCAGATCACCGGCGTCATCCTGACAAAGCTCGACGGCGATGCGCGCGGCGGCGCCGCGCTCTCGATCTATGGCGTCACGAAGAAGCCCATCAAGTACGTGGGCATCGGCGAGAAGGCGGACGCGCTCGAGGACTTCCATCCGGACCGCATGGCCGGCCGGATCCTGCAGCAGGGCGACATCGTCTCGCTCGTCGAGAAGGCGCAGGGCGCTTTCGACGAGACGGAGGCCAGGAAGCTCGCCAAGAAGGTCCGCAAGGACGGCATGGACCTGCAGGACTTCCTTGGCGCGATGAAGCAGTTCGAGCGCCTCGGTCCGCTGGAGGGCGTGCTCAAGATGCTCCCGGGCGTGAACACCAAGGTGCTCAAGCAGGTGAAGGCCGCTGATCCGCGCCGCCTGAAGCATCTCGAGGCCATCGTGCTGTCGATGACCCCGGAGGAGCGTGCCACGCCGGGGATTCTCAATGGCTCGCGGCGCGCACGGGTGGCCAAGGGCAGCGGCAGGCCGATTTCGGACGTCAATCGGCTGCTCGAGCAGTTCCGCGAGATGCAGAAAATGATGAAGAAAGTCGCGGCCTCGGGCGGGAAGCCCGGCCGTGGTATGTTTATGTGACGCTGCACCCCGGGTGTGCTCCGGAAACACCGGACCCACGAAGAGCCCGGCGCAGGACCCATCACCCTGACGAAAGGACGAGCAATGGTTCGCATTCGCCTCCGCCGAACCGGGCGGAAAAAGACTCCCACGTTTCGTATCGTCGTCGCCGACTCACAGAGCCCCCGCGACGGACGCTTTCTCGAGATCATCGGCCAGTACGTTCCGCGTCAGGGCAACACCGCGCTGAACCTGGACACTACGCGCGCCAACTACTGGCTCGACCAGGGCGCGCAGCCGTCGGACACGGTGCGGTCGCTGTTGCGTCGCGCGGGCATCCTGAAGTCGCGCCACGAGGCGCTGCTCGGCCGCAAGAAGGCCGCCGGCGCCGTTCCCGTAAAGGAGAGCTGACCACGGCGTATCTGGTGGTTGGCCGCGTGCGCCGTGCGCACGGAATTCGCGGCGAACTCGTCATCGAAGCCCTCACCGACGCGCCGGACGCGATCTTCGCGCCCGGCCGTCGCGTTTTTGCGGGCACGCAGAACGGCGCGCTTGCCCGCGATGCCCGCGAGCTGCGCGTTTCCCGTTCGTCGCCGTTCAAGGGTGGCTGGATCGTCCATTTCGATGGTCTCGCCGATCGTACCGAGGCCGAGTCCTGGCGCGACCGCTACCTGCTGCTGCCGGAGGGCGAGGTGGAGCCGCCGGCCGAGGGCGAACTGTTCATCCATGAGCTCGTCGGCATGCGGGTGGCGCACGTGGACGGGTCCGAGATCGGCGACGTGCTCCAGGTGCTGGAGCTGCCGCAGGGCCTGATGCTGGAGGTGCGCCGCGGCCGCAAGAAGCCGACGTTGCTGCCGTTCGACGACAACACGGTTGTTGCCGTGGACGAAGCAGCGCGCGTCATCACGGTGGACCCCGTCGAGGGGCTCATCGACTGATGCTGCGCGTCAACGTCGTCGCGATCTTCCCCGACTTCTTCGGCGGACCGCTCGGCCTCAGTATCCTGGGTCGCGCCAGGGAGGCGGGGCTGGTGGAGTATCGCGTCGTCGACCTGCGCGACTACACGCACGACAAGCACCGCACGGTTGACGACACGCCGTACGGTGGCGGCGCCGGGATGGTGATGAAGCCCGAGCCGTTCTTCGAGGCGGTCGAGGCACTTGCCGCCCCGCCGCCGATCGTGTTGCTGTCGGCGCGCGGCCGGCGTTTTTCCCAATCGGACGCGGACCGGTTCGCCGTCGGGGCGATGCTCACGCTTCTGTGCGGGCACTACAAGGACGTGGACCAGCGCGTCGCCGATCATCTCGCCACCGAGGAACTCTCAGTGGGCGATTTCGTGCTGACGGGCGGTGAGCCCGCCGCGCTCGCGGTGATCGACGCCACCGTCCGGCTGCTGCCGGGCGCCATGTCCGACGCCGAAAGCGCACGTACCGACTCGTTCTTCGGTGGCTCGGGCATCAGCGCCCCGAGCTACACGCGGCCGCCTGAGTATCGCGGCCACAAGGTGCCCGACGTGCTGGTTTCAGGCGACCACAAGAAGATCGCTGAATGGAAGGCAGCCGAAGCAGCGCGCAGGGCGCGCATGACGGATGGCGCATGACGGAAAGCGGAAAGCGGAAAGCGGAAAGCGGAAAGCGGAAAGCGGAAAGCGGAAGACGGAGAACGCCTTCCGCCCTCCGCCTTCCGGCCGCTCAGAACTTCGCCACGATCGCTACAGACGTGACGACGTCGGTCGCGACGAACGACACCACGGGCAGGTTCACGTAACGAATCGTGTTGGAGACCTTGAGTGACAGCACCGAGCTGATTCTGGCCGCGATCGCAGCCGAGTTCGTGTAACGCCAGTCCGCGCCGTCCGGGATCGCGCCGACGTACCGCAGGTCTTCCGTGAAGTCCGCCGTCGCCGAGATTTTCCACTTGTACAGCGCGCCAGCGCTGGCGATCGCCGTGGAGACTCCGGCGCCGGCGGTTCGCTTGTCGGTCGCGTAGCCGCCACCGATGTCGGCGGACAGCGTGTGGACTTCCTCGGCGATCACCTGGGCGTTGATGCCAAAGTCCGCGGTGTGCCGCGCGCTGGTGCCCGCGAATCGGTCGGACAGGTACCCGTAAGAGGCGAAGAACGACGCCCGATCGACGAACTTCCGCTGGCCGCGGGCAGTGGCCGCGATCGCCTCCGCCTGCGCGACGCCCTCCACCTCGTTGCGAACGTACGCAAGCTTGAAGCGCGCCTCCCACAGCGACGGACGGAGGATCAGCTCGCTGCCGTAGCCGACGGACTGCGTGGCCGAGTTGCCCGTGGTGCCGACGAACGAGGCCTCGACCGTGCCTTCGCGGAACGGGGCCGGTGGCGGCGCGGGTGCCTGCGCGACCGCGAGGCTGGCGGTCGAGGCGGCCAACCCAAGGGCGCGCAGTCGATGAGTGACGCGCGTCATTTGTGGGACCCGGCCGGCGTGTCACTGCGATTCACGCGCGCAATCAGCGCGTTGATGGGAACGACCACGAAGAAGTAGACGGCGGCCCCGATCATGAGGAAGGACAGGAGCGCGTTGACGAACGACCCGATCGCGAACCGGCTGCCGTTGATCGTGAACGCAATCGCCGAAAAGTCCGGCTGGCCGGCGACGGCGGCGATGAGCGGCGTGAGCAGGTTCTCGACGAGGGCCGTGACGACCTTTCCGAACGCGCCGCCGATGACCACGGCGACCGCCAGGTCCACGACGTTGCCTCGCAGCATGAACTGCTTGAAGCCCGAAAGCATGCGGCCTCCTTGTTTGTGATAACGCACCCTACCTACCTCCCAAGCGCTGATCCCGCAACGGAGTAGCTTATCCCGCCGTCCACGTTTAGCTTGAGCCTTCTCAGTCATCTCACGACGTTTTTCGCGGGTCGCGCAGGCCTGCTTCAGACCATGCATCCGTTCATCGAAACTCAGAAGACCTGGCTGCGGAGCGATGTTCCACCCTTCCGCGCCGGCGATACCCTCCGCGTCAACGTGCGCGTGCGGGAAGGCGACAAGGAACGCATTCAGGCGTTCGAGGGCGTGTGTATTGCACGTCGCGGCAGCGGAGTGAGCGAGTCGTTCACCGTCCGCAAGATCTCCAATGGCGTCGGTGTCGAGCGCATCTTCCCGGTACACAGCCCGATGATCGGCGACATCCAGGTCGTCCGGCGCGGCCGCGTCCGGAAAGCGAAGCTGTACTACCTGCGTCAGCTGGCTGGCAAGGCAACGCGCATCAAGGAGAAGAAGGTGCGCGTGCTGGTGCCCACGACGGGAAGCACGGAAACGGACGAGTAGCCCGCGACCCGGCCGCGATGCGTTGGAGCACGATCGAGCGTGACCTCCGCAGAGAACACGGGCCGCTGATCGCCGGAGTCGACGAAGTCGGACGGGGTCCCTTGGCGGGCCCCGTCGTCGCTTGTGCGGTGGTGATGCCGCCGGACAAGCGCGCCATTCCCGGCGTCAACGATTCGAAGCAGCTTAGCGCCAGGCGTCGCGAGGAACTCGCCGTCAAGATCCGGGAGCGCGCTCTCGCCATCTCGATCGCTGCCGCCTCGGTGCGGGAGATCGACCGCCACAACATCTACCAGGCGAGCGTCATCGCCATCAAGCGCGCGATCCGGCGGCTCGCGGTGAAGCCGGATCACGTGGTGGTGGACGGCAGGCCGATTGGGACGCTGGCCTTCGTGCACACCGCGGTCGTGAAGGGTGATGCGCGATGCTTCTCCGTGGCCTGCGCGTCGATTATCGCCAAGGTGACACGTGACCGGATCATGCAGGCGCTCGCGCTCCGGCGGCCCGGATACCGCTGGGAACAGAACGTCGGCTACGCGACGCGGGCCCACATCGGCGGCATCGCGGAACTCGGCATTACGCCGCACCATCGGCGCTCGTTCCTGCCGTGCCGTCAGCTGTCGCTTGAATTCCACGACCCCTCGGAGGTCGTGATCGACACGGAGGCGCTGGAGCGACTGGTTGTGGACGATCCCGCCGGCCTCACCCTGTCGGCGGCGCTCGATATTGCGCTGGCGCCGCCAATCGACAGCGCGCGGGAAGCGTCCCCCGGCGCGTAGCCGGCCGCAATGACCCGGGTGGGACTCGAACCCACGACCTACGGATTAAAAGTCCGTTGCTCTACCACCTGAGCTACCAGGTCGACCACGCAACAAGCTACAACGCCAACTGCCGTCGCCGCAGCGCGCTACCACTTGAACACGAAGCCCAGGATCGGGAACCAGAACGACTCGGACTCGAAGCCGAAGTTCACGAAGCCGAAGTCGACGGACACGCCGTGACCCATGAGCCGCAGCCCGCCGGACAGCACGACGTTACCGTCCGGCAGCAGGTGGTTTTCGCTCACGAAGCTCAACCGCGGCGAGAGCCTCGACTCGGCGCCCAGCAGGACCACCGGATTGCTGGCCAGGCCCGCATCAGTGAAGCCGTAGCCAAACCCGCCGGTCACGCTGTTGTCCGGACTGCCCCACGTTGCGACTCCATAGAGAATACCGGCTGAAGCCCGCCCGTTGTCGAAGTCCGACGTATTGATGGCCAGGGCGCCGATCGCGGTATTGAGCTTCGGCCCTTGGGTGATCGCAACCTTGGGGGTGATGTAGAGTAGCTGCTCTTCCGGCCCGGCCCCGGGGAAGACGCTCATGCCGCCGCCAATCGTGAACCGTTCTGTTACGCCCACGGCCACGCTCGGGAAGAACAGCCAGAAATCGGAGACGTATCCCTCGCCGCGACTGAGCATCCGCCCGGTCGGCGCGTAGAAGAGCCGAGTGGCGTTCGGGTTGGGAAAGTAGTACGCCCCGTTCACCATCCTGCCCGGCCGCTCGAGTTTTATGGCTGCAATCGACCCGACGCGGAGCTCGGAGACCCCCGCGGCCGACTCGAAGCGGACGATGTCACCCTCGAATGACAGGACCTTCCCGAGGAGTTGCGAGCCGTCCGTGAGGGTCACGCGCTGCACCATGCCCTCTGGTGGCGGGCGGAGTTGGGATGCCAGGTCCACCTGCGCCTGCGCAGCGCCAGCCAGCGCGGCGGATGCAGACAGCGAGGCTACCAGTGCCAACCGACGGAGGTTTGCGAGCATGGCCCCCTCAGGGTGTGTTTGGTGCACCCGAAGGTACGATTGCTGCGCCGCGCCGGCGCGGTTGCCGATACGTAGGCGCCGGTTTTCGGTACGTAGTCCGGAGTGACGCGCGCCACAATTGGTTCCCACACGGGTTTCCCTCCGGTCGTTGCCGAAGGGGCGGGCGCGTCGTATTACAGAGGTCGGCGCATGAGCGCCCCGATCACGAAGCCCACACTGGACCACATGTCGAACGCCGCGGAGCCGCTGGGCACTGACTCTCCGGGAGCCCAGAAGGCGCGGCGCGGCCGCCTGAGCTTCGGAGCCTTCAATTGCACGCGCTCCGCCGCGGGCCGCTGCACGGTGCAGGTGACTCTCGAGTATTCCGGCAAGCGCTTCATCGGCAAGGCCGAGGGGCAGTCCAGTCCCGTGGGCGACCTGCGCCTGGGGGCGGAAGCGGCGATGCAGGCGGTAGAAGCCTTCGCGCACGGCACGCTCGGGCTCGAGTTGATGGGGGTCAAGCTGGTGCGGGCGTTCGATGCCAACATCGTCATTGTCTCCGCAACGCAGCGCGTAGCACGCGGCACCAAGCTGGTCGGCTGCTTTCTGGCGGGCGAAGACACCGTACGCGGCGCCGCGCTGGCGGTCCTCAACGCCACGAATCGTGTGCTTGGGAACTATCTTACGACCAAGTAGCCGCAGCAGAGGTCGTTGATGCAGTCGTCCCATAGCCGATACCGGTTGTCAACCCACCGGCTCGTTCTCCCCGTTGTCGTCTTCGCGGCGGCCTGCGCCACCGGGTCCCGCGTTCCACCGTCGCCGTCGGCGGCTGCCGCGGCGCCGGACGCGCAGCCGGTCGTGGCGAATGGCGCCGACGCAGGAGCCGCCTCGGCTCCGGGCGCCGCTCAGGTGCAGGCTCCCTTGACCTCGACCGACCTCGACGCGCGGACCGCCGCGCTTTTCGGCGACGGCTTGCGTCTCGACTCCGCGATTCCGGCGCCGGTCGACACCGGCGCCCTCGAGGTCCTCGAGAACACGGCACCGACCTGGGACATCGATGTTCGTTCATACGAGGCCGTTGCCCGCGTCCAGCACTTCATCGAGGCGTTCACGGGCCCCGCGCGGCAGCGCTTCGTCGACCGGCTCGAAAAGGGCACCAGGTACGAGGCGATGATCCGAGAGCGGATGCGCGCCGGCGACCTTCCTGAGGACATGTACTACCTCGCGTTCGTCGAGAGCGGCTTCAACCCGCACGCATACTCGTCGGCGGCGGCTGTCGGGATGTGGCAGTTCATGACGTCCACGGGCCGCAGCATGGGCTTGCGGGTCGACTGGTGGATCGACGAGCGACGCGATCCGGTGCGGTCGACGCAGGCAGCCGTGCGTTTTCTGGGCGGCTTGCGCGAGCAGTTCGGTTCCATCTATCTCGCGGCCGCCGCGTACAACGGCGGCCCGGGTCGCATCGCGCGCGGGCTCGAGCAGTTTGCGGACAATCTCGAAGGCACCACGGGCGACGACGTGTTCTTCGCCCTCGCCGAGCAGAAGTACCTGCGGACGGAAACCCGCGACTACGTGCCGCAGCTGGTTGCAGCGGCGCTGGTCGCCAAGGAGCCGGCGCGGCACGGCATCGCCTTCGACACCCTCGAGGCGTTCGCGTACGACTCAGTGCGCGTTGCCCCGCGCGTGCCCCTGGCAGCGATTGCGCGGGCGGCCGGCACGACACTCGGCGAGATCCAGGCGCTCAACCCGCACATCCTGCGCGGCATGACCGCGCCAACGCGGGACTCCATGACTGTGCGAGTTCCGGTCGGCAGTGCAGACCGGTTCGACTCGGTGTTCGCGCGCCTGCCCGCTTCGGCCACGGTCGGGGCAACCACCGTGAAGGCGCCCGCCGGCGCCACGTGGGCCTCGCTCGGCAAGAAGGCCGGCGTTTCGGCGCGCGATGTGTCGACGTACAACCCGAAGGTGAAGGCGTCACCGCGGACCGGCACGATTGCGACCGGCACGTTGGTGCTGGTTCCCACTCCCGTCGTGGCCAAGGCGCGGCTTGCGGTTCCCGATCCGGCCATCGAGCGCTACGGCAGCAGCGGGCGCACGCACGTCGTGCGTCGCGGCGAGAACCTCAGCGTCATCGCCAAGCGCTACGGAACGACCGCGAACACGATCATGCGGCTCAACCGGCTCAAGAAGCCGCTGATCTTCCCGGGGCAGGAGCTGGTGGTGCGAGGCCGATCCGCAACGCCCCAGAAAGCGCCGATCAGGAAGCCCTCGACCGGTACCGCGGGAGTGAGGGGCGGGAAGGGCTAGTCCGAGATACCGGTTCCCTGATAGTCCTTCAGGAGAATCCGGTTGTAGCCTGCCAACGGATCCTGTCCGGCGCGCAGCTTCCGGTCCACCGCCGGCTCGCCAAGGTTGTACGCGAGCAAGGCCAACCGCACGTCACCCTCGTACGTCGCGATCAGCCGCCGCAGGTAACGGAAGCCGATGGTGAGGTTGGTCTTCGGGTCGTATAGAGCCTGGCGCGTCACTTCGCGGTTGAAGTGCCTTGCCGTTGCGGGCATCACCTGGGCCAGGCCGACGGCACCCACGGGACTCACGGCGCGGGGATTGAACCCAGACTCCAGCTGCACCACGCGAAACGCGAGTTCCGGGTCGAGACCCTCGCGGAGCGCCACGTCGAAGATCGTGGCCGCCAAGTCAGCCGGAATCCGATAGGCGCCGGAGTACCCGATGACCTTGTTGGCGCGGTCCATCCTTGACCGCAGCAGTTCGGCTTCGCCGGCCGCGTTCTCGACGGCTTGCCGCAGGCGCCGGTTCTCCCACATCAGGCCGAACCGCATGGAGGACGAACTGCCTGCCGTCGCCGCCGCTTCCGCGATCGGCGTGGAAGGGCGCCGGTTTGCAATCACGAACAGCACCGTACCCGCAATGACCGCCAGCGTAGCCAGGCGCTTCAACCTGCTGCGCTGGCGCATGGCGTCGCCGCGGTGCACATACGTGCTACGAAGTTTTTTCATAAGTCGTTGGTTTATAGCATGTTAGCTGCACATGCCGGCCTGCGACCGCCTGCACTATAAGCGGGTGGTACGCAGCTATCAATGAGCAGGATACATGCCACTCCTCCCGCCCGTCTTCTCAACCAACGATATATCGCCAATCTCCATCTCGCGGTCCAAGCTCTTCGTCATGTCATACACCGTCACGAGCGCCATCGTCGCGGCCACCACGGCTTCCATTTCCACGCCAGTCCGGCCGGTAGTGCGAACGGCAGACTCGACGCGAATGCCGGGGAGGGCCGGATCGACGACGAGGTCGACCTGAACGTCTTCCAGCATCAATGGGTGACAGAGCGGCACCAACTCGGCGGTGCGCTTGGCCGCCATGATGCCGGCGATGCGCGCCACCGACAGTACATCACCCTTGGCGACCGAGTGCAACCGAATCGCTTCGAGGGCGGCCTTTTTCATGCGGATGCGGCCCCGGACCCGTGCCGTGCGCACCGTTTCGGGCTTGTCGCCGACGTCCACCATTCGCGCCCGCCCGCCGCGGTCGAGGTGGGTCAGCGTTCCCTTGGACGCGCGCTTCTTCATCCGAGAAGATCCCCCAGCTCCCGCACCAGGCTGGCCGTGACGAGTTGCGGACTGACATTCGACTGCACGCGCTCCTTGGCGACCTCGACCACGTCGACTGCACGCGCCGCGGCCAGCGCCTCGCGGGCATCGCCTTGGCGGGCCGCCGCACGTGCCCGGTCGTGCAGGCGTACCGTGAGCTCGTCGAGTGAGTCGGCGAAGGCGCCACGCGCCTTTGCCGAAGCCTGGAACCAGGCCGCCTCGAACTTTGCCGACGGCTTTCCCGACAGGGATGCGAGGATGCGATCCGCCGCCTGGCCCGCGTCGGTGATCGAGTCGCCGGAGAGCATCCGGCCTGCGGCGCCGGCGGATGCTCGAATCCGCTCGGCCTCGCTTCCCGGAACGCCATCGGCCTCGAGCCGTTGGGCGACCGACGAATGCGCCAGCAGCTCGCGCATCTCGCCATCCGGGAGCGGCGCCAGGCGCATGGCCACGACGCGACTGCGGACGGTTGGCAGCAGGGCGCCCGGCTCGCTCGTCGTCAGGATGATGTTCGTGTTGGCCGGCGGCTCTTCCAACAACTTGAGGAACGCGTTGGCGGCCTGCTCGGATCCTTCCTGCGGCACCATCCGCTCGGCGTCTCCGATGACGAAGACTTTCCGCCTGGCAAGTGCGGGCGTGCGGGTGGCCTGTTGCACGATCGCGCGTACGGTCGCGACGTAGATCGCGTCGCTGCCGCTCGGCGTCGGGTACAGGCCGTCGGACCGTGCACGCTCGGCGACAGCGTCGCCGTAATCCCAGGCCACGTCCTCGAGTGACGGGTCGGAGTCTTTCAGCCGCGGCCGTGGAAAGTACCAGTGGAGGTCGGGGTGTCGCAGGTGGCCCACGTGGCGGCAGTGCGAGCAGGCGCCGCACGGCTCGGCACCGGGCGCGTCGCAGAGGAGCAGCTGCGCCACCCAGATCGCCAGTCGCTGCTTGCCGATGCCGCGGCTGCCCTGGAGCAGCAGCGAGGATGGCAGGACGCCACGGGCGAGCGCGGCTGCGAGTCGTTCGCGGTGGGCGCGGTGCCCGACGAGCGGCACGATGGGCATGGGTGGCAAGTCTAGCCGTTGGCATGGCCGGCCGCCGCTGGGCCTTTACAGCGCAAAGTACTTGCCGGGTTTGGCCACTTCGGTTACATATGGACGCATGAGCGTCCTCCCGTTCGGTCGCCGCCAGTCCAATCCGCCCGAGATGCACGCGCGTGCGATGGACAACCTTCGCTTCATCCGTGAAACGATGGAGGCGGCAGGAACATTCACGGCGGTGTCCGGATGGGGCCAGGTCGTCATTGGCGCCACTGCGATCGTGGCCGCCTTCGTGGCCAACCAGGTCGCGTTCTCGAAGGACTGGGTGATCGTGTGGGCGGTCGAGGCGTTTCTGGCGCTGCTCATCTCCGTGTGGTTCATGTACAACAAGGCGCGCTCTGCCAGCCTGCCGCTCCTGACCGGCACAGCGCGCAAACTGCTCTTCAGTTTCACGCCGGTGTTCGTCGTCGGCATGGTGGTGACGTTCGCGCTCATGCAGCGCAGCCTGTACGAACTGCTGCCGGCGTTCTGGATGCTGATCTATGGCAGCGGCGTTGTCGCCGCGGGTGCGTTCTCTGTCCGCGTCATCCCGGTGATGGGAGGCGCGTTCATCCTCATGGGGGGCGCGGCGCTGTTTACGCCGGCTTCCTGGAGCATGGCGCTGATGATGCTGTCATTCGGCGCCCTGCACATGGTGTTTGGCTTGGTCATTGCCCGGAGGTACGGTGGCTAGACACGGTGCAGTTCCCAGCGATCGGCAGCGGCCGGAGCCGCGTCCCGCGGCGCCGCGCGCGTTGCGCTCCGTCAAAGGCAAGGCCGTGGATGAGAATCCGCTCGGTCTCGATCGGCTGATCCACGAGCGCCTGCGCCTCGGGATCGTGAGCGCGCTGGCCGTCAACGCGTCGCTCAGCTTCAACGAGCTCAAGCAGCTCATGAACACGTCGGACGGCAACCTCAGCGTGCACGCGCGCAAGCTGGAGGAGGCCCACTACGTGACGTGCAGCAAGGGATTCGAGGGTCGTGTCCCGAAGACCGTGTACGCGCTGACGCCGCTCGGCCGCAAGGCGCTCGAACGCTACCTCGACCACATGGAAGCCCTCATCCGGGCGACGCGGGAGCGGTAGCCGACATGTCCTCGGTTTCCGCCGCGATTCCGCGGCGCTCCGGACCTCACACCGCGCTGCAACGGTTGCATGTGGCCATCATCATGGATGGCAATGGCCGTTGGGCCAATGCCCGGCTGCTGCCGCGTTCCGCGGGCCACCACGCCGGCGTACGCACCGCGCGTACCATCGTCGAGGCGGCCGTCCGCGCCGGCGTCGAAACGCTGACGTTGTACGCGTTCTCGGCCGACAACTGGGGCCGGCCACGGACCGAAGTGCTGGCGCTCATGCGCCTGTTTCGTCGCTCGCTGCTGGTGGAGTCCAAGCGCTGCGTCGAGAACGGCGTGCGGCTCACGATCGTCGGTCGTCGCGACCGGTTGCCGGCAGCCTTGCGGCAGACCATCAACCAGGCCGAGGCGATGACGGCGAACGGACGCAACCTGCACCTCCGCGTTGCGGTCGACTATTCATCGCGCGACGCCATTCTGCGCGCCGCGGCCAAGGTCAAGGACGTGGCAGGGCCACTGACCCGCGAGCGTTTCGGCCAGCTGCTCGCCGATGTCGACCATGACCCGGCACGTGTCCGGGACGTGGACCTCCTGATTCGCACGGGCGGGGAACAGCGCCTCAGCGACTTCCTGCTCTGGGAATGCGCGTATGCAGAGCTGGTGTTCTCGCCGACGATGTGGCCGGACTTCTCGGAGGCAGACCTGCGCGCCGCGATCGCCGAGTTCGAATCGCGTGAGCGGCGCTTCGGTCGCGTGCCGGACCAGGTCGCGTCGTAGGCCGGACCGGGAGCCGGGAACCGCCTCCGGCTCCTAGATCTTGAGCAGGCGAATCGACCCTGAGCCCGACTCGAGCCGGATCCGTCCCTTGCCGGCCCCGATTCGACCGCGAACATGATTCCGGCCGATCTGCCAGGTGACGATCTCGAAATCGGTGTGGAACCCTCCACTGCCGCTCTCGGCCTCGATTTCGGCATTGAGCGTCGCGGGGACCCGGAGCGTGACGCCGCCGGACCCGCTCTCGACGTTCATGTCCTCCACGTCACTCAGCATCTCGATCGTCGCGCTTCCGCTGCCGGTTTCGACGCGCACGTTGGGCGCCTTGAGGCCGGTTACGCGAACGCCGCCGGAACCCGTCTCGGCCGTGAAATCGCGTGCCTCGATGTCACGCGCGTCCACGGTTCCCGAGCCGGTGTCGAGGTTGACCACGGTTCCCTTCACGCCCGCAACGTTCACGGTGCCGGAGCCGGCATCGACCGTGAGGTCGCCGGTGACATCACGGACGCTGACCCGGCCCGAGCCGGTGTCGAGCGAGAGCGGACCCTTGACGCCGACCACTTCCACCTCGGCCGCCGCAACGTCCACCAGTACGTCGCCCTCGACGTTGGAGACGTCCATTCGCCCGACGCCGAGGTAGAGCGAGATCCGCTGGCCCCGCGGGACGCTGACGACGACCTCCGCATAAGCCTCGAGCCCGTCACCGCTTCCGGAAATCCTCACCCGATCACGCGACCGCCAGTCATCCCAGTCACCTTCGTTGAACGTGCCGTCCTCGTGGAGCCGGATCTCGGTGCGACTGCGCCGCATGTCAGGGTACACGATGCGGTCGGATGGCACGAAGATCCGCAACGACTCGCGTCCGCGCACCGTCCCCGACTCGATGCGCACCCGGCCGGCGTCCGCGCCGCGGCGGGTGACCTGCACCGAAACTTCGCGGCCCGTACCAGCGACAGCGCGGACGGTGCCGACGAGGTTATACACGGAGACGTCGCGGCCGCTCAGGGTCCTCGTCTCCGACTGCGCGAGCGCCGGGGTGGACAACAGGAGCAGGGCAAGGGCTGTGCGCATGGTTTCTCGGGATGGGGCCGTAGTGTGGACACCCCGGGTCCTTCGATGGATTGAACCGGGGTTGCCGTGCGGCACCCTACGAGGCGAGCACCTTCCCGAGATTCGCCAGCGCGGCCGGCAGGTCGCGGCGGCCGAGGCCGAGCCGGAAGTGCGCCGGGTCTGCCCCGAAGATCCGGCCCGGCACCATGAGGGTGCTGTGCTCCTTCACGAGGCGGTCGGCGACGG
>Ga0187893_10004266_pt1 | contig 27491 bp, 27 predicted proteins | sample MA1701074metaG_FD_139574 | JGI IMG/M metagenome (GOLD analysis project Ga0187893, IMG submission 139574) | White microbial mat communities from a basaltic lava cave in the Kipuka Kanohina Cave System on the Island of Hawaii, USA - MA170107-4 metaG ... | reverse complement strand
GCCAGCGGACCGGCGAGCGCCGACACATCGGCGGCCGGCCGGCGATCGCCCACGGCGGCGGCGAGCCGCTCGATCTGCGGCGCAAATGCCGCGGCTGCGGTCGGATCACGCTCCACCAGCGCGCCGTGCATCGACGGCGCCTGGCGTCGGATCTGTTCGAGGAGGATGGCGCTGACGGTCAGGCCGGCCTCGTCCACCGGGCGATTCGGTACCGCCGCCTTGCGGTACTGATCGTCGAGCAGGCGCAGCAGACCGGCAACGCGGCGGGCGCTGTCACCGTCGATCGCCGCCACGCCGGAGCCATCGTCGCCGCCGAGCGACAGTACCCGCAGGTAGTCCACCACGGACCGCATCTGTGCGGCGCTGAGCTGCTGGCTATGGCCCGGCATCGGCCATCCAGCATGCGCCGCGGCACTGTGGAGCTCTTCGTCGGTCTTCTCGGCCAGCGCCGCGGCGGTGTCGAACGCAGGGACCGGACGCGTCAACGCCGCGCTGGCCGCACCGCGGCCGTCTCCGCTGGCGCCGTGGCAGCCCGCGCAGGCGCCGAGGTACATCTCCCGTCCCGCGGCGAGACCGGCGGGGCCGGGTTGCACCGTGTACAGGTAGCTCACCAGGTCCCAGCGCTCCTGCAGGGAGAACACGTCGCCCCACGCCGGCATCGCCGAGCTGCCCTTCCCCGCGGTGATGAGGTTGAAGAAGCTGAACGGCGTCTCGCGGCGCATGAACTCGGCGTCGGTGAAATCGGCCGGCGGTGGCGTCAGCTTGTCCGCCTCCCGACCGGCACCGTCGGCGCGTTCGCCGTGACAGGTCGTGCAGTTCTCGGCAAACAGCGCCCGGCCGCGCGAAGCCGACGGCGGCGCCGGCGGATAGATCTGCTCGACCACCCCGGTCACGCGCGCGATCTCGGCGCGGATCTGCGCCAGATCGCCGCGCACCTGCTCGAGCGGCCCACGCTCGGCGATCCGAGTGCGCGCGGCGGAGAACGCCGCGTCGGTGACGCTGGCCGCGTCAGGCGCGGCACCGCGCAACCGCGCCTGCGCCTCGTCGAGGAAGGTCTTCGCCTCTTCGTACTCCACCGGCAGCACGATCTGCCCGTCGACGACCCCCTCGCGGTACTCCTCGCCGACGACGTTGAGCAGGGTCAGCACGCGCTGGAGGGCGGTGCTGACCTGTGGATCATCCGTTGCCGACAGCGCGCCGGCCGGGACACCGAGGACCGCCGCCACGAACAAGGCGGCGCAGGCACGCGCGCCGACGCGGACACCGGCCATGCACGATTTTGAAACTCATTTTCAGTTAGGAGTCAAGCCTCGGATGGGCGCCGGCTGCGCCGGCGCCCGTTCAGCGTTGAGCGTTGGGCGTTGGCGGAACAGGCTGCCCTCACGGCAGCGGGTGAGCTGCCCTGTGGAGGGCGCCGCGTCCGCGGCGCCGTGGCCGCGCGGAAGCGCGGCCCTCACGCGCAACGCACAACGCTGAACGGGCGGCGCAGCCGCCCTCCTACCCCGCCTGTCGCGCTTTCCGGCACTCTCGGCAGATCCCGTACAGCTCCATCTTGTGGCCGGTGAGCTGAAAGCCGAGGCGCTTGGAGGTGTCGTGCTGCAAGCTCTCGATGCGCGGCTCCTCGAACTCGACGATCTTGCCGCACGACTCGCAGATGAGGTGATCGTGGTGTTTCTTCTCCGCGCTCTCGTAGCGCGCCTCGCCGTCGCGGAAGTGGCGCTCGGCGGCGACCCCGCACTCGGTGAGCAGCTTCATGGTGCGGTAGACGGTGGCGTAGCCGATGTGCGGGTTCTGACGCCGCACTTCGTTGTAGAGTTCCTCGACGCTGATGTGACGCTGGCTCTCGAGGAACGCCCTGACGATCGTATCGCGCTGCGCGGTCGACTTCAGGCGCTGCGCGCGCAGGTGCTCCTTGAAGCGAGCGAAGCGGTCATCCGCCGTGCGCTTTGCGTCCGCCATCGCGCTGGGGTTCCCGCGTCGCCATCGGTTCCAGCAACGCGCGCGCAGCCGGGGAGAGATAGATATCGTCGAGAGCGCGGCGCGCCAGTTCGTCGACCAGGACATCGATCTGGGCCGCCAGCGGCAGGCCGCGTTCGAGAAAGAGGATCTCGTCCTCGCGCAACCGGCAGCGCCCGCTGCGGGCGTGGTAGCCCACCTCGCGCTGCAGGCGCTCCTCGCGCACCTGCAATCCCAGTTTCTCCGCCGCCGCCTTCAGCTCGTCCAGCAACGCGTGCTGCGCTGCCGCCTCGCGCTCCACCTTCACCGCCATCGCGGCGAAACTAGAGGAGGGGCGTGGCGTTGTAAAGGTCAGTGTCGTAACGAGTGTCAGAGGCGTGACCGGTGACCCGTGACCGGTGTCCAGTCGAGGATCACACCGGTCACTGGTCACGCTTTCCGGCCCGTGCTACAGCCCGCCCGGGAAGGCGGGGCGATGATCAAGACCATCCTGGTCGGCATCGACGGCTCGGAGCACGCGCGGACGGCGATCCAATACGCGCTGTGGCTTGCCGAGCGGCTGCACGGCTGCGTGGCGGCGCTGCACGTGGTCGACATCGTGTCGATCGAAGGCTCGTTCTTCCACGACATCTCGGGATCGCTCGGCTTCGAGCCGTACCTCGACTTCTCCTCGAAGATGCGCGGCGTGCTGCAAGAGCGAGGGAAAGCGCTGCTCGATGCGTTCGCCGAGCGGGCGGCGCAGCGCAGCGTGCGCGCCGACACCGTGCTCGGCATGGGCATCGTCGCCAACGAGATCGTCGAGCGGGCGCGCACGGCGGACCTGGTGGTGATCGGCCGGCGCGGCCTGAACGAGCGCTTTTCCACGGGGCTGCTCGGCGGCACCGCGGAGAGCGTCACCCGCCGCTGCCCGAAGCCGGTGTTCATCGCGCCCGCCGAGTTTCGCGAGTGCACCAGCCCGCTGCTCGCCTATGACGGCAGCGCGCGCGCCGCCTCGGCGATGCAGCAGGCGGCCGAGTTCTGTTCGACGATGCAGCTGCCGCTGACCGTGCTGACCGTCAACCGCGACGAGGAGCAGGGGCAGCGTGTGCTCGCCGAGGCCGGCAGCTACCTGCAGCCGTACAACCTGACAGCCCAGTTCGAGCTGCAGCAAACCGGCAATGCCCCGGAGCGCATCGCCAACTTCATCCGCGAGCGCGATCACGACCTGCTCTTCATCGGCGCATACGGCCACAGTCGGATCATCGAAATGGTGATCGGCAGCACCACCGAGTACGTGCTGCGCAACGCCGACTGCCCGGTGTTCCTGTATCGGTGAGCCCCGCGCCGGTGCGCCGGTGACTGACAGCGCCGCACGGACGCGTTCCGGCCCGGCGGTCGCGATTCTTTTTCACCGCCTGCTGGCGGCCATTTTCCTGATCGCCTGGGCGTCGCTCGGCGCCCAGGTCGACGTGCTGGTCGGCAGCCGCGGCCTCCTGCCCGCGGCACCGTTTCTCGCGACGGCGGCCGTCCAGGGCTTGGGCGGCGCCCAACTCCCGACCATCTTCTGGCTCGGCGCCGGCGACACCGCACTGCATGCCGGCATCTGGGTCGGCGCCGCCTTGTCGGTCGCTGCGTTGCTCGGTGTCCGGCCGCGCCTCTGCACGGCGCTGGCGACGGGACTCTATCTGAGCTACGCCACCATCTGCCGCACGTTTCTCTCGTTCCAGTGGGACAACCTGTTGCTCGAGTGCGGGCTCCTCGCCAGCCTGCTGCCCACCGACCGGCCGGCGCGATGGGCGCACGGTCTCTTCCGGGTTCTGCTGTTCAAGCTCTACTTCGAGTCGGGCATCGCCAAATGGCAGTCCTACCTGGGCGACTGGCAGGACGGCAGTGCGATGGCCTTCTACTACGAGACCTCGCCCCTGCCCGCGTGGCCGGCCTGGTACGCGCATCACCTCCCGGCCGGATGGCACCACCTCGAGAGTTGGGCGACCCTGCTGATCGAGCTGGTCGTGCCGTTGTTCATTTTCGGGCCGCGCCCGCTCAAGCTGCTCTGCTTCGCTTTGTTCACCGGGTTCCAGCTCGCCAACCTGGTGACGTCCAACTACGGCTTCTTCGTCTACCTCACCCTCGCGTTGCACGTGTTCCTGCTCACCGACCGGGATGTGGCGCGCGTCGTTCTGCGCCTACTCCTGCGGCCGCGCAGCGCCCGCCTGCTCCCTGACGTTGCACCCCGGGTACGCGCGGTTCGACGCGGTGCAGCGGCGGCGATCGTGGCGGTCTTCTGCAGCGTGTCGGTGCTGGATGCCATGGCGTCGTTCGTCCCCCTGCCGGACATCCAGCGTCTGGTCGCGCCGCTGGCGGCGCTCTACGAACCGTGGCGCATGATCAACACCTACCACCTCTTCGGGCACATCACGCGCGAGCGCATCGAGCCCGAGTTCCAGCTGGAGGTGGACGGATACTGGGAGGCCTTCGACCTCCGCCACAAACCGGGAGACCCGCAGCGACCGCCCGACTTCGTCGCCCCACATCAGCCGCGGCTCGACTTCCAGCTCTGGTTCTACGGCCTCAGCTTTCAGCGCGGGATGCCGCCCTATGTCCGCGCTCTGCTCGAACGGCTGTGCAGCGACCCCGCCGCCGTTCAGGATCTCTTCCGGGCACCGCTGCCGCCGAGCCCCCAAGCCGTGCGCATCGCCTTCTGGCGCTACCGCTTCTCGTCGCGCGATGAAGCAACCGCGTGGTGGACGCGTGATCTACTGGGAACCACCCAGCAGGTGCGGTGCCGGAACGAAATCTAGGCCGAGGGCGACGCATGCGTCGCCCCTACGTCAGGGCTCGCGCATGCCCACCGTTTGCGTAGGGGCGACGCATGCGTCGCCCCTCCGAAAACCGTTGCTCGATGCCTACGCCGCTTCTTCGACGTCGGCGTGCGCGTCGTCGGTCAGATTGACCCACGGCGCCGCGTCGCCGAGCAGTTGCGGGCGCAGCCGGTTGACCGGAATGTTCAGCATCTCGGCGACGTTGCAGAACGCGAACGGCCACTGGCGGTCATCCGATGCCACCCAGCGGTACGCCTCCATGTAGAGGCGCTGCTGGCGGCGGCGGGTGGCAAAACGGTACTTCTGTAGATCGATCAGCGTCTGCCACATGAGCGCCAGGATGAGCGCCCGCTCGGGCGCGACGTACCGCGTGCGGTGCCAAATGTCATGAAACTGGACCGGCAACGCGGGCTCGGAGGCGATGAGCTCGTCTGGAATGACGACCGGTGACATCTTGGGGACCATCGTGCAACCACCCTTTCAGCCCGCGCCGATGCCCGCCGAAGGGTCGGGCTCGGTCGGGATAAGGAGGACCCGACTAGAATCCTCGTTCAGGTAGGACTCGGCTTATCATAGACTCTGCGTGTCTACAATAGAAAAGTTTCTACCCCCGAGGAATTGCCAAGCCGTTTTACTCCATCCCCAGCTTGGCTCGCCCTTCAGGCGAGATCATGTGCGGGTTCCAGGGCGGTTCCCAGACCACCTGCACATCGGCCTGGTCGACGCCGGGCAAGCTCTCGATGCGGTGCTTGGCATCCATGGCGATGGTTTGACCCATCCCACAACCGGGCGCGGTCAGAGTCATCTTCACCTCGACCCGGCTGAGACCATTCGCCACGGGATCGATGCGCAGATCGTAGACCAAGCCGAGATCGACGATGTTTACCGGGATCTCGGGGTCGTACACGTCCTTCAGCACACCCCAGACCATATCGTCCTGCAGCGGGCCTGCCGCCGCAGGCGCTGCGGCCTCCGCCGCCTTCATGCCGAGTGCATCGGCGTCGGTGCCGGCAACGCGGAACAGCCCGCCGAGGCTCGGGACCTGCACGGTATAACTGCCTCCCAGTGACTGGGTCACGATCACCTCGGTCCCGGCCGGGATCGTCACCGAGTTCCCCTGTGGAATCTGCACGGCCTGGCATTCACGGCGAGTCTCGATTTGCTCGTACGCCATCGCGTTCACCCCGTATTGTTACCCTCGACAATCGCCGATACCACCCCCCGGGTCAACGCAGGGTGATCGGGTGGGCTCTGCGCTCGAGCGTCAGCCGACGCCCGACAGCTTCCTCATCCGCCGCAGCAACCCCTCGTCCTTGCGTTGTTCCGAGAGGATCTTCTCGATGTAGGCGCGTTTGAAGAGGCGGCGCTGGCGGCCGGTGACCAAAATGGTCGGCACGTATTCCCAGCCCTCGTCCTGCTCGAAGGGCTCAATCTCGCGGTGGAGACGGAAGAAGTAGTCTGCGAGGTCCGGGTCGATGCCGAGACGGCGGAAGGCGCGAGCCAGCGGGTTGCTGCTGCCCTGCTGTTCGAGCAGACCCTCGCCAGCGACGCCGCCCTGCCCGAGGCCCATCGCGCCTTTGCCGAGCCGGGCGCGCGCGCTGCTGGGTGGACCAAGATGGAAGGCGGCCATGGCCTCTTCGGGGAGGCCGTGGACGAGGAACCACTTGGTCACATAGCGGCTGCCGAGCGTCTCGGTCGGCGGCACCCAGCGTTGCAGGTCGGCGCGGGTGATGCCGAAGGCGCGTTCGCAGAAGTCGGCCCAGATTTCCATGTGGCAGCGGGTGAGGTAGCCGCCCGACTCGGTGGCGAACGCCTGCGCCATCGCCGGATACGCTTTGGCGTCGACCATGCGACTGAACTGCCCGGCGATGCTGCGCGTGGCGTCGAGATGGAAGAAGTCCTTGGCCAGCTCCTGCGCCGCTTCCAGCGAGGCGCGGCCGGAGAGCAGGAACCCGAAGGCGGTCTCGCCCGGTCGCGGCAGCGCCGCGCAGAACTCGCCGAGCTCCTCCTCGAGCTCGGCGTAACTCTGGTCGTCGCCGGTGGCGAAGGTCGACCCCGGCGGCGGCCAGACGAAGTCCGCCAGCGGATAGGAGCCGGCGACGATGTCGCTCCAGGCCGTGCGCATGTTCTGGTAGAGCAGCAGCCAGTGGTGCAGCGTGGTGCGCAGCAGCGCCTGCTGCGTGGCATCGCCGGCGAGCTCGCGCGCGATGTCCCAGACCGGCTCGCAGACGAACCCGGTGAAGTCCTCGTGCGCGCGCCAGTATGCCACCGCCGCGTCGTCGAGCTGGTAGGCGCGCTTCATGTACTCGGCGATGCCGCGCTGGCAGAGCCAGGGCCGCTCGTCGCGCGTGACGTCGAGCAGTGAGCCTTCGCCGGCCAGCATGGCGACGACGAAGCCTTCGTCGAAGCCGGAGAACTGGAACTGCAGACGCGTGAACGTCGCCTGGAGCGTCTCGGGACACGGGTAGTGCGCTTCGAGCTCCTCGAGCGACACGTCGAAGGCCTGCGCGAAACGGGCGAAGAGCGTGAGCGCCGGCGTGGTCACCTGCTGGAACCCGGTCTTGCGGCTCACCACCGGACTCAACGCAAGGTACAGCCCGCGGCGCGGGCAACGCGCGATGGTCGCCGCGGTGCCCTGCGCGTCCAAGCGGATGTACTGGTAGTAGTCCTTGATCCATCGCTGCATGGCCGGGCGCGGGACGCCGCCGTACTTGAGCGACTCGGCGAGGCGCCCGTCGATCGGATGGGCCCGAATCAGCTCCCGCAACTCGTCGAGGAAGTCGTCGATCGGCTTGGCGGGCTGCGGCCGTTCGTGCTGGTAGAGCTCGAGAAAGGCGCTGGCATTCGGGGGCCCGGCGCTCGCGGCGCGACCGATCGCGGTGACTGCCATGCTGCTCCTCCGACCCGCCGGCTAACACATGTTAGCCGCGCGGCGCAAGACTTGTCCGCGCTCCCTTGATGCGCGCCGCGGCCAAACTCGCCAAGGCGGCGCGTTGGGGCTTGGCGGTGCCGCTGAGCGGAACGTCCTCGCGGCGGATGTGGAGGTAGTGGGATGGGCGCTTGTAGGGCGAGAGGTCGCGGGCGGCGAGGGCGCGCAGCGCGTCTTCGGGTAACGGCGCCGCGCTGCGAGTGACGATGAGGGCGACGAGCTCCTGCTCCAGGCCGTCGGGCGGCAGGCCGACGACGTAGGCAGTATCGACGGCGGTGTGCGTGGCGAGCACGGTCTCGACCTCCGCCGGCGCGACATTGATTCCCTTGACGCGCAGCAGGTCCTTGCTGCGTCCGGAGAAATTGAAAACGCCGGCGGGGTCGATGTGGCCGAGGTCGCCGGTGCAGAAGAAGCCGTCGGCGTCGAGGCCGGTCCCTGGCGGTCGTTTGTAGTAGCCGCTGAATAGACCCGGACAGCGCAGCCGCACTTCGCCCTGCACCCCCGGCGCACAGCGGTGGCCCGCAGCATCGACGATGCGCAGCTCCACGCCGGGCAGCGGCTCGCCGATCTGGGTGGCGCGCACCGCTGGCGGGTCCTGCCAGTCGAGCGCGGTCACGTAGCCCGCCGCTTCGGTCATTCCGTAGCCGGTAATCATGCCGGTGGCGGCGGGGTCGAGGTGCGGCTGGAACCACTCGGCGCGCCCACCGCCTTTGCGCACCCGCGCCAGCAGCGCGGGATCGAAGTCGGGCTGCGACAAGACCTGGCCGACCTGCGGCGGGCGAAGATGGAGGGCGGTCGGTCGGTGCCGTCGCAGCGCGGTGAGCACGGCCTCGGCCGTGAAGCGCTCGAGCAGGATCAGGGCGCAGCCGGTCGCCAGCGTCGGCAGCGCGCGGATCACCAGGCCGGCCACCCAGAAGAGCGGCAGGGACGACAGCAGCGCGTCGTCGGGTGTGAGCCCAGTCCGCGTGCTGGTCGGCCCAACGGTGGCGAGGATGGCGCGATGGCTGAGCATCACGCCCTTGGGCCGGCCGGTGGTGCCGGAGGTGTAGAGAATGCAGGCGATCGACTCGGAATCGGCGTTCTCCGTCGCCGCCGGGGGTGGGGTGGTCGGGCGCGATGTCAATGACCCGCGCTGGCCGGACCGCCGACGGCAGCTTCTCGACGAGCGCCAAGAAGTCATGCGCGCCCATGCGCGGCTGCACGATCAGCGTTCCGATGTCGGCGTGTCCGACGATCTCGCCCAACTCGCGACCGGTGACGAAGGTCGAGATCGGCACCAGGGTGGCGCCGGCACGCCAGACACCGAACGCCGCGGCGAGCCACAACGGCGAGTTGCCGGCGAGCAACCCGACGTGCGTTCCCGGTCCGCAGCCCTTCGCGCGCAACGCCTCCGCCCACTCGCTCGCCGCCCGGTCGAGCGCGGTGAAGCTGAGCCCGTCCTGCTCGCCCCACACCGCCGGCCGGTCGCCGTAGCGCTCGGCCCAGGTGCACAGCAACTGGCCGAGATCGCTCGCCGCCGCCATGCGCTCGGCTCCGCTCACGGGTGCTGCGGCAGCTCGCAGACCTCGCCGCGCGCCTCGGCTGGCTCGAGCGCGAACGCGACCGAGACGGACCAGGTGAGACCGAACGTGCAGAAGTTGAGCGCGTGGTGGCCCGACTCGCCGCCCGCGACGGCGACCAGGAATTGCTCCGGCGACGCGCACAGCGGCACGACGCCGTTCTCGACGTAGCCGCGCTCCTCGAGCTTGGGCCAGTGGTTGCGATGCCAGCGCTCGATCGGCGTGCGGGTGTATTCCCAGAGCATCCGCTGCACGTCGGCCATGGCCAGCCCGTCACGCGCGATCTTGTGGGCGAAATCCGGGCAGAGCAGCAGCAGCATCTCGCCGTCGGCCTGAGGGACCAGCACCTTGTTGTTGCCGATCCAGTCGATGGAGTGGGCCAGCACCCAGAGCAGCTCCTCGCCGGATTCGGCCCAGATATCGGCGATGTCCTGCGTCCCGGTGGCGCAGTGCGCCGTCAGCACGCTCTGCTCTCGCGCGAAGCCGCGGCGGACGTGGAACGGCTCCCACGGGCTCTTCTCCTCCCACTCACCAAAGCAGAGCGACACGCGACCCGGCTGGCCGAACACCGATTTGCTCACCGCGCCAGGGATCGAACCGCCGACGTTGCGCATCACCAGGCGCAGCGCGCGGCCGATGGTGGCGTTGGCTCGACCATTGTGACCGAGGCAGCTGTATCCGCACTCGACGCCCAGTGCGGCGCGGGCGGGCCCGTTGATCATCAAGGCCGGCGTGGCGCAGCAGGTCGTGGTGTTGAGCGCGTAGAGGTTGAAGCGGGGCGTGCAGACCGCGCGCACCGCCGCCACGACGGCGGGGAAGCACGCTGGCGGACAGCCGGCCATCACGGCGTTGACGGCGATCTTCTCGGCGGTCGCCTCGCCGCGGCGCGGCTCCACCACACCGACGACCGCGTCTGGCGCGTCGTCGACGGTCTCCAGCATGGCCTGGACCCGCTCCGCGGTCGGGGGGATGAGCGGTAAGCCGTCGCCCCACCCGCGCGCTTCGGCGAAGAGGAAGAACTCCTCGGCGTCGGCGGGGACGGCGTGGCTCTCGGAGGTCAGCGTGCCGCGCATGGTTTCGGATTACCACAGATGAACGCGGATCCCCGCCGCCACCCCACCGATGAACACAGAGGCCCCGCCCCACCAAATCACGATCGTGGGTGGGGTGCCTCTGTGGTCATCGGTGGCGCGGCGGCGGGGCGGCTCTGTGTTCATCTGTGTTATCCACGAGCAAAGCGATCGCCTCATCGAACACCTGTTCGGCGATGCGGTCGATCTCCTCCGGCGAGCGCCCCTCCATGGGGTGCGGCAAGACCAGCATCGGCATCGGATCGATGCCGCGGGCGCGGGCGGCCGTCTGCGCCAGGTTGGCGAACACCGAGGTGACCACCACGGCGGCTGGCTTTCCGCCGCGCAGCACCTCGACCGTGTCGTGGACACTCCACGACGTGCAGGACCCTCACGTGCCCAGACCGACGATGGCGGCATCGATGTCGCGCACGAATCCGGCGACCTTACGGCGCTCTTCGTCGGTGGTGCCGATGCGAATGTCGGGGTCGAAGACGACGATGTCGCGGAGCGCCGTCCGTTCGCGCGCCAGGCGCGCGAAGGTGTTGGCGAATCGCGTGTAGGATTGCCAGGTGTCGTCGATGCGGAGGCCGAGCACCTTGCCGGTCAGATTGGGCAGGCGGGCGGGCAGCCGGACCCGCTCCAGCGGACCGCTGGCGGTGGGATCGAGGATGTCGATAGTGGCGCGGGCCATGGCGGAGACGTTTCGTTCGCGGCGCCGCTCAGCGCACGCGCGGACGCGCCAGCGTCCCGCTGATCACGTTGGGCGTATCGGGTTTCGCGCCTTTGGGCGGCGGCGGCAACAAGGCGAGCAGGTTCTTGATCTCCTCGGTGCTGTCGGGCCCGGGGGAGGCGGAGAGCTTGAGATTGAGCACGCTGTCGTAGACCGGTTCGCGCAATGCGATCTGTCCGCTGAGCGAGAGCTTCACGTCGGGGCCGTCGGCTTCGAACTCCTGCACGTCCAGCCGTCCCCCCTGCGTGCTGAACTTCACCAACGCCTTGTCGAAGTGCAGGGCGGGCAACGAGAGGATGCCGACCTTGGCATCGGTGACGCTCGCCTTGTCGAGATAGAGCTCGCCCGCGGCGTGCGGCTCGTCCTCGCCGCTGCGCTCGATGGCGATCGCGCCGGAGAGCACCCCGGTCACCGCCCCTTCCTGCAGCAGGCTGGACACGAGCGGATGCTCGTGAATGGCGACGCTGTCGATGCTGATATTGGCCCGCTGGGTGCCGTCGGCCCTCGCCAGGCTCGCCGCCACCTGGCCGCTGTACATCAGGCCGAGCAGCTGTGCCGAGTTGAGCTGTCCGCGCCACAGGCCGTCGATGCCGGGGCGCACGTAGAGGCTGCCCAGCTCGAGCAGCGGAGGCTGCGCCGGGTCGGTCGATGCCAGACGGACGCGCTGCAACTCGTAGCCGCGCCACCAGGCAAAGCGCGTGTCGCCAACGTCGAGCCGCATCCCCTGCCCCTGCAGATCGATCGAGGTGAGAAAGCGCTGCACCAGCACGTGATGCGGGAAGTTCACCACCATGAACACCATGAACAACCCGGCGGTGTAGAGCGCGTACAAGGCGGTGGTGCGGCTGCCGGAGCCGTCACCCCGGTCGACGGACCGCCGCAGGGATGGGAGCCGCAGTGCGGGCAGGCGCATCAGGTGTGCCCCGCCGCTGGCGCCGCGGGCGGCGGCGCCTGGTCCGGCGCTGGCGCCGGGGCCTTGACGGCGTCGAGCGCCTTCAACATGGACACGGTGGCAGTGACGTCGAACGTCTGCGGCTCGCGCGGCCGCTTCTTGATCTGCAATCGCGTGAGCCGCAGCGGTTGCGCGCCCTTCTCGATGCGGTACAGGAGATCGGTGAGCTGCTGCAGCGAGATGGCGTTGAGCTTGAGCTCGACCGATTCCTCGCGATAGGCGCCGCTGATGTCCTTGTTCTGCGGATTCATCGAGGCGATCTTGTCGCGGCCGCCGAGCACCTGCGACACCGTCGATTCGATGTGGGGGAAGAGCGAGAAGTTTGGATCGGCCTTCTCGATGATGCGCTGGCGCAGCTCGAACTGATTGAACAGGTCGAGGTAGGTGTCGCGCATCTGCTGCATCTCGACGAGCTCGCGCTGCTTGGTCTGGATGCGTTTGGCGAGGTGCACGCGGTCCTCTTCGATGGGCTGCCAGATCAACGTGTAGACCGCCATCACCCCCAGCACGCTGGCGGCGACGCTGACCAGCGTGCGCTCGCGGGCCGACATTCGCTGGAAGACGTTGGTGATCGGCGAGAGGTCGAGTCTCACGGATGGCCTCCGCGCGGACGGAAGTCTTTGTTGAGCTTGAGCGCCATGCGGAAATCGACCCCGCCGGTCTTGCCGGCTTTGGCGTCCTTCACCTCGACGTCGCTGAAATAGCCGGTTTTCAGCAGCTCTTCTTTGATGGTGTCGACCGAATCGTAGGTCTCGGTGTTGCAGCGCACCCGCACCGCGTCGGGGTCCATGGTGTATTCCTCGCAGTCGATGCGAATCTTGTTGGGCACGGCGCTCGCCGCGGCGCGCAGGATGTCGATGCTGGTCGAGCTGCTGACCGGCACGACGTCGTTGAGCAAGTCGACGCGCTGGCGCAGCGCGTCGGTCTCCTGCTGCAGCATGCCCTTCGGATTGGGCACCGGGCCGAGCTCGGGCAAGGTCGCGCCGAACACCTTCTGGATCTGCGTGTCCACCGCCGCCGCCTGGTTGGCGAGCTGGTAGCGTTTCACGCCCATGTCGGCCAGGGTGAGGGCCACGACGACGATGCCCAGAATGAGCACGCCGCGCACCGCTTCGCGCAGCTCCTGCTGCGCCCGGTGGTAGGTGAACTCGCCGCGGCGGAAGTTGACGCCGAGGGTGTTGCTCGGCGAGACCTCGCGGAGCGCGAGGCCGAGGCTCGAGCTGAACGCTGGCGCCTGGTTGCCGGCCTCGGGACCGAGGTTGCGCAGCGGCAGGCGATCGAAGCGGCGCACGACCACCGGCAGCGCCTCGGCCAGCGGGATCTCGACCGCAGCGACCAAGGCCGGGTCGCCGGCCATGTAGCAGACCATCTCGTCGTCGAGCGGCGCACCGTTCAGCGCCAGCAGGGTCCAGCGCAGCTCGCCGACCAATGCCTCCACGGCGGGCGCATCGATCGACTCGACCGGCGGAGCGCCGCTCCCGTTGGTCTCCGCCGCCGCCGCGGCCGGCTGGGTGAGCGTGCGCAGGCCCGCCAGCTCGCGCTCGCGGTAGAGGGCCACCGTCGTGGCGCGACGGGCGAAGTCGATGAAGACGAACGTCGGCGGCAGGTCGGGGACCAGGTTGAGGGTGTTGAGGGCGGCGAGCGGTCCGAGGTCGACGACCTTGGGATCGGCTCCGCCCTGGCGCAACAGCTCGAGATGGCGCTCCAGATCGCGCTTCTGGACCAGCGCGGCGAGCACCGTGGTCCCGGCGCGGTCGCGGTGCAGGATCTGGTAGTCGACCACGACCTCGTCGAGGCCGAACGGCACGCTGCTCTCGAGCTCGAACGGCACCGTCTGAGCGAGCTTCTTGGCGTCGCGGAACGGCAGAAAGAGCGTGCGCCACGTGACGCGATCGCCCGGCAGCACGGAGACAATGGTGTCGGACGTCTCCCCGTGCTGCTCCAGGAACCGCTTGATCTGGTCGGCCGTGGCCCCGTTGGCGAGCGGGGTGCGGTAGAAGCCGGCAACCTTGTAGTCGCGGAAGCTGGTCTGCAGCACCGACGCCTTCAGCTCGGCGTCGTCGATCTCGAGCGAGAGGATACGTTGGGGCATATCAACCAGTCAGCTCGCCGTCTTCCTCGTCTTGCCCGCCTTCGCCTTCTTCGTCCGGGTTGCCGGGCAGATCCTCGTCGGCGGGGTCGCTCCGGAAGAGCCGCGCGCCCCCTTCCTTCTGCCAGTCGAGCGGCCGTAAAGTCCAGTTGGGGATCGGCTGCCCGTTCGCCCCGATCCGCGGTCCCTCGGGCCGAGGCCGGTGGTCGACGTAGCGCCAGACCAGGGCCGACAGGGTCTGGCCGATACCGCCGCCGGTCGGGTCCTCCGGATCGATGTTGGTCAGCGCGCTCGCCTCCAGGCGGTACAAACTGCTGTTGGCGCCGAACAGCTGCTTCTTGGCGCCGGCGTTGTCGACATCCTTGATCATGCCCAGCAGGTCTTTCGCACAGGGTTGGTCGGGCGTGACCTCGGCGCGGCGGGCCAGGATGTCCTCGACGGCCTGATTGGGCCCGCACCCCTGTCCCGCCTCGTCGGTGAGCACCGCGCTGAGGACCTGCTGGGGTGCCGTATTGATGTTGATGGTGCGGAGGAGATAGCGCGGCTGCGCTGTCAAAAAGGGGCGCAGCTGATTGAGCTGCTCGACGGGAATCCCGAAGGTCACGCCGAAATCCTCCAGCGAGGAGAATTGCGGAACTTCCGCAAGAGTGCCGTCGGCACGCTGGGTGGGCTCCTGCTGCCAGTGGTCGGCCAGCTTGTCGACGATGTCGACCTCGATGCCGAGTGGCTCGAACATACAGCGCAAGGCATCGCGCAGGACCCTGTCTTTGGTGACCGCCTGCGCCTGGCCGCGGCGCAGGGGCGAGCCCCGGGTGTTGTTGATGTTGATCTTGCCGCTCTCGTCGCGCACCCGGCAGCGCACGATGGTCGAGTCGTCGAGCTGGACGCCGTTACAGAACTCGATCAGGTCCATCCACCACGGCTCGGTGTAGGAATCGCAGTCCTTGGTCTCGTCGAGCATCAGGAACCCTTCGGCGAGATTGACGCCGGAGCGCGCCAGGAGCTGCGCCTGCAGAGCGTGGATCGCGTTGCGCACGCGGTGCTGGTCGATCTGCACGCTGTAGGTGAACTCGGTCACCGTGACCGTCAGGAGAGCGACCACGATGAGCACGATCAGCAGCGCGATGCCCCTTTCGTTGCGCACCGCTGCGCCCGCCGGCGCGGTGTTATGAGGCGATGACATCATTTCTTGGGCCTGGTCGGGGGTGGCGAAATGTCGTCGTCGTCTTCGTCGTCGCCCTCATCATCGGAATCGTCGTCGCCGCTGTCGAGCCCGGCGCTGGATCCGTCCGGCCGGACGGTGGGCTGGGCGCGCGCCAGAGGCAGGTCGACGATGGTGCCGAAGTCGTGCTCGTTGCCATCCTCGTCGGCGACCAGGAGGGCGATCTCGACCGCCGCGGGCAGGCGCCCGAGCATGGCCTCCTCGGTGCTGTCCCATTCGTCGCGCCAGTCGCGCACGACCTCGTCGTAGTAGCGAAAGCGCAGCCCGGTCACCCGCATGCAGCTGCCCGGCAGGTCGAGGTCGTTGGCCACGTTCGGGCAGTCGAGCAGATAGGTCGCCTGCGCGGTGGGCGCGACCTCCTCGCCGTCCTCCGGCGGCGGGATCTCGATTCCGTCGGCCTCGGCGAGCATCGCCGAATAGAGGTACTCCTCGCGGCGCAGGGCAAACGCCCCCTGGTGATTCGGCAGTTTGTCGAGCGAGTACGCGATGAGCACACGACCGGGTCGGACGCGGTTGACGCCGTAGCCGCCGCGGTTCATGGCGACGAACTCGATGCTGGGCGCGCTGCCGCCGCCGCCGCGGAAGTAGACCCGGTCACCCGACGGCGGCGGCAGCGCACCCTCGACGTCGCTCGCCATCTTCAGCATCGCCTGGCGGCTGTTCGAGTAGAGCTCGGCGCGCTGCTCGGCCACCTCCTTGGAGAACGTGGCGCGCGACAGCGAGCTGTAGACGGTGACCAGCACGACGCCGAGGATGACCAGCGCGACCAGCAGCTCGAGCAGGGTGAAGCCCGCAGCGGACAACGGCGTGCGGAAGTGCGGAGGTGCGGAGGTGCGGAGGTGACACCGGTGACACACACCTCCGCACTTCCGCACCTCCGCACCTCCGCCCGGTCTTCCTCTACACATCCTCGGGCTCCCGCCGATCCCGAATGTAGTAGACCAGCTCGCAGGCGTTGGGGTTGCGCTCGTCCCAGATCACGCGCAGCTGCACCCGGCGAACGGTGGGCAGCTCGGTGTCCTCGACGTTGCGCTCCCAGTAGAAGCCCGGGGCGTTGGCGAACTCGCCGCGGCTGCTGCCGGTCTCGGGAAACTGCTCGATGAGCTCCATCTCGGTGATGAACTGGCGCGCCAGCAGCGTGGCGCGGGTGAGGTCGAGGTCGTCCGCGATGATGGCGATGTTGCGGTTCTGCAGGCCGAGGAGGCCGACGAAGGCGAAGGCGACGATGCTGAGCGCGACCAGGACTTCGATGAGGGTGAAGCCGCGCGCGCCGCGCGCACGCGCGCGGCCCCCTCCTGGCCTCCCCCGTTCGCGCGGGCGCTCACGGGGGAGGAACCTGGACGCGAAACGGAACATTCGGCGGGGCTCAGCCTCGGGCGCCGAGGTCGAGGTACCCTGCCGCCACATAGGCGCGCCCGGTGAGCCCGTCGGGCACGTAGAGTGTGTAGGCCTCCTGCCCGTTGTCGAGGTGGACGACGGTCGGATCGACGTAGCCGTCGGGATAGAAGCGCGCGAACGCGACGCCCTGGTACACCTTGCCGCTCACCAGCGGCACGTCCACGTCGGCGATCTGCACGGTGGAGGGCAGCGCGACGTCGGCGGCCAGAACACCGGTCGCGCGCTGGTCGCCGAACTCTTCTCCCGGTTCGGCGGAGCTGACGAAATAGCGCTGCTGATCGAGGTCGAAGTTGATCTGGTAGACGCGCCCGTTGAGGATCGCCTCGTGCTGCAGGTAGCGGAAGGTCATGGCGAGCTTGCGGGTCTGCGACATCAACTCCGTGTGCGATTGGTCGCGAAAGCGCGGCACGGCCAGCATGATGATCACGCTGATGACCAACATCACCACGCCGAGCTCGATCAGCGTGAAGCCACGCTGGCGGCGCGCCCGGCGCGCGTGGGACCGACTCGACAAGGCTCACGCTCCTAGTCGAGCCCGCGGCTGTCGATGTCCTCGTCATACGCCTCGCCGCCTTCGACGCCGTCGGCGCCGAGCGAGATGATGACGAAGTTCCGGCCGTCGCTGACGTAGTGGTACTCGTTGCCCCAGGGATCCTGCGGCACCTTAGAGAGGTAGCCTTCCGGATTGAAGCGCTTCGCCCGCGGCGGCGCTTGCACCAGCGCTCCCAGCCCCTCGGAGCTGGTGGGGTAGAAGCCGTTGTCGGCGCGGAACATGTTCAGCGCCAATCCGATCGACTTGATGTCGGTCTTGGCCGCGGTATGCCGGGCCTGGTCCGGTCGGCTCATGATCTTGGGCACCACCAGCGCGGCGAGGACGCCGAGGATGACGACCACGATCATGATCTCGATCAGGGTGAATCCTGCTTGTACTGAAAGACGACGCATGGGGTTCCTCCGATGGGGGACGCAGCCCCTCATTTGACCAGCTGGTTCAGATCGAAGATGGGCAGCAGGATCGCCATGACGATGAACATGACGACGGCGCCCATGAAGATGGTCAGCACCGGCTCCAGGATGCTGCTCAACGCCGACACCGACGCTTCGACCTCACTGTCATAGGCGTCGGCGGCGCGCGCGAGCATGGACTCGAGCTCACCGCTCTTCTCGCCGACCGCAATCATGTGCACGAGCAGGGGGGGGAACAGCCCGCTCTTCTTCAGCGGGTCGGCGACGCTGTGCCCCTCGCGGATGCTGTTGCGGCCGTCCTCGATGGCGTTGCTGAGCACCATGTTGCTGACCACGTGCTTGACGATGTCGAGCGCGTGCAGCAGCGGAATACCGCCGAGCAGAAGGGTGGAGAGCGTGCGGGAGAAGCGCGCCAGCGCCACCTTCTTCAGCACCTTGCCGAAGTACGGGATGCGCAGCACGAGGCGGTCGAAGCGGAGGCGACCGGTGGGCGTGCGGGTCGAGACGCGCACGCCGATGACGGCGGCGATCAGGATGCCGACGATCAGCCACCAGTACTCCGACAGGAAGCCGCTGATCCCGAGCAGGATGACGGTCATCGTCGGCAGCTCCGCGTTGGTCTCCTCGAAGATGCGCGTCACCTTGGGGACGACGTAGGAGAGCAGGAAGAAGAGGATCGCCATGCTGGCGCAGCCCATGAAGACGGGGTAGGTGAGCGCGCTACGCACTTTGGCGCGCAGCGCGGCGGCGCGCTCGGTGTACTCGGCGAGCCGCACCAGCACGAGATCGAGCGCGCCGCTCGCCTCGCCGGCGCGCACCATGTTCACGTACAGGTCGTTGAACACGGCCGGATGGGCCTTCATCGCATCGGCGAGCGTGCCGCCCTCGACCACGCGCTCGCGCACCTGGGAGAGGATCTTCTTGTGACGTGGGCTGTCGACCTGCTCGACCAGGGCGCCGAGGCACTCGACCAGCGGCAGCCCGGCGCCCACCAGGGTCGCCAGCTGGCGGGTCATCAGCGCCAGATCCTGCGGGGTGATGCGCTGGAAGAGCCCCGAGAAGTCGGCGCTGAATCGGCTGGTCGCCGTCGGCGTGGCGGCCGCCCCGGTGCGCTCCCGGGTCTCGTTCACCTCGGTCGGGTAGATCCCCGAGCGGCGCAGCTTGATCCGGGCGGTCTTCGGGCTGTCGGCATCGATGATGCCGCCGACGTTGCGGCCTCTGTCGTTCAGCCCCTTGTACGCGTAAACCGGCATGACGCCTGACTTTCCGACGCGGAACGCCGGCGGAGATTCAGACCCGCGGCGGGCCGCTCAGACCAAGTCCTCCTGGGTGACGCGGAGCACCTCTTCGACCGTGGTCATCCCGGCCAGCACCTTTTCCGCTCCGTCCTCGCGCAGCGAGTTCATGCCCTTGGCGGCCGCCACCCGGCGGATCGAGGCGGAATCGGCGGCTTTCATGGTCAAATTGCGCACCTCGTCGTCGATCATCAGCAGCTCGTGAATGCCGAGCCGGCCGCGATAGCCGGTATGCTTGCAGTCGGCGCAGGTCGGGCCCGTTCGGTACACCGAGTTGCCCTCCAGGCGATCGGCCGACATGCCGAGCTGGCGCAGCTCTTCGACCGACGGGCGATAGGCGTCGCGGCAGGAGGGGCAGACCCGGCGGATGAGGCGCTGCGCCATCACGGCGATGACGGAGGACGCGACCAGGAACGGCTCGATACCCATGTCGATCAAGCGGGTGATGGCACCGCAGGAGTCATTGGTATGCAGCGTGGAGAACACCAGGTGGCCGGTGAGCGCGGCCTGGATGGCGATCTTGGCGGTCTCGGCGTCGCGGATCTCGCCGACCATGATGACGTCGGGATCCTGGCGCAGGATCGAGCGCAGGCCGCTGGCGAAGGTGAGCTCGATCTTGGGATTGACCTGGATCTGCCCGACACCGTGCAGCTGGTACTCGATCGGATCCTCGATGGTGATGATGTTCTTGTCGGTGGTGTTGATGCGCGACAGGCCGGCATAGAGCGTGGTCGTCTTGCCGCTGCCGGTGGGGCCGGTGACCAGAATGATGCCGTGCGACTGGTGGATGAGCGTGTCGACCAGCTCGAGCTTGTGGCCGTTGAGGCCGAGCTCGTCGAGCTGCAGGATGGTGGCGGAGCGGTCGAGCAGACGCATGACGACCCGCTCGCCGTAGGCGGTTGGCACGGTGGACACGCGGATGTCGACGTCCTTGCCGGCGAGCTTGATGCGAATGCGGCCGTCCTGCGGCAGGCGCTTCTCGGCGATGTTGAGGCCGGCCATGATCTTCACGCGCGAGATGATCACCGGCTGGAAGCGCTTGGGCGGCGAGATGATGTCGTAGAGGATGCCGTCGATGCGGAAGCGCACGGTGAGGTCGCGCTCGAACGGCTCGATGTGGATATCGCTGGCGCGGTCCTTGACCGCTTGGAAGAGCAGCGAGTTGATCAGCTTGATGATCGGCGCCTCTTCGTCGGCGTCGAGCAGATCCTGGGTCTCCTCGAAGTCGGTGGCCATGAGCTCGAGGCGCTCTTCGTCGAGACCTTCCATCAGGTCGGTGGCGGAGTTGGCGGCCAGGTCGTAGATGCGGTTGATGGCGTCGACGATGACCGGTCCGGGCGCCACGACCACCTTGATCGGCTTGTGCAGCAGCATGCGCACGTCGTCGATCGGACCGAGGGCGCTGGGATCGGCGGTGGCGAGGACGATGCACTCGCCGTCGCGGCGCACCGGCAGCAGCTGGTAGCGCTTGGCGAAGTTGATTGGCAGGATGGGCACGCACTCGGCGGCGGTGCCGTCATCGGGGAGACGTTCGACGTAGGGCAACCCGTAGTGGCTGGCCAGCGCCTGGGCGTATGCCTTGCCGTCGATCGCCCCCATCTCCTGCAGCACGTCGCCCAGCCGCTTGCCATCGCGCTGGCGCTCGCGCGCCTTCTCCAGAATCGCCTCGGAGATCGAGCCCTGCTCGATCAGGCAGGCCTCGAGGGATTTCGCCGCTACCGCCATGACCGGCCTATCTTAGCTCAGTCCAGGCAGTTACGTCAGCCGAAGTTGCGTCCTCGAACGTCCGCCAGTGCAGGTAGTCGCCCTTGGCGGGGTCGACCGGGAGGCCTTCGGGATAGACCAGCAGGGCCTCCTGGGCGGTCGGATACGCCTCGAGCACGCGGTAGTGCGCATCGAACTTGTTGCTGGTGAACCGATACGTGGCCCCGGGCTTGAACAGGGTAGTCAGCCTGGAGTCGTCGGTCAGCTCCACTGCGATCAGGCCGCTCGGGCTCTGTAGTCCGGGCGGGGCCGATCCGCGCTCGGCGTAGGCGGCGAGCAGGACGTAGCGATACGGTCCGACAGGGGGTGGGGGTTCCTCGCTGTGCAGCGACGGCTGCACGGACGGGACGTCGCGCTCGGCGAGCGTTGCGCCTGACGGCAGCGGCGGGGCGGCCACGTCGCTCGGGGGTTCTCCCGGCGGCAGCGGGTGCGGGTGAAAGATGGCGGCACCCTTGCCGGTTCCGTTGCCGTCGCCGGACTTGTCGCCATTGTCCTCGTCCTTCGCCGGCTCGGTCAGATCCGGCGTCCACGAGGGCATCTCGAGGATCTTGCGCTTGTGGTACCGCACGCGCTGCTGTTCGAGGTCCGAGCGCAGCTTGTCGCGCTGCTCGAGCGACTTGTCGCGGTGCTCGGTGGCGCTGCGGATGACGTGAGGCGTGAGGAAGATGAGCAGGTTGATCTTGTGACGCTCGCCCGCGGTGCTGCGGAACAGGTTGCCGATCACCGGGATGTCGGCGAGGAATGGGACGCTGCTCTCGGCGTTTTGGGTGTCATCCGAGATCAGGCCGCCGATCACCACGGTCTGCTTGTCGCGCACCACGACGGAGGTGGTGGCCGAACGGATGGTGGTGGTCGGTCCCAGGAGGTCGGCGTTGACGAGCGGGTTGGGCACCAGCGCCGAGACCTCCTCGAAGACGTTCAGGCGCACCATGCCGCCCTCGGAGATCTGCGGCGTGATGCGCAGCGTGATGCCGACGTCGCGGCGCTCGACAGTGTTGAAGACGTTGCCGAGGTTGGTCTCGCTGGTCGAGGTCGAGGCAATGAACGGAACGTTCTGGCCGACCACGATCTCGGCCTCCTGGTTGTCGGTGGTCAAGATGTTCGGGGCCGAGAGGATGTTGACGTCGACGTTCCGCTCCGCCGCTTTGATCAGGGCGATCTGCGCCGGGATCACGGCACCGTTCGGCAGGCGGATCGTCTGGTTGCTGGCCGCGGCGGCGATCAAATAGGGGAGGTTACTGAGCGCGGCGGCGGGGTCCGGATTGGCAAAGACGTTCTGAAACGTCGAGCCGCCGACCTGCCCGAACAGGATGCCGTTGTTCAGGCCCGCCGCGCCCTGCAGCTCGATACCCAATTGGCGCATGGTGTCGAGGCGAACCTCCATGACGATCGCCTCGACGTAGACCTGGCGGCGGCGCACGTCGAGTAGGACGATGACCTGCTTGAGCGTCTCGTAGTCCTGCGGCGAGGCGTTGATGATCAGCGCGTTGGTGGAGGGATCGCCGCTGATGCGCACCAGCCCCTCGAACTGCTCATTGCCGCCGCCCTGAACGGAGGCCACGCCGCCCTGCCCGCCGACTCCGCCGAAGCCGCCCGCTCCCCCGAGGGAGCCGCCGCGCAGGCTGCCGCCCCCGGAGAACCCGGTGCCGAAGTTGCCGCCGCCGCCGAAGCCGCCGCCGCCGAAACCGCCCTGGCCGCTGAACCCGGTACCGAGCCCACCGGCGCCGATGTTCTGTCCGATCCCGCCGATGCCGCCGCGCTGGCCGAGACGGCCGCCGCGAAAGCCGGTCGTGCCGGCCAAACCGCGCCCGATCAGTCCGGCGCCGAGCCCGCCGGCGCCCTGGCCGCCGCCGATCAGGTCGGAGAGGATCGGGGTGATCTCGAAGACGTTGGCGTACTTGAGGTAGTAGACGTGGACCCGGCCGGTGCCGAACGGCAGCGGGACGTCGAGCCGCACGATCAGATCCTTGATCTTGCGCATCTGCAGCGGCCCGGACACGACGATCAGCGCGTTGGTCCGCTCGTCCGGGATGATCTTGTACGAGGTCTGCCCGGTACCGCCCTCGACGGGTTGAGCCGCTTGCTGGGCGGCACCCTGCGTCGAGCGGCGCGACGTGGCGGCGCCGGGGGGTTGTTGCTGGCGGCGGGCGGCGCCCGGGCTCACCTGCGTGACGTTGGCGGGTTCTTCCAATACCTGCGCGACCACGGCGGCGATCTCGGTGGCAAAGGCGTAGTTGAGCCGGATGACCTCGATGCCGCGTTCCTTATCGGCGACGTCGAGCTCCCTGAGAATCCTGACGATGCGCTCGATGTTCGAGGCGCTGTCGATGATGATCATGGTGTTGGTCGCGGTGTAGGCGGCCAACAGCCCGTTCGCCGAGATCAGCGGCTGGACGATGCCCAGCATGTTGTTCACGTCGACGTTCTGCAGCGGAATGAGCTGGGTGACGACCTCATCGCCGTCGATCAGCGGTCTGCCGGGAAACACCGTCTCGACTGTCGAGCTCTTGGCCTCCTGTGCCGGCAGGATTTTCAGGATCGCACCGCTGGGCACGGTGGTGAAGCCCTTCACCTGCAGCACCGACTGGAAGACCGCGTACGCTTCGTCGATCGAGATCTTGCCGGGCGAGATGATGGTCACCTTGCCCTTCACGCGATCGTCGAGAATGAAATTGCGCCCGGTGATCTCGCTGATGAACTTCACCAGCGCATCGAGATCGATGTCCTGGAAGTTCATCGTGATCAGTTTGTCGTCGCTGTCCGCCGGGGCCGGCGGCTGACCCACCACCGTGCCAGGCGGAGGGGCTGCAGGAGGCGGCGCCACGGCCGCGGGCGGCGGCGCCACTGCGGCGGGTGGCGGCTCCGGCGGAGCGGCCGCCGGGGGTGGAGCCGCCGCGCCGGGTGGGGACGCTGCCGCGGGGGCGGCCCCGGCAGCGGCGGGCGCGGCCGCCGGCGGAATCGGCGCGGGTGCTGCCGGGGGCGGCGCCGGCACCTCCAGTTGTCGCGCGGGCGCCAACGCTGCCGGGGGCACGTCAGCAGGCGGAGCCGGCGGCGGCTCCTGTGCCAGGCCCAGGCCCCAGGCACCACACACAAACCCGAGGAGCAACAGCCCCGTTCGCAACCCCTGCATGATCCCTCGCACCGCCGGGCTCACTGGATGTTGTAAGCAAGCTTCTGCGGCTGCTGGTTGCGAATGATATCGACCGCAAGGCCGTTCGCGTCGCGCAGCTCCTGCAGGAGGGACACGGCCTTGCTCGGGTCGGTCATCGGACTGCCGTTGATGCTGGTAATGATGTCGCCGTTCTTCAGCCCGATCTTGTCGAACAGGCTACCGCGTCGGATGGCGAACAAGCGGAAGCCGATGGACTGGCCGCCCTCGAAATGCGGCACGGCGCGAATCTGCGTGAAGAGCTGACTCATGTTTTCCAAGGCGTTGTCAACCTCCGCCCGCGGCACGGTGAACTCATTCTCACCCGTGGACTGGATGCCCCCGCCAGCGCTCGCAGCAGCCGGAGCCGGCGCGGCCGACGCGGTCCGCGGGCCGCCGCCAAGCGTGCTCTTGCTGGCCAGCTCCAGGATCTCGTCCTTGCCGTTGTGATTCAGAATCACTTTGTCCCACTCGATCGCCTTGACCGTGGCGCCGCCTGGTACCTCGGCGTCGATGCCGTACACGCCCTGCTTGTGCGCGCCCAGATCCTCGATGATGCTGTACGAGGCGCGCGCGTTCTCGTTCAGCGCGACGCCCCAGAGCTTCAGCTTCAGGGGGGTGACGACCGGCGCTTCGACCGGGGGCGGTGCCGGCTCGGGTTTGGCCGAATTGAAGATGTCGCGCTTGTCGATGAGGGCGTAGTGGGTGGCGGGTTTGACCGATTCTAGCTCGATCGGCGGCGGCGCCGGCTTGAGCTCAACGTCCGGCGGGGGAATCAGCCGGGCCGCGAGCGCCGTGCCGACGATCGACGACGCCAGATAGGCCACCGCAGCCAGCAGGAGAAGGTTCGCGGCCACTACATAGTATCGGGGGGACAGCGACATGTCGCGAAAGCCGCGCATTGGTAGAGCAAAAGCCTCCCGCGAATTCAAGGTTGCGCCGCCCGTCCGAGCTTGACTCGATCGACTCCTGCAGTTAGCGGTGTTAGTGACGCAACTGGCTGCGAAAACTTCAATTCCGTGAAGGGATAGACGCGCCGTGGAACACGAGATACCGACAGGATTCATCGCCCCGATGAGCGGCCCGGACGGGACGGCAGCGGTGCTCACGCTGACCGATCAGGCGGTCGAGATGCTCAAGGTTGCGATGGAACGTGAGGGCGCCCGCGGCTTCGGGTTGCGGGTCGGGGTCATCGGCGGCGGCTGCTCGGGCATGCAGTACCACCTCGCTTTCGAGGAGAATCCGGGGGCGAACGATACCGTGATCGACCAAGGCGGCGTGCGGATCTTCGTCGACCGCGACAGCCAGCCCCATCTGCAGGGCATGACCCTCGACTACGTCACTGGGCTGCACGGCGCTGGGTTCAAGTTCCTCAACCCCAACGCCTCCCGCACCTGCGGCTGCGGCACCTCTTTCGCGACCTAGTCGAGTCGGAGCGTTGCGGGTAGCCGCGGGGCTTGTCCCCGCGCCCCACTGCCGTTGATCGCGAACGCGCTAGGGGCGCGGCCACGAGGGCCGCGGCTACCCGGACACGCACCGCATCAGGCGGTCTGCTCGAGCCGTTCCAGCTTGCTGTAGAGCGCGTCGATATCGCGCTTGAGCTGCGCGTACTCGCTGAACACCTGCTGCGGGCTGTCGTGGGTCTGGTAGAACTCGGGCGCGTTGATCACGGCGCTGACCGCCGCCAGCGCATCTTCCTTGGCGGCGATCTCCTGCTCGAGTTGGGCGAGGTCGCGCACGCGTTTAGCGGCCGCGCGGGCGCGCTGCTTGGTCTCCGCGTCGCGGGCTGACGCGGGCGCCGCGGCGACCGCGGGCAGGGCGAGCGGCGCGTCACGAACGGCGAGCGGCGGCGGCACGGCGCCGCGTGCTTCGGCGGCCTTGCGGGCGACGTAGTCTTCGTACATCCCGAGGTAGCGCGTGGCGTGCCCGGCGCCGACTTCGACGATCTCTTCGGGAAGCTGGTCGAGGATGTAGCGGTCGTGCGCCACCAGGACGACCGTCCCGGTGTACTGCTGCAAGGCCTCGAGCAGCACTTGCTTCGCCGTCATGTCGAGATGGTTGGTCGGCTCGTCGAGCAGCAGACAGTTGGGAGGCTTCAGCAGGAGCAGCGCGAGGGCCAGCCGGTTGCGCTCGCCGCCGCTCAGAACGCCGATGCGCTTCTCGACGCTGTCGCCGCTGAAGAGGAACGCGCCGAGCAGGTTGCGCACCTGCGGCACCAACTCGAACGGCGCCGCGGCCGTGGCCGCCTCGAGCACTGTCCGCTCGGCCTCGAGGACCTGACTCTGATCCTGGGCGAAGTAGCCGATGCGAACGTTGTGGCCGACCTGACGGGTGCCGGCGGTGAGTGGCTCGACGCCGGCCAGCAGGCGAATCAACGTCGATTTTCCCGCGCCGTTCGGGCCGACCAGCGCCACCTTGCGGCCGCGCTCGATGGTCAGGCTGAGGCGCTCGTATACGGCCAGATCGCCGTAGCGCTTGGCGGCGTTCTCCAAGCGCAGCACCTCGCGGCCGCTGCGCTCACAGGCCGGAAAGCGGAAGCGGATGGCGGGCGCGCCGCCGTCCGGCTCGGGCACGCGCTCGAGCTTGTCGAGATACTTGATGCGGCTCTGGACCAATGCCGCCTTGGAGGCTTGGTAGCGAAAGCGGCTGACGAACGCCTCGATGCGGGCAATCTCTTCGCGCTGGGCGCGGTAGGCGGCGGCGGCCTGCGCCCAGCGCTCCTCGCGCGCGGCCAGGTAGCGACTGTAGGGGGCCGGATAGTCGGTCAGCTTGCCGGCCGACACCTCGGTGATGCGCGTCGCGGTCACGTCGAGAAAGTAGCGATCGTGCGCGACCAGGATGACGGTGTACGGGTAGTCGATCAGAAACGACTCGAGCCAGTTGCGAGCCTCGAGGTCGAGGTGGTTGGTCGGCTCGTCGAGCAGCAGCAGATTCGGCCGGCCGAGCAGCAGCTTGGCGAGGGCGATGCGCATCTGCCAGCCGCCGGAGAACTCGCCGGTGTCGCGCTCGAAATCGGCGCTCGAAAACCCGAGGCCGGTCAGCACCTGCTCGGCCTGACTCTCGTAGTCGTAGCTTCCCTCGGCGTCCCAGCGACCGCGCGCGCGCGCATACGCCGCCAGCAGCGCCTCGTGGTCGGGGTGGTCAGCCGGGACGCGGGCGAGCGCGGCTTCCAACTCGCGGCACTCGCGCTCGAGCGCGAGCACGTCGGCGAACGCGAGCAGTGCCTCGTCGCGCACGCTCCGCCCCGCCGTCGTCAGGCCGTCCTGCGGGAGGTAGCCGACCGAGCTGCCCTTGGGGAGACCGACGATGCCGTCGTCGGGGTCTTCCAAGCCGGCGAGCATGCGCAGGAGGGTCGTCTTGCCCGAGCCGTTGGCGCCGACCAGCGCGACGCGATCGCGCTCGCCCACCGCCCAGTTCGCGCCATCGAGGACGACCTGACTGCCGAACGCACGGCGCAGATTGCTCACCGTCAGCACAAGAGGAGTTTTCTAGCGTCGCCCCTCCCCACAGGCAAGATTCGCCGAGCGCGCTTGCAACTTCCGACGCCCTCTTCTATCGGCGCAGCCAGGTACCGGCGTCATGGTGAACCTGCTGCGCACCGCGGCGATC